>Ga0210387_10001066_pt1 | contig 20503 bp, 21 predicted proteins | sample IncBWC7OmetaG_FD_160108 | JGI IMG/M metagenome (GOLD analysis project Ga0210387, IMG submission 160108) | Forest soil microbial communities from Barre Woods Harvard Forest LTER site, Petersham, Massachusetts, United States - Inc-BW-C-7-O ...
CACGGTGGTGGTCAAAGTGATGTCGCCGGATATCGCGGAGGCGATCAACGTCGAGCGGTTTCGCCGCGAGATTCAGCTCGCGGCGCGACTGCAGCACCCGCACATCGTGCCCTTGCTCGCCGCGGGTGAGGTCGCCGGGCTGCCGTACTTCACAATGCCTTTTATTCAGGGCGAGTCGCTGCGTGACCGGCTGAGGGCCCGAGGCGAGCTCCCCGTGACCGACGCCGTCCGTGTGTTGCGCGAAGTCGCTTCCGCGCTCGCCTACGCCCACGCGAATGGCGTCGTCCATCGCGACATCAAGCCGGACAACGTCATGATCTCCGGCGGGTCGGCGATGGTGATGGATTTCGGGGTCGCCAAGGCCGTCACGGACGCGGCGACGACGCGCGCGAGCACGCTGACGCAGCTCGGCGTCGCCTTGGGCACGCCCGCGTACATGGCGCCCGAGCAGGCCGCCGCCGACCCGACGACGGATCACCGCGCCGACATCTACGCGTTTGGCGTGATGGCGTACGAGATGCTGACGGGCGAGACGCCATTCGCGGGACGCCCCGCGCAGGCGATGCTCGCCGCGCACGCGGTCGAGACGCCCGAACCGATCACACGGCGCCGGCCCGCGGTGCCCGACGTGCTTGCGTCGCTCATCATGCGCAGCCTGGAGAAGCGGCCGAGCGATCGTCCGCAGACCGCGGATGAGATCGTGCGCGTGCTCGACAACCTGCCGACGTCGACGGGGGCCATACGCGCGACCTCAGTGCAGCGCCGGTCTCGCGGGTGGCTCGTCGGCGCCGCGCTCGGCGCGCTCGTCGTGGTGGGTGGCGCGGCGCTCCTGGTTGTGAACCAGCAACGCAAGGAGACAGCCGCCGCCGCCGCCGATGCGCCGACGATGATCGCCGTGCTGCCCTTCGACAATCAGGGATCCGCGTCAGACCAGTATTTCACGGACGGACTCACGGACGCGATTACGAACCGTCTGGCCAGCCTCCACGGGCTCGGCGTCATCGACAGTCGGAGCGCCGCGCAGTACAAGGGCACGACGAAGACCGCGAAGCAGATCGGTCGAGAGCTGGGCGTTCAATACTTGCTGCAAGGCACGGTGCAGTGGGCGACCGACGAGCGTGGCAAGCGGCAAGTGCAGATCTCGCCCTCGCTCGTCGAGGTCGCGAATCTCACGCAGAAGCCCGCCGGCGGTCCGTATCTGGTCTCCCCCGCGGATGTCTTCAAGGTCCAGACCGAGGTCGCGACCAAAGTCGCCGACGCGCTGAATGTGGCGCTCAACGGCGATGAGGAGAAAGCGCTCACCCGACGGCCCACGACGAACATGCAGGCCTACGACGCCTATCAGCGCGGTCAGGCGTTTGATGACCAGAACGAGGGATTGCAGCCGGACGCAATCCGGAACGCCATCGACGCGTATTCGGAAGCGACGCGGCTCGACCCCAAGTTCGCGCTGGCGTTCGCGAGGCTCGGGGCGGATCAGCTGCACTGGGCGGTGCTCGACGTCACCGACACGATGCGCGTGCACGCCGCGCGCCAGTCGATCGATTCGTCGCTCGCGCTCGAACCCGACCTGGCCGAGGGTCATCAGGCGCACGCGCACTTGCTCGGGTTCTTCATGAACGACCGCGAAGGCTCGTACAGCGAGTTGACGCGCGCGAACGCGCTCAAGCCGAACGACGCAGGGCTTTTGTCCGAGCTCGGCCACCAGCAAATCGTGCGCGGGCAGATCGCGCAGGGGTTCGCGAACATCGCCAAGGCCGTGCGACTCGACCCCCGCAATCTCGACGTGATCCAGCGGGCCGCGCGCGAGAACTACAACGCGCGCCGGTACGCCGAGGCCGAGCGGTACGCCGATCAGTACATCGCGCTCGCGCCGACGTCGCCGGCTGGATATAACTGGAAGATCAACTGCGAGATCGATGGCCGTGGCGATACGGCCGCCGCGCGGCGGACGCTGGAGACCGTGGTCTCGCGTGGCGTGCGCCTCTCCGTTGCGCTCGCGGCGCAGTATTCGAACTTGGGACCCTGGGGTTTCTCGAAGCTCCTGGCGCTATCGCTCCCCGACATGGGGGCGACGCAATTCATCGACAGCAGCGAGTACTACGGGATCAAGGGTGGGGTGTACCTCGCCGAGGGCCGCGCCGACATTGCACGGGCGTATGGCGATTCGATGCTCAAGATGGGGCTGTCGCCGCGCTTTACCGGGCCCCTCGCGAATTGGCGCTACGCCGTGCTCGCGTCCGCCTACGCGACACTCGGCCGGCGGGCCGAGGCGTTCCAACAACTCGCGCTGGCCGAGCAGGCGGCCGGGCAGTTCTCGGCCGATGATGCCATGCGAGGGAACATGGAGGAGCAGATCGCCCAGGCCTTCGGCACCATCGGGGAGGCCGACTCCACCATCGCGCACGTCAAAGTGCTGCTCAAGCTGGCGAGCGGGTTTTCGATGGAGACGGCGAAGACCGATATCTCGTTCGCGCCGCTCAGAGGGAAACCGGCGTGGGAGCGATTCCTCGCCGGGCAATAACTCCAGCCAGCGTCCGCACTCTCTCTGCACTGACTCGACCACTCCTTCCACCTTCGCACGCCGCGCCGCGTACGCCGGCGATGTCTGCTCCGAGCGCGGCGGCTCTCGGTAAATCGTCGGCTGTCAGTCGGCCCGCGAGCGCCACTATGAGGCCGGCCGCATGCGCCGTCTCGACCCACTGGCCAATGGTGTCTTCGCTCAGCAGACGAAACAGGCCTGGACCCATCTTGTCGCTCGTGTCGAGCAACACGCCTTGTGCGCCGCATCTCGCAGCCGCCCCGACGACGTCTTCCCATTGCCGATCGGCATACGCAGCCAGAACTATGGCGCATCCGGGGATCTCGCGCGGCGTCGTGAGCTTCACGAAGGCGACGCCGGCGATCGAACCGTCAGCCTCGGCGGCGCTTACCGGTCGTCGTCCCGCAACGGTCCCGATGATGGCGGCGAGAGTCGCCGGGCTCACGGGCCCAAGCGCCCCGCGCGAGGGGTCCTTGGCGTCGATGATATCGGCGCCGCCTGTGACCGCCGCGGCCGCATCCATGGCGTCAGCCACACTCACCAATAGCTGCATGCTAGGTTACGCTAACATATGCCCCTGAGCGATCGCGTGGTACTCGTGACCGGCGCGTCGAGCGGGATCGGCCGGGCGATCGCGCTCGCCTGTGCGCGAGAGGGCGCCGACCTCGTGATCACGTACCGGCGCGAGCGCGCAAAGGCCGAGGCGGTAGCCGACGTGATCCGTTCCGCGGGCCGCCGGGTGTGCGTGCTGCCGCTCGATCTCGCCGACCCGGTGTCGATCGAGCGATTGGCGTCGGCCGCGCGAGAAGCGTTCGGTCGCGTGGACGCGTGGATCAACAATGCCGGCGCTGATATCCTCACCGGTCCCGGAGCCAGTTTGTCGTTGCACGATAAACTGGATCAATTACTCACCGTCGATCTCAAAGGGACGATCTTGGCGTCCTGGGTGGCGGCCGACCTGATGGCTGCACAGGACTCCGGCGGTGTGATCATCAACATGAGCTGGGATCATGTGCTCACGGGGATGGAAGGCAAGAATCCCGAGATGTTCGCGGCCGCCAAAGGTGGGATCTTGAGCTTCAGCAAGTCATTGGCGCGGTCCGTGGCACCGCGTGTGCGCGTGAACATTCTGGCGCCTGGATGGATCGACACCGCGTTCGCCGGTGGGCTGGATGCCGAGCGCCGTCAGGCAGTCGCCGACACGACGCCATTGCGCCGCTGGGGAACGCCGGAGGATGTCGCGGGAGCGGCAGTGTATCTCGCGTCGCCGGCCGCGGCATTTCTGACTGGGCAGACGATACTCATCAATGGGGGAGTAGTCATGTGACGAAGAAAGAAGAGACGTTCACCGACGAGCAGATCGCCAGCCAGCTATCGGCACTGCCGGGTTGGTATTTCGAGGACGGCTGGATCCGCCGCTACTACAAGACGGACGGCTGGCGCTCGACGCTGATGCTCGTCAACACGATCGCGTTCCTGGCCGAGGCGGCGAACCATCATCCCGATCTGAGCGTGACGTGGGCGAGAGTCGGCGTGAAGCTCCAGACGCACTCCGCCGGCGGGATCACGGGGAAAGACATGGATCTCGCCAAGAAGATCGAAGAGGTCGCGCTCTGGCGGCCTGCGCCTGGCGGCGCGCTCGAGGGCACGCCGAGCAAGTGGGTGCAGAGCGGGGAGCGGCGATAGCTACGATCGCGTTCGTCACCGGGCGTCTGGCCGAGCCCGCGTTGAACGAGACGCTCCGGGCGATGAAGGGATCCGAGGGATCCGACCCGGAGTTCGCGTATCACGTCGTCGTGCTCAAGATCACGGTGGCCGCGCTCATGACGACTCCGTGGATCGCGAAATTTCTAGACATTCCGTCGGGGACCGACCTCGTGATGATCCCCGGGCTGTGTGAAGGCGATCCGTCGGTGATCGCGGACAAACTCGGTGTGCGAGTGATCAAGGGGCCCAAAGATCTACGCGAAATCCCGGGTTGGTTCGGCCATGAGGCGGTGGCGCGCGAATATGGCGCTTGGGATATCGAGATCTGCGCCGAGATCAATAATGCGCCCAGATTGTCTCGCGAGGAAATCGCGCGCCAAGCGCGCTACTATCGCGAGTCCGGCGCCGATGTCATCGACTTGGGGCTGACACCGGGCCTGCCGTATCCTGAACTGGCCGAGACCGTACGCGATCTCGTCTCGGCGGGCATGCGGGTGAGCGTCGACAGCTTTGATCCCGATGAGATCCACACAGCGGTTGCCGCTGGTGCTGAGCTCGTACTCAGCATTAACGGATCGAATCGCGATGTCGTGTCGTCGCTCGCCGGCACATCAGTACGGGTCGTCGCGATTCCAGACTTTGGCGCGGGCCTCGAGACGCTGGATCCGACCATCGCGGCGCTGGAGCAAGCGCGCATCCAGTATTTCATCGACCCGGTCATCGAACCCATCGGCTACGGTTTCGCTGCGTCGATAGAACGTTACGCAGAAGCGCATCGACGCTATCCGGATGCGCCGCTGTTTATGGGCATCGGCAACCTGACCGAGCTGACCGCGGCGGATACGACGGGAGTGAATGCTGTCCTGATCGCGATCGCGCAGGAGCTCGGCGTCCGGGCAGTGCTCACGACCGAAGTCATTCCATGGGCGCGTGGATGCGTGCGCGAGGTCGATATTGCGCGGCGTCTCATGCACTACGCGGTCACCAAGCGCTCGCTGCCGAAGCATATCGACGATCGGCTCGTGACGGTCAAAGATCCCGCGATCTTGAGCTACACGGAAGCCGAGCTCCGTACGCTGCAAACGTCTATTAAAGACGCGAACTATCGCATCTTCACCGATCGCGATGTCATCACCGTGCTCAATTCCGAGCGGTTTGTTCGAGGGACCGATATCCAGGAGATCTTCGGGCAACTCGGCGTGACCGAGGCGACCCACGCATTCTATCTCGGCAAAGAATTGGCGAAAGCAAAGCTCGCGATCACCCTCGGCAAGACCTATCGCCAAGAAGGCCAACTCGCTTGGGGCTACCTGACGCCGCCTGACGACCCGATCAGCGAGCATCTCCGAGTGACGGCGAAGCGTGCTCGTTGAAGAGCTGATCCCGGCGCCGGATGTGATCGAGACGTTCGAGCGCACGGCGGGACTCCCCTATCGAATGCTGCTCGACAGCGCCAGCGACCCGCAGCGCCTCGGCCGCTATTCGTTCGTAGTCGCCGATCCGTATAAGGTCATTCACAGCGGCCCCGATCCGCTGCTCGCCGCGCGCGCCTCGCTCGCGCACCTGCACCACGACCCGATTCCGGATCTGCCGCCATTCCAAGGCGGCGCGGTCGGCTACATCGGCTACGACTACGGCGCTCGACTCGAACGCCTGCCGTCGGCGCGCTATGACGACCTGGGAATTCCCGATGTCGTGCTCGGCCTCTACGACTGGGTCATCGCATGGGATCATCTCACTAAGCGCGCCTGGATCATCTGCATCGGCGATCGAGCGGGGCCCCGCAGAGACAACGTCCGCGCGATGCTCGAGGGCCGGGGCGCCCCGCGCGAAACACCGGATGTCGATCCCTGGCCTCGCCCACCGCGCGCGCCGTCGTTTCCGCTGCCGCGAGAAGTGGCGGGCTCGCTCGACCTGCGATCTTCGTTCTCGCGCGAGGCGTATCTCGAGGCGGTCGAGCGCGTCCGCGAGTACATCTTCGCCGGCGACATCTTCCAGGCCAACCTCTCGCAGCGGCTGGAAGCGCCACTCGATGAGCCGGCGTGGGAGCTGTACAAGCGACTGCGCGCGATCAACCCGGCGCCGTTCGCCGCGTACATCGAGACGGACGAAGCCACGATCATGAGCGCGTCGCCCGAGCGATTCTTACGCGTCGCCGCTGATCGAACCGTCGAGACGCGGCCGATCAAGGGCACCAGTCCGAGGGGCATCGGCCCCGAGCACGATGCCGCGCTGGGGCAAGCGCTGATCGAGAGCGAGAAAGATCGCGCCGAGAACCTCATGATCGTGGATCTCCTACGAAACGATCTCTCGCGGGTCTGCGCGCCGGGCACCGTGCGGGTGCCGGAATTGTTCCTGCTCGAGAACTACCCGACCGTGCACCATCTCGTGTCGACGGTCGTCGGTGTCCTCTCGTCGAACGCGGACGCCGTTGATCTCGTGAAGGCGAGCTTTCCGGGCGGGTCGATCACCGGCGCGCCCAAGGTGCGCGCGATGGAGATCATCGCCGAGTTGGAGCCGTCGCGCCGTGGTGTCTACTGCGGGTCCATCGGCTATCTCAGCGTGACGGGCGCCCTCGACACCAGCATCGTCATCCGGACCTACCTGGCGCTGGAGCGCCGGGTGTATTTTTCTGTCGGCGGGGGCATCGTCGCCGACTCCGATCCCACCGCGGAGTACGAGGAGACGTTGACCAAGGCCCGCGCGCTGATCGCCGCGCTACGCCCGTGATTCTACTCATCGACAACTACGACTCGTTTGTCTACAACCTGGCTCGCTATGTGCGCGAGCTGGGGTGTGAGGCGGTCGTGCGTCGGCACGATGCCATCACCCTCGATGACATTACGACGCTCGGCCCCTCGCACATCATCCTCTCGCCAGGTCCCTGCACGCCTCGCGAGGCTGGTATCTCGACGGACGTCGTTCGCCGCTTCTCTCCAACAATACCTATACTCGGCGTCTGCCTCGGACATCAGTGCATTGGCGAGGCATTTGGCGGTCGGATCGTCCGCGCCGCCCGGCCAATGCACGGCAAGGTCTCATCGGTGATCCACGATGGGACCAGCGTATTCGCGGGACTTCCATCGCCCATTCGCGCGACGCGGTATCACTCGTTAGTGATCGAGCCCGCGAGTATCCCTGACGAGTTACGCGTCACGGCACGGACGGAGTCCGGGGAGATAATGGCTGTTGAACACCGGGAACGTCCGACAGTTGGTGTGCAGTTTCATCCAGAGTCGGCGCTCACTGAATACGGGTATCGCATGCTGGCGACGTTCTTGAACCGCAGCGCAGGACCCGACGTCCCTGATCGAGCAGATGGCGCGTTCAGTCGCCGCGAGCCCGCCGCATTCGTCCCTCCACCGGTGGAGCTCGTGCGGTGAGCGTACTCCCTGCTTGTTGGGTCGATGGAAAGCGCGTCGACCCGGCGGGCGCACATATCCATGTCACCGATCGCGGGTTCACGCTCGCTGACGGTATCTTCGAGACCATGCGAGCGTACAACGGCGCCATCTTCCGCTATGACGACCATATGGCCCGCCTCTCGCGGGGCGCCGAGCGGCTGGGCCTCCCGCGCCCGGCCAATTTGTTCCCCACGCTCCAGCAGGCGCTCCACGAGTTGCGCGCCGCGAGAGTCGACGCCGTCGTGCGACTCACGGTGAGTCGCGGGTCGGGACGCCACGGGCTCATGCCGACGCGCGGGGAGACCCCGACCGTCGTCTTGTTCGCCCAAGAGCTGTTGCCGTTCAAGATGGCGATCAGCGTCCGCACGGCGAGTGGGCGGCGCAATGAGCGCGCGATGAGCGCCGGCATCAAGGCGCTGTCATACACGGATAGCGTGCTGGCCCTGCTCGAAGTCTCGGCGAAAGGGGCCGAGGACGCGATTTTTCTCGACACGGGTGGTCATGTGTCGGAGGCGACGGCCAGCAACGTGTTTCTCGTGAAGGATGGGGCCGTTCGTACCCCGCCAGAATCCTGCGGCGCCTTTCCCGGCATCACGCGGTCAGTCGTGATCGAGCTCCTCGAAGGGATGCGCATTCCGCTGAGCGATGATCCCGTGACGCCCGCGGAGTTGGCGCACGCCGACGAGGTGTTCTTGACCAGCTCCGTACGCGAGATCGCGCCGGTGGATACGGTCGACGGACGATCGCTCAAAGTCCCTGGGCCTATTACGACGGCGCTCATGGGTGGGTACGCTGCGCTGGTGCAAGTCGAGCGCGAGTCGTGATCATCGAGACGATCGTCACAACGCTCGATGCCAAGGGTGCGGTGAATGTCGCGCCCATGGGCGTCGAGTGGAGTGACGACGTACTGGTCGTCAAGCCATTTCTCGACACGACAACGTTTCGCAACCTGCGCGACACTCACGTCGCGGTCGTCAACCTCACCGACGACGTGCGCATTTTTGTTCAAGCGGCGCTGTACAGCGCCACGGCGCCAACGATACCGGCCACGGTGGTGAAAGGCGTCGTGCTCTCGGCCGCGACCTCCTGGCGCGAGGTCGAGGTCACATCGATCGACGCCACGCCGCCGCGTTCCCGCATCGAGACACGCGTGGTGTTTCGCTCGGCGCAAGGCGAATTTCTCGGCTTCAATCGCGCGCGCCACGCGGTGCTGGAAGCGACGATATTGGCGACGCGACTGCATCTGATCCCGCACGACGAGGTTCGCCGACAGGTCGACGCCCTGGCCGTGTTAGTCGACAAGACCGCCGGCCCACGCGAGCAAGAAGGGTGGGCGTTGGTGAGTGCATACGTCCGAGAGCGGACCGCGTGACAGTCTTTGTCGAGGCCCCAGCGCGATTGCATTTCGGCATGCTCGACCTCGCGGGCACGCTGGGCCGGAGGTTTGGCGGCATTGGGGCGGCCGTTCCGACGCCGTCGCTCCTGCTTTCGGCCGAGATGCGAACGCAGATAACGGCCGAGGGCCCGGAGGCCGAGCGCGCGGTTCGATTCGCGACGAGGTTCGTGGATCACTACGGCATAGAGGGCCGAGGGGCGCATTTTCGTATTCAACGCGCGATTCCGAGGCACAATGGATTGGGATCGGGCACGCAGCTCGCGCTCGCCGTCGCGCGGTCGATGGCGGAGTTGTACGAGCTCGACGCCGACGTCGCGACGCTGGCGACCGCGGTCGGCCGCGCGCGGCGGTCGGCCATCGGCACGTGGACGTTTGCGCACGGTGGGTTCGTGCTCGAAGGTGGCCGGCGGTCGGGGGCGGGCGATGCCCCAGACCAGCCCGCACCGCTCTTGGCGCGCCTGGCGATCCCGCCGCACTGGAGGTGCGTCATAGCGGTTCCGCGGGCCGCGTTAGGCGTCAGTGGTGACGCTGAAGTTGCGGCGTTTGCGTCGCTGCCCGAGCCGCCGCTCCGGGATGTCGAGCACGTGGCGCACCTGGTGCTCATGTCGCTGTTGCCGGCGCTCGTCGAGGGCGACCTGGCGACATTTGGCGCGGCGCTGACGGAGGTGCAGTATGTGACGGGTCGCTGGTTCGCGCCCGCGCAGGGTGGCGCGTTCGCGCCGGGGATCGGCGCCTCGCTGATCGCCCAGATGCGGGAGTGGGGCGCGGCCGGCGTCGGCCAAAGCTCGTGGGGACCGGCCGTATATGGTATCGTAGGCGATGCGGCCGCCGGCGCAGCGCTCGCGGCCCGGGTACGGGCGGCGTTGCCCGAGGCCAATGGGGCAGTCTACGAAGGACCTTTCAGCCACACGGGGGCGCGGATATGGGTGGAGTAGTCGAGCGCATCCAGGCGTTCAACGCAGACCGCGAACCCGAGCGGCTCGCGCTCAAGTACCAGCGCATGCGCTTGAACGCATTCGCGTTCTTTCGCGGCACGGCCCACCTGTTCTACGAGGACTGGACCAAGGGCGGCCCGCTCGACGCCGCGCCGCTGGCCTGGCTCTCGGGTGACCTCCACCTGGAGAATTTCGGCAGCTACAAGGGCGACAACCGGCTCGGGTACTTCGATCTCAACGATTTCGACGAAGCGTACCTGGCGCCGGCGACGTGGGACCTCGGTCGGTTCACGACGAGTCTCTATCTCGCCGCCGATGCGCTGAAAATCGGCGATAGCGATACCCGCATTTTGGGCGCGACGTTTCTCGACACGTACGGCACCGCGCTGCACGACGGCAAGGCTCGCTGGGTGGAGCGCTCGACCGCCGAAGGGATCGTGCGCGAGCTGCTGCGGCGCGTGAAACGGCGAACGCGGAGGCAGTTACTCGACAGCATGACGACGGGCCGTCACAAGGGCCGCAAGTTCACGCTCGATGCCCAGCATCGCCTCGTCGTCTCGCGCGCCGACCGCGCAGCCGTTGTCGCGACGATGAAGACCTTCGCGGCGAGCGAGCATTGCCCCGAAGAATTTTCCGGCGGATTTCTCCGCGTCCTCGACGTCGTGCGCCGGGTTGCCGGAACCGGCAGCCTCGGAGTTCGCCGTTTCGCGATTCTGGTGGAAGGTCGCGGCGGTCCGGACGGCAACTTCGTGCTCGACCTCAAAGAAGCGCGCCGCTCCGCGCTCGCTCCGTATGCGACGGCTCCGCAGCCGGGTTGGCCGAGCGAGGCGGCGCGGGTCGCTGGCATCCAGCGGCGCGCCGAAGCGATCGCGCCCGCGCTGCTGCACGCGGTGAACATGGGGAAGTCTTCGTACGTGCTCAAAGAATTGCAGCCATTGATCGACCGGCTCGCGATCGACGAGACGACGTCAGGAACTGACCTCGGCCTCATCATGGTCGCCATGGGCCACGTCGTCGCCTGGAGTCATTTGCGCGGGAGTGGCCGCCAGGGCTCGGCGATCGCTGACGATCTCGTCACGTTTGGCGCCGAGCGATGGTGGGTACGTGAGACGCTGGCGTACGCGCGGCGGTATCGCGAGGTCGTGAAAGTCGATTACGAGATCTTCGCCAAGGCGTACGACGACGGGGCGTTTAACGCGACGTGATCACGACCTGGGCGGGGTGCTGCACGTTGCCATCGGCACCTCGCACCGCCACGTCGATCGAGTCGGCATCCCACGCCGAGCACGACCTGATCGGTCCCTTTCGCGAACGTGGAGAGGTCGGTACTCGAGAGTACCGGTTCCTTGAGTGGGTGGTTGGCCGAATCGGCCCGATAGGGATGCGTGTGCCACGTGCCGACGAGATGAGCGACGTGCTTGCAGTCGCCGGTGACAGCGAACTGCCATTGGTGCATGTGCTGTGCGGGTCTCCAGTCGGTGACGTAGACGGTATCGCCGACCATGTGGCCGATGAGGCAACCCAAGTATTCGTGCTGCGTCGGTTTGCCGGTGCCGAGCATCTGTGTCAGTGTGTTCTGGTCGGTCAGCTCGTTCCAGTGAAGGTTGTTGCGTAGCCAGATGGCGTTGATCGAGTCGCGCACCGGTTGCGCGATCACGACAATGGCGGGTGGCTGGGCGAATGGCATGCGATATCTTTGATGAAATGAGAACGACACCGCGCCCTACGACGCTGATCGAGTCGCCACGTCTGTCAGACCGCCTCTGTGCCAATGTCACGTTGGCGGCCGAGACGTTCCAATTTACCGGCAGCTTCAAGTTCAGGGCGGCGAATAATGTCGTCACGAACGTGCCGAACCCGTCGATCATCACTGCGTCGTCCGGGAACTTCGGCCAGGCCATGGCGTATGCGTGCAAGCTCGCGGGAAAGCGATGCACGGTGGTGATGCCCGCGAACTCGGTCAAGGTCAAGGTTGAGGCTGTACGCGCATTCGGCGCGACGGTGGATCTCGTCGATACCACGAAGGTACCCCGCGCGCAGCGGGTACGAGAGTTAGCCGAGGCAGATCCGGACGCGTATGTGGCCAGCGCGTACGATGACCCACTCGTGATTGCGGGCAACTCATCGCTCGGTCGCGAGCTCGCGTCGCTCGCTGCGCGGTTCGATGTCATCGTCGCGCCCGTCGGCGGCGGCGGCCTGCTGTCGGGCGTCATTCAGGGATTGCGCTCCTCGGGGGATACGACGCCTGTCATTGGGGCCGAGCCACTGCTCGCGAACGATGCCGCGCAGTCCCTGCGCGAGGGACGGATCGTCGCCAGCGATCACGAGATCCAGACGATCGCCGATGGCGCGAGAACGATGAGCCTCGGAAAGCACAACTGGGCGATCATCAAAGATGGCGTCGAGACGATCGTGGAAGTGTCGGAGGAGCAGATTCGCGAGGCGGTGCGATTGCTCTTTTCACTCGCGAACTTGAAGGTCGAGCCCACCGGCGCGCTCACGACCGGCGCGTTGCTTGCATCACCCGATCGCTTCCGTGACCTGCGGGTCTGTTGTGTCGTCAGTGGGGGCAACGTTGATCCCGCGCTGTATCGGGACCTGCTATCGGTATAAAGATTGCGCTAGTATTAGGGGCTGCACTTTTCCTGAGAGGGAACGTCTATGCCCACGAATCATGCGCACGACCCGAAGAAACCTCGTCCCTCGGCGCCGCGACCAGCGCAGCCCGACGAGGAGCCCAAAGTGATCACCCGTGGGCGGGTGTCACACGTGGAGCACGAGCTCGATCAGCCGGAGCCGATGCCAGTCCGCAAGTCGGGCGAACGCGACAGAATCTCTCGGTAAACCGCGGACTGACCGAAGCTCTCCTCGACTTCGATCTCGATTGACGCGAGCCGGTCGGCGCTCGCCCCCAGCTCGACCTTCAGCCGACCGGCGAGATACTGCGCCAGCATCTCCGCGGTAGTGTTGGGAATAGGGAGGAGCACACAATCCTCTCGCGGGAAGACGTAGCGAGGTCGCTCCTGGTACGCGACCGTTATCGACTCTGCCTGCTCCCCGATCCGGAGTTTTGGATTTTCCAGCGGGAGGAGCACCCGGTGGTCGATCTCATCGCACAGGCGCTTCATCACGTGCTTGAGGTCGACGAAGTTGAAGACGTACCAGCTTTCCGGGTCGAGCGTGCCTTCCAGTGCCACGCTCACGCGATAGTTGTGGCCGTGGAGTGATTCGCAGCGGTGCCCGGCGAAGGTGATAAAGTGCGCGGCTGCGAACACGAGATAGTCTTTTGTGACCTGTACTCGGAACGTCGTCATCGGCCTCTCAGAAGCGCGACGTAGAGCGCCGCGGCTGTCAGGTCTGCGGTCGTGCCAGGATTTACGCCCGCCGACCGTAGCTCTTCATCGAAGTGCGCTCGGCCCTCCGGGCCAGCGTGCAACACGCTCTTCGCGCTGCGGCTGACATCGGCGGCGACCGAGGAGCCAAATTTACGCGCAATATGAGTATCCGGGATCTCAGCGAGGAGTGCCAGGAAGGTCCTGACTGTGGCCTCTTCCCACCCCAGTGATCTCGCCTCGATCAGCGCCGGAAGGCCGAGGTCGAACGTGATGCGAAAGTCGGTCGCATACTCGGCCGCGATGGAATCCCTGTCAGCCGCCATGCGCATGGCGTCGGTCAACGTCACGGTCGGCTCGGCACCGAGATCCTGTTCGTCGACGCGGCCCATGCCTCCTGGTTGCGCCAATCGCACTGCCGCATACACCTCGCGAGCGTCCTCGACCGTTGTGGCGCCGAGCACGTCGTGCAAGGCTTCCCGGAGCGGTCGCGGCGAGCGCGCAGCGCGAGCCAGTGGGGCCAGCAAGAGAACGAGCCCCAAGTTCGTATTGGACAGCGTCCACTGGCGTGTCGCACGAATGGCCGCGTGGGTCATCGCACCGAGCGGCAGATCGGAGCCGAGTGCGGGCCCGATGGCCGCGGCGCTAGCGAGAAAATCCTCGTAACTCGCGTCGGGAAAGTCGCGGCCAGGGGAAACATTACCAGGCTTCGGCGCGCTCGCTTCGAGCAAGCAGGCGAGCTGGGCGGCGCTAGCGATAAAATCGTTCGTCACACGCCAAGCGCGTGGTCGACGATGCCTTGGGCGACGTCGAGGCCGGTGGCATCGTGCAGCCCGCGCCACCCGGGAATCCCGTTGACCTCGAGCGCGTAGGTCTTTCCATCGTTCCCCGGTAGCAGGTCTACCCCAGCATACTCAGCGTCGACTGCGCGCGCGGCCGTCAGTGCCATGTCGGTCTGCGCTGTCGTCAGCGTCAATGGCCGCGCCGCTCCACCGCGTGATACGTTGGTTCGCCACGTAGGAGATGAGCGCTCGATGGCCCCGAACACGCGATCGCCGATGACAAACGCGCGAATGTCCCGCCCGTCGTGGGCGATGTAGCGCTGCAAATAGAAAATGCCGCGGATCTGCTCGATCGCCCGCAACACGCGCCACGCCGTGTCTTCATCGGTGACCCGAACGAGGCCGAGTCCCATCGAGCCGAAGAGCGGCTTGACGATGCAATCGCGAAGATGGCGAAATGCCGCCATAGCATCGTCGATCCGCTCACAGACGATCGTCTCGGGCGTGGTCAGCCCGGCCTGTTGGAGCAGCGCCGACGTATAGAACTTGTCAACGGTCCGCTCGATCGCGCGGGGCGAGTTGATAATGCGCGCGCCGATGTCCTCGAGCCAATGCAGGGCGTCGACGCGGTAGATGATCTGCTCTAAAGAGCCACTGGGGATGATCCGAGCCAGGACGATGTCGCTGCGCTGCACGGATGGCGAGACAGAGCAGGGCCCGAGGCGGCTGACGATGCCTTCCCACGGCGCGATGCGCGGGACAGCGCCCCGGGCACGAATGGCGTGGCAGAGCTGGTCGGTGTGCCAGCCCTGCCGCGAGGCGAGAATCGTGACCGTGGTAACTAGGGAGTCTCCTCGCCGGTCAGCGCGGTGAATCCGCCGCTCGCGAATATCGGGATATCATCCGCGACGGCCTTGAACCCGGGTGTCGACATCCCCTTTTTGAGCGCGTCCGTCGACGCGAACGTCAGTTCGGCCTTGCGATAAAAGGCGCTGTTCGGCGCGAACTTGACGAGCACGCCATTGGTAAACCCGATTTCCTTGGCGTGCTTCGCGAGCAGTGGCAGGTGAGTTGCCGCATAGTATTTCTCAAACGCCGCGGGGTCCTTCGGCGCATTGTACAGCACAACGAGATGGGCCGCACTCATAGCGATGTGATCTCCAGGAGAGAAGTACGCAGAACGTCGGGATTGAGGAGCCCGCCGTGGAAAGTCCGCCCGGTCTTCGCGCTCGTCAACCAGACCTCGGCGGGACTGAACAAGAGCGGATCGATCTTGTAGAAATCGCCCTTGTAGGCGTTGAACGTGTCGACGAATGGCTTGCCATAGTCGGGCGACGCCGAGGCCGGTAGCTTCGCGGCCAACGGCTCCAGCTCCGCGTCCGCCGCGTCGATCAGGAATCGCGCCTGGCCGCCATACAGAATGCAGTCGTTGGTGCGCCCGATCGCTTTGATATCCGACGTCGCCAGCGGTGGAACGGGGGCGGAACCCGACGCGGAGATCACGCGCGTCACGTCGAAGCCGAGCGCGTCGAGCTTGTGGAGGCCGGTCTCCATGACGCGCGCGACGACCTGCACGGCGCCCGCGATGCTCGCTGTCGGCGCGACCACGAACGTGAGCTGCGCCGGCTTCATGTGGGCTCGCTCGGCGACCCACGCGGCGACCGCATCGGTCGGGTGTGCTCTCGTCTCGAGCACGAGCACGCCGTCGGACGCCGTCTCTTCGTACTTCAACTTGGCGAACAAGTCTTTTTCGACGCGGGCATGAGCGCGGATCGGGCCGGAGCCCATCGCGAAGAACTTGTCGACCTGAATCGCCCAGCCGGCGTACTGCGACGCCATGCACGATATCGCGGGATGGTCGGTCCAGACCTCGACGCCCATGTAGTCGTCGGGTCCAACGCGCACGGTCTCATAACTGATGTGCCCAAGCCCACCCATGCAGATCTCGGCCATCGCCAGACCAGCGGCGAACCCGCCGCGCACGTCGATGCCGAGGTCGATGATGCGCGCGCCACCGGGGAGCGTGGTCGACGCGATCCGCAGCTCGTCGGACCGCGTCTCGACGTCATCGGCGATCGCCAATGCGTTGGCGTTCAGTCTCAGGTCGTCCACTCGAGAATCTCTCCTTTGCCAACGTCGGCTACATCGCCCGTCCAGCGCTTGTAGCGCCCGGTGGCGAACCGGCCGTCGATCGTGAATCCGCGCATGCGTTGGAGATAGCGCAGGAGTACCGGCACATAGGGCGGGCGGTAGGTGCAGGCGTACCGATACGTCGCCGGGACCTCCACGCCGCCGAGCGCGATCACGGATCCGCGCTTGGACCAGAGGCCGGCGCCCGTGCCGAGTCGGCCCGCGACCAGCAGCGTCCCGGCGATCATCGCATGCGCAGCGCCCGGCCCAGCATTCCCCCCAACCACCAGAATCCCGCGACGCACGCGAGTCGCGGCCCCGCTGCCGACGTTGCCGCGCACGATGATCTCCCCCCCAGTCATCCCACGGGATGCTCCGGGCAGCGCCGCGCCGAGCCGATCGCCTGCTGATCCACGGATCCGCAGCAAGCCCCCGGACATGGCCACACCGGCGCCATCGCCGACGCTGCCGGTCACATCGATCGTACCGCCGCTCATCGCATGGCCGACCCCTCGACCCGCCTCACCTTCGATCGTGAGGGTGCCGGCACTCATGCCAGTCCCGAGTCCGTCGACCCGCCGCAAGTCCCCGGTGATTCTCACATCGGGACTCGGCTCGCCTTTGACGTCAAAGATCTCGCCCACGCTCACGCGCCGACGACCGACCCAACACGTCGAATTCGTCGCCATGGCCGAGGCGTCAATGCGTTCGGTGATCCCGGGGCGAAGCGTCAGCACGAGTGTCATGCGACGATCTTCCGCAGGTAGAAATGATGCGGCCCGAGCTTTCCGCCATAGTTCCCGGCGGTGATTTTCTTGATGCCGGGGATGCACGCCGCCGGAATCCCCGCCCGCATCGCGCGGCTGATGCTGTCGAAGTCCAGTCCGTCGAGGACGATCTCCATGACGCCGTTCACCCCTTCGGGCAGATCGGTCGTGGTGATCTCCCGCAGGGTCGGCGCGAACGCATCGTTCGTCGACGCGAGCAAGCTCTTGTAGCGCCTCGACCCGACTTTGCTGCCGCTGCGTACGATGCCGCCGGGGAACGGCAGGATGACGCCCGGCAGCCCCGTTATCGCCGCGACCGCCGCCTCAGCCGCCTGCAGCGCCTTCTCGGCCGTCTCGGCCAGCATGAGAAAGTTGCCGCCTCCGACCGCAGACACCTTGCCGAACGTCTCTTGTATCAGCGCTTCGCCTTCCATGACTGGCACGCGCCAGTAGCGGATCCCGCCGATCATCTTGCTCGCCTGGAATCCGTCGCCGAAGATGCGGAGTGCCTTGCCAACGGGCATCCGATCAGTGGAGCTCGGGATCCCATCGAAGACCGCAGTCGTCGGGCACGTGAGCACGGTCTGGCCCAGTCGTTCGATCAGCCGTTGCTGGAGGCCCGCCGAGTCGGGCGTGAACACGAGAACGCTGATGCCGGGTCGGCCATCCGGGGTATCATCCGGCGACACCTCGTGCTCGATGCCCGCTTCGACTTTACATCCAATGACCGAGGTCGCGAAGCCCGTCATCACGGTCGCCGCTACTCGCGCCCATCGCGGCGTCGCGGCCGTGATGATCACCCGCGCGCCGCGCATCGTGAACGCCTCGGCGAACGTGTCCTCGATCTCGACGCCGTTGATCGTGAGCGTGTCCGCGGTCATAGCTGCACCGCGTAGTTGTCGAATTCGATGGACACGTTCTCTTGGAAGTACTTCCTGATATCGCTCTCAACCGCGCGATCATACCCGGGCGTGATATGCAGGCGTTGCCCCGAAGGGGCACGTCGTAATTGCCCTTCCTCGACGACAAGCGTGCCGGTCTTAACGACGTATCGCGGTGTCGCGAACATCTCAGCCGCGTTGGCCGACCGGGCATACACCGTGATGTCGGCATCGGCGCCCGGTCCGAGGTGCCCCTTGTTGCGCAATCCGAGCAGCCGCGCGGGTCCGGCCCGCGTGATAATCGCGATTTCGCTCAGCGTATACTCGCGCGCGAGGCCATCAGCGAGCGCACTCCCGGCGAGATGCTTTTGATTGATCTTCTTGAGCCGATCATCGCGATAGGTCCGATCCATGAGCAACCGGATGAGCTCCGGATAGCTCATGAACGAGCCGCCGTTCGGATGGTCGGTAGAAAGAACCATGCGCCAAGGATCGGGCGACAACAGAAAGAGCTCTAGACCGACCACCCATTGCAGCGCGGCCACGGCCGCGGTGTCCCGGTATGTATAAGGGACGATGCCGCAACCCGTCTCGAGCTCGATGTCGACATTCACCCACTTCCGCCCAGTCGACATATGCAGCAAGTACTCGACGGCACCGTCCGCGGTCAGTGTGCACGCGGGTCCGAACATGACCTGCCCAACGTCCCCGCTGACCTCGGGATGCGCCGCGAAGTACTCGGCGATCCGCTTCGCCGCCGACGCCCAGGGTTTCGCATAGCTCTGAAACTGCAGATGCGTGAAATGCGCCCGCCGGCCGCCAACGGCTCGCATACTCTCGAGCGTGATCTCGACGTTGCCGGGCAACCCCAGGTTGTTGCAGTGAATGTGCACGGGATGCGGAAGCCCGAGCGCATTCCCGGCGTCGGTCAACGTCTCGAGGATGGCGCGGGGAGTCACGTTCGCGGAGCCGATGGGATCGTCGAGCGACTTGATCTCGCGCACATTTTGCTTCCACAACTCGACGCCGCCGGGATTCACAATCTTGATCGAATACGCTTTCGTCGCGCCGAGGAGCCAGCCGACATAGTCACGCGCCCGCTCGCGTTCGCCCGCGGCAATCTGCCGCAGCAGATATTCGTCGTTGCCGAGCAACGCGAAAAATCCGCCGTCGACGATCGGCGTGTCGTCGAATTGCGCATGCGTCGACCGGGCGGAGATCGGCGCGACCGCGGCGTCGAACACGGTCGTGTAACCGAGTCCTGCGTAGCGATATCCGGTCGTGAACGTGCTCGGCACGGTGCCGCCAGAGCCCGAACGCGGAATAATGTCACCGCGCTCCAGTGCTGGCGCCGGTACCGGATCGGCCGCGTGCTCCTCGGGCAGCAGCATGCGCGCGAGGTTGACGCTCGCCGCCGCGACGTGCGCATGGATGTCGATGCCACCGGGCATGACCACCATTCCGCGTGCGTCGATCTTTGGCGCATCCGCTGGCACATCCGCCACGATCTGTCCGTCGCGCACGCAGATATCGCGCACGTCGCCGTCCACGCCGTTCGCGGGGTCGTAGACGGTGCCCCCGGCGATCCGCAGGCTCGTCACGGCTGGGTCACTAACGCGATCAACTCGCTCACGGTTGCCGCTGTGTCAGCGACTACACCAGGAAGTGACGGTCGCAATGGCAGCGGGATCTCGTCGGCACGCATCGCCGTCCCGCCCTCGTGAATACCCGCGATGCCCGTATCGATGGTGACCGCCGCGGCGAGAAGATTCTCACTCGCGCGGGGGCCGATAATGACAGTCGGTATGTTGGTCAGTCGCAGTGACTCGGGCACACTGGTGCTCGATCCCACGATCAGCGCCGCGTCGAACTCAGGTGGGTCATAGGGGCAGTACCGCGGCGCCCCTCTCGCGAAATCGATCGCCTTGGGATATCCAGTTTGCCACGTGAGCACTGAGTCGGCGCCCACGCGATTGCCACCGCCGCGCAGGATCATGAGTGCCGCGCGCGTCGGTCCGTTGAGTGCTTCGGTCAGCGCCAGGAGTGTCTCGATGTACTCCGGCCGTTGCTCGCCATCGACGACGATGGCCACGTATTTCCCCTTGACCAGCCGCTCGGCCAGCGGGGTCATACCGTGCCCGAGAATCGCGGCGCGCGTCAGCGCGGCGGCCTCGACGCTCAAGTCGACGGAGATGAACTGCACGCCGGCGCGATCGGGGAGGTAGCGCGAGCGCAATCGCGGATACGCGTGATCGGGATCGACGCCCCAGAACACGACGATGTCGGCCCGGTACCGGAGCTCGCCGAACGTCGCGCTGCAACGGCCGCGCTCTTGGATGGCGAGGATGAGCTCTGTTGGCGTCACGGTATCGAGCATTGCGCCGAGTACGTCAGCCAGCACGCATGCCTCGCGCTGCGCGGATATCGAGAGCTCGGCCGCCAGGTACACCAGCGGCCGCTTGGCCGCTGTCAGCACTCGCGCCGCCTCGGCCAGCGCGGTGGGGATGGTGACCCCGGCATCGCCGATGCGCGCCAGCGTCGGCACCGTGCCATCGCCGAACCAGCGAACGCCGAGGTCACAGGCGTTCACGGCCTCGACGATACGGCCGTCGCGGACCGTGACGGCG
>Ga0210387_10001067_pt1 | contig 20491 bp, 19 predicted proteins | sample IncBWC7OmetaG_FD_160108 | JGI IMG/M metagenome (GOLD analysis project Ga0210387, IMG submission 160108) | Forest soil microbial communities from Barre Woods Harvard Forest LTER site, Petersham, Massachusetts, United States - Inc-BW-C-7-O ...
CACCACGAGCTCAGGCCAGCGACGGACCGGCTCCACTCAGGCGAGTGCCGGCGCTTCGGGGTCTGCTCCGACCTCTCCCCCGGACTCCGCCGGCGGCATCGACTCGGCCGCCACAACGTCCGTCTCCTCCTGCAGCCCCGCGCGCAGCCCGATGAACGCCACGACCGCCGCCGCCGCCATGATCGCCGCCATCACGTACAGCACCGAGCGCGTGGCATAGGCGAAGTCGAGTCGCACGAAGTGGGGGATGGCGGCGACGTTGCCCGAGTTGCCCTGCGACTGGGCGATGCTGGACGCCCGACTATGGGCCTGTGCAGCAGGCATACCCAGAGAGATCAACGACGTCGTGACCCTGGAGCGCATCTGCGAGACCAGGATCGTGCCGAGAATCGCCAGGCCGAGACTGGCGGCGTAGTTGCGGACGGTCTGGGTGATGCCGGTCGCCTCGCCGTAGGAGAGCCTGGAGGCGCGATTGACGGCATCGGTCGTGGCCGGACCCAACATCAGCCCCATGCCCGCGCCGGCGAGGATGATGTCCCACTGCTGCGCGCCGAAGCTCAAGCCGGTGACCTTGCCGGCCCACAGATAGAAGCCGACCGCGCCCAGTGCGCAACCGAGCACCACCGGGCGCTTGGCCCCGATTCGATCCAGCATCCGCCCGCCGACCTGCGCAGCGATCACGAACCCGATGAAGAAGTACAGGATGTACAGCCCGGCCTCCGAGGGAGTCTTGCCCAGGGCGATCTGGGCGTACTCGCTGGCGAAGAAGAACACCGGGACGAACACGAGCATGGTGATCGCGAGCACGAGGTTCTCGACCAGGAAGGGCCGGATGCGAAAGATGTGCACTTCCATCAGCGGCGAGGCGGTGCGCAGCTCGACGAAGTAGAACGCGACCAGCAGCAGCGCGCCCACGACGATGCAGGCGACGGTCGCGGGATCGCCCCAGCCCCAGATGTTGGACTGCTGGAAGCCGAACACGGACAGGGCCACGCCGGAGGCGATCAGCGCCAGCCCACGGTAGTCCATGCGTGCCGGTCTATGCACGGTGGTGGGCTTCGAGATCACGATCAGCGCCAGCGCGATGAGCGCGACGGGGATGTTCACCCAGAAGATCGCCCGCCAGGTCCACTGCGTGAGATAGCCCCCCAGGATCGGGCCGATCGCGGTGAGGCCGCCGGCGATGCCGAAGAAGATCGCCAGCGCCCGGCCGCGTTCGCGCAGCTCGAACGTCTGCACGACGATCGCCAGCGCGGCCGGGAACATGATCGCCCCGCCCGCCCCCTGCACGATCCGGAACGTCACGATCCAGGCCTCCGCGAGCGATCCCTTCGGGGTCAGCCCGCACATCGCCGAGGCCCCCGCGAACACGATCACGCCGAGCGTCACCATCTTGCGATGTCCGACCGTGTCCGCCAGACGCCCGCCGAAGGCGAACAGCGCGGCGAGCGAGAGCAGATAGGCGTTGATCGCCCACTGCGTACCGGTGCTCGTTAGGCCGAGCTCCTTCTGAATTTCGGGCGCCGCGATCGAGACGATCGTCTGGTCGATGAAGGTCATCGCGACGGCGAAGATCATCGCCGCGAGAATCAGGTTCCGTGATCGCCCGCCGACCGCTGCGCCGCCCGCCGTCATGCCGCCTGCAACGACCCCGTCAGCTCGGCGCTGCGTTCCCACAGGCCCTCTGCCAGCGTCTCGTCCTGCGCCTGCGCGCTGGGGGCGATGACCTTCTCGTCCTGCACGTACTCGCCCGTGAGAGCGCCCGCTGCGTCTGAGAGCGCCAGCCACACCAGCGAGCGAGCGCCGCGCTCGGGCGAACGGAAGAACGGACCGCCGACCGTCGTCAGCACCTTCCAGACCCCCCGCTCGTTCTTGCCGAACCCGGTGCGCACGACGCCCGGGTGAAAGCAGTTGGCGCGCAGCTCCGGCGCCCGCTTGGCCAGCTCGCGCGTGAACAGGATGTTGCACAGCTTCGAGGTGCCGTACACGCGCATCGCCCCGTAGGAGCGCTCGGACTGCAGATCCTCGAGATCCAAGCGCCCGCTCTCGTGGGCGTCGGAGGCGGTCGTAACCACGCGCCCGGAGCGCAGACGGTCGCGCAGCAGATCGGTGAGCAGGAACGGCGCGAGGTGGTTCAGCGCGAACGTGCGCTCGAGACCCTCGGGGGTGAGCTGCCGCGAGGCGAACAGCGCCCCGGCGTTGTTCGCCAGCACATCGATCTGCCCGTAGCGCTCGCGCACCTCGCCGGCCAACTTGCGCACCTCGGCCATCAGCATCAGATCGGCGACATGCTCGTGGACCTGCGCACTGCCGCCCCCGGCCGCCCGAGCCTCCGCCGCGACCGTGCTGACGCGCTCGGGCTCGCGACCCACGAGCGCTACTTCGGCGCCCTGCCGGGCGAGCTCGATCGCTGCGGCGCGACCGATGCCGCGCGTGGCTCCGGTGAGCAGGACGAGCGTCATGGCGCGGAGTCTACCTCCACACCGCGTCCGCCTTAGACGGCGCCGGCGGAGGTGCCGGCGGCGAGGCGCTCGATGACCTCGTCGCGATCGGTGCCGTGCGCCCGCAGCACCCGCTCGAAGTTCGCGCCATACACGTCCATCACCGCCATCAGCAAATCGGACGTCGCGACCCCGGCGGCATGGCGGCGCCCGGCGCTCGCGGCGGCACTCTCCAGCACGCGCGCGAGCGCGTCGCGATCATCAACACCGGCGGACGCCCATGCCTCCTCCCCTTCTTCTTCCTCTTCGGCGCGGAGGCGGCTACGCAGTGGACCCTCACTCACGCCGAGCGCCTGTAGCGCTGCTCCGGCTTGGCCGTGCAGACGCAGGATGCGCAGCCAGCGCTCGGCGGCATCCTCGGGCGTGGAGGCGAAGGGCAGGGCGGTCGAGGCGATGCCCAGCACGATCGCCGCGTCGGGAGCGAGCGCGGGCGAAGCGTTCACCGAACGCCTCCCAGGCCCGCTCGGCGTCCGATCTGGGGAGGATGCAGCAGCGCGACATTGTCACGGCGCAGCGTCACCTCCGGTGCCGCGCCCGTGAGGTTCAACTCGAGCAACGCGCTACCCGAGCGCTCGGCGACCGCGCGCGTCGATCCCACCAGCTCGGCGACCTCTCCGCGCGGCACACCGCACGCGAGCAGAAACGGCTCGATCCGATCGCCGCCCGCCTGCTCACGGTCGAGCTCGAGCTCCTCCACGAGCACGCCGGGTGCGGCCTCGGTGCCCTCGACGCTCAGCAGACACGCCGCCATGTCGTCGGGACGCGCGTCGGTCTGCGCGGCGACCCGCTCCAGCAGCTCCGGCGCGCTCGCCCGCGGCCCCAGCTCGGCGAGCGTCTGCGTGAGCCGCTGCGCGCCGAACAGCTCCGTTCCGACCCGCGCCTCGGTCACGCCGTCGGTGTGAAAGCAGATCAGGGCGCGACCGGGTACCGAGACGACCGTCTGGCGTGTCCCGGTCCGCGCGCCGGCGCCGATCGGCGGGGCCGAGCACACGGTGATCGGCTCGATCGCACGCGACCCGAGCACGACCGGCGGTGGATGACCGGCGCAGGCATAGGTGAGGGTGCGCTCACGCGGGTGATAGATCGCCGCCACGACCGTCGCGAAGGACTCTCCGAGCTGGCGCTCGAGTACCGCTCCCGCCGTCTGCACCGCGCCGCGCGGGGACAGGCCCGCCTCCAGGTATGCCCTCAGCGTGAACCGCACGAGCGCCGTGTGTGGCAGCGCCTGACGTCCATGGCCAGAGACGTCGCCGACGATCACAGCCAGGCGACCGTCCTCGAGCGCGAACACGTCGTAGAAGTCACCGCCCGCGCCCGGGCCGTCCGCGGGACGGTAGGCAGCGGAAGTCCCCACCGGACCGAGCCGATCGGGCGCCACCGGGAGCAGCGCGGCCTGCAGCAGACCCACGTCCTCGAGCAGCTCCCCGCGCTGCTGCTCCAACCGGCGAGCACGCAGCGCCACCAGACGCGAACGGACGCCCAGCCCCAGCGCGAGCGCGAGCAGACCGCCGATCAGGGCCCACACGAGGGTCGGTACGACGCCGACGATTTTGGTGATCGTCGTCACGATCGGCGCCGGGCTGCTCGCACGCGCGGTGCCCCGCAATGCCCTTTGCCCGTTACCGGCCGGCGTCGAGCGTGCATGCGCGACCGCAGCGGCACCCGCCGCGGATGCCGTCGTCGCGCCCGCAGCCGGCAAGGACGCGGACGTCCGCGCACCGGAGCCAGCATTGGCACGTCCATGGGAGCGACGGCCGTGATGGTGCGCGTTCGCATGAGCCGGCGGATCGCCGGCCGTCGAGGTCGACGGGCGAGAGCTCGCCGTGAGCTGATTCTGAGCCGCAGCCACGGGCGTGGCTGCCGGCGCCGGCGCCGCGTCGGTTGCCGGCGCGACACCCGCTGTCGGCGAGGAGCCTGTTGCCGGCGCGGAGGCGCTCGCGGCCGGCGAAGCAACGGCCGAGGGTTGCGCGGCGACCGTCCGCGACCGACTTGCCGGCGCGGTCGCGGTGGTCGCGGTTGCCGGCGTAGGAGTGCGTACGGTTGGGGTGCTCACCGCTTTGCCTTGGCCGCCCCCCGTAACATCGGTACGGTGTCCCGAGCGCCCTCGCGCGTGCCCGTGCGGGGGCAGCGCGCCGCCGCCTCTACCGCTCGCGGCGCCGCTGGGATCGCGGTGGCCGCCCGGGCTTCCGGCGCGACGTTCGGAGGTGCCGGCGCCGGACGCCTCACCCGAACCGGCTTCTTCCTGATGCGCCGGCAGTTCATGCGCTGCCGGGGCAGCCGGCAGTGGAAGCACCGGCGGCACTGGAAGCACGGGCCGCGGCGCAGGCAACAGCGGTATCTGCAGTCCGGAGCTCGACTGTGGGCGCCCGACGACAGCCGAAGGTGACGGTTCGTGACGTCCCGCGCCGGAACGCACCGGGTGGGCGGGTGTGTGCGCGACCGGGGTGGGTGGCGAGAGGGAAGGCCCGTTCGACACGGGCGCCGCGGGGATCGGCCGCGGGTGAGCGAATCTCTCCCCGGCAGCCGGGATCGAGGCCGCAGCCAGGGCACAGCAGGCGAAGGCTATGGCCGCCGGCAGGCGCCGGCGCGAGCGAGCGAGCGAGCGGTGCTCACTTCCCGGGCGCGCCATCCGCGGACCTGTCGCTCAGCTTGCGCACGCTTCGCTCCCGCGCGCATGTGCAAGCGCCTCGTCGAGTGTGAGGAAGATCGCGAACTTCCCGTCCAGCCCCGAGAACTCGAAGATCTTCCGAACGTTCGGGCGCGTGCAGACGATCGCCAGTCGGGCCTCGTCCTCGTCGAGCCGACGCGTGATCCCCACGAGCACACCCAGCGTGGTCGAGTCGATGAACGTCACCAGCGACAGATCGACGACGAGCCGATCGCTACCGGCGTGCAGCGCATCGACCAGCATCTGCTTCAAACTCGGAGCCGTGAACAGATCGAGCTCTCCCTCGACCGTGATCACGCTCGTGCGCGCGTCAAGTTTGCGCTGAAGGATCCCGAATGGAGGAGCATTCGGTGGTGTCGGGTGGGTGTCGATTGGACTGGATATCGCAGGTTCCCCGCTTTACGCGCCGGCCATTCTGTTCGTGAGACTCGGCGCAGCCCAACGCACTGATTCGACCTCGTAGACGCGCTCGGGCCTCAATCATCACGTTCGGCCAGGCTCTACCCTCCCCTTAAGCATACGACGGGCGATCGAACATCCGTCCATGTAGACAAAACCCGACCTCGAGAGCCGATCCCGAGGTCGACACCGAGTCGACCTCGACACTCGCCGCGAGGCGCATAGATCCACACCCGTTACGCTGCGTGAGCCGCGGTCGCCCGTCCGCGACGTCGCCGCAGGCACCTATCTACGGAGGAGCACGATGAGTCCCCAGGCCGATGCCGCCACTCCGCTGAGAGCATCCGAGACGGCACCCCATCTCTGGCGATCGAGCGCGCTCGGCGAGCCGAACGAGATCCAAGTCGGTGACTCTCGCCTGCAGTACTTCCATCGCGGCGACGGTCCCCCGATCGTGTTCGCGCACGGCTGGCTGTCGAACGCGAACCTCTGGCGAAAGGTCGTCGGTGCTCTGGCGGATCGCCACGCCTGTTACGTCCTGGACCTGCCGCTGGGCGCACATCGGATCCCGATGGACCCCGCCGCCGACCTCAGCCCGGCCGGATGCGGAGCGCTGATCGCCTCGGCGCTCCAGGCGCTAGACCTCGAAGACGTCACGCTCGTGGGCAACGACTCCGGCGGCGCCTATTCACAGATAGCGCTCGCGTCGGGCATGGACCGTGTGGCGCGTCTGGTGCTGAACTCCTGCGAGACGCCCTACAGCCCCTTCCCACCCCCACCGTTCGACGCCTTGCCGAGCGTCGCGCAGGACCCGGCGGAGCTCGGCCGGCTATTCGAGGCCCTGCGCGACCGCGCGCTGCGCGCGACGCCACCCGCGTTCGGACTGCTGATCAAGCACCCGATCGACGATCTCGTGTCGGACTCCTACGCGCTGCCCTGCATAAGCGATGCAGGCGTCCTGCACGACACGAGCAAGGTGATGTCGAGCGCTTCCTCGGCCCCGGTCCACGCCGCCGGCAATCGGCTGATCGCGGACTTCCACCGTCCCGTGTTGCTCGTCTGGGGTCCCGAGGACCAGGTCTTCGCACTCGCCGACGCGCAGCGGTATGCCGAGACGCTCGCCGATGGGCGCGTGGCGCTCGTCCAGGACGCCTACAGCTTCACCCCCGAGGATCAGCCCGAGCGCCTGGCCGAGGAGATCGCGCGCTTCATCGCCTGATCCCTCGAGAGACACCACACCGTGACGAGCGCACGCCGCGCGAAAGGTCACGCCGCGGCGATCAGGGCCGTCGCCTCGATCTCGGTGCCCTCGGCCATCGACCGCACGTCCTGCACGATCTCCGGATCGGCGCAGAATCCCAGGCAGAGCGATCCGGCGAATGAGACGGCGGCGACCCGCAGTGCGTGATGCTCGGCGATCTCGGCGATCGAATGCAGCGAGCCGACGGGCGCGCCGAGCACGCTGACCGGCTCTCGCGGGCCGGGAACGTTGGAGATATTGACCGCGAACGTGCGCGGGCTGCGCTCGACCCGTTCGCAGAACCTGCCCAGCTCCGGCGAGACCTCGCGCAGGCGACGCAGCAGCGTGTCCATCGCCTCGGCGTCATGCTCGGCCTTGCGCACCGCGGTCGCGGCACGCACCGCGCGCAGCCGCGCCACGGCATTCGGCTCGGCGAGCGGTACCGACACAGAGAAGAACGAATCGCGGTTACCGGCATCCTCGCCCTCGTGATGCAGGCTCACCGGGACCTTCACGCGCACGCTCCCCACTGGTCCGTGATGCCGTTCGATCCAGCGACGAAGACCGCCGCTTACGACGCTCAGCAGCGCATCGTTCAGGGTCGCCCCGGCGAGTGCCTTTGCGGCGTCGTGCAACTCGACGAGCGGGACCGTCGCGAACGCGATCTCGCGGCGCGCGCCGATACGTCCGTCGAACGGCGAGTCGCGCACCGAGCGGGCGAACTCGCGCGCGAAGCAACGGGCGAGATGGGCACGCCGTCGGACCTGATCCTGCTCGTTCGTCATCGCCCGCTGGTCCGCAGCCCTCCGCCCCCCGTCAACCTGTGACCGATCGTCCCGATGGTCCGACGAGGCGTCCCACAGCAGCGTGCGGGCGTAGCGCATCGCGGTGCTCCCGTCGGCCAGGGCATGGTGGATACGCCACACCAGCGCGCAGCCGCCGTCCCGCAGCTGCACCCGGTCGATGCGCCACAGCGGGCGATCCCGATCCAGTCGCTCGGCGAACAGGCGTGCCACCTCGACGCGCAGCTTCGATCGATCGAGCGGCGCCGCGACGTGAGCGTCGAGAACGTGCGCTCGCGGGTCGAACTCCGCGTCCTCGATCCAGACCGGCTCCGCAACCGTGCCGCCGAGTCGCCGAGTCAGCGCCGGTGCCTGCGCGATTCGCGCACTCACGCGCTCGGCCAACGCAGCGGTCGGTGGGGCCTCGCCCGCGAGCACGACCACCTTGCAGGTGTGCCCCACGAGCGTCGGGCCCTCCAGGGCGAGGATCGCGCGATCCTCGCCCGTCAGGGGAATCTCTTCGTGCATCGCGCCATGTTGGCGCATAGATCCCTTCGCCTGGTCGGAGCATCGGCGCGCGGGCGGCGCTGCGCTCTATGTGCCGCCGCGGCGGTATTCGACGCCCGACGCGGCGGGCGGCGGGCGCTTCCAAACCGGGGCATATCACGATGACTCCTGTCAGCGATTGTCATACCGGAGCAGATGACACCATGACAGACATAAGTTCCAGCCTCTAGGATAGGTCGGCTGCCGTAGGGAGCGACAGGCAAAAGGAAGGAGCGGTTAGATGGCACGCCGCAGCGTTTGGGTCCAAATGCAACGCGAAGCCGAGCGTCGCCGGCGTGAAGCTGAGCGCACGGCTCGTGCGCTCGAGCGTGAGCGCGCACGCCAGCAGCGAGAAGCCACCCGGCAGCGCGCGTACGACGAAAAAGAACGGAAGCGGCTCTACCTGGAACAACGAACACACGAAGCGGACCAACTGACCGAAGAGATCGCCACCTTCGTCGACGAACTCGATGAGCTCCTGAGCGCCGCCTTGTCGAGAGACGCAGCGTTCGCGATCGACACGCTGAAGGAGCAACCCGCTCTGCTCGCCTTCGACGCAGGCGACCTCGCAACGCCCATCGAGCCCCCAGCCAAGCACTTGCCTCCGCCGTTGTCGATGCTTGGAAAACTAGTGCCAGGGGCAAAGGCGAGACATGAACAGGCTGTCCATGATGCCGAGGCGAGCTACGCAGAGACGCTCGCTCAGGCCGTCGAGGCCGAGCGACAGAGACAGACAGCACTAGCCGAAGCGGAACATGATCACGAGACACGCATACACACCGAGGCGGAGCGAGTGGAGGCCCAGCACAAGGAGGTAGATGAGTTCAAGGAACGATACGACGGACGAGAACCCGAAGCGGTCGTGACGTATTGCTCCATGGTTCTTGCCGCCAGCCATTATCCCGATCAATTCCCCCAACAACATAAGGTGGCCTACGTTCCAGAGTCGAGCCAACTCGTGATCGAGATCGACCTACCCACCTACGATGTGGTGCCCGAAATCACGGAGTACCGCTACGTCAAAGCCAGAGACGGGCTCGCTTCCAAGGCTCGGCCGGCCGCTCAGCGGAAGGCGCTGTACGCAAACATTGTGGCGCAGACAACACTGCGTTCGGTGTACGAAATCTTCCAGGCCGATCGAGCTGGCCATATCGAGTCGGTGGTATTCAACGGACACGTCGACACGATCGATCCGCGAACGGGTCAGCCGACGCATCCCTGTCTAATCACTCTTCGTACGACCCGCGATCTCTTTGAGAGTCTCGACCTGGCGCGTGTTGAGCCCGGCGCATGCCTACAGGGTCTCAACGCCTCAGTCTCTCGGAATCCGGCCGAGCTTGCGCCGGTGCGCCCTGTCCTCGAGTTCAACATGGTAGATCCACGCTTTATCGAAGAGACCGACATCCTATCTTCGATCGATCAACGGCCCAACCTCATGGAGCTCACACCTGGAGAGTTCGAGACGCTCATCACGAATCTGTTCGAGAAGATGGGTCTTGAGACACGGCTGACGCAGGCGTCCCGCGACGGTGGAGTCGACTGTGTCGCGTACGACCCCCGCCCGATCTTTGGGGGTAAGGTCGTGATTCAAGCAAAGCGGTACAAGAACACTGTAGGCGTAAGCGCTGTTCGAGACCTGTTCGGAACGATGCAGAACGAAGGAGCCAGCAAGGGCATCCTTGTCACGACGAGCGGCTACGGCAACGCATCGTTTGAGTTCGCCGAGAATAAGCCGCTCGAGTTGCTCAGCGGAAGCAACCTCCTCTTTCTCCTACAAGAGCATGCGGGCATTTCCGCCAAGATCGAGCCGCCAGAGGACTGGACCCAACCAGAAGAAAAGACCGCCGACGAAGCCCAAGTAACAACCCCGCCTCCAACGACACAGCCGGCCCCAGTCACAAGCGGCGACTCTATGGTCGAGCACCAAGCCAGTTGACCATCTAAGTACTCGCTCGTCGCCTAGAGCTTCACATACATTCGCCCCAGCTTGCGAGCCTTCGCCCCATTTTGCAGACAACTCGCTATATCAGGGAGATTTGTGGTGGTTGGCTCGGGGGCTTGGGTTTCGACCGGGCGTGGGCGGTTTCGTGAGCGGCGTGGGCGCTCGTGTGTGTCGGTGGCGTCTCGCCCGCCTTATGGTTCGATGCGCTTCTTCGCACGCGCCAGCCGCGTCCGGTGTAGAACCTCGTCCCACGGCGTACCCCGCTTGGCCTGAGGCACCGTTACCGACGAGGCCATCTCGATGAAGTTCGGCATCTTGGCGATCACCGCCCTGTCTACACTCGCCGCGACAGCGACGTGCGATATTCACGCGGGACCACGCGACGCGACGCGACGCGGTCGAGATACTCGCGTAGGGCACTCCGGACGATCTCGCTGACGGAGCGACGCTCCATCGGGGCTCGTGCTCGAAGCGCGGCGACGAGGTCGGGATCGACGCGTACATCGATCCGCGGCGACACGGTCCCGGCTCCATGCGAGGGTCTGCGGATCATGACCCGCTTGGCCTTTTGCTGAGGTCGTAGCCGCGCTCGGCCTCGTCCGCGAGCGCCTCGATGTCCTTATCCGACAGTTCCCGCCCAATGCTGGTGATGAACGACTCCACAAGCCCACTGTAGCGCCTTGTCAGCACATCCCGAGCCCGACTCGTGCGGTCCCTCGTCCGCATCCGTGCCTAGCCTTGACCCATCGCAGAGCGCCATGTCATCGTCGAGATCCGCAATCCCGAGGACCGTCTCATCCAGATGGAGGAGACGGAATCATGTAGTCGAGCAGCATGTCGAGATGAGCGAGTACCTTGAAGAGACGATGAGCGCAATCCAGATGCCCGATCACCGGGAACCGGACGCCAGAGCAGGCCGCGAGCGCTACTATCGCCGAGGAGGCCCAGAGCGCTGGATTCGAGTCGTGACCGAGTTCAACGGCGACACTGATCGCGTCGTGACCGGGTTCCCGCAGTCCAACGATCCTCGCGAGGGAGGCTGGCGACCATGACAGTCCACGCTGGCCCGTACGAGTTCGATCACGTCTCCTACGACAACGACGGCGACGTGCTCTACCTACGCCGCGGAGAGCAACAAGCGGCAGCGGACACATTCGGCACCCCCGAGGGCCACGCAGTGAGATTGGACGAGGACGGCGAGGTGATCGGCATCACGATCGTCAACGCAAAATGGCTCCTCGAGCGCGACGGCAAGATCAATGTCACCGTACCGAGCCTGATCGAGACGAACACGGACGAGCTCGCACAAGCACTCGCCGCCGCCTGAGCCGAGTTGGCTACGAGCTACTCGGGCTTTTGCTCCCCGCAGATCAGCGAGACTGAGACTTGTCCTCGCCTTCGCCGTCATCCTCGCTTGGAGGAAAGCCACCCGGCGGCTCTCCAAGCTTCCGGGCGCGCACGCCCTGATAGACATCGACCGGCGTATAGGCCATGAGGGCGTTAAGAAGGTCCTCGAAGAACCGAGGCAAAGCAAGAGCTGGCGCAGGATCTTCAACCGAGGTCAGCTTGCGTGTGTTCTTATCCCACTCTGCAACAAGCAGAACTGTGGCGTCAAAAGGACCATCGGGCCGCCGCAGACGCACCAGGAGATCCCGTAGCAGCTCGAACGCACCACCCTCAAAGACATTCGAGCGGACCAGATATGCGAAACCCATCGCCGCGAGGGGATATCGGTCGCGTAGGTTATGCGCCTCTCCGATTGCCTCCTCATAGCGATTGTTCTTGTTATTGAGGTAACTGGAGAACTGCGTCTTGCCGGACACGAGCATGTCGGGTCCTCTGAGCCAGTCGGACAGCACCACAGCATCGACCTGCTTCTTGTAAAAGCGGCCGAGTACATTCGTGTCAGAGCCACCAAGCTTGATGCGTCCCAAGCTCATAATCGCCGAGCGTAGCGGTGCAGGTTTTAGTCTTTGCGATGCGAACGACTCGTACTCATCGAGCACCGTCAAGAGATGGTCGATAGCCTGCTCTACATCCTTCATCTCGGGCGGAAGCGCCCGCGGCATCCGCAGGCGCGGAAACACCGTGCTTGGATCAAATCCTGCACGTCGCAACTCATGAGCGACATACGCATCGAGAGACTTCGCCACACGACCGGATTGCTGGCTCTCAGCGTGGCCCTGTTCAATCGGCACGGCCAACAGCGCGCGCAGCATGGCGTAGTCCGGGACGTACTGGCGCTTCTCTTCATGCGAGCCAGGTGGATGCGTCCACGGCACGAGATCGGCGTCCGCCGCATCAAGTATGGAGTCGAGCTCCGCTAGGACATCAGGTTTTCGCGGCTGAGGTATGCGTCTCAGTTTGCCTGGTGCGACGGACACGAAGAAGTGTTGCCGCATCGCGGATAGCTACAACTTCATCGTTGCTGAGGCCGAGCGCGCCCTTAAGAAGGACTCGATCGACCTCGGCCACCACAGCCCACCACTCGCCGCGCTTCAGGGCAGCATCGAGGTTCGGGCTTTGTGGCGAGAGCGCGCGCCACGCCTTCTCGAGCGCTTCAGGTCCTGGCACAGGCAGCGCGGATGCCTCGCTTGGCTCCATCTTGAGGACGCCACCGCCATAGCCGCGGCCCAACACCTCGCCGCCCAACATCGTCAGCGAGTTGAGGGCAAGCAACGGCAACGCGTTCCGCGTCTCTCTTGGGACGCCGTCATTGAGCCGCAAACCAAGCATTGAGTTGACGAAGGTCGTTCTTGCCGCGTTCGTGATCAGCCGGGGATATCGATGCGACATGTACGTGAAGAACACATCAGGCACCGAGACAACCGGCGGCCGCCACCACGGATCACGCACCGTGCACTTATAGGCGTCCGGGACTTTGCGCTCGAGGCCCAGCTCCAGATATTCCGTGAGCCCCTTCCCGCGCGCCTTCTTGTCGGGGTAGAGTAGCCACACGCGCTGCCCGGATAGCTTCAACTCCTCCCATTGAGCACGGGAGAAAGAGAGCCCCTTGAGGTGCTTCGTACCGGGAGGACTGATGCGCCTGAGGTGCTTCTCAGCGATGCCGTACTTCAACCGCGTGACCTCCGACAACGCAAAGTAGTCATTTGCTCCGGTGACGGTCCCGAGCATTGGCGCTCCATACTCCTCCAACCGGATCATGCGCTCGCTGACCGATCTAAACAGTTGGCGAACATCCAGCGAGAGCGCGAGATCGCTCCACTTGCCCTCCGCCGCGGGCTTAGCCCCGATCGGGTCTAGCGGATGCACATCGGCGAGGTCGTCTGCACCATCCACATGGAACAGACAGAACGAGTCGCAGGGTCCTTCCCCGTGCGCGACGAGCAACACGACTTTCTCATCGGCGCCATGGAACTGGAGGCGCTCAAACATCACGAGGTTGACGACAGCGAACCGCTTTCGGAGCCAGCGCCGGATCGGCTCAGCGTAACCAACGGTCAATAGCTCCGCAGGTAGAACCATCGCGAGCCGACCACCGGGCCTGAGGAACGCCGAGGCATGCACGAGTGTCGCCGCCCAGGACGAAGCAAGACCCGACAGCCGCACGCCTTGCTCGAGCGCCGCTGCCACCGAGCGCCTACGGACGTGTCCGCGATGCTCCTGGTAGCGGACGAACGGCGGGTTGCCGATCACGGCGTCCTGCCATCCCACCCGATCCCCCAGATGCGCGGGGGTGGGCAGCTCAAAGAAGTCCGAGCTCACGAGATTCGCACCGGCACCAGCAACCTTCAGCAGCGACCGCGAAGTGTTGAGCGATGGCTGGTCGAGATCAACTCCGGTTAGCTGATCTGCTATCGCGGCTGGTGCTGCTCCTAGGGCCTCGAGCCGCTCTGCGGCCGCAAGCAGAAACACCGCCTCACCACAAGTGGGATCCAAGACGCGCGTGTCCGCAGAACGGATTGCCCAGCGGCCTAGAAATTCAGCGATCGGCGGCGGTGTGAAGAAGGCACCACGAGCCTTACGCAAGGCTGCGGAGTCCACAGGTCTTGGCGACATAAGCGTGAGACTACCCAGGGAGTCGGACGGGAACAGGCGTTCGATTGCCAACTTCGAGGGCAGCGTGATAGGAGAGATAGCCGTCGACGATCCGCGCGAGCACGTCGTCCTTCGCGCGCGAGTGCGTCAGGCAAATCGGACGACAGCTCGATCCTTGCGAAGAAGCTCCGAACGGGCGACCGCCAAAGGTCGCCGTCATCGCGTCGGCAGTCATGAGGGTGGTGGCGCGGGCTCCAGCGTCGAGCTAGGGTCAGAGTTGATGCTTGCAGCCCGAGGTCAAAGTCTCGCTCTCCATTTGCTCCCCTTTTCGTTCCCGCTCGCTCCCCATTTGCTCCCCGGAGCGCCCGTGCCACCACCCCACAATCGCACAAATATCTGGAAACAAGGGCAGAACGTCACGATATCCAGGTTTTTTGGTCAGCCGACCCAGCTTGCTTCGAGAACGTCAACCGGTGACGCCACCAAACCGAAAAGCCCTGCAAATCGCCCATATTCTGAAGCCAGCTCAGGGTCCTACGAGAACGTGAAGGCAATCGGGGCGAACGGTTAGGGTTGGCTTGGATAAAGGGGATTAGGGCCTTCTGCGGTGGATTTGCGGTGGTCAAAGACCATCCCCATGCCGGGCTTTGCGCCCGCGAGAGCCTGTGTATGCCATCGTGAACGAACGTATCCGATCACTGCCTTTTAGTTCGTCATGGATCGCACCCACACCAGCACGGCGGCACCCCAGCAGCCCGACAAGATTCCTTGACAAACTACGCCTGCCAAGATATCTTGTCAGCAATGCGCGCCGTGCAGACAGCTCGAAAGCACGGCATCGCTGACGAAGACATGCTCCACGCCATCCGCAACGCCATCGCCCAATGGCAACTCGATGACGACTTCACGATGCGCGTCGGCCCCGCCCACAATGGCGATCTGCTCGAGATCGGCGTACTTGGCATCGACACCGACGACCCGTGATCGTCCACGCAATGCCCGCCCGTCCCCAATACCTACCCCACCGATGACAGGAGCGAAAATCATGCATACCAACGACGAGATCCAGCGAGCGGCGAAGCTCGCCGAGGAGTGCGACCCGTCTGGCGTCCCAATGGACGACACGACCGACCTACGAACACTCGCAGAGGCCGTCGATAGCGTGCGAGCTGGAGAGGCTCGCGTTCGCGAACTGGTTGCCCGCGCACGCGCCAACGGCAGATCATGGGGCGAGATCGGGATCGCACTCAGCGTCTCGCGTCAAGCAGCCCGCGAGCGGTTCGCAGAGAAGATCAGCGCGTAGTAAGCACGGCCGTCAAGCCCTCAACACAGCCGCCACGCCCTCAAATAGACACAACCCCTCCGGACGCTGTGCGATCCTGCGTCCACCTCCTGAATTGCAATCCTGACCGCAGACACGAGCGACGACGCGACCGCCTTCGGTCAGCTACATACACATCCGTCCGTTCAATCTGCGAAGGCTGTTTTGCATGTCGTCTCGATTCCAACTCACGGATCAAGACGGGGGCTGATCGTCTATGATTGCGCTCTGATGTCGAGCGACTCGGAAGACTAGAATCATAGATGCCCGACTCGTCGCGCTGATTCGATGTCGCGGAAGGAGAATCACCAATGGAGACCACTGACACCGCGCTCGCCGCGAAGGACATCATCGGCGCGCCTGCAGTAACTGAAGCGATTCAAGAGCTACTTCTGCGCGCCGAGCGACAGCCAGACGTCGAGCTACTCGTGGCAACGTTTGCCGACCCAGGAGCGGTAGCGAGCGAGCTCAACAACGACAACAATCAGGTACTCGTTGGTCGGCGTGGCACCGGTAAGACTCATATCCTGCGTGTTTTGGCCACCCGCCGACAAGGGCTCACAGTATACCTAGATCTTCGTCAGCTTGCACAAACGCCGCGGGTTGGCGAAGACCAAATCCCTCCAGCAGTCAGGGTCGCCAGCATATTCCAGATCCTCCTTCGGGCAATCGGCGATCGAATAGCCGAGCACGTCGCAACACTCAGCGGAGAGAAGGCACGGCGGGCGAGCGCGGCTTTGAAGGTATTCTGGGACGCCACAGCCACGATCTCACGCGAGGGCGAGATCATCTCCCAGGAGCGATCGAACACCAGCACCTCCAATGCAAGCGACTCAATCGGTGCCACGCTCGGACCTCGCTCGGCGGTTTCCGTCGGCATCGCAGCCAGTGAGACGGAGAGCACGTCGGAGCGCAACACTGTAAGGGGGGGCCGTGCGACAGCGCAATTGCACTTTGCGGATGTCGATCAGACGCTACGAGCACTTATGGACGCGAGCGAGCTGACACGCCTCTTTGTGATCGTCGATGAGTGGACGACGATTCCTTATGAGCTACAGCCGCTATTCGCTGATTACCTCAATCGCGCCCTTTTTGATAACCCGCAAGTAACAGTAAAGATCGCTAGTGTGGCGTACCGTTCAAGCTTCGAAACGCCGGGCCAACATAACACCCGCATCGGTCTCGAGGCCGGAGATGATTTCACCTTTGTGGAACTCGACAAGTACTTCGTCTACAAGCGCGCGCCCGATCGAGTCGCGCGCTTCTTCGCCGAACTCCTCTGGCGACATCTCTCCGTTGAGTCCGCCCTAGCGGCGTGGCAACAGAGGATTCAACCCAAACGTCTGTGGCTGTTCACCCGTGGCTCAACATCGCCCCATGAACAGGAGAAGCTCGTAATCGAAGAACTGCGCGACCTGTTTCGCAAACTCGGTGATAATTTCATGGACGAGCGCGCCACAGAGTACATGCGAGCCGAGTTCAGGGTCGACGGGCCCGATGCACTAGTCGCCGCTATGTTCACTGGCAGACAGGGCCGCAACGGGACGTTTCATGAGCTTGTTCAGGCGTCACAAGGAGTCGTGCGTGACTTTATCTATATTCTCTCGAAAGCATATGCCGAGGCGGCTCAACGTGGCTCCCCCAAGATTGACAAGGAGAGCGTCGCCGACGCCGCCGGCGATTGGCACAGTCAAGACAAGAAACAGAAGGTAAGCCAGGAACAGGCAGGCGCATTCGGCAGGGTCGTCGATCACGTAATCAAACATGGGGACAGCGATCTGTTCTTGATCGAGAGCGAACTTGAGCGACACGAAATTGTGGAGGCGCTTTATGACCTGCGGCTAGTCCATCTGATTCAACGCCGAATTCGTCTTCCAGAGGCTCCGACTACCGAATACACGCAATACGCGATCGACTACGGTACATATAAGCAGTTGTTGAGTAACCGCCCGCGCGACCAGCGTGACATCCCGACGGTCGACGCGAGGGCCAGCAAAGAAGGCTCGGGTGCACCTAGTCACGGCGTCATCGTTCCGCGAGGCATCGTCACTGGGGCGGGGTGACCCAGCACTCATGCCGCGTCCAAACATTCCTTCAGCGACCAGTCCTTCTAGGTCGCAGGAGCGATAGTCCGCAATCTCAGCCCGACCCGACCGTCGGGGCTTCGAGCACCTCATCCCGAGCCGAGGACCTCACCGCAGGTTCCGGCGTAGCCACCACTTCCAAAGCCCTGCAAACCCAAGGTTTTTCAATCATCATCGGCACGCTACTGCCCAATAAATGGCCTCACTGCCAAAACCCAACGGAGCATGCAACCAACAAAAAACCCCGCATTTGCGGGGCTTTTTAATCGGGGCGCCCGGATTCGAACCGGGGACCTCGCCGACCCGAACGGCGCGCGCTACCAGGCTGCGCCACGCCCCGACGCAGCGCCCAGTATCCCACACAAGCGCCAACGGGTCTCGCCGATGGGTCTCGCCGGCGAGTACCACGGCCGGTATGGTCGCCGCCATGCCGACGCGGACCGCGGAGATCCTCGCGCACCTGGACGAGCTCCTGGAGCCGGACCGCTTCGAGGACTACTGCCCGAACGGCCTCCAGGTTCCGGGCCCGCCCGAGGTGCAGACGATCGCCACGGGCGTCACCGCGAGCGCGGAGCTGTTCGAGCTCGCCGCAAGCGAGCGAGCGGACCTCCTGATAGTCCACCATGGCCTCTTCTGGGGCAAGACCACGGGAGCGATCGACGCACAGCTGAAGCGCCGCCTGCAACTGCTGTTCGACGCGAACATGGCGCTCGCGGCCTACCACCTCCCGCTCGACGCGCACCCCCAACTCGGCAACAACGCCCTGCTCGAGGACGCCCTGGGCGCGGAGCGCGACAGGGGCGAGCCCTTCGCCCTGCACCACGGCGCGCCGATCGGCCGCCTGGCGCGCTTCCCCGGCGAGGGCCTACCCGCGCAAGAGCTCATAGAGCGCGTGCGCACCGCGACCGGCGGGCGCGAACCACTCGTGTTCGATGCGGGACCGCCGAGCGTGCGCACACTCGCGATCGTCTCCGGGGCCGGCAGCGACTACCTGGCGGACGCGGCCGCAGTGGGCGCCGACGCGCTGCTTACGGGCGAGCCGGCCGAGCGCGCGATGGCACAGGCCCGCGAGCTGAACGTGCGGCTGATCGCTGCGGGGCACTATGCGACCGAGACGCACGGCGTGCGCGCCCTGGGCGAGCACCTCGCCGAGCGCTACGGCCTGCGACACGTGTTCCTCGACGTGCCCAACCCGGTGTGAGGGCACCACGCCGGGACATCACGCAGGCGCAGCCGCCCGAGGATCGCCCTCGCTCCAACCCCTACGACGCCCCGATGAGAGCCCGGAGCGAACCGCCCGAAGCTAACGACGGCGAGCGCACGAATAAGACCTGCGGATTGCGGGAAGGACCCATTGCAAACGTCCGCGCAGAGCGCTAGGTTTGGTGTGCAGCAGCAGCGTAGGACACATATCTCGGACAGGAGGAGATCTCCCGATGGCCAACCACCTGACGCCCACCGAGCTTGCCCGCGAAGCCGGATTGGGGCGCCGAGAAGTTCTGTCGAAGTGCCTCGAAAACGGTGTGCCGATCTTCAAGGGGCGGATCGACAAGAGCCTGTTCCTCGCCTCGATTCGCGAAGGCCGCTCCCCTCAGCGTCGGACCGCATCGCTGAAGACGTAGACCCGAGCCGGAGAACCCGCCCATAGGCCGCTCTCGGGCGGCGGTCGTCGAGGAGGTCTTCACAAATCGCACGCTCACGTGCCGGGTTCGGCCAGACACTCTGCTGCTCGCCGACGGGCGTCCGCATGCCCGATCTCCACTTCGCGCGCGCACTCGAACTGCCCTAAGATCTGAGGGTCGCTCGATGGTCGTCACCGGCCGAGTGGCACATCAGCGTCGATCGAGGAGGGAGAGCTAGTCATGGAGGCCACAGCCGCGCCATCGGCAACCGCATCGCAGACGATCGCCGACCTGATCCCGAACGCGGCCGCGCGATATCCCGACCGCACCGCGATCCGTTTCAAGCAGGATGGCGAGTGGCAGGACGTGACGTTCGCCGAGCTCGACAAGATCGTGGGTGAGGTGGCACTCGGGCTGATCGACCTGGGCATCCAGCCGGGCGAGCGCGTGTGCATCCTCGCGAACACCCGCCCGGAGTGGTCCTACGCGGACCTCGCCGCGACGTCGGTGGGCGCGGTGGTGGTGCCGATCTACCAGACGAACTCGCCCGAAGAGTGCCATTGGGTGATCTCCGACTCGGACGCGTGCGCGATCGTCTGCGAGGACGCCTCGCAGCTGGCGAAGATCGCGGCGATCCGCGACACCCTGCCGCACCTGCGCACGATCGTCACGATCGACGCGCCCTCGCAGGAGGAGCTGACGCCCGAGATCGCGGCCCTGGAGGCGATCCCGCTCGAGGATGTCCGCGCGCGCGGGCGCTCGCGCGCGCTCGAGGAGCTCGAGGCCCGCCGCATGGGGGTGCGCCCGGAGGACATCTTCACCTTCATCTACACCTCCGGCACGACCGGCCCACCGAAGGGCTGCGTGCTGACGCACGGCAACTACCGCGCGATCGTCGACATGGTCGAGTCGCGCGCGAGCCTCGCGAGCGACGCGGGCGACGTGGTGTACCTGTATCTGCCGCTGGCGCACTCCTTCGCCCTGCTGCTGCAGCTGCTCGTGTTCGACCTGGGCGTGACGCTGGCGTACTTCGGTGGGGACACGAAACAGATCATCGGCGAGCTCGCGGAGGTCAAGCCGACGTACCTGCCCTCGGTGCCGCGGATCTTCGAGAAGATCTACACGCTCGTCAGCGCCAACGCCGACCCGCAGGAGCTCGCGGGCGCGGTGCGCGTGGGGATGCAGGTGCGCGAACACCAGCTCGCCGGCCGACCGATCCCGGACGAGCTGCAGGCGCCCTTCGAAGAGGCCGAGGAGCGGCTGTTCAAAAACGTGCGCGCGGCGTTCGGCGGACGTGTGCGCGAGGCCGTCAGCGGCGCGGCGCCGATCGCGAAGGAGATCCTCGAATTCTTCTACGCCTGCGGCGTGCCCGTGATGGAGGGCTACG
>Ga0210387_10001068_pt1 | contig 20484 bp, 27 predicted proteins | sample IncBWC7OmetaG_FD_160108 | JGI IMG/M metagenome (GOLD analysis project Ga0210387, IMG submission 160108) | Forest soil microbial communities from Barre Woods Harvard Forest LTER site, Petersham, Massachusetts, United States - Inc-BW-C-7-O ...
ATCGAATCTCCGCAATGTTCCAGACAGTCGATCGCATATCACAGCTATTTTCCGCTGTGCAATGGCTTCTATCCTTGTTGCATGTGGCGCACCCTCAGTTCGCTCAAAACTTGAGACAGCCAGCGTCAACGGGGTCTAGGACAGTCTAGGACCGAACCGGCGTCTTCTGTAACTACTACTAGTAAGGCAACTAGTCTTCAGTGATCTTATGCTTCCGTACATACGCCTTCCCGATCCGATATCTGACAGGGACACCAAAATGCACTATCTCCAAATCAACGGGTCGCATATGCTATTCTCGGATCTTAACTCTATCCTTCGCTTCGAGCCTTTGTAGTTCGGCCTGATTCCTATTATTATGACCCGCGAAATAGTCCCGGAATGAAAGCTAATTTCTCATATATAACACCGCCCTTGTCTGTATCTTCTCCTCCCTTTTTCTTCCTTTCCTCCGATACGGTAACTTCTGACCCCGGCAGGTCTTGAACGTGGCTGCTATGCCTCTCTCTTCCTCGAAAACAAATATATCCAGTGACAAAACTACAACACCAGAGGCGGGCTCAAAAAAAACACTGACGCCTCAACGAAAGCATCGTAAGTTATTGAAGGACGGGAGTGGTTCGGAGGTTTGGCCAGAAAGCATAGAGAAGATATTCGTTGAAGGTTTGCCTTATACTGTCTTCTGTTTGGTATTTCTCAGCCATCGTATTAATAGGTTTGCGCCAATATTGGGAATCACCATGGGCTACATATTCTCGCGGTCGCAGCCGATGGCGGAACCAATTTCTAGTGGATTACCTGCAGAAAGCGGGGATTGTCCGCTCGAAAAAACAAGTCGCCAGTCATATCCAAGTTTTGCGAAATATGTGGAAAGGAGAGCCTGGTTCGTTTTAATTGATGTGGAATCTATTTGCCTATCTCTGATTTCTGTACTCAAGAATTCCATCTGGTCGCTGGAGGAGAGGAGCTTTTCCTTGAAACAGGATTGTTAGCACCCGTAAAGTTGGAGGAACAGTGTGACACGACCGCACTAATCCCTCTAGATTACGAAGAGATCGACACTCCCTCGTCAACCTCTACGTCCCCAAATTTCTCACCATCCGAGTTCCAATCGGAGTTCCCCCCTTCACCAGGGCAGCCCTTGAGTCCTATGTCCCCATCTGACTCGTACTCACCCGGTGGTACTCTGATACCTTTCCCGACCGAACCCCTTCGTACCCGTTCATCATCCCCCGTCGTCAGGGACCGGGGCTTCTCGTCCTCCCCGTTGACCCCCAGTTCGTTGGCGTACCCGTTCGATTTCCAATCTGTGCAACAGCCTAGTTCCTTGAGCCATTCGCCACTTCGGAATCCGTTTGAATTTGGCTTGAATTCGTATCCTGCAGGCACACCTACGTCTTCTGCCCCGCCAAATCCGACATTCCAGACTCCCAGTAAATCTGAGTCTCCGTCTATGCATCCGGCGGTCTTTTCAAGCAATGTACAATCCGGTTCTAACCTTCTGCCGCACGTGCGATCACCCCCCAATAGAATAACCGGTGTGTGTCTGCGAGCGGATGGAATGACGCCGTTCACGGTCAAGATTGATGCCCTCATACCACCCGCTCATCCACCCGCCCGTACATCACCCATTGCTCTGAAAATGAAGTTATGCATCTCTTCTGTCGACGACATCCGTAGTCCGTCGACACTACATGGCTTTGCGGGAAGCGTCTCCGTCGCTTCAGTTTGGACTTCGTCCGCGAAATGTGTTACCAAGGTATTTGTGGGTAACACTTGCATCTCCGAGGAGGTTGACTCTCTTCAACTTTCCAACGTGGATGAAGGGGCAATCTCCGCCTTCTTGCCAGAGTCGTCACTAAGTAGGTGTCGATGGTTCGATGCATGTACGTATCATCACTCCAATATATTGTGTGTCCGCCCCTGAGTCATGCACACCTTAGCCATCCAGACGAACCTTACACAAGAAATCAGCATAGACAATGAAACCCTTGTCTACATTATCTATGACGTGGATCGAAGAAATGGTGCCGTTTTGCCGTCCGCCGAACTTCTAGGTTATCAAAAATATCGTCCGGCGGACAAGATGTGCATATCCTATCCGCCGACATCGACCGTTTCTCCGACATTTTCTTACGCATCCACTACGAACTACGCCCTTACTCCGTTCCCACAGTATGTACCGTACGCTCGACGCACGAATCAAACATCCCTGTCTTGTGCTCTTACACCGGTCAACATCCTCAGACCTCCCCTCATGGCCACCTCGATGTTTGTCTAAACGTTCTGTGACGATCATTTCTCCACATGTACAATTTGATGGCCAGAGACCTGGAATATTCCTTGTGGACTGCTTACATTCAGGCATTATTCAACAATATTTATACACTTTATGTTCAGGAGGTCTTATCTAGGTTTACGTGTATTTTCTCTACGACGATTTTGTAGATTCATGTACACATAGCTTCTGGAAGGAACATATATGACTAGGTCGGCAATATTGAGATGGGAGATGATAAGTTATATTATGGCCGCGTAAAGTTAGCCAGCTGCTGGGCTGCATCCCTGACTCTGACATCCCAATGATTCTGTAGCAGGGCAAACAATTCCCAGAACGATGTGCCAAAAGGATTGCAAAGTTGCGGATCATCGATATCCGGACGGTACAAACCGTCGAAGGTACGGTCTTCAGTGGACAAGAGCGCTCCAAGCTTCGGATCTTTGGCGAGTAAACCCCCTATGAAGTCAAGAGCTCGTAATGTGACTGCTGGAGGCCAATGGAGAGATGCTGTGAGAAGTCGCTTGGCGAACGCGGCTGAACGCCACGGAGGGGCGGCAGCACCGAAGGTCCGAGGTGAGAAAACAGTGTTGAGGGCGCGGAACAGCATGTCGGCTACGGATTGAGTTTTCAACGGTCGTACATCCGATGTGTGGCAGGATGGTGTTGGGGTCTCGATATCGGGCAAAAGACTGAGTGAGAGAATTATGGCATATAGCCTCGAAATGAACTCGCTTAAATCTATGTTCAAAGCATCCCCTGAAATTCAAATCGAATAAAGAATAAGTTTTGAGTGGCTGTATTGAAACAACCCAATGTGACGAACCTTGACCCGAAAGAAGTTCAAACGCAGTGACGATACACAGCAAACGATGCTGAACATCTCTTGTGTCGACGGAAGAATCAGGTAATTTCCAATCGGTCACATTCGAGGCATCTTCCGGTTCACGTGAGATTAAGTCCTTCAGCACCTTCAAGAGGTCTTTAAAGAAGTCGATATTAACGAGGTGGGCAAATTTCGCGATACCTTGCAGGGCTGCCGGAAGTAGAGGTGTCGGTTTCGGATTCTTAAGGATCCTAAAATAGAGGACAAATAGGAGTTTTAAGGTCTCCGTTTGCTGAACGCTATATAGTCAGGATCAACTTCAAAAAATTTGCTCAAAACCGGAACTCACGGTAACAGCCCGCTCTTCCTTATCGACTCCGGCTTCCGCCTCCCTGACTTCCCTCTCTATCTCTTTTCTTTCTTTGAGAGTTTTCTTCGCCTTTTTGCTCAGGTGGGGTTGATCAGTAGCCTTCCCTTTAGCACGCCGAGCAGCACCTTTACCCTTTGAATGTCCTTTCACAACAACATCCTGGTCCGCTTTTGACTCTGATGCTCGAACATCGAGTTCCGTCTTAAGACGGAGGTGGAGGAGACATGAAAGGACCTCCGGGTGAACATTGAACCGATTTTCCTTGATCATTCGATTCAACAGCCGAACAACCTCCAAAGAAGCTGTGCCAGTGAGATCCGCGCGAAAGACTTGAATGAGAGTGTGAAGACAAAGGCTGGACGACTGAAAAATATACTAGTTGTTAGTATATAAACACACTGTCAAAGGGAAAGCAAACTTACAATATCCCAAGATTTTTTGCTTAACCGGCCGACGATGCAACTCATAAGGTTAACTCTAAAGTTGAAATGGGTGACCTCGGTTAATAATGTACACATGCATTGCAAAGCAACATCAGCCATGTCACTCCGAGCTAGTAATCCCATGATGTCAGTGACATTTGGTAGAAACAAGGCAGCATTATACCTTTCAATTCAACTTCCAAAGATCGAAGATACAACTGGTACACAACCACCAAGCCTTGTTCCCATTCGCGGGTACGCGCAACCATCTGGCTGACCTTTTCTGCCTTCTCCTTTTCAGTCAGGGCACGAATACGATATCCTGGGATAATATCCTTGAAAACGGCTAATTGTGAAAGCATAGCTAACTTCCGTATTGTGAGATCGTTGGCAATTGGATCCGGGTGGCTAGGTGTTGATATTTCCGTTAATGAAAATGTGTGCAATCGTCTCAGAAGACCAAGCTGTATTACATGGCAGGTAAGTTTAGTTTAGGATACTGATGGGAAATCATTTACGCTGTTCTCCGGTTCGGCGAGGATTTCTTGACAAATTCCCGCAATTTGGTCTTTCGCCCCCTGAATTCTGCCCTTTTTAGATTTGTTTCCTATAACATCAACGACAGCGGGGCGACCGAACCGGGCTCCAGTAGAGACATCCTCCACTCTCTGCTTTCTGCTTCGCGCCAACTGCTCGAGGCCTTCCTTGTCTTCTTCGCTTTCTTCATCTGTTTCCTGTGTCACAGGTCTAGGTACGGATTTGCTCCAAGTCCTCTGTATTCGGCCGTCGGGAAGCTTTATAGGCAAGCGTTGAACACTACGATCTTCCTCGAACTCCCACGAAGGATATCGTTTCCGTGTGGCGGTCTCGTAAGGCATTTCAACGTCCGAATCCAACCGACGTGAGGATGGTTCAGGATCTTCATCAGACGACAAATTTCGTTCATCAATTGAGCCAGCCAAGGAGATGTCCTCGATACCAGAGCTCCAAGAATCTTGATCTTCGTCGTGGGATTCGATCGAGGGTAGATCGTCTACTTCGCGGGCTTTGCGGACTGGTTTGTTCAGGAGGTGCAGTCTCTCTGTCTCCTTTTTGCTTCTACAGTAAAAATCAACAATCTGAGTAACATAAAACATATATTGTGGACTCACCTAGAAATTCCTTTGTGATCTAGATTATCTAGAAATGATACAGCGCCGCCATATACCTTGAGGACCTCATGGTCTTGCTCAGACAATTCCACATCGTCATGATCCCCGGTGGACGGAATTTGAATAACACCTCTGTCAGCAGCCTTTTCCTTTATCTTCTTGAGCTTTATTGGATACTTCTTAGCCACTCTGTTGGACTGCACAACTTTCTGTCTTTTCGATGGGCCCTGCAATGGAATGAAAAGGCTGACCATTTTGATGTAACAAAATCACAATACCTGAGCTGTCGAGGCGGGCCTTTTGCCGTTTGATTTAGCCTCCATAGGATATAGATAGGTGATCATCCACTACCGCACTCTGGCAATCAAGCAGAAAAATCATAACGTTCTCACGGTCGAACGTGACCGCGTCAGTTGCAGTAATAGCAGCCTGAGTGGTTTCAACAAGGTTTCAATTACTTCAAGTTAGTAGTCACCGTAGACTATGGTAGTTACACGGGCAATGTCCGGCGCTTGAAGCCTATGAGTTGAATATCTCCACTCTAGTGTCTCCACATTATCGCCTAAGGCTCAATTTTCTTGCACCGATCCACCCCGGTTCAAGGGAGAGGATCGCAGTATATTTCATATGGGCGACACACCTCCACCCACTGAACACGTTCTCCGGCCCCATCATGTCGGGCTTCTAACCGTCTTTATGCTCACATTCAAAGAATTCGAATCGAGGACCTTACCGGCGCCTTTCATAATCCATGTATATCGGGTTCTCCTCAACGAAGTGTCTGAGGTATGCCATTCCTATGCATAATTTAGGATTTCAACTGACGAATATTATATCTCGTAGGTCGCTCAACCGAAGACTTCCCGAGAACTGATACAAGCGCTGGGTGTGGGACCAAAATCTGATGCAGACGAGTCACGGAGCTTAATAACCGCCCTCAAGGGAGTGGTGAGTTTGCTTTGGCTTCATTCTGGGTGTGTTTCTGACAATATTGCCAAGCATAATGATTTAGCGACAGCCGAACAAATGACCAACTTTTTTGGGAGTCAGTCCATTTTATTTGTGTGCCATTCCCTGCTCTTTTTTTACGCAACGTGCAGGTGTACCATCATTGTTTGTGGAAAAAACTGACGATGACGTGAGTCTGAACCAATCCTCATTCGTTAAATCTTCTTTCTGATCCTGTGACAGGATCCTCCAATACTTGTATGAACCTCATTATCTCTTTCAACGTGATCAACGATGCACGGTTATTTGTCCAGATGCGCCGCTCAATATTTGGCTATTTTTGTCGCCGATGTTTCGTCAGCTTTCTTAAACTGTCGTTCTCTGGTGTCGTCGAACTACAAAAAAACTATCAATCCTGGTGCGCGGGAGATCCCCAAGCGGGTTATGAACCTGTCATGAAAGATCAACTGAACAATGGTATTCATACCTTAGTATCTGCTTGATTATATCTTATCCATAAAACATTATAGCCGATTTGTTGATCTTCAAGACTCATGCAGATAAAAAGAGTTGGGCCCAGCCTCAGGCTTACGAAGCGTACGCAACCGAGTCCGGCACATGAAGTGTTCCTGACTATTTGAATATTCCAGTTGGGAGAAGGGTCAAGCAACGGGAGATGAGAACATTGCCACTGAAAACCTTCGACGGTTCTTCGAGCAACACTTCCACGAAAGCAACGATTCGTATGTGCTTCCTTCATCCCTGTTGTCTTGAAATGGATGGCAGGTTGATTAGATACCTTTCCAGTGGCGTTCGACAGCACGCATTGCTCAATCTTGTTCGTATGCACTATATGCGTAACGAACATGTGGCAGCTCAGAAAGTTAGTTCCACTTCCCTTCGAATATCCTGAGTTATTGACCTTGCGCCTTGTCCTGGATGCAATAGCTTTTATCGGAAGCCATTGCCGTCGCCCGTACCAGTGGTGATAAATTAACACTACAACATTGCATTAGGTCAGTTGTGTTCCGTTGCATTGACGCCGACGCTCACAGCCGACTGCAGCATGCAGCACCGTTTTCCACCAACAGAACCAGGGCGGAAATCTATTTTGAATGAAATCCAGCCGGATCTCAACCCTCTTGAAGTCTTGTTTGATGTCAAGAAGCTTATGGATGTGAAAAATGTAGGATCACATCCGTCGCTTTCTGGTCTCTAGGACGGGTCTTAGATCTCATCTGTCATAGGTACAACCTCTGAGTGCCTCGTTTACGAGGATCTTGGAAGCTGTAGGATTGTACGACCACTGGATTGATGTACAGCTTGCCAAACCTGAGGAGGTGGAGCAATGGGCTCAGCATGCTGTACAGTCTATCCTATGGACGGCAGCCGGTTCGGACAGTTCATCATGGATATTTATTTCGTATAGCTGATACAATTGTAGGATGCGATCAACTTGCGGCTATCGAAGAAAATATAGTGACCGCCTTCACGGAAGTCGGCGGAGATGATAATAGCCGGATTACAATAACCCTCAATAAGGCTTACAAGGTTTGTGGTTCCAAATTTACCAAACCATTCCTTCATCAACCTTGACCGATCTTTCATTATGTGCGGGTTCCCAGCTTGCCAGACAGGGACAATACGATCAAAGTTTGACAATGCTACTGGTGCCTGGCGTCTGGCGTGGCCTGACTTTGGACGACTACGTGTCCTGGGCACATCAGATTTGGCACATTCTCGTCCTGCGAACCAGTCGCCGGTACGCACAAAAGAGGAATCATCCTTACGTATTTAACCACTGAATGTCGCCTAAACCAGGGGTCAGGACCGGCTCTATCGTGAATTCCTGTTTTCACGACGGCCACCTGGAGATTTCAATCCGAGAGAGTATCTTTTCAATACAACATCATTGACGGATTCGAAGATCCATGATCCATTGTATGAAGTGATACAAATGCGAGTGAGTCAGTCATAGCTTTGTTGTTTTCTTTCAATGCTAAAATACTCGTGACACAGCAATGTAACCAGGCAACAGTCGCAATCGAACAACTATTGACAGCTTTGTGGCACTCCGAATTCCTATGTCGTTTAACTTTTTATAGGACTGCCGTCATTCTGCTTGCAGATGTTGGGCTCGAATTTGGAATGTCAAAGCGCTGTCGCAGAATTCTGGATGAGATAATGCCCCAGGTAAGCATAGTATTCATTTAGTTGGACTCGAGCACGGATGAAACTAATTTGTATCAGATAATAAACGGGAACGACCTTGAGCAACGTGCACTAGCTTGCTTCACTCTGTCACGGTGCATAATCGCTGCAGAAAATTCCAGTGGTACGCATTGTTAACATATCATCTAGTCTTAATTATAAATATATACATATCCTATTGATCACCAGCCGATGGACTCCGCGAGGTCATTCCTTACCTTCTGATGGCTGAATCCGACTTCCGCACCCTGGAAATACTGCGTTCTTTGATGGACGTGCAATACCTCCTTTCCGTGGTTTACCATAACCTAGGTTTGGAAAATGAACGAGATGAGGCTGCTAAGCGCCATTTCGCGACGGAGGAAGAACGCAAGCGGTTGGAAGTTGTAGTTGTGGATGATGTGATTAGGGAGATTTTCGACGTGGTGTCTCTGGTAGGAGCTGCATTAGCGGGAAGATGACCATATGGTACCGGGTTCAATGCATAGACATGCAAACCCCTATCGGTCTCATCACAGAGAGCCAAAGACAGGTATACTTTTCTTGTATTTGTGATTCCGACAGTACTTGACTGTGACGGTCAGTGGGTTTTTGCCTTTGATTCAGCAACTTGTAAAACAAGGATTCTTTATAAAATGATTTCAAGTGGGTACGCCCATCTTCAATGCCTCCAAGCGAACACGCTATTCTCCGCACAACGGTGTGAACATTTGGAAGTGTGCCCATTGCCGTCACTCCTCCATAATTTGGTCATACTTTGTGAAAGTGCACGACGATCCTATTTGGCTTTAATGTTGCTGCCAAACATGCATGATCAGGGCTTTTGAGATCTGGTTTGCAGAGGCCATAACGTTGTTCAACGCTATTTAAATTTAGCGCGAGACTGTCCCTAATAATTGCAGGGTTGGGTGCAGATATTTCTCTGTCAGATAGAACTTGAAGTAGGTACGTTCAGATGAGTCACACTGGCAACCATCGTCACAACATTGAAGTCGAACCATTTATTAATATTATATATGATTTAATATTTCAATATAAATTATAATATAATTATAATGTTGGAGTGAGGTCACGTGAATCTGTCACCCGTGTTTAAGTCCTGTTTAGTGTTTTGCTTCAGTTCAATTTCTGGTTTCCACATTCTCCGACTTTGTTGAGTCCTTATAGTTCATGGACGGGCCTCCACCACAGGAAGAAGACTTTTCTTCCATCCCCATCGCCGATAGGCTTACGCACAAGAATTGGAAAGCTCGTGTTAATGCCTATGAGGCTCTAATCAAGATTTTCCAAAGAACAGTTTCCGACTCAGATCCTGCATTCAGGGCTTACCTCAATAATTCAGACCTGCTCAAGCGAATTGCCACGGATTCTAACGCGGTAGCTCAAGAGAAGGGCGTCGAATGTCTTGTGGCATTTGTCAAATATGCGGGAGAGACTGCGGCAAAGACGAGGGAAGCGGTAGTTCCTGCTTTGGTGGACAAATGTTTCGGGTCATCGAGGGCAGGGACAAAGACTCAAGCAGTGGAATTGACATTGCAGTACGTTGAAGTCGGAAACGGAGGCCTTGGAGTCGTGGTACGTGAACATGTATTCGCTGTAACCACGTGTCTAATCACAATCCCTCCACCAGACCGACATCCTTCCTGGTTTGGGAGCCAAACAGCCAAAAACCGTGGCAGGATGTATCGTGGCTCTCAGAGAAATCATTCGGTGAGTTGCGATCACTTTTTGTGCCCGATGTTGGTCGCGACACATTCAATTTCAAACCGACTTGAATTATCGCTTCACCTTACTCGATATCTCATCTTCCTTGGAATAAAACCCCTTATCAGCAGCAGAGGGTTGTTCGTTCTTCCTTTATTGGCACACGTCATTTCAGGTTGTTGGTTTCCGGGCATGGCTCTCTTTAATTTTAACCTGGATGGGCGGGGGGTCTCGTTGTGAGCTGGACCTTATTTATGATCTCCATTGAAATCAGACCCCACAATCACCATGGAGACTGCAAGGAAAGCTCATTGAACCTTGTCTCTTTCTGGTTTTCGGCAGATGCCATGTCTTTCGTAGTTGTGTCACTAATTTTTACATTTTCGGTCAATCTCCAGCCTATTTGGTAGCCATACGACCCCGCCACCCCCGATACTCAAAGCACTCCCCAAGATATTTTCACATAGCGATAAAATTGTCCGTGCGGAGGGAACCCTCCTTGCTCGGGCATTGTACCAATACATTGGACCAGGAATTGAACCGTGGCTTGTGGATCTCAAGCCTGTCCAAGTGAAGGAACTCAAGGAAACATTTGAAGGTATGGAGAAGGAGGGAAAAGGAAAGGGCAGTTTGAAGCCTGAAAGATTGACTCGAATGCAAGCGAGGGAGGTAGAAACCGCGGGCGATGATACAGGGGATGAAAATGTTAGGGGTGATCAAGGAGAACCAGGCAGGCGATATTTCTTATATGTTGGGTCATGCTAACCCTTTTCAAGCAGATATAGCTCCCGCCGATCCTCGCGCCTTCGCAGAACCAATCGATATCGTTCCTAAACTTCCCACTTCGCTTCAGTCCACACTGACCTCGCCGAAATGGAAAGAACGCAAAGAAGTTCTAGACGATCTGTCGACACTTCTAACATCAACGCCCCGCATCAAAGAAGCACCTGAGCTGGGCGAACTGGCGAAGTCACTCGCAGTTCGCGTTCAGGGAGATGCCAATATCAATTGCGTGATGACAGCAGCTGCGTGTATGGAAGCGCTTGCAAAAGGTATGATGGCATCCTTTGCGAGATACCGGGAACTTGTGGTTGCTCCCATGCTAGAGAGATTGAAGGAACGTAAGGCGAACGTGACCGACGCGATTGGCAAAGCCTTAGATGGTGTTTTTGCCACTGTAAGTCACTGGCTCTGGATTTCATCATGAGTCCTGATAACAACACGCTAATAATGTTACAGACCACATTACCAGATATTATACCCGATCTTGGACCTGCCCTCCTCTCTAAAAATCCCCAAGTCAAGGAAGGCACCCTTAAATTTCTGGGCAGATGCCTTGCAACCGCGACATCGCCCATTCAACCCGCACAGGTCAAATCGCTCGCCGAAACACTCGCTACTCTTCTAGAGGATGGGCATGAGAGCGCACGAAATGAAGCTGCAACGTGCTTGGGAACCTTGATGAAGATGGTTGGAGAGCGGCCATTGAATGCAGTAGTGGAGGGATTGGCCGACATGAGGAAAGCGAAAGTAAAGGAGGCTTATGAGAAAGCTACTGTCAAATGCAAAGCAGGCGCCGCTGCAGCGCCTCCGAAGGCTAATGCTCCCCCTGTGCCTCTTACTGGGAAGAAGAAAGGACCGATGGCTGCAAAACCACCGCTGGTGGGTGAGGATGATGCGGCTCAGCCAAGGAAGTCAGCCACCAAACCTCCCACAAAACATTCGGTGCGTCACTGCCTTGACTTTCAATCCGCGTTTTATGAAACGATGTATTCATCTACTCCCCGGCTTTCCTGGTCAACAGTCAAAAAAGCCCCCTGTCATCAGCTCAGGGACTTCTGCTCCCACAGTGAAGAAGCTACCCCCGTCCACTGCATCCAAAGCATCCAAAGCTAGTACCTCCGGAGTCTCTGCGACTCTGGACACTTTCAAGTACAAGCATACACCAGAAGACGCAGAGATCCTGGCAGCAGAGACAATACCATCGTCCTTCTTGACGGGCCTCGCTGATTCTAATTGGAAAACAAGATTGGAGGCACTAGACGAGATGACTAGTTGGGTAGAGAGTGTAATTAACGAAGTCGATGCGGAGGTCGTGACACGGGCATTGGCAAAAAGGGGATGGGGAGAGAAGAATTTCCAGGTATGACCTCAGTTCTGTGTGGATATAGTCGCCAGTGAATTCATATGTTGACAGGTTTCCACAAGATTGTACGGAATCTTCACCATGCTCGCAGAGCGTTGTCCCTCATTTGGGAGGTCTTGTCCAGCTCTCTGTGTACCTCATCTCAGCGAGAAACTTGGAGACCTGAAGTTGAAGAAACCTGCTGGTGATACTCTCTTAACGTTCGCAGAAAAGACGTCTCTGCAGTTTGTTCTGAGCCAAGGTTTGTATCGCTCCTATTCATCCAGAGCCGATTATCGACATTCATCTTTTTCAGCTTATGAACCTCTCTCAAAACAGAAAGCTCCCAAAGTCCTTGCGGATGCAGTGACTTGGGTCAATTCAGCTCTGATAGAGTTTGGCATTGCTGGACTGTCACTACGAAGTCTCATTGAGTTCCTCAAGGCCGCTTTGCAGAATTCGAACGCCGCCGTACGGACCAACGCCACCAAAACGCTAGTTACTGTAAAACTGTTCGCGGGCTCTAGTGAGTTTCGGACGTCCAGTTTTACTTGTCCATGGGGCGTCGTTAATACTGATGTCGTAGGTATCAAGGATTTCTTGGACGACCTGAACACTCAACTGCTCAATACTATAACTGCTGAATTTGAGAAGGTAGAAGGCAACCCCCCACCGGTTCCTAGTCGAACGTCCGCCGACCTTGCTGACACAGCAGCGCCTTCGTCGACACCCAATGGAGCCGGCCCCTCTGGTGGGGCAGACCCTTTGGATGATTTGTTTCCACGTATCGAAATCGACGGTCTGCTCAAGAGTACCACTATCCTGGCAGACGCAAAAAGCGATTCATGGAAAACGAAGAAGGAGGCCCTTGAGGCTTTCCGAGCAATCTTGGATCAAGGCAATAATAAAAGGTTGAAACCGAATATTGGTAACTTGCGTTTCCATTTCTTGTTGTCTGTTAATCTTATCGGTTTAATCCTTCGCAGGTGAAATTGGACAGGTGCTGAAAGCAAGAGTAACTGACACGAACAAAGCTGTTCAGACTCTTGCATTGGATATCATCTCCCGCTTGGCCACCGGCATGGGAAACCCATTCGAGAAGCAGACGCGCTTCTTCGTCATACCCGTCGCAACCGTTCTTTCCGATCAGAAGGCTCCGATTCGTGCTGCTGCTATCCAAACTTTGACTGCCATTGCTACTGCATGCGATGGCATTGATTCCATGATCCCAGGTCTTAATACCGCTCTGGAAACATCCAATCCTTTGCAAAAAAGCACTTTATTGCATTGGATCTCGGATTGGTTCAAGGACCATGAACCCTCTCCGGCTTTGGACCTTAGTAATTGGGCATCCACAATTGTTGCGTGCCTCGATGATCGCAACAGCGACGTCCGTAAGGGTGCTCAGGCTCTATTACCCATCTTGATCACCTGCGCTGGGTTCGACTATGTAATGCAGCAAACAAATTCATTGAAGCCTGCGTCGCGGAGTAGTGCGGTTCCTCTCATAAAAGCCGCACGTCCTGCGGTTCCTACAGTGCCTATGCCTCCTCCGCCAGCGAAGTCTGCTGCAAAGCCTGTCGTCAACACTGTGCCAGCTGCATCGGCGAGCCCACCACCCCAGTCCCCAACAATTGGTGCTGCCCCGGCTCCGAAAGCAGGGAACAAGGCTATCGGCGTTCGCCGGAAACTACCTCACGGGAGTAGTCGACCTGAATCCCGTGCAGAAACCCCTGTCGAGACTACTCAATCACGTTTACTGGGTAAGGCTGTCATCGGGAACGTTACCTCCGCCTCGAGGACCCTGGCAGGCCAAGCCCCTGGTGCATCTAGTTCTTTGCCGCTTCACGGTACAAGCGTGGATGCCAAGAAAGTGAGATTAGGGAAGGATGCCCAAAGATGGATCAACGAAGGTGGTTCTACGCGGAAAGATCTCGCAGAGCTTTTGCAAAGCCAAATGGAACCTCATGCCTCGAAGGACCTTGTCGCTCGATTGTTTAGCCACGATCATAATGCCGTGAACGACCACATCAATGGCCTGACCACAATTTGCGAGTTATTTTCTAGTGCACAAGGCGGGGATGAGACTGTCGAAGCTGTGTGCCTAGCTAATTTTGACCTGCCGCTCAAATATGCTTCAATCAAGGCTCATGAGCCTCAGCCCAATTTGATTTCCAAGTGTCTAGATGTCGTCGAAGCGGTTTTGGCATTCCTTCGTAGTGTTAACTATCAGCTCACGGATGCAGAGGCCCTGTGCTTTATACCAACCATGGTTTACAAGGTATTGTGACACATTACAATCACTCTTGGTTTTTGTTTCTTACAAACCTCTATGTAACAGCTCGGCGATGCCAGAGAACAGGTTCGGGTGCGCGTACAGCATATCGTTCAAGCGCTACCCAAGGTGTACGCTTACAGTCGTGTATTTCAACTGTTGCTTGATCATGGCCTGAAGTCTAAAATCGCCAAGACACGGCAAGGGACTCTAGATGAGATAGGAGGTATACTAAAGCGTTCAGGCATGGGTGCATGCGAACCCTCCAGGGCGTTCCCTATGATAGCTTCAATGCTTGCCGACAAGGACTCCCAAGTTCGCAAATCGGCACTTGGTACCATAAGGTTAGTCAGTTGATGATGCGTGAGTTTCTCCACTCAAATCACTACACAGCGAGGCATACACCCTTGTGGGAGAGAAAGTGTGGTCCTTGGTTGGTCCATTGCCTCCCAAAGACAAGACGCAGTTAGAGGAACGTTTGCGTCGTGTTGCAGGACCCAGCAACACTGACAAACATGAAGCCCCTGCCCCGTCAGCGCAAGTCGCTCGTTTGACTGCAGGCATCGCTCGGCCTGGCTCTCCAGCTGCCACCTCACGAATAGCTGGACTTTCCCGACCCGCCAGTCCTTCCGTTGCTGGTATGTCAAGATTAGCCCGTCCGGATTCTCCTACTCGTACTTTAAGATCGGCTTCACCTACTCCTTCGAATGTCCCTCCCCCGAACAGAACCTCGCGAGAACTTGCAGTATCTCATGTTGCTATTCCTTTGTCTCCAACGGGAATAGGTCGTCCGAAAAGTATGCTACCTTCGCGTTTGGGACGTCCTCGTGCCAACTTTACACAGATTCCATCGAATGGGGTATCGCATGAAGGTACACGTTTAGATGACCCAGCTCCATCCCATCTTCCTGTGGCGCCTTCCGATTCTTTATATAATGTCCAGCAGCTTGACGCAAATGCCGTCCAGCCAAATACCTCGGACGATATTACCATCACTATCTCCAGTATCCTCAGCAGCGATCCCACTCGGAGCGTTGATGCTCTCAAAAAAATCCAAAAAACCTTGGCCGTGGGACCGGAGGCGGGTCCCTCATCGCCTGAGTATCGCGAACTTGCGGAGCATACTGAAGGCTTGATAGAGACTATCACACTCCAGATGGCCCATGTTTTTGATCGACCAGATGAACTTGTACCTGATGACAATTTTCGGCTGGCAAAACATCTAATACAAACCCTGAATAACTTTTGTGATCATGCTTTCCTGGCAGAATCGCTCACAGTCGATATTTTGACATCGTTATTAGAGGAGTTGACATTGCGACTTCTTGAAACGGACGACAACCCCGTCAAGAAGGTCAAAGACCTGTCCCGCTTCATCAATATGATCATCTTGCGATTATTCGCGACAGGCCGAAGAATGTCGATATTCCGGTGTGTGTTGTTGTCCCCCATCTTCAAATGTGTCTCAAATTCTTGCTATATCTAGAGCATTGTTTGCGCTCCTGCTCCAAATTGTGAAGCCGTTTCCAAGCAATGGTACCTCATCGGAATCGAAGGAATCCAAGGTGGCAGAACTAGTGTTGAAGTGTGTCTGGAAGTTGGCCAGAAACATACCGCAAGACCTGAGCGAGCAACACCTGGATCCTGTCGAGTTGTTCCCTGCCATTGAACACTTTTTGCAGTCGATACCTCCAAATGAATGGCGTGCTCGGGCAACAAATAAAGTCCCCTGTGGCGATATGCCTTTGAGGACTATCAAGGTCATCATTCAGCACGTCGTCGGTGAGCTATCTCTATTTTATATATTGTTTGATCACTTGTTGAACTAGCCGTCGTTGAAGCTCATTACGGGGACGACGTCTATGACTTGCTTTCTGCTTCGTTTGACGACCCTTCTGCGACAATCGTGTATCCGTACGTGTACCGGATACTTAATTCGAATACAAGAGCAGGCGGAGACATACCAGCTCGCCGCAATGGGACTGCCGTTAACCAGCCGACACGACCGTTCTCACCCGCTTCTAGTCGACCCATGTCACCGCAAGGAACTGCATCTTCTGCGACATCTGTTAGCCGTCGTCATTCTCCACCTAGTCGCCGTACCAGTCCTAGCTCATCCTCGGTGAATGGACACGAGGTATTTTCACCGACTGCCGAGGAACCCGACCCAGATGCACAGTTGCTCACGATCATTGGACATATTTCTAGTGAAACCACTGGGGCATTGCACAAGGAAGGCATCACGGAGCTTCATCATTTCTTAAAAGCTTACCCTCACAAGAAGCCCCGGGTGGAGAAGATGCTCGAGTCCACCGGTGCAGCTTTCCGAAAATACATCAACCGTGCTCTCGCTAGCCGAGCGGCAGAAGATCAGGAAAGGGATGTTGCAGTGGCTGATACGTTATCAAGTTCGTGTTCGTTGTTTGGCGATGGGATGTTGATTATGCTAACAGTTTGATATTGACAGAATTGGAATCCAGTCATCGCGTACCGACCCCTACTTCTCCTCTCAATAACACGGAGGCTTCATCGCGATCGCCTCGACGAATAAGCCCATCTGAGAAGGCTGGCACTCAAGATAAGTTGACCCGATTACATGACATCTTTCAGTATCGATCCAGCACACTCAGTAACGTCAGCAATGAGTCATCCCATGGTCGACCAACATCTTCTGCAACTCGGACATCCCTAAGCTAGCTTTAGATTTTGGTGGACTTTTTTTTTTCTCCCCCATTACTTTCCATGATCTGACACATTCTCATATGTAAACTGTGCATCGCCTTCGGGCTTTCTTTTCTAAAATACAAAAGTCCTCCATCATAATACTGAATAATGGCTTTCGATGTGCATAGGAGGGTTTCCTGACAAGCTTGATGAGTAGTTCTGCAACAAGCCGGAGTTTAAACACGGAGCAGAGTCACTGAATTGGAAAAATCAACATCAGTCCCATATGACGTCGAAGCGTGTTCACATATCCGTCGGGCTTCCAACAAGCTAATACCTGCGGTAACCTGCAGGAATCTACGTATTACACCATGGCTTCCGTAACCCACGACTCCAACATAGCCTACGATGCTGCCATGATATTTTGGAGAACAATCACCCAAATCTTTTTCAGGGAAATCCGACCAAGAGGTGCGTTCAACATACCTAGGGATGGACCCGTAATATTTGTCGGCGCTCCCCACCACAACCAAGTAATTATGGCATATCTCACCTTCGCAATGCAATCTATTCATTTGTCTGTAGTTTCTTGATCCTCTTCTCCTCAGCTTGGAGGTTTACCGCGAAACTCACCGGCATGTTCAGTTTCTTGCCGCTGCCAAGAGCATGGAAAGGAAGGTTGTGGGTTTCTTCGCCCGGCTCATGGATAGCAGTATGTTTTCCTTGAAGACTCTGACCACCTTCATCTGACGTTGCGTCAAGTTCCTGTCGCTCGTGCTGCGGACGCGGCCAGCCCGGGTACTGGTCATATATGGCTCTCCCCGGATGACCCTTGTCTTGTTTTGGGTGATGGAACTTGCTTTCTCTCGGAGTTCACTCCCAGAATGCAAATCATGCTTCCCAAGTCACTCAATTCCGCGATAGCTGAGATCGCCGAAGTTCTCTCAGACACTGAATTGAAAATCAAAAGAGAATTCGGAGGAGAGAGTGGTAAAGGTACAGCACGGGTTCGGGAAAAGATCTCAGAGTTGCAGGCAGAAGGACAAAGTGGTTTAGAATTCAAGAAACTTCCTTTCGTTGACCAACAGGAAATGTACGGTCACGTTTACCGATGTCTCAAACAAGGCGGAGGTATAGGCATTTTTCCTGAAGGTTCGCTTTCTTTCATTCCCAGGATTTGTGCGGTTAAGGAAAATAGTTGTGTTACCTAGGTGGCAGTCATGATCGCACTGATCTTCTTCCCCTCAAAGCTGGAGTATCGATGATGGCTTTGGGAGCGATGGCCGGCGATCCTAACGTCCGAGTCAAAATCGTGCCAGTTGGGCTTTCATACTTCCACGCCCACCGGTTCCGATCTCGAGCAGTAGTAGAATTCGGCACAGCAATGGACGTTCCAATTGAATACGTGGATATGTTCAAACAGGGCGGTGCACAGAAGAGAGATGCAGTTGCTAAATTCCTCGACCTTATATACGATGCTCTTAAGACGGTCACAATTCGGGCTCCGGATTATGACACCCTGATGGCAAGTCCCCGCACGATCTTGACTCCTTTATCGGTTTACTCATCCCGTTCGTCACCATAGCTCATCCAGGCCGTACGCCGCCTTTACAAAACTCCAGGGCAGCATCTAACGTTAGGTCAAGTTGTTGAGCTAAACAAACGTCTTTTGGAAGGCTATGTTCACTTCAAGGATGAGCCACGAGTTCAAAAGCTACGAACAGATGTTCTCAAGTATAACCGTCTCGTCAGGGACCTTGGTTTGCGAGATCACCAAGTATGTGACATGTTCAGTCTTCTTGTTTTCTTGTCTGACTCGATCGGTTAAGGTTCCTCGCGCCCAAAAGGCCGGGTGGAAGACGTTGGGTTTGCTCACCTACCGCGTAGGCCTTCTTATGGTCTGGACGTTGCTCGCGTTACCTGGCACCGTACTCAATGGACCTATGTTTATTTTGGCCTCCTTGATCTCAAAGAAGAAAGCCAAAGGTAGACGCACTCCATCCCTTATGAATTATTCTCTGACAATTGATACATCGGGTTTAGAGGCTCTGGCTGGGTCTGTAGTCAAGGTAGCTGGACGTGATGTATTAGCGACCTGGAAGGTTCTCATATCTCTCGGTGTCGCTCCCGTCCTTTACGGCTTTTATGCATTTCTCGCCACTCTTGTTGCAATCAAGGCCAAGGCTCCACTGAAGTGGAGAATTTGGACCCCTTTTCTAGTCATCGTAGCTTTACCCTTCATGAATTATGCGGCACTCAAATTTGGAGAGGCAGGAATCGATGTTCTGAAGTACGCGTTCAATTTTATAAGAGTGGCTTATAATGACTGATATTTATGTCAGGTCTCTGAGGCCTTTGATTGTCGCTCTTATTCCTGGGCAGCAACGTGACCTCGATAAACTGAAGACTATGAGGGTTCAGCTTTCGAACGAGGTAGCAGATCTGATCAACGATTTTGGCCCTACACTATATGACGATTTCAATGAGGTCCGCTTTCTCTTCTTCTGTGACATTATCACTTCAACATGGTGTCATCCTAGTGGCGTATTTTGGTCCCTTCAGCAAGCGTTCCACCTTCGAGCGGTACCCCAGGTATATGGCGACGGAAGAGCGGCACCGGTGCAGTTGATGCTCAAGGCCTTGGTCTCACTCATCCCATGACTTGGATTGATGAACGACTCTTTGGTTGGAGCCGAAGCGCCAAACACGGGACTAGCGCCTGGGGTGGCTCTACCGAAGATATCAGCAGGGCTGGAACTCCAGATGGGACGGATGATGAGGATACAGGTGATTACGAAAATGTCATCGGGTTCATTCCAGCGTACGAGGATCAACCCAATCTTGCCCACAATTCCCGGAGTCGCCAAAGCTCGTACGCCGACCTACAGAGGCTTCGCGTCTCAACCTTTCCCCCTGTATGTCCGTCAATCCCTCCGCTTTCATCGCAGCCTTCTTCTGCGTCAAGCACATCGATATCGTCAGCTTTCGAGAGAGATGAGCTCCATCTTCCTTCGATTCACACCGGCAGGGACTGGAGAGGGAGCCTTTCTGACCGAGTTCCTGTGGAGCGGGTTGCTGCGCTAGATCATCAAGAACTATTCGTCGATGCCACACATGGTCTCAATGATAAAATACGCCAGAAGAAATCGGAGCACGGAGCGTAGGTAGTCATGTGATGTATTATTATGCGGACACAAATTTGCGGGCTTAGACGGACCACCAAAATCCATTTCATATGTGATCTCCGGTTTTCGATTGCTTTAAATTGTGACCTTGAAATGGATTAAGAAGATAAGGTATTTACCGTTCTGTCTTAAACTATCATACGTTTCGCCGTCGATCACAGGGCGAAAGATATCGGTGGTATTTGCTTGGTAAGAATATTATATATATATATAGGTTGTCTGTCGGTCACTGCTTGGAAGGAGAGGCCGAGCGACATGCAAATGTGTTGCTTGGAAAATCAGGAAATGCTGCGATAACAGAATATTCTCGTTTCCATATCTTTGT
>Ga0210387_10001069_pt1 | contig 20482 bp, 19 predicted proteins | sample IncBWC7OmetaG_FD_160108 | JGI IMG/M metagenome (GOLD analysis project Ga0210387, IMG submission 160108) | Forest soil microbial communities from Barre Woods Harvard Forest LTER site, Petersham, Massachusetts, United States - Inc-BW-C-7-O ...
CAAGCGTCCGTGAGTGTTCCTGAGGATGGTCTCGATTCGGCTCATCGAAGCCAATGTATCCGCGCGATCCGTGTTGTACACCGGCACCCGCTTGAGGAGTCGATTGGTTCGCAGGTGATAGAGATCCCCGGAAAGAATGACGGTGCCGCTCTTTTGCAATTTGAGTTTCAACACCTGATGCCCCGGCGTGTGTCCCGGCGCGCGCAGGATCATCACGGTGCCGTCGCCGAACACATCATAATCTCCCTCGATCGTGTCGTTTTTTGCGCTCTTGTAGGCGCTCCAGGTTTCGGGCAGCACTCCGCCCGGCGGCGGCAACACCTGCGCCCAGGCCAGCTCAGCCTTGTTCATGATCCACACCGAACTGGGAAACTCATTAGCATTTCCGGTGTGATCCCAATGCAGATGAGAAAAGGCGATGAAATTGATGTCCTTGGGGCTGAGCTTCAGCGATTGCAATTGTGCCAGCAGCGTGACGGGTACCGTGACGTGCACGCCCGGTGCCGCATCGCTGCCTTCCTTCGGATAGTTGTAGTGGTCTCCCAAACCCGTGTCCCACAATAGATCGCCCTTGGGGTGGCGTATCAGGAAACACGGCACGGCGATATCGCCCGGCTTGCCATCATATTCGCCGGTGTCGGAAAATCCCCCCATATCCTTGAAAGTGGCATGGCCGCAATCGAGGATGTACAGCCTCAGCTCGGCGCCATGCGCCAGGCAAGGAACTGCCGCACCTAAGCAAAAGAGCATGAGTGTCATTGCCCGAAGCGTAGATTTAAGATACGCGTCATACATGAGACTGGCCCTCCTGGTGCCCCCTATACTAGTCCAACCATGAGCGAACACGAACACCACCATCACGAGGAGCACGCGATGGACCGCGCGCCCAGTGCGCTGGAATTGCGAGTTCGTGCTTTGGAGGCCCTGCTGACCGAAAAGGGCTACATCGATCCAGCCGCGCTCGATGTTCTGATCGATGAGTATCAGACAAAGATCGGGCCCCGTAATGGTGCGCAAGTGGTGGCGCGGGCTTGGGTACATCCCGAATTCCGCCGCTGGTTGCTTAAGGATGCCACCTCTGCCATCGCCTCCCTGGGGTTCAGCGGGCGTCAGGGCGAGCACATGGTCGCGGTGGAGAACACGCCGGAGGTGCACAACATGGTGGTGTGCACACTGTGCAGTTGCTACCCCTGGTCGGTGCTGGGGCTTCCGCCGACCTGGTACAAGAGCGCGCCCTATCGCGCGCGCGCCGTCAAAGATCCGCGCGGCGTCCTCGAGGAATTCGGCGTCGAGTTGCCGCCATCGACACAAATCCGAATTTGGGACTCGACGGCCGAGGTTCGCTACCTGGTCGTGCCGCAGCGGCCGGCGGGCACGGAGCACTTGAGCGAGCGCGAGCTGGCAGATCTCGTCACGCGCGATTCCATGATCGGCACCGGCCTGCCGAAATCAGCGGCGTGACTTACCGCTCCCATGCCGACTTAGGCGGTCAGGATGTGCCGGGTGCCATCGTTCAAGAAGCCGAGGGCGAATATTTTCACGCGCCCTGGGAGCCACGGGTGATGGCCATGGTCGTCGCCATGGGACCCACGGGCATGTCGAATATCGACATGAACCGCGCGGTGCGCGAAACGCTGCCGAATTATCGCGACCTAAGTTATTACGAGATTTGGCTCGCGGCGCTCGAGAAGCTCGCTCTGCAGAAAGGCGTGCTGGGCGCTACGCCTCCTCCACCCAAACAGGTACTGCGCGCCGATTCTGCGGTTGAGACCATCAAGAAGGGCTTTCCGGCGTCGCGGCCCGCCACGGAACCTGCGCGTTTTTCAATTGGAGATCGGGTGCGCACAGTCAGCCTGCAACCGGAGCACCACACGCGCCTGCCGGCGTATGCGCGCGGCAAGTTGGGCGCGATCGAGCACGTCCACGGCGTGCACGTATTCCCAGACTCGAACGCTCGAGGACTGGGAGAATCGCCGCAGTGGCTCTACACCGTCATGTTCGATGCACGGGAACTCTGGGGCATGCGCGCGCCTGCGCCGCACTCCGTCATTTCGATCGATGCCTTTGAGCCGTATCTGGAGCCCGCATGAAGCACGCGGCTCTGCGCGATTTGCCCGGAATTCCGCTGGACAACGATAGTCCGGTGTTCAACGAGCCCTGGGAAGCGCGCGCTTTTGCGATGACGCTGGCGCTGCACGAGCGCGGCGTATTCACCTGGCCTCAATGGGCCGACGCGCTATCGCGTCAGATAGCCCAAGCGCGGGCAGCCGGCGATGCGGATCTCGGCGACACCTACTACCAGCATTGGCTGCGGGCGCTCGAGTCGCTGGTCTCGGCACTTTGAATTTGAGCGGCCAGCACGGCCTAGCGGGATAGGCAGCGTCACGGCACGAAGAAGCAGTGCCGTGACGCTGCCTATTCCGCTAGGCCGTGCATGCGGGACGCTCAATCTCACAAGTGCACTGTTGCCTTTCGTGCCTTGACTCTACTAACCCTCCCTGGCGAGCGGCAGCCGCTCAAAATCACTGCGCCGATGCAGCCGCCGATGACTTCAGCGCCGCCGTCACGTCCGGCGGATCGAGTGAGGTTCTAACCCAGCTGCCGTCTTCTTGCCGATTGAGTTCATATGCCGGCCAGTAGTGCTTGTCGAGCTTTAAGGTAATCACATCGGTCTGGCCGTTCCAGCTGATCGTCTTCAGCCGCAATGAGGCGCGATCGGGCTTGCCGCTCACCGCCCTTATGAAGGCATCGAGATCCGGCGTCGGCTGACCGTCCACTTCCGTGATGCGCCGGCCGGCATACAGTCCGTAGTGCGTTGCCGGCGATCCATAGAAGAAAAATGAGACGAATACGCCATACGGAGCAATCCCGCGCTGTGCCGCCATGGCGCGATGCGGCGCCTGCAGCGTCGCGCCGGCCCATATGAGCACCCGGTCGATGTCGCGGCCATTCAACGCAACGGTTTTCATCTGCAGGGTTTTTTCAGCGCCATCACGCCACACCGTCACGGATACGGCGGGGCTCTGCACCGCGCGCTCTACCTCGCGGAACCGATTCACGACCTTGCCGTCAACCGCGAGCAACAGATCCCCCGGTTCGAGCAGCGCCGCCGCGGGCGAACCGGCGACCAGCCGATTGATGCCGAGCACCTGGCGCCGCTGCGGATTGTGTTCCTCGAACCGTCGCACCCATTCGTCGGGCAGGCCCAATTCGCGGGCGCCGGCCAGGGATTGCACATCGAATTCCGCCTCGAAAGAATAAAGCGGCCGGCCATCGGCCACCACGCTGATCATTTCGCTGACCAGGTCGGATGGAATGCCGCGATTGATCTGCTCCAATTCGCGTTGCGATTCGAATGCGAAACTCGACCACAACGCGAGCACATCGCCCTTCTCATCCGTGAGTACGCCGTCGTAATCGGTGGGAGCGTTGATGAGGCTTATCACCTCCAAATTGCTGTCGCGGAAGCGCAGCGTTCGCGACAACGGAAATGAAACCACGTCGACGCTGGAGATTTGCGTCTTCTGCGATTGAATCTTTGAGTCAGCGCGCTGCCCCACCACCCACACATCATCGCCCGGACTCAACGGCCGCGTCACCAAGGTCGCGGCGCGCACCGGCGTGTTGCCGATCGACTTCGGATCGTAGGAAATGACGGCAAGATTGTGTAAAGGATGGATGAATACCACCTTGCCCGGCACCTCGACGGTGCCTGCGAAGGTGATGCGAACGTCGCCCATCGCCACCGGAACGGTATTGCGGTCGATCGCCACCAACCCGCGCTGCGCATCCACGATGACGCCGGTGCCATGATAATTCTTCTCGGTCACGCCCGAGGTTGAATAGGGCATGTCGAAATTGACCAGCACCAGAGAAGGCGCCATTCGATCCATGCGAGGATCGCCGGTCTTGGCAAACTGCGTCGAAGCCGGCTTGACAACGGAAGGAGCAGGTCCCGGAGCGATGCTGATGCATGGCCAGGTACCCAGCGTATCGTCGCGCTTACACTCGCGCGCCGGAAACCAGCGCCGATCCATGCGGATCACTTTGAGCTGTACCGCACGGGGATCCTCGATGGTTACATAGCGCACCGGCGCCCTCGCCCCGTCTGCCAGCTCGGACAACGCCGCGGCAAAGTCCGCCAGGTTCTCTATCTTCTTGCCGTTGAACGATGAGATCAGCGCGGCGCGCGGAATACCGGCGGCGCCAAAAACATAGCCGGGGTTCGCGATATACACGCCCTTGATCGGCACATTGAAGTGCCGCGCCTGCTGGTAGGACAGCGTGTGCACCACCGCCTCGCCGAACTCGATGAATTCATCCGGCGTGATGGCGCTCAAGGACTGCACATCCAGATCGTGCTGCAGCGTTTGGCTGCCCCGCTGCACTTCGAGCTTGACGCGCCGGTCCACATGATTGTCCAGCACATCCTCGAGAGAGAAGAACTCCGGGATAGGCTTGCCGTCGATCGCAATCAGGATGTCGCCCGGCGCCAAAATCCCGTCGGCGCCCGATCCGGGTTGCACGTCGTCGACGACCAGCATGCCGGTCAACTTGGGGTACGCCTTGCGCATGCTGGCTTCGGTGCCGGCATTGAGACCGAGCCGCTTCAGCTCATCATACGGGGTGTATTTGAATACCGTTTCGAGGGTACCTCGCGGCACGGGCTTGCCGACCTCCAGATACTTGAGTGCGCGCACCACCGCGGTCAGCGGCAGGTAGAAACTCGAGGCAGCGCCCGTGGCGCCGCCGGCGTTGAGCGCGACGACGCGGCCCTCGATATCGATCACCGGCGAGCCGGACGAACCACCCGAGGTGCTGGAAGCCGCCTGGTAATAGAAGGTGTTGAAGTCGTTGTACTTGCCGTAGCCGTATTCCGGCGCCTCGCGATCCAGGCGCGCGAGAGTTCCAGCCAGAATGGACAGCTGTTCGCCGGCATCATTACCCACCACGCGGATCTCGCGGCCGATGACGGCGCCTTGCGGATAGAGCGGCAGCTCCGCCGGCTGAATGAAATGCAATTTTGCCGGGTCGTAGTGATAGATGCCAAAGTCGTGAATGGGATCGCGATAGATGGGAAATAGCTGCACTTCTTCGCGGTTCAGAAAAATCGCCTGAGCTGTGACGGGTCCAGGCGTCACCACGTGCCTGTTCGTCAGGATGAGACCGCGTTTCGCGTCGATGACGAAGCCGGTGGCCTGCGCGGTGGTGTTCCATTCGGTATCGAACGCACGCGTGCTGTCGATTTGAATGGTGACGACGCCGGTGGCTATACGCTCCAGCGTCTGCGCCCAATTGGCCGGCGTATTCGGAATGGCCAGCACCGGGGGCGGGGTTGGCGGAGCAGTCGGGGCGGTGAACGCTGGAGTAGCCGAAAATGCCAGCAAGGACAGAAACAGCGAAATACGGGACATGCCGATCCTAGGGTTGGTAACTCTTAAGTGCCTTCGGATCGGACATCGTCAAGCGCCGGACGGTTCCTCCAGCACTCCTTTCCAATTCAGGTCGAGCTGCTTCGCCGCGCGCACATCATCCAATCGTCGCACCGGCATTGTATGCGGCGCCGAGGTGAGTTTCTCCGCATCATGCTGCATTTCCTCGCGGATCGATGCCAGTGCATCACAAAACCGGTCCAAATCCTCCTTGGCCTCGGTCTCGGTCGGCTCGATCAGCAGGCATTCGGGCACCAGCAGCGGGAAATAGGTCGTCGGAGCGTGAAACCCGTAATCCAGCAAGCGCTTCGCAACGTCCATCGCAGAAACGTGATACGCCTTCTGCTCCTGCTTTAGGGTGATGATGAACTCGTGGCTGGCGCGGCGCTTCGGGTATGCCGCTTCGAAGCCGAGGGCTTGCAGCCGCTTCATCAAATAGTTGGCATTGAGCGCCGCGAATTCGGCCACGCGTACCATGCCCTCGCGGCCCAGCAGGCGCATATAAATATAGGCGCGCAAATTCACGCCGGCATTCCCCATGAACCCGGATAAGCGCCCGATGGATTGCGGCAGATCGCGCTCGGTCAGCCAACGGTAGCGCGCACCCTCCTTGCCGACGATGGGAAGCGGCAGGAACGGCTTCAAGCGGGCGCTCACACCCACGGCGCCCGATCCCGGTCCGCCGCCGCCGTGCGGCGTCGAGAAGGTTTTATGCAGGTTCATGTGAATCACATCGAAACCCATGTCCCCGGGGCGCACCTTGCCCAAGATGGCGTTCAAGTTCGCGCCGTCGTAGTACAAGAGGCCGCCGGCCTCGTGCACGATGCGTGCGATCTGCACGATTTTGCGTTCGAACACGCCGAGCGTGGAAGGATTCGTCAGCATGATGCCGGCGGTGGCCGGGCCCACCGCCGCCTTCAGCGCCTCGATGTCCACATCTCCATTGGCGTCGCAGGGAATTTCCTTGACGACGAATCCGCACATGGTCGCTGTTGCGGGGTTGGTGCCGTGCGCCGCCTGCGGCACGATGATTTCGGTGCGCGCCGTGTCATTGCGCGCCCGGTGATACGCACGGATCATCGCCACGCCGGCAAACTCACCCTGCGCGCCCGCCATCGGCGTGAGGCTGACTGCGGGCATGCCCGTGATCTCCTGCAGCATCTCCTGCAGCTCGTACATGCACGCCAGAAACCCTTGCGGCTCCGGCCCCAGAGGATGCCTGCCCAGGAATTCCGGCAGCATCGCGAAGGTGTTGCAGGCCTTCGGGTTGTACTTCATGGTGCAGGAACCCAACGGATAGAAATGTGTATCGATGGAGAAATTCATCTGCGACAGGCGGGTGAAATGCCGCACCGCCTGCAATTCCGAGACTTCCGGCAACGCCGGCGGTTTCTGGCGGCGCAGATTGGCGGGCACTTGCGCCGCGCCCGCAACCGTCGGCGGGAATTGCGTGACGGCCCCGCGTCCCGGTTTGCTCAATTCGAATATCAAGGGCTCGCGCGTCTTAAGTTGCATCGTTTCGCTCCTAGGCCGCCGCTCGCGACGCACTCATCACATCGGCCAAAGCTGATGCATACGCGTCGATGTCGGCATCGAGTTTGGTTTCGGTCGCGCACACCAGCATCGCGTGGCCCAATTCCGGGTAGCGCTCGCTAAGATCCAGGCCGCCCAAGATTCCCCGCCGCGACAACGCCGCCAGAATCGACGCAGGCGGGCGATCCAGAAGCAATACAGCCTCGTGAAAATGCGGCGCCGTGAAAGCGCGCTTCACACCGGGGACCTTACTCAAGGCACTGACTAGATCGTAAGTTCGTTGCATGCTCGCCTGCGCCACCGCTTCCAGGCCGCGCGGACCCAGCAAGCTCATATAAATTGTCGCCGCCGTCACCATCAAACCCTGATTGGTGCAAATGTTGGAGGTCGCTTTGCTGCGGCGTATGTGCTGTTCGCGGGCCTGCAGCGTCAGGGTGAAGCCAGGCCTGCCCTCCACATCCACGGTGCCGCCGACGATTCGTCCCGGCATCTGACGCACGTACTGCATGCGGGTCGCCATGAAGCCGAAATAAGGACCGCCCGAGGCCAGCGGCACGCCCAGCGCCTGGCCCTCGCCGCAAACGATGTCGGCGCCGCGCGCGCCGTCGACGATCGCGCCCCATTCACCCGGCGGTTTGAGCAGTGCCAGCGACGTGGGATTCACGACCGCGATCAGCATGATTTTGTTGTCGTGCGCCCAATCGGTGAGCGCATCCACTTCTTCCAGGCTGCCGAAAAAATTCGGCTGCTGCACCACCAGCGCCGTGAAATCCTGGCCGCTGTGCGGCTTGAGTGCTTCCAACAGCGTACGGCCGGCCGCGCGATCGAAATCCACCGGCACGAAGCTGATGTCTTGATTGCCGGCAATGGCCTGCGCAACTTGCGCGTAGGTCGGATTGACGGTGCGCGGCATCAAAATGCGCCGCGAACTCGAGCCGCGATTGGAGCGCACGGCCATGAGACACGCCTCCGCCAGCGCCGAGGCGCCGTCGTACAAAGAGGCATTCGACACCTCCATGCCCGTGAGGGCGCACATCATGGATTGGTACTCATAGATGAGCTGCAACGTGCCCTGACTCGCCTCGGCCTGGTATGGCGTGTAGGCGGAATAGAATTCACCGCGTGTGGCGATGGCCCACACCGGCGCCGGGATGTGATGCTCGTAGGCGCCGGCGCCGATGAAATTCAAGGGACGCCCGTCGATCGCGGCACGCTCCGTCATCAGCCGCGCGATCTCCATTTCGGACAGCGGCGCGGGTACGTTGAGGACACCGGCACGAAGGTCCTTGGGGATTTCATCGAACAGATCTTCGATCGATCGCGCGCCGATGACCTCCAGCATGCGAGCGATGTCGTCAGGCGTGTGCGGGATGAATGCCATATGCGTCCCCTACTTCGCTTCTTCCGCGACGAAACTCTCGTAGGCGCTGGCGCTCATGAATTCGCCGGCATCGACGGAACCGCTGGTTTCCAGGCGAAACAACCAGCCTGCGCCATACGGATCCTCATTGAGAAGTTCCGGCTTGGCGATGAGCGCGCCGTTATTGGCAACGACCTTGCCCGCCAACGGACTGTACACATCCGATGCCGCCTTGACCGACTCGACCACCGCGCAAGCCTCGCCCGCCTTCAGCGCGCGGCCGACATCGGGAACCTCGACGAACACCAGATCGCCCAGCGCGCTTTGCGCATGATCGGTGATGCCGACTTCCAGGGCGCCGTTTTGCGCCTGGCGCACCCATTCGTGACTCTTGGTGTATTTCAAATCGCTCGGTATGTTGTTGCTCACGTTAATCCCCCCTGGCTGATATCGATCAATGGCTTGCCGTGGCGCACGAACGGCGGCTTGACGATGCGCGCCGCGTGCGATTTGCCGCGAATGTCCACTTGCACGGTTGGCAGCGACGTCTTGGGCACTCGCGCCAGCGCAATGGAACGATTCAATGTGGGCGAAAAAGTTCCGCTGGTCACCTCGCCCGAGATGCCCGCGACGGTGCCCCCGCCGACCAGAACTTTCTGATGACTACGCAGCACGCCGCGATCCTCGAGCAATAGCCCCACGAGCTCGCGGCCGCTCTCGCGCTGCGCGCGCTCCAACGCCTCGCGGCCGATGAAGTCTCTGTCTTTGGGTTCGAAGGCGACCGTCCAGGCGAGACCGGACTCCAGCGGATGGAAATTCTCGTCCATGTCGTTGCCATACAGGTTCATGCCCGCTTCCAAGCGCAGCGTGTCGCGCGCGCCAAGGCCGGCCGGCGCGACGCCTTGCGCGCGCAAGCGGTTCCAGGCGTCCGCTGCATCCGCGGCGGGCAGCATGATCTCGAACCCATCCTCTCCGGTGTAGCCGGTGCGGGCCACGAACCAGGAGCCGAATGCCGCGCCGAAGAAGGGCTTCAATTCGAGCACCGCCGCTTGCTGTTCCGGCTTGAGCAACAGCGCCGCCTTGCGCCGCGCATTGGGGCCCTGCACGGCGATCATCGCCAGTTCCTTGCGCTCCACGACCTCGACGTCGAAATCCGCCGCGTGCCGGCGTATCCAGGCCAGGTCCTTGTCGCGCGTGCCGGCATTGACCACCACCCGAAACCAGGTTTCCGACAGGTAGTAGACGATCAGGTCGTCGATCACGCCGCCGCTGGGCAGCAACATGCACGAATACAACGCCTTGCCGGGGGTCTTGAGCCGGCCCACATCGTTGGCCAAGAGCACTCGCAAAAATTCTCGTACCCGCGCACCGGTCAAGTCGACGATGCACATGTGAGACACATCGAACATGCCCGCATCGCGGCGCACCGCATGGTGCTCTTCAATTTGCGAGCCGTAGTGCAACGGCATGTCCCAGCCGCCGAAGTCGACGATCTTGGCGCCTTCCCGCACATGAGTGTCGTATAGAGGAGTCTTAAGGCCCATCGCAACCTCGCTGCGAACGAATACAGAGACGCCAAGCACCTTCGTGCTTCGCCCCTCTGTCCTTAAGACCTGAGAGATTGCGCGCTAGATTTCAAGCGCTGCTCCCCTTCGGTGGGTCGCCTGATGCGACCGCTCTCCAGAGATCGCGAGAGTCTGCCGTTCATGTGCCTGAGCGTTTCCGGGCGGTTGCGCCTTCGGCGGCCCTAGTAAAAGGACTCTCTCCAGACAGCTCTTATCGCGAGTGGGGCGGCATGATACAGAAGAGCTTGTGGGGATTGAAGCGAAAAGTCGTTATTTATCCTGCGCGCATCGCCTGCTGCGCCGGGCGCCCTTGCGCGCTAGCCGCCTGACCGTTTTGCGGGCCATCCCAGTTTGATCAGCTCCGCGACAATTGTATCGCGGTGATCGCCCTGAATTTCAATGACGCCGCCGCGCACGGTGCCGCCGGAGCCGCAGCGCTTTTTGAGTTTGGTGGCCAACGCCTCAATATCGGCGGGGGACAAAGGCAAACCCGTGATGGTCGTGACGCCTTTGCCGGCCCTGCCTTGAGTTTCGCGCGCAACCCTCACCATGGCGGGCTTGGCCGCACCGGGCACGCCCTTGGGGCAGACGCATTCGCGCACCGCACGGCGGCAGTTGGGGCACAGGCTGCCGATGCCGGTCGAGTAGACAATTCTCGAGCTCATAGGTCTCTACATGTAACAATACTCATTCAATTCCTCAAGCGAGTAAGACCGTGCGCAAAGTTTTGATCGTCGCTTTGGCCCTAGGCCTCCCTTCCCTGGCGCTGGCCGACACGTTTTCCTACTCATATATTTTCGGCGAGAAAAAGGTCGGACACTTGACCGCGGAGACCAAGGGCGATCAGACCACCATCGACTTCGACGTCAAGAACAACGGCCGCGGCCCGACCATTGCGGAATCGATCATTTTGGATGCGGCCGGTTTGCCGACCGAATGGAGCATTAAAGGCGCCACGACCTTCGGCAGCAAGATCGCCGAGCATTTCAGCCGCAAGGGCACTCGCGGCGAGTGGGTGGATTCCACCGGTAAAGGCCAATCGACCAAGCCCGGTATTTATCTTGCGCAAAGTTCCAGCCCTTGGGCAAACGGAATCTACGCGCGCGCCCTTCTTAAATCAGCGGGCATGCAAATGCCGGCACTGCCCGGCGGCGTGCTGCGCCTCGAAAAGGGCGAGACATTCAACGTCCAGGGAAGCGCCGGCCCCATCGCGGTGACGCGTTACGATCTCATTGGAATCAATCTCGATCCGGAGACCATCCTGCTGGACTCAGCGAACAATTTGTTCGCCGACGTCGATGCCAGTTCCATTCTCGTGAGAGCGGGCTATGAAAACGAGGAGAAGCGGCTGCGCGACATGGCGGCCGCCTGGTCGAGCCAGCGCTTTGTCAAAATCGAGCACGACGTCGCGCATCACTACGCCGGACCCATCCGTATTCACAATGTCCGATTGTTCGATCCGAAGAGTTCTTCGCTGACACAGGCGATGTCAGTGTTGGTTGACGGCAAGGTTATCGCTGCTGTCGAACCCAACGATAGTCCGCCCACTCCAGGTGAGACGACGATCGATGGCGCGGGCGGCACGTTGATCGCGGGTATGTACGAAATGCATTCCCATTTGGGCCAAAGCGATGCCCTTTTGGAAGTCGTCGCGGGCATCACCACCGTGCGCGACATGGGCAATGACAACGCGGTGCTCGACGCGCTGATCCAACAGATCGACAGTGGCACGATTGGCGGTCCGCATGTCATCCGCTCCGGTTTCATTGAGGGCAAGAGCCCCTTCAGCGCGAACAACGGCATCCTGGTCGACAGCCAGGAGAAAGCCGTCGACGCGGTGCGCTGGTACGGCGCGCGCAACTTCTGGCAAATCAAGATTTACAACAGCATGACGCCGGCTTGGGTGCCGGCCATGACCAAGGAAGCGCATCTGCTCGGCATGCGGGTCGCCGGTCACATTCCCGCCTTTTCGAATGCCGATGCCATGATCGAGGCAGGCTACGACGAAATCACCCACATCAATCAGTTCGCGCTGGGTTGGGTGATTCAACCCACCGAGGACACCCGCACTCTTTTTCGGCTGACTGCGCTGAAGCGCCTACCCGCTTTGGATCTGCAGAGCGCCAAGGTCCAGCACACCATCAACATGATGGTCGAACGGAAGATTGCCATCGATCCTACGCTCGGAATTCACGAGCAGTTGACGCAGCGGCGCGACGGCAAGATTCCACCGGGTGCGGTCGATTATTTCGACCATATGCCGATTGGTTGGCGCCGCGAGAACATGAAAGCATTGGCGGATACTTCTGCTCCGGGCGATGATCAAGCCTATCGGCAGGCTTTCGACAAGCTGGTCGAGGTGGTTCGCATGCTGCACGACCGCGGCGTGTTCATCGTCTTTGGCACCGATACGGGCGGCTCTTTCACCTATCATCGCGAACTGGAGCTGTACCAGCTCGCGGGGATGACGCCGGCGGAAATCTTGAAGCGCGCCACGTTCGATTCGGCCCACTACACGAGCCAGGACCAACGCTTAGGCTCAATCGAAAAAGGCAAGCTCGCGGATTTCTTTCTCATCCCCGGCGATCCGATCAAGAATCTGAAGGCCATCAAGACCATCAGCATGGTGGTAAAGGATGGCACCGTGTACTACCCCAGCGAGGTGTATCCGAAATTTGGCATTCAACCGTTTGCCGCGCCGCCCAACATTACGCCCAGCGCCGCGCCGTAGCGGCGCGCAAACCGCCCGGAACCGCTTAAGGGTTGCCCTGCCCCGTGTTGACGGCCAAGGTATAATGCCCCCATGAGAACTCGTCGACATTCCCTGGCTGTAAAAGTAGGTTCGGTCTCCATAGGAGGCGCCTCCCCCATCGTCGTGCAATCGATGACCAACACCGACACGGCCGATATTGAAGGCACGGTGGCGCAGGTCAAGGCATTGGCGCGCGCAGGATCCGAACTGGTCCGCGTCACGGTCAATAATGACGAATCGGCCGCTGCGGTCCCGCATATCCGCGAACGCCTGGACGCGCAAGGCATCAGCACGCCCTTGGTGGGCGATTTTCACTTCAATGGCCATAAGCTGCTCAAGGCGCATCCGGCTTGCGCAGAGGCGCTCGGCAAGCTGCGTATCAATCCGGGCAATGTCGGGCGCGGCAGCAAGCGCGATCCGCAATTTGCGGAAATGATCGAGACGGCCGTCAAGTTCGGCAAGCCCGTGCGCATCGGCGTGAATTGGGGCAGCCTCGATCAGGATCTGCTGACCCGCATGATGGACGAGAATTCAAAGCAGCCGGAACCCAAGGCGGCAATCGACGTCATGCGCGAAGCCATTGTCGTCTCGGCTTTGGATAGTGCGAAACGTGCTGAATCCCTAGGATTGGGGTCCGACAGGATCGTCATCAGCGCAAAGGTCAGCGGCGTACAGGATCTAATCGCCGTATACCGCAATCTGGCGGCCCGTTGCGCCTACCCCTTGCACCTAGGGCTCACCGAGGCCGGTATGGGCAGCAAGGGCATCGTGGCGTCTACGGCGGCCATGGGCGTCCTGTTGCAAGAAGGCATCGGCGATACCATTCGCGTCTCATTGACTCCCGAACCCAACGGCGATCGCACGCAGGAAGTCATCGTCGCTCAGGAAATTCTTCAGACCATGGGCTTGCGCGCATTCACGCCCATGGTGATCGCCTGCCCCGGATGCGGGCGCACCACCAGCACCTATTTCCAGGAGTTGGCGCAAAAGATCCAAAGTCATATTCGCCATCGCATGCCGGAATGGCGCAAGCAGCGTGTGGGCGTCGCGGATATGACGGTTGCTGTCATGGGTTGCGTCGTCAACGGCCCCGGCGAGAGCAAGCATGCCAACATCGGCATCAGCCTTCCCGGCACCGGTGAACACCCGGTGGCTCCGGTGTACGAGGACGGCGCAAAGACCGTGACGCTCAAGGGCGATCGCATCGCCGAGGAGTTTCAGGATCTGGTCGAGCGCTACATCGAACGCACCTACGCCAGGATTTGAAACGTGAAGGATCTATCGGAAAAGAAATGCGCGCCCTGCGAGGGCGGCGTTAAACCATTGACCCCTGCCAAGGTCAAACTTCTCGCCCGGCAGCTTCACAAGGACTGGAAGATCGCCAAGGACTCCAAGAGCCTGAAGCGGTCGCTGAAATTCAAGGATTTCTACCGGACGATGAGTTTCGTCAATGCGGTTGCGTATATCGCCAACAGCGAAGACCATCATCCCGACTTGGGCGTGGGCTACGACTACTGCCATGTCACCTACTCCACGCATTCGATCGGCGGCCTGTCGGTGAACGATTTTATTTGCGCGGCAAAGTTAGACCGCCTTTAGAAACTCCGGTACATCCCCCGTCAACCCCAAGGCGCGCTGCGCGAACCCGCGCTTGAGAAGCGGCACCTTGGCCACGGCGCTCAACCCCGCGGTGCGAAGCCCTGAGCCGAAGGCGCCGGAATTGGAAAAAATCCGCTCCAATCCATCGAGAGCGGCCGCCGCGATGGAATTCTCGCTGCGGCGCCACCGCTCATAGCGCCGCAGATGCTTGTAGTCGCCATAGTTCTCGGCTCCTCCCGCCTCGCCCAAGACCTGCGCGAGGGAGGCACAATCGAGCAACCCTAAGTTCAACCCCTGGCCGGCGAGTGGATGCACCACGTGCGCGGCATCCCCGAGCAATACCGCTCGCGGCCGCGCGTAGTCCACGGCGTATTGCAGCTTCAGCGGAAAGGAAGCCAGCTTGGTGGTGAGGGTGCACTGACCCAATACCGCCCCGCTTGCCTCGGTCAGCGCGTTGCCAAAAGACACGCCATCCATGGCTCGCAAAATGTCCGCCTTGGGCCGGTCGACGCTCCACACGATGGAACAGCGTCCGTCCTCGAGCGGCAGAAATGCAACAGGTCCTGTTTTCAGGAACCGTTGCCAGGCGGTGTTAGCGTGGGCTTTCGCGGTTTGCACATGCGCCACCAAGGCATCTTGGTGGTAGGCGTGGCCGGCGGTGTCGATGCCGAGCAGTTCCCGCGTCTTTGAATCCGTTCCATCCGCGGCCGCCAGGAGCGTGCCGCGTAATTCGCGTCCGTCGCTCAAGGAAAGCGTCACCGCATCGTCCCCCGCGAGTATCGCCTGCACCGCGCCCTCGATCAGAACGGCGCCTGCGGCTCGCGCGGATTGCAGGCATTGCCATTGCAATGCTTTGGCATCCACGATGTAGCCGAGATTCGGCTCGCCGAGTTCTGCGCAATCAAAGGTCAGTGAGTTAGGTCCCGTCGATGTCCCACCGGCATCAAAGACGCACATGCGCTCATAGGGAAACACGCGCTTTGCGGGCAACGAGTTCCAAACGCCGCACACCTTGAGCAGCCGTTCCGAGGCGCGGCTCAACGCGAATACGCGCAGGTCCCAGTCGGCGCCGGTCTGCGGCGCGGCCGCGAACTGATCGGCAACCACCGCCACCCTGCCCGCCGTGCACAATTTACGCGCCAGCAGAACGCTTGCCATCACGCTGCCGATCACGCCGGCGCCGACAATGATCACGTCGAAATCCGGCGCCCGCCCACGATTCATGTCAGCGCCACTCCGCGGGCAAGTTTGGGAACACGGCCGCCGCCGCCGGTGCTGAGACGCGACAGTGCAGATTTTGCGGGAGGCAGCAGATCGAACGCCAACAAGCCTAAGTTGCGCAAGCGCGCCACCAAGCTTGAGGGATTGGAAAACGTGCGCACCAAGCCGTCGGTGAAAGCGATGACGCCGCCGCGGTCCGCGCTGCGCCAGGCATCGTACTCGCTGAGTAATTTGGCGCCGCCGGGATCGGCGCCACTCCGGGCGTTCTCGGCGATGAGTTCGGCCAGGCTGGCCACATCGCGCAACCCTAAATTGAATCCCATGCCCGCCACCGGATGCAGGCCCTGTGCGGCGTTGCCGATGATGACGCAACGCTGCGCGCTGGTGCGCTCCGATTGGGTCAAGGAGAGCGGATATGGCACCCGGCGTCCTACTTTGAGGAAGCGGCCCAACCGAAATCCAAAGCGACGTTGAACTTCGGCAAGGAATTGTGCATCCGACCATGCCAAGGCTGATTGCGCGGCGTCCTTCGACAGTGTCAACACCAGGGTGCAGCGTCCCCCGTCCAAAGGCAGCAATGCCAAGGGACCGCTTGGCGTAAAGCGCTCGTAAGCCACGTTATCGTGAAAGCGCTGCGGCAATACGGTGGTGATCACTGCCGTTTGGTCATAGTCGCGCACCTCGGCGGCAATACCGAATGCGCTGCGCACGACGGACTGCGCCCCGTCGGCGGCCACAATGAGCTTGGCGTCGATCGCAGTCTTGGCGCCCGCCGCAGCGATTTCGATGTTGACCGCCCGATCGTTCACGCTGAGCAGCGACACCTCGGCGGGACAAAATATTTTTATATCCGTGCTCGACAGGCGCGACCAAAGAGCCCTGCCGAGCGCCCGGTTGGGTACGACGTAACCCATGGCACTTAGGCCCTGTTCCCTCGCGTCGATACGCGCAAAGCCAAACCGCCCCTGGTCCGACACATGGATCTTGGCGATAGGGGTCGCGAGTTCGTTCAGCGCGGGCCACACACCAATGGTCTCCAGGATTCTGCGGCTGCCGTTCGAAAGCGCCGTGGTTCGCTCGTCAAAACTCGGCTGTGCCGTCGCATTATGTGGAATGGCCTCAATGAGTGCGACGCTTAACTTCAGCGGGGCGAGAGCAACCGCCAATGAGGCCCCCACCATGCCGCCGCCGACAATGGCTACGTCAAAGCTCACCGCAGCGCCTCAATGGCATCCGGGGTCTTCTCGAGAGCGGCGGTAAGTACCTCCGGCGCACCCTGGGTCACCAGCACTTCATCTTCGATGCGAATTCCAATATTCCAAAACTCCTTGGGAACCTTGGGTGAGGGCCTGATGTAGATCCCAGGTTCGACCGTGAGCGCCATGCCGGGTTCCAGCACGCGCCACTCGCCGCCCACTTTGTAATCGCCCACGTCGTGCACGTCGAGCCCAAGCCAATGACCCGTGCGATGATTGAAAAACGGCAGGTAGGCTTGCTCCTTGATCAATTTGGGTGTGGATCCCTTGAGCAATCCGAGCTTGGCGAGGCCCTGCGTGACGACGCGCACGGCCGCTTCGTGCGGCTGATTCCAGTGATTGCCTGAGCGCACCTTGTCGATGGCTGCCAATTGCGCCTCCAACACCACTTCGTAAACGGCACGTTGCACTGCGGTGAATTTGCCGCTGACTGGGAAGGTGCGCGTGATGTCCGATGCATAGTAGTCGTGCTCGCAGCCAGCATCGAGCAGCAACAGATCGCCGTCGCACAAGGGCTGATCGTTGTCGCGGTAATGCATGACGCAGGCATTGGCGCCTCCACCGACGATGGGCTGGTACGAGATATCCGCGTTGTGCGAGCGGAATTCGTGCAGCACTTCCGCCATCACTTCGTACTCCATGCGGCCCGGACGCGCGAAGCGAATGGCTCGCCGATGAGCGCCTACCGCAATTTGCGCCGCGCGCCGCAGGCTGGCCTGTTCCGGCCGGCTCTTGTACAGACGCATGTCGTCGAGCACGTGGTTTAGCGCGACGAATTCCTGCAAGCCGCCCGCACCCTGGCGCGACTGGACCCGAAGTCCATTGACCCAGCTCAAGATGCGGGGGTCGAAATCCAGATGCGTGCCCATGGAGTAGAAGATCTGCGAGCGTTGCTCCATCAGCCCCGGCACAATCTCATCGATGTCCTCGATCGGAAAGGCATCGTCCGCGCCGTAGTGCTCGACCGCCCCTTCAGTTCCAGCGCGCGCGCCATCCCATGACTCCCGCAAGGCATCGTGCTCGCGCACGAACAGGAGATATTCAGCCTGCGGACGCCCAGGCACCAGCACGGCGACCGCGTCCGGCTCCGGGAAGCCGCTCAAATAGTAAAAATGGCTGTCCTGGCGATAGGCGTATTCGATATCGCCGTTACGGTGCCTCACCGGGGCCGCAGGCAGAATTGCGATCGCGTCCTTGCCGATCATGCGCATGAATTGGCGCCGTCGGCGTGCGAACTCCTTGCGATCCATGAGGAGCCTTTGAGTTAGTGCAGCCGCTGCTGCGCCGGGTAGACCTGCCTGCGAAGCGGCAGAAGTTCTTCGAAGACCACCTGGGCTGCAACCCGGATGAACTCAACCAGTTCTGCGTAGGCTTGCTCGTTGGACTCGTCCCCTTCGGCATCATCGCCCGTGGCGCGCGAGATTTCGGTGAAGTCCCGGACGATTTCACCGACATCCCCGCCCAATGCTTCCAGATCGGAGATGGACCCGGTACCCAGTCCATAGAGAAATCCGGTGCACCATAACGCAAGTGCGTTGGCGCGCCCATTGAGCGGCTGTTCGTCATCGGGCAACAGGGGCTCGAACTCCATGCCCTGCTCGCCGAAAGATGTCGCCGTGGCGGTGAACACCCTTTCGAGCATCGCGGCGGACTCGTCGCTGAGCGCGGCGCCGTCCGGGAGGATTTCGTTGATCCAGTCCTGCATTCTGTAAGGCGAAACCGAGCACAGGGCGCCGCACAGAGATCCATGCGCCTCGGCGGCATCCGCCAGGCCGCCGGCGGTGGCCAGCACATCCTCGAAATCCTTGAACCGAATATCAGACATCATGGTTAGGCGAATAATAGCGCAGTGTCGGCATAAACCGCCCTTTGCATTGCGCTTTTGTCCGCTCTATATTGGCAGACTATGAACGAAGCCAATTCGAAGTCAGCGGTCGAACTCGAGCTGAAGCGCTTGGAAAAGCGTCTTGAAGATCTCATCGTAACCGTCAGTCATATCAAGGAAGAGAATCGGGCGCTGCGGCAGCGTCAAGATACCTTGACGTCCGAACGTGCGACGCTGCTGCAAAAAAATGAACAAGTGCGTGCGCGGGTCGAGGCCATGATAGGCCGCCTGAAATCCATGGAACAAGCGTGAGCGACAATCAAGCGCGGGTCAGCGTGCGGATACTCGAAAAGGAGTATCACATCTCCTGCCCGATCGAAGAACGTTCCGACCTGCTGGATTCCGCCGAGTTCCTGAACATGAAGATGCGGGAAATACGCGACAGCGGCAAGGTCGTCGGCCTGGATCGCATCGCAGTGATAGCCGCGCTCAACATGGCAAATGAATTAATTCGATTCCGCAATCGTGACACCAATCTCGATTCCGACGTCGGCGGGCGCTTGCGTATCCTGCGCGAGCGCGTAGAGTCGGCTTTGGAGAAGGGTCAACAGCTCGAGCTCTGAGCGGCCTTTCTCGACGTTTAAATTTGGCGCTGCCTGCGGTGTTCGATGCGGATCGGGTTACCTCCTGACCCTAATTTTGTAAACCCCAGGGGCCAATGCTTGCTGGCAACATTGTGCAAGTCCGCCTCGAGCGGAAAGCCTTAAGTGCCGCAGTCGGTCCCACCTGTTGCTCAGGTCGGGAGCAACGGTCCAAACCGGCATCTGCGGGTAGCGCCATCCCCTTATTCATGAAGGCAGCCCTCCGTAAACAATTACGTGCTGAGCGCCGGGCTCTCCGCGAGCCGGATCATTGGCATCGCTCCGTGGCCGCGGCGCGGGCCATCATGCGCCTTCGATTTTTCCGCGCAGGCCGGCGCCACCGCCCCCGGCGAGTATGGAATATCGGTTCCTCGCCTGCGCTTGACCCCCATCTCGCCTCAGTGGCTGGATCTCATCGTCATCCCCTTGGTGGGCGTCGATGGCGAGGGCAGACGACTGGGCATGGGGGGTGGGTACTATGATCGGGCCCTTGCGTTCCGTCGGCGACGGCGCTGCTGGAAGGGTCCGCACCTTGTCGGGCTCGCGTTTGATTGCCGGCGTACAAAGGTGAAGTTCGCAGATGCCTGGGACCTGCGATTGGATTCATTGGCGACAGAATCGGGAGTGGAGCATTTCCTATGAATTATTGGCTGTTCAAATCGGAGCCTGCCACCTTCAGCATTGATGATCTCAGCAAGGCTCCCAAACAAACCACGGCGTGGGATGGCGTGCGCAATTACCAGGCGCGCAACATGCTGCGCGACTCCATAAAAAAGGCTGATTTAGCATTTTTCTACTATTCCAGTTGCGAGGTACCGGGCATCGCCGGCATCGTCAGCATCGCCCGCGAGGGTTATCCGGATGTCAGCGCCTTTGACCCGAAGAACCACCACTACGATCCCGATTCCAAAAAGGACGCGCCCTCTTGGTACGTCGTCGACGTGAAGTTCGTGCGCAAGTTCAAGCGCATTATCACGCTCGACGAGTTGCGAGTTCACGCCGAGAAGAAGCTCAAGGATTTTGTTTTGCTGCGCCGGGGGAATCGTTTATCGGTCATGCCGGTGACGAAGAAGGATTGGGATTTCATCCTCACACTTGAGTGATGCCGCTCACATCGCTAGCACATTGTGGTGCGAGAGCGCGAGCTATTGCTTGTAAATTAATTATTCGCGTATATACTCGGACCCCGGACTAACCCGATAACGGAGTTTCTATCATGGCAGCGAAAGCAAAGAAGGCGAAGAAGAAGGTAGCTAAGAAAAAGGCCGCTAAGAAAAAGTAAGCCTTCGAAAGTAATC
>Ga0210387_10001071_pt1 | contig 20459 bp, 20 predicted proteins | sample IncBWC7OmetaG_FD_160108 | JGI IMG/M metagenome (GOLD analysis project Ga0210387, IMG submission 160108) | Forest soil microbial communities from Barre Woods Harvard Forest LTER site, Petersham, Massachusetts, United States - Inc-BW-C-7-O ...
ACACATCGATCACGGCAAGACGACGCTGACGGCGGCGATTACGAAGGTTCTGTCGAAGCATAATCCGAAGAACGCGTTTCGCTCGTTCGACACGATCGATAACGCTCCGGAAGAGCGCGAGCGCGGCATCACGATCTCGACTTCGCACGTGGAGTATGAGACGCCGAACCGGCACTATGCGCACGTCGACTGCCCGGGCCACGCGGATTACATCAAGAACATGATCACGGGCGCGGCGCAGATGGATGGCGCGATCCTCGTGGTTGCGGCCACTGACGGCCCGATGCCCCAGACCAAGGAGCACGTGCTTCTTGCTCGCCAGGTTGGCGTTCCGTTCATCGTGGTGTTCCTGAACAAGTGCGATGCGGTTGAGGACGAAGAGCTGATCGAGCTGGTGGAGATGGAAGTCCGCGAGCTGCTCTCGAAGTATGACTACCCGGGCGACGATACACCGATCATCCGCGGCTCTGCGCTGGGCGCGCTGAACGGCGAAGCCCAGTGGGAGACCAAGATCGACGAGCTGATGGCGGCGGTGGACAAGTTCATTCCGCAGCCGGAGCGCGCGGTGGATCTGCCGTTCCTGATGCCGATCGAGGACATCTTCTCGATCTCGGGACGCGGTACGGTGGTGACCGGTCGTATCGAGCGCGGCAAGATCAAGGTTGGCGAGGCGGCATCGATCGTTGGGTTCCGCGACACGCAGGCGACGGTTGTTACCGGCGTCGAGATGTTCAAGAAGCAGCTGGATGAAGGTCTGGCGGGCGATAACGCTGGTCTTCTGCTGCGCGGTATCGCGAAGGAAGATGTCGAGCGCGGCATGGTGTTGGCCAAGCCGGGTTCGATTACGCCGCACACCGTGTTCAAGGGCGAGGTTTACGTTCTGAGCAAGGAAGAAGGCGGACGTCACACTCCGTTCTTCAATGGCTATCGTCCGCAGTTTTACTTCCGGACCACGGACGTGACCGGATCGGCCAAGCTGCCGGAAGGCACCGAGATGGTGATGCCGGGCGATAACATCTCGCTCGAGATCACGCTGCATACGCCTGTTGCCATGGAGAAGGGTCTGCGCTTCGCGATTCGCGAGGGCGGCCGCACTGTGGGCGCAGGTACGATCAGCGAGATCATCAAGTAACCACTGCGCGGACGGCGAGGGTTTTCTTGCCGGGTCGCGGACATAATTTAGGCGGCGGGCTTCGGCTCGCCGCTTTTGTTTTGAGCTGGGTGACGAGGCCGCGGCTATGATGAGGCGTGCCAAACTTTGCTACCGCTCGCGATGCCAAGGAATATCTCGTCGGCAGGATTGTCGAGGAGGCACGGCGCGAAGATGTTCCGCTGTCGGAGGTTGAAGAGAAGATGATGTGTTTCTCTGAAACAGCTTGGACGCTACCGGACATGTGGCAGGTTAATGAGACGTTTGACCGCGACTACGATCAAGGCGGGTATGAAGAGAAGATCGCTGGACTCATCCGCAGACTTCGGATCGAGGCTCGCGAACGGGACATGAAGGCGGCGGCAGAATGGGGCGAAGCGGTTCGGGTATTGCGCAAAGAAGATCATTATCTCCTTGTAATGATTGACATTGCGGAAGGTAAGATCCCAGAAGCCCGGCTCTATTCCCGTAACGCGTCTTTGAACCGCCTTTTGACGCTTGTTGCCGTTGGGTTCGGGCTCTTTCTGGTTTGCGCCATCCTTTTGATGGCGATTCTGAAATTCAAGAGCTAGGACGTCCCTCTTTCGCAATCCTTCGTTTTCGTGGATAATAGGGGAGGACGAGCGTGTGCCTGACCGCTTGGCTATCCCGTTTCAATTTCAGGAATACAGGTTGCAGGGACCTTAACCCTGCGTCGCGGCGTGTCAGGTGGGCGGGGTTAAGACTCCAATCACGGGGCACGCTGCTTGCCAGCCGAGGTGGCTGGCCAAACTTGAGAGGAAGTAATCATGCGCGAGATCATTACCCTGCAGTGTCCGGATTGCAAGAACCGGAACTATTCGACGACCAAGAACAAGAAGACAACCACGGGACGGTTGGAGTTCTCCAAGTTTTGCAACACGTGCCGGAAGCACACGGCGCACAAAGAGACCAAGTAACGACTGGTTCTCAGTTGTCAGTTCTCAGTTATCGGTAAGAGCGGGTTGGAACTGAGAACGGATCACTGAGAACTTACAGGGGCGTAAGCTCAACGGTTAAACTGTCGGTCTCCAAAACCGAACTTCTCGGTTCGAATCCGAGCGCCCCTGCCAGACTTATCGAACGACGTACCAGACCCGGGTTAAAACCGGTAACAGAACGCAGCAGCAGTTTCAGGAGTACATCCATGGCGAAGGCCGCCGTAGTTGAGACAAACGAACCGGGCGCATTGCAGCGGGCAACCGCGGGCCCCCAGCGACTGATCGAGTTCCTGAAGGAAACGCGACAGGAGATGACCAAGGTGCACACGCCGTCGCGGGCCGAGGTGCAGGCGACGACGATCGTGGTCATCGTTACGGTGTTCCTGTTTGCCGCGTACTTCGAGGCGGTGGACCTGGTGCTGGGCTCGGGCATCGACAAGATGTTTTTGCATCTGACGAAGCACTAGGTTCGAGAGGCGAGATTCGAGATGCGAGAGGCTGAATCTCGAATCTCGAGCGATGACAAGATTTTGGTTTGAAGGAAAGTAAAACCATGGCAGATGAGTTGAAGCAGGACGAAGAGCAGGTCGTACCGGTGGCAGCCGATGAGGCGCTGGCGAGCGATGTTGCGGTTGACCCTGAAACGTCGACTGAGGGCGAGGCTGTTGGCGGGGAGGCAGCGGCGGGTGAAGTTGCTGCCGCGGCGCCGGTCAACGAGAACTTCAAGTGGTACATCATTCACGCGTACTCGGGGTTTGAGCGCAAGGTGAAGGAGTCGCTGCAGAGCCGCGTGGCGGCGTATCACCTTGAGGACAAGGTGGGGCGGATCGAGATTCCGACCGAGCCCACGACCGAGCTGCGCAACGGGAAGAAGTACACGATCGACCGCGTGTTTCTGCCGGGGTATGTGTTCGTGGAGATGGCGCTGGACAACGATATGTGGCACGTTGTGAAGAACACGCCGCGGGTTACGGGATTTCTGCAGACGGGCGATCAGCCCAATGCGCTCTCCGAGGCCGAGGTCAACGCGATGTTGAATCGCAGTGATGTGACCAAGGAGAAGCCGAAGCTCAAGCTCAAGTTCACGAAGGGCGAGCAGGTTCGGATTACCGATGGGCCGTTCAACAACTTCAATGGCGCGGTCGATGACGTCAATGAAGACAAGCAGACGCTCAAGGTGATGGTATCGATCTTTGGCCGGCCGACGCCTACCGAGGTTTCGTTTGCGAATGTTGAGAAGGTCGAAGGATAGTGAGTAGTTGGTAGTGAGTAGTGAAAAGCGTGCTCGCAGGCGAGCACCGAGATTCAAGACAAGTTTTGGGAGTCACAGCCCGGGCGCTTCACCGGACCTTCTAACTCCTGGCAGCACAGGCAGTACAAAATTTATGCGAGGCGCCGCAATGCGAGACGCCAGCAACTAGAGAAGGATTACGAATATGGCACCGAAGAAGGTTCAGGGATACGTCAAGCTCCAGATTATTGCCGCGAAGGCGACGCCGGCACCGCCGGTTGGACCAGCGCTTGGACAGGCGCAGGTCAACATCATGGAGTTCTGCAAGCAGTTCAACGAGCGCACCAGCAAGGATCCGTCGATGGCGGGTCTGACGATTCCGGTCGTCATCACGGTGTATGCGGACCGCACGTTTTCGTTTATCACGAAGACGCCGCCGGCTCCGGTGCTGCTGCTGAAGGCGGCAGGCATACCGAAGGGCTCTGGGACACCGAATAAGGACAAGGTTGGCAAGGTGACCGAGAAGCAGATCCAGGAGATCGCGAAACAGAAGATGCCGGACATGAATGCGGCCTCCATCGAGTCAGCAGCCAAGAGCATTCGCGGCACGGCGCGGTCCATGGGGATTGAAGTCGTCGCGTAGCCGGAAGTTTAGAAGAACAAAGGGCGCAGAAGGATTGTGGAGGGTTTCCCTCGCGATCCGGCTGCGCCCTTTTTGTGTTGGGCGGCGGATGGGATACGGCTGGGGGCTGGCCCGGGCGCATCCTATGAATCAGCGAACAAAGTGTGCAATGCTGCTCATTGTGCGATGTGAGCGCCGTGCGAGGATTCAACAACTGACTCATGAACGTTGCGAATACATTTCAACGAGGTAATCCGGCGCGCGATCTCGGGGTGGAGGGACCGGCCTCCTTGCTGGAGGCGATTGTTCATTCGTCGGAAGACGCGATCATTGCGAAGAACCTGGATGGAATTGTCACGAGCTGGAATCCGGCGGCAACCAAGATCTTTGGATATCGGCCGGAGGAGATCATTGGGCAATCGATTCTCAAGTTGATTCCTTCGTACCTGGAGCACCAGGAGCCGTACATTCTTAGCAAGGTGAGGGCCGGGGAGCAGATTGCGCACTTTGAGACGGAGCGGGTGAGGAAGGACGGGCGGACGATCGCTGTGTCACTGACGATCTCTCCGGTTCGGGACAGCCACGAGAATGTGATTGGGGTATCGAAGATTGCGCGGGACATTACGGAGCAGCGGCAGATGGAGGCTGCCCGGGTCCGGCTGGCGGCGATTGTGGAGTCGGCCGATGATGCGATTCTGAGCAAAGATCTGACGGGCATGATCACGAGCTGGAACCAGGCGGCAGAGCGGACGTTCGGGTACAGCGAGGAGGAGATGCTGGGGGCGTCGATTTTGAAGCTGGTGCCGATGGAGCTGCATCCGGAGGAGGCGATGATCCTGCGCAGGATTCGCTCGGGAGAGCGGATTGAACATTACGAGACGATCCGTTTGACCAAGGATGGGAGACGCCTGAATGTGTCGCTGTCGATCTCGCCGCTGAGGGGTGCGTCGGGGGAGGTGGTGGGAGCGTCGAATGTGTTGCGCGATGTGACGCAGCGGAAGCGGATGGAGCAATCGCTGGTGCAGGCGGAGAAGCTTTCCGCGAGTGGGAGGATGGCGGCGTCGATTGCGCACGAGATTAATAATCCGCTGGAGGCGGTGCTGAATTTGATTTACCTGGCGCGGTCGAACTCCTCGGATGCGGAGGTGATTTCGTATCTGAATACGGCGGAGAGCGAGCTGGTGCGGCTGTCGCATATTGCGAAGCAGACGTTGGGGTTCTATCGCGAGCAGAATTCGGCGGCGATGGTTTCGTTGACGGAGCTGGTGGAGGAGGTGCTGAAGATCTACGGCTCGAAGCTGCGGGAGGCGGGGGTGAAGGTGGAGACGCGCTTCGCGTCGGGGTGCGAGGTGGTGGTGCGCAAGGGAGAGCTGATGCAGGTGATCTCCAACCTGGTGACGAATGCGGTGTATGCGATGAGGCCGGGGGGAACGCTTCGGGTGATCACCGAGGATGGTGTCTGCGAGGGGCGGCAGGCGATCGTGCTGACGATTGAGGACAATGGGCACGGCATTCCGGCGGAGAATCTTCAGCGTGTGTTCGAGCCATTCTTTACGACGCGCGGAACGATTGGCACGGGGATCGGGCTGTGGGTGGCGAAGCAGTTTATTGCGGGGCACTCGGGGACGATTGAGGTGGAGAGCAGCACGGATACCGTGTGGCACGGGACGAAGTTTAGGATCGCCCTGCCGCTGGAGAATGCGTACGCGAACGGCCTGGGGGATGAGCGCGCGGACTAGTGGTTGGGGTAGCAGCCCGCTAGTGATTGCGATAACACTCGACGAGCATGAAGTCGGTCCAGGTCTGGGAGTCGGCGGATTGATCGCCCTTCCAGGTGAAATGGGCGGGAGAGTGGGCGGTGTAGGTGGCGCGGGTGTAGGGATGGCTGGCGGTGGGTTCCTTGAAGGCGTAGGTGATGGAAGAGCCTGTGCCGTTGGCGCGGTTGATGTGGACGCCGCCGAGATCCTGTGAGACGAGGTCGGTCCAGGCGCCGGTAAGGGCGTTGAGCCACTGGATGCGCCAGGTGTGAGTGGCGGGGTCGTAGGTGCGGAGGTTCATGCCGAGGACGACGAGGTCGCCGGAGAGGGTAGTCATGCGGTACTCGTCGGCGATGGCGTGGCCGTCGAGGATGAAGCGGCCGAGCCATTCGGCGTCAAAACGATGCCACTCGCCGCTGGAGGCTTTGATGTGGGCATTGCACTGCCAACTGCCGATGAGGAAGGCGAAGGCGGCGAGTTCGGGAGGAGCAAAGGGGGAGAGCTTACCGAAGGAGGGGTCGAGGAGTTGCTGGTGAGGGTGATCCATGAGAGCGGTCTCCGCGAGTGCTACTGGTGGTGAGAAAACTATCCAGAGGCGTGTGGGAGAACAGCAGGTTGCGTCGGGTTGGTTTTACATCGTGAAGGAACGCCGACTCGTTCGTAGGCTTCTATCTTGCCACAGGTGGGCGAAGACATGGGGGGTGAAGGATGGCGTGAGGGGTACCCGGCAAGAGACGCGGCGCGTCGGGCATAATGGTTGCTTCGCGACAGGCTGCTGGATTTGAAGGCTGTGGTGAGTGCGAGATTGATACCGGATTCGCACGGAGGTTGCCGATGTTTGTTCCGTCCACGTTTGCTGTGGCGCTGCTGATGACGATCCTGAGCACGGTGTGCTGGGGCTCGTTTGCGAATACGTTCAAGGGCACGAAGAACTACCGGTTTGAGCTGTACTACTGGGATTACGGGCTGGGGATTTTCTTGATTGCTCTGGTGCTGGCGTTCACGATGGGGAGTTTCAAGGGCGGGCCGACGGCGTTTGTTGCGAATGTGCACTCGGCGGATGATTTGAATTTGTTGTATGCGGCGCTGGGTGGGTTCATCTTCAATATTGCGAATGTGCTGTTGATCGCGGGGATTGAGATTGTGGGGCTGGCAGTGGCGTTTCCGATCTCGATTGGGATTGCGCTGGTGGAGGGAGTGGTGCTGAGTTATGCGCTGCAGCCGCGCGGCAACGCGGTGCTGTTGGGCGCGGGCGTGCTGATGGCGGTGGTGGCGGTGGTGCTGGTGGGGAAGTCGTATGGGGCGCTGCGGTCGGGGGCTGAAGCGGTGTCGAAAAAGGGGGTGTGGGTGTGCGTGGTGTCGGGATTTTTGATGGGGATCTTTGCGCCGTTTGTGACGCGGGCGATGACACATGGGAACACGCTGACTCCTTATACGACAGCGGTGTTTCTGACGGCGGGGGCGTTTGTGTGCTGCTTCGTCTTCAACACGATCTTGATGAGGAAGCCGATTGTGGGTGTGCCGGTGGCGGCGCTGGATTACTTTCGCGCGCCGCTTGGATATCACGCGCTGGGGTTGCTGGGCGGGGCGATCTGGGGACTGGGGACGGTGTTTAATTTTGTGGCGGCAAGTTTGGTGGGGGTGGCGATCTCCTATGCGATTGGGCAGGCGTCGCCGATGGTGGCTTGCTTGTGGGGCGTGTTTGCGTGGAAGGAATTCAAGGGAGCGAATAATAAAGCGAAGGGATATCTGGCGGCGATGGTGGTGTCTTATTTGTTGGCGCTGGTGTTGATTGCGCGTGCGTATGCCGGGTAGGGCGAGGAGGGTATGTGGTTCTTGAAGCGGCGGTGCTGAACGTAATTGGCGGCGAGGAGCGGGCGTTTGAGCAGGCGATGAAGACGGCGCGCCCGTTGATTGAAATGACGCCGGGGTTTGTGTCGCTGGATCTGCGTCGCTGCATGGAGACGCGCGGTCGTTACCTGCTGCTGGTGCGGTGGGAGAGCCTGGAGGACCATACGATTGGGTTTCGGCACTCCGACCGGTATGAGCGATGGCGCGAGCTGCTGCATCATTTTTACGATCCGTTTCCGCTGGTTGAGCACTATGGCGAGTCGCTGTTTGCGAATGATTGAGATGGAGTGAAGGGGAGTATGGCGAAGAAGATTCTGGTGCTGGGGAGCTTTGTGGCGGACGTGGCGTTTCGTGCGGCGCGGCTGCCGGCGTGGGGCGAGACGCTGATGGGGAGCGGGTTTGCGCTGGGACCCGGGGGGAAGGGGTCGAACCAGGCGGTTGCGGCGGCGCGGGCCGGGGCGGCGGTACAGATGTTTTCGCGACTGGGCGATGACGCGTTTGGGCGGCTAGCGCGGGAGACGTGGGCGGCGGATGGGATTGATGCGTCGCTGGTGGAGAATTGCGAGACGCCGACGGGATCGGCGGTGATCATGATCGATGAGGTGAGGGGAGAGAACGCGATTATTGTTGTGCCGGGAGCTTGCTTTACGTTGAGACCGAAGCATGTGGAGGCCGCGGGGGTGGCCATTCGCGGGGCGGAGGTTTTGTTGACGCAGTTGGAGCTGCCGCTGGATACGGTGGAGTGCGGGCTGCGGCTGGCGCGCGAGGCGGGGGTGCGGACGATTCTGAATCCTGCCCCGGCGCGGGCGTTGAGCGATGAGATGCTGGGACTTGCGGACTTTCTGATTCCGAATGAGAGTGAGGCGGCGTTGCTGACGGGATTGCCGGTGGAGAGCGTGGCGCAGGCTGAGGCGGCGGCTCGGGTGTTGATGGGGCGCGGCGCGAAATGCGTGATTGTGACGTTGGGGGCGCAGGGGGCGCTGGTGTGTGTCGAGGGGGAGGCGGCGGTGCTGGTGGGGGCGTTTCACGCGGGGGCGGTGCTGGATACTACCGGTGCGGGCGATGGGTTTTGTGGCGGGTTTGCGGCGGCGCTGGGGGAGGGGCGGACGGTGCTGGAGGCGGCGCGGTTTGGATGCGCGACGGCGGGGATTTCGGTGACGCGCGCAGGGACAGCGCCGTCGATGCCGCGGCGGGATGAGATTCTGGCCTACCTCGGATAGGCGATTCGGCGTCTATTGATTCAGTGTGATTTGGGTGGTAGCGAGATGCAGGACGCGCATTGGGTAGACGTTCGGAAAGAGCGGCCGGCGCTGGCTGGATTCGTAGCGAACCTGGTGGTCTTTGTGGGGACGCCGCTGGTGGTGAATGGGGTGATCTTCGGCTTCGGGATGGAGAGTTCGAGCGGGCAGACGGGGTTGCCGCCGGGGTGGGTGGTGGGGACGATCTGGCTGGTGCTGTTTGCAGGGATGGGCGTGGCGCGGTGGTTGCTGTTGCGTTCTGCGAAGACACATGGAGAGCAGCGAAGGGTGGAGTGGGTTAGTGGGCTGGCGTTTCTTTGCTTGTTGTATCCGGTGTACACGCGCGGATTCAGTGATCTGTTTGCGGGATTGGTGGGAAACGTTGTGACGTGGCTGGTGGCGGTGCCGGTCGCGGTGTATGCCATTCGGAGAGAGCGACTGGCTGGGTGGTGCGTGGCTCTCCTGGTGGTGTGGCTTTCGTACGCGGCGTTGGCGACGGCTCGGTTGGTCTATCGCTAGCTGGTGGCGAAGAGACTCGTTTGGGTAGGCTGATCGGGCGTGATGCGCTGAGCTGGCTTTTTGCTCTCCCACATCTCAGAAGCGAGATGTGGGGCACCCGGTGAAGTGGCGGGACCGCGATTGGTTGAGGCGGGGAGGTCGCGGGTGAGGTGGGCTTCGGAATGGCGCTCGTAGAGGTGGTGCTTGCGGCAGATCTGGCGGGTGATGGTGGCCAGCCGGTTGCGGTAGGGGCCGTCGACGAAGTCTGCTTTGGCGAAGCGGCGGTTGTAGTCGTCGGCGAGATGGGGAAGATGTTCGCGGACGAATGCCAGCCAGGTGGGGCGGGAGCAGGATTTCAGGAAGAGAGGGTGGGCGCCGAGGAAGCAGGCTCCGGCAGCGGCGGCGCGGGTGGCGACTGCGTCGATCGAGGCTACGCTGTCATTGATGCCGGGCAGGAGGGGCGAGCAGAGGACGCCGGCGTTGAGGCCGGCAATGCAGAGCTTGCGGAGTGCGGCGAAGCGGAGGTCGGGTCGGGGAGCGCGGGGCTCGATCTTGCGGGCTAACGCGGCGTCGGTGGTGGTGATAGTGAGGTGGATAACCAGCGTGTTGTGCTTCGCGATCTGCTGGAGCAGGTCGATGTCGCGGGTGATGAGCGAGGACTTGGTGATGATGCCGATGTGGAGGCCCTTATGGCGGGCGAAGACTTCGAGGAGACTGCGAGTGATGCCTACGCGGCGTTCTATCGGTTGATACGGGTCGGTGGCGGTGCCGATGGCAATCTCTTCGGTCGGGTCGATGTGGCGGAGCTCCTGCTCGAGGAGCCAGGCGGCGTTTTCCTTGAGGTAGATCTCGTGCTCGAAGGCGAGGGCCCAGGGTTGTTGCGGGATGTCGAGGGTACCGGGCGGGGGCGGGTTGATGGGCGCGGGCTGGAGAAACTCGTGGGTATAGCGGGCATAGCAATATTTGCAGCCGAACTCGCAGCCGCGGAAGGGGTTGATGGTCCAGTAGTGCTTGAGCTGGCGTTTGGAGACGGAGCGGTTGAGGATGGTGCGGGGCTGGAGGGTGCGGAATTCGATTTGGTGGCCGTCGTCAGCGTGGGTGGACTCGGCGGCCAGGCGGGCCATGCCGAGGAGGCGCGGGCCGGGGTGTTGGTTGAGGATGGGGAAGAGGGAGCTGGGGGTGAGTTTGATTTTCGCCATTTCTTCGCCTCGATGGGATGAGAGTAGGCGGGAGTGGCGGGGCGTGTCAAGGGGATTTTTGGAGTTGTCAGTTGTCAGTAAGGGCGAAGTTCTCGCAACTAACAACTGAGAACTGACAACCCGGGTTATGCGATGCCTGGGGGGATGGCGGTTAGCTCGGGTTCCTGGGACTCGATGGGGACGGGGGAGTCGGAGAGGTTGGATTCGACGCGGTTGCGGCCGAGGAGCTTGGCGAGATAGAGGGCGCTGTCGGAGGCGTGGAGCAGGGAGACGGGCGACTGGCCGGTTTCGGGTACGGCGACGGCGACGCCAATGCTGATGGTCTGGAGATGCCAAGGGCTGCCGGGGTGGGGAAGACGAATGGCGGCGACGGCAGCGCGAAGGCCTTCGGCGACGGCCATGGCGCCGCTGCTGTCGGTGTTTGGGAGGATTACGGCGAACTCTTCTCCACCGAAGCGGGAGGCTTCGCCGAGGCTGGATGGGACGCTGTCGGCGATGATGTTGGCGATCTGGCGGAGGCAGTTGTCGCCGTTGATGTGGCCGAAGAGGTCGTTGTACTTCTTGAAGAGGTCGACGTCGATCATGAGCAGGGAGAGGGGTTGGCCGGCGTCGAGGGCGCTGCCCCATTCGTCCTCAAGGCGCTCGTCGAAGGAGCGGCGATTGGCGAGGCCGGTGAGGCCGTCGAGCGAGGCGAGCATCCGATAACGTGCCTCGCTTTGCTGGAGGGAGACTTCGAGCTCCGTGCGCTCTTCAAGCAAGGTGGCGACGAGGAAGCAGGTGAAGAGCGCAACGGCCAGGAAGATCTGGACGACGACGATGCGGTGCAGCATGCGGTGGTCGACGTCGAGCATGAGCGGGCCGTAGCCGTGGATGGTGAGGGGGATGGAGATGACGGCAATGACGCAGACGGCGAGGACCGTGCCAGGGAAGCCGAGGCGGAAGACGACCACGAGCAGCGCGGGGACGATAAGGAAGATGAGCGAGTCCTGGCTGTGGGTGAAGACGATGAGGGTAGCGAGGGCGGGGATGAGCAGGAGGCCGAGCGTGCTGAGGAGCCGTCGGCGATGGAGCATGCGGAAGAAGCCGGGGCGAAGGAGTATGAAGGTGAGGGGCGCCATGATGGACATGCCGAGGATGTCGCCGAGGTACCAGGTGCGGAAGAGGGTGAGCCAGGGGCCGGCGTTGACGAAGAGGAGCGTCCAGGAAGCGCCGAGCGCGCTGGTGACTGCCGTGGCGCCGATGACGGCAATGAAGAGAAAGCCGACGAGGGGTCTGCGACGGGAGAGGTTGAAGGGGCGGCCGAAGAAATAGGTGAGAACGAAAGCGGAGAGGATGACTTCAACGGAGTTGGCGAGGGAGACACCGAAGGCGAGGGCGAAACGGTCGCCGTAGAGGACGTCGGCGAGGGTGTCGGCGACGAGGCCGATGGCGAAGTACTGGATCCAAAGGCGGCGGGGCCGAAGGATGACCAGGGCGAAGAGCATGCCGTTGGTGAACCAGATGGTGGCGACACCGTCGGAACTGTTGGAGAGCTTGATGCCAAGCCAGGAGAAGAGGAGTAGAACGAGGAAGGCAATAGCGAGCTCGATATAGTGCGCGAGGCCGCGGCGCGGCGCGGGCGGGAACGCGTCGGGGTAGAGCAGGTGCTGCGGATTAGGCTGCGTGAAGGGCTCGGCTCGCATGGGTAAGTAACAGTATCCACGAAAGTTGCGAAGAAGGAATACGCAAATCGATGGAGCGACGAAGAAGGGCTGCGGGATGCACGAAGATTCATGCAGCGGCAGGACGGGGTGGAGGCGGTCGAGGCTGGAGTGCTGCTGATGGAGTTTCTGGAGGGTGCGGGGAATGTGACGAACGCGGGCGGCGCAGGGCGCGGGGCTGGGGGATCAGGCGCGGCGTGCGTTGCGGGACTGGGTGGAATATTCGTCGCTGGCCGATGCGCGAGATTCCGCGGCGATGGATCTGGGCTCGGTGGTCACGATTTTGGGCTTGACGGCGAGGGCGATGGCGTAGTCGACCTTGCCGCCGCAGAAGCTGCAGTTGGTTTCGCGGATCTCGGCATTGATCTCGTCGATGGTCTGGCGGAAGGGCCGGAGGCAGGCGGGGCAGTTGAGCAGGACGTGGTGGGACTCGGAGGCTTTGCGGGACTCGAGGTCGATCCAGAGGGGCGTTGGGGTGCGGTGGGAGAAGAACGAGGTGTGGCCGAGGAGGGCGGCCATGTCCATCAGCTCGAACAGGCTTGCGAGACCCGAGGCCTTTTCGTGGAAGCTGTCGGCGGCGATGCCCTTGGGCACGGTTTTGCCGGAGTAGGCGCCGCTGGTGGCGATGACGTGGATCTGGGGGTAGAGTCTGCGAACCACGGAGAGCAGCTCGAAGCCCGACATGCCGGGCATGTTGAGATCGGAGAGGAGGATGTCGGGAATGGCGGAGCGGATCATGCCGAGCGCGGCAAAGCCGTCTTCGGCGGAGCGAACGGTAAAGCCACGCATGGTGAAGATCTGGGTCAGGAGGTAGCGCGTGTCGGGTTCGTCTTCAACAACGAGCAGGCTGAGATCGGTCTTCGACATAAGCGGTTCCTCTCTGTCTGGAGGCGAAGGGAGCGTCAATCCAAACTGTCACCTGCTGCGAAACTTATCTGTTCAAAAGCGATCAGTGCCACGGGTGGCGCGCCGCTAATCGGCTGCGGGGCGCGATTTTTTAGCTGCTCCTGCCCGGATCGGGACGGTGCGGGTGCGCTCGGAGATCTCCATGCGTGGGCGCTCGGAGTTATGGCCGGTGAACTGATCGTGCAGAACGACGTTGAGCAGGGATTTGTGGACGCGGATGCGGCCGTTGTATTGGATGAATCCGAGCTTGCGGAACCGGTTCATGAAGAAGCTGACGCGGGAGCGGGTGGTGCCGATGATTTCGGCGAGGGCTTCCTGGGTGATGGCGGGAATGAGGGTTTCGGGCTCGCCGGGCTTGCCGAATTCGGCCATGAGCAGGAGGGTGCGAGCGAGGCGCTTTTCGCTGGAGTTGAAGAGCTGGTCGACGAGGTCGGCCTGGGTCTTCATGCCGCGGGCGAGAAGGAAGCGGAGGAAGAAGTCGGAGAAGGTGTGGTCGAGGTGGAGGGCCTCGGTCATCTCGTCACGATTGATCTTCATGGCGGTGCAGGCGGTGATGGCGGAGGCGGAGGCCATGCGCAGACCGCCGGCGCCGGCGATGGATTCTTCCCCGATGAACTCGCCCGGGACGAGCAGGGTGATGGTGGCTTCTTTGCCGGCCTGGGAGACGACGGTTAGCTTGGCGCGGCCGGTGGCGAGATAAAAGACGCAGTTGGATTCGGTTCCCTGGGAGAAGAAGACGCCGGTGGGCTTCAGGTGGATGAGCTTACGACCTGGACCTTCAGTATTCAGGAAATCAGTAAAGGAGAGATTGGGAGCACTTTTTGTCTTCATTGAGTGTCCTTTCGTAGCTGGCATGTGGCGGTCCCTCGGCGCCACCTGCTTGTCAATACGTGCCCGGTGATCATGGCCCGAATGCGACAACAAAGAGCGACTCTTGTTAAAGGATCATTCAGGATACTCGGTTGGCGGTGGTCAAAATAGCTCGTTTTGTAAATAAATAATGGAGACGGGCAACCCGCAGCATGTCTTCAACTTCGCTGGTTTTCATTGAGGTGGGGTGCGCAAAAGAGGATGGGGAGAGCGATTGCTCTCCCCTCCAGGTTCGTCGATCGTCGAGTAAAGCTATTTCTTTTCCTGGTGGCCGCCGAACTCGTAGCGGAGGGCGGAGAGGAGTTTGTCGCCGAAGTCGGCTTCGCCGCGGGAGCTGAAGCGATCGAAGAGGGCAGCGCTGAGGACCGGGGCGGGGACGGATTCGTCGATGGCGGCTTTGACGGTCCAGCGGCCTTCGCCGGAGTCGGAGACGCGGCCGGCAAACTTGCTGAGGTCGGGGCTTTCGAGGAGCGAGGAGGCGGCGAGATCGAGCAGCCAGGAGGAGATCACGCTGCCGCGGCGCCAGACTTCGGTGACGTCGGTGAGGTTGAGGTCGTACTGATAGTGCTCGGGATCGCGGAGGGGCGTGGTTTCGGCGTCGGAAGATTGTTTGGTTTTGCCGGCGTTGGCGTGGCGGAGGATGTTGAGGCCTTCGGCGTAGGAGGCCATCATGCCGTACTCGATGCCATTGTGGACCATCTTGACGAAGTGTCCGGCGCCGTGGGGGCCGCAGTGGAGGTAGCCGTGCTCGGCGGTGCCGCCGATTTTTTCGCGGCCGGGGGTGCGGGGAGCTTCGTCGATGCCGGGGGCGAGGGACTTGAAGATGGGCTCGCAGCGTGCAAAGGGGGCGTCGGAGCCGCCGATCATGAGGCAGTAGCCGCGGTCGGCTCCCCAGACGCCGCCACTGGTGCCTACGTCGAGGTAGTGGATGGACTTGGGCTTGAGGGCTTCGGCGCGGCGAATGTCGTCCTGGTAGAAGGAGTTGCCGCCGTCGATGAGGATGTCGTCGGGGGCGAGGTGGGGGAGGAGGTTGGCGATGACGTCGTCGACTACGGCGGCAGGGACCATGAGCCAGATCACGCGCGGGGTGGAGAGCTTCTGGACAAAGTCTTCGGGGGTGGTGGCTCCGGAGCCGCCGAGTTTGGTGAGGGTGTCGATGGTGGCTTGGTTGCTGTCGAAGCCGACGCATTGGTGGCCCGCTTTGATGAGGCGCTGCACCATGTTCATGCCCATTCTTCCGAGGCCTACCATTCCTAGTTGCATTGTGGTTCTCCTTTTGTGGTTGGATGTCGGGGCGGGTGGAGGTGGTGCGGGGTGCGTGAATGGACGCTCAATTCTTCTGATGCATATTTCCTGAATGAAAACCTGTGCTTGCGCATGGAGGATCGGCGAAGTGCTGCTTCGGTCATTTTTGGTGTGTAAGCGTAAACTGAACTCTCTCCCTCGTCAGACCCAAACCATTGAGCAACAAGGGGTGAACATGCCGGTATATATCCTGAGAGAGAGTTTCTCCAATAAGTTCAAGATCCAGCGCGCGGATTGGACAATCGAAGCCGCGGCTGAAAAGCTTCGCTCAGCGGGTTTGAGTTCGCTCACTATTTTCGAGGTTCTCGAAGTGGAGCAAGCCGTTTTGTGCGAATTCATATTGAAGCGCCATGTGAGTCAGTGTGAATCCACCTCCGATTGTGCTGATGGTTGTTTCCTTCTTGACCCGGTCGAGGTTCTTACAATCGTGCGCGATGTAAGGCGAATGTTTGCAAAATTCGACACCGTGCGCGAAGCCGCCCGGCAGTGCATGAATACGGCCAGTACCGCTAGTCTGGTCGAACCCACTCAGGAAGACAGGGAGTTGATCCGACGTATACAGACCAACAGAGATGAGCGGGACTACTTAGCATTTGAATGTGAGTCACTCGAAAACCAACTCAAACAACGGATAGGCAGCGCGTCTGGCATACGTGGATTGGTGAGTTGGAAGACACAAACCAGCCGAATCTATAGTGAATCGATCTTTCGGAACTCGGATCCTCAGCTATACCAAGAATTGCTCGAACAGTACTATTGTCTAGATACCAAGGCTTGGCGCAGTCACCGCCCCGATCAGTACAAGGATATTCAGACTACCTATTTTTCTCCTCGCACCTGCAGATACTTCAAACTGCTGCCCGCAGATTGACCTTTTCCGCGGAATCCGGCATACTTAGAAGGTTGTCTGCACTCCTATGCAGGCTAGTCGGGACCACGCCCTTGCGGAACAGTGCAAGGCCTTCGCCGGAAAGGCGTTAGGTACGGGGTGGGAGACGAGGAAATAATGGCAAAGAAGCTATCCAAGAATATTACGAAGGCGCGCGCGCTTGTGGAGCCACGTCCTTATACGATCGGCGATGCGATTCCCCTGTTGCAGAAGGCGAAGTACGCCAAGTTTGATGAGACCGTCGATCTGACCATGCGGTTAGGTGTCGACACGCGTCACGCTGACCAGATGGTTCGCGGGACGGTTGTTCTGCCCCATGGGCTGGGCGGCAAGTCGAAGGTTGTAGCGGTTATTGCTTCGGGCGATAAGGTCAAAGAGGCTGAGGCTGCCGGCGCTGAGTTTTTTGGCGGCGAAGAGTTGGTCGAGAAGATCCAGAAAGAGAACTGGACCGACTTTGATGCCCTGATCGCGACGCCGGACATGATGCGTTCGGTTGGACGTCTGGGCAAGGTCCTGGGACCGCGCGGCTTGATGCCGAATCCGAAGACGGGTACGGTGACCACGGATGTGGCCGGAGCGATTCGCGAGATCAAGGCCGGTAAGGTTGAGTTTCGCGCCGATAAGACCGCGCTGGTGCATGTGCCGGTTGGCAAGCTTTCGTTCAGCGTGGAGAAGTTGCAGGAGAATGCGTTGACGGTGATCTCGTCCGTTGTGAAGGCGAAGCCTTCGGCGGCCAAGGGTAAGTACATCAAGCGCATCATTCTGAGCTCCACGATGGGGCCTGGCATTGAGCTTGAGGCTGCCGTGGCGGAAGTGGCGACCAAGTAAGTGCAGCTCTTGGCTTCTAGCTTTTAGCTACTAGCTAAGGACGGGTTGGATTGAGATTTTCGCTTGAGTGCAGGGCGCTCGGGCGGCACAGATAGAGCTAGAAGCTAAGAGCTAGAAGCTAGAGGCTGATTTTTATGGCATTGACCAAGGCGAAGAAGAACGAGAAGGTAAAAATGCTGGCGAGCGAGCTGGAAAGCTCGACTACGGCCATCATCGGCACGTTCAAGGGGCTGACCGCCTCGAAGGACTTTGAGCTGCGCAAGGTGATCCGCGAAGCGGGCGGCGCTTACCACGTGGTGAAGAATAAGCTGGCGGCGAAGTCGTCGGAAGGCACAAAGGTAGAGGCTGCGCTGCAGGGTCTCAAGGGTGTGAACTCGGTTGCGTACACGTCGGGTGACCCGGTGGCGCTGGCCAAGGCGCTCTCGACCTGGGTGAAGGACAACGCGGAGTACACGTTCAAGCTGGGCATCGTCGACGGCAAGGTGATTACGGTCGCCGAGATTGACTCGCTGGCGAAGCTGCCGGGCAAGGAAGAGCTGTTCTCGAAGCTGCTGTTCCTGATCAACTCGCCGGCACAGCGGTTGGCTACAGTGATCAATGCCACGGGACGGAACCTGGCGGTGGTCGTGAATATGGCGGCCGAGCAGGGCAAGTTTGGCGCACCGGCGGCAAAGGCTGCTCCGGTTGCCGAAACTCCCGCGGCAGAGGCTCCGGTAGGAGAGGCGGCTCCGGTAGCGGAAGCTGCTGCGGCGCATGTTGAGGAAGCGGCCGCGGGCGAGCAGCCCTCAGGTGCAGCTCAGCCGGAGAACGGCACGGCGACCCAGGCTGGCGAAGCTGCCAGCAGCGAACCGACGGAAGGCTAACCAAGTTTCGTCGCAGTCTTCAGCGGGTGCGCAGTCTGGGCGCAACGGAAACCCACTGAAGAGGCGGCAGCCTAGGGCGGAAGAAGGCTTTAGGTGATTTGAATCAGCAGTATAGCGGCACAAAAGTTTTGAAATTTGCAGTAAGCTTTGAAATTTGCAATACACGGAGAGAGAAACATGGCGGACATTCAGCAGTTGGAAGATCAGATCGTTAGCCTCAGCCTGCTTGAGGCGTCGGAGTTGGTGAAGAAGCTTGAGGAGCGCCTTGGCGTTTCGGCAGCGGCTGCGGTTGCTGCGGCTCCTGCGGGCGGCGGCGCTGCTGCGGCACCTGCGGCCGAAGAGAAGACCGAGTTCACCGTCATCCTCAAGGATGCGGGCGCGAACAAGATCAACACCATCAAGGCCGTACGCGAAGTCACCGCTCTTGGGCTCAAGGAAGCCAAGGACCTGGTCGATGGCGCGCCCAAGGCGTTGAAGGAGAACATTTCGAAGGAAGATGCGGCTGCCATCGCGAAGAAGTTTGATGGCGTTGCGACCGTCGAGATCAAGTAAGAGCCTTTCGACCGTCTAGATTGAGAAACATACGACGGACGCAGTTTGCGGGGGAGCAGGTCTGGGCCTCGGGTTCAGGCCTGTTGAAATCCCCCGGTTGCAGCCGAGACAGATCTGCGGTATTCTCTATAATGGGAGACTGCCGCAGCTGCCTCGGCGCAACGTTTTTCTGCGGAGCTCGAAAGCTTGAATCAAACGGAAGCTAGCTGGCATCTAACAGTTACATACTACTGAATTAGTGGTTTATCCGGTTCATCCTGGCACTGCGAAGCAGGTTATGGAGCCGGCCACCTTGTGGTTCGAGCGGCGGGTCCGCAAGGTGCAAACGTGCGACAAGCGGCAAACGTTGAGCCCCGTACGGCGTGCGGGATCAAAGGGCGGCGATTATCCACCGTTTCTGCAATAACTCACTTACGAATAGCGTATGCGCGCTCTCCGGGCAGGCTGTCCCGCAGGGCGCTTTCGCCGTCTCTAGCGAATAGGGCGCTGTTCGGCCTTGCTCTGCTGATTCTATATCGGCAAGCGGCAGTTCGATGTGAGCGGCCAGTTGTACCAAGGTTCAGGTTGTCATCCGGCCCGTGTGATGTATGGCCTTTGTAGCAGAGTTTGCCTTGTGCATGGAAGGCAGCGGCACGACCCAGGTTTCCACCCCGCAGAATGCTTCGTTGGGGTTTCTGTACTACGCGCTTCAGGTGTGATCTCTGCGAGGAGAGGCTGCATCGGAACAGGCGCACATCAAGTCCAATGAGAGATGCCGCAGCTGTCATTGCAGCTGCGGTGGTTTCTCCCTTCCCAGGGTGATTGCTCCAAGCGGGCACATTCTTCGAGGGCCTCGAGCCAAGCAGATGGTCGGCCCCCCAAGAGGTCGACCCAGCAACAGGAGAGAGCATGTCGAAAACAAACCCCACCGAAATGCGCGCGATCCGCACCCGTCTGGATTTTTCCAAGATTCCGACGAGCATCCAGATCCCCAACCTGATTGAGGTCCAGCGCCGCAGCTATGAGCGCTTCCTGCAGATGGACAAGCTGCCCCGCGAGCGCGAGGACAATGGCCTGCAGTCGGTCTTTACCTCCGTTTTTCCCATCACTGATTTCCGTAACGTATCCGAGCTTGAGTTTGTCGATTATTCGATCGGCAACTGGGAGTGCAAGTGCGGCTACCTGAAGGGCCTGAACCATCTGCGCACCGCTTGTACGAGCTGCGGCCACATGGTCATCACCGATCCATTCCATCCCGGCGACGTGCTGTGCAAGTTTTGCGGAACTTACAACAAGAACACCCCTGACTTCTGCACCAAGTGCGGCGACCCGGTGGGTCTGCAGTTGAAGTATGACCAGGCGGAATGCGAAGAGCGCGGCATGACCTACTCTGCGCCGCTGAAGGTGACCATCCGCCTGAAGATCTACGACAAGGACCCGGAGACGGGTGTGAAGACCCTGCGCGATATGAAGGAGCAGGAAGTCTTCTTCGGCGACATCCCGCTGATGTCGGCCAACGGCACGTTCATCGTGAACGGCACGGAGCGCGTTATCGTGTCGCAGCTGCACCGTTCGCCTGGCGTGTTCTTTGAGACGGCGAACAACCGCACCTACTTCCTGGGCAAGATCATTCCGTACCGCGGCAGCTGGGTGGAGTTCGAGTACGACCAGAAGAACACGCTATATGTGCGCATCGATCGCAAGCGCAAGTTCCTTGGAACGATCTTCCTGCGCGCTCTTGGTCTGCGTACGGACGAGGAAATTCTGAAGACGTTTTACGTGGTCGACAGCCTTACGGTGCGTGACGGCAAGCTGTTCTGGGCGGTGACGCCGGAAGAGACGCCGACGCACCTGGTTGGCACGCGGAGTGCCGTTGCGTTGCACGGTGCGAAGAAGGAAGAGCTGGTGGCAGCGGGCAAGAAGATTGGCCCGTCGTCGATCAAGCATGTTCGCGCTGCCGGCATTACCGAGGTTGAGGTCGAGCCCAGCGAGTTTGATGGCGCGATGATCGCGGCTGACGTGATCGACATGGGCACGGGCGAGCTGCTGTATGAGGCCAATG
>Ga0210387_10001072_pt1 | contig 20459 bp, 19 predicted proteins | sample IncBWC7OmetaG_FD_160108 | JGI IMG/M metagenome (GOLD analysis project Ga0210387, IMG submission 160108) | Forest soil microbial communities from Barre Woods Harvard Forest LTER site, Petersham, Massachusetts, United States - Inc-BW-C-7-O ...
ACCTAGCCAGAGAGATGTTATGCACAAACTGCAGGCCATACGCGTTTGTCTTGAGTTCGCTGAAAATACACTTAGCCATGACCTTACCATTCACGAGCTTTAGAGCTTCCTCCGTAACCGTGACCCCTACCGCTTCTGTGATCGGGAGAACGCCGTTCACTTGAATAGAGAAGGTACCTGAGTACGAAAAGGTAATCGGCGGGATATAGATGAGTGATCCTACCGAAGTGGTACTGCCCGTGACTGGGGTCGCAGGACCTACGGTGTCACCAAGTTCCATCGATCCAATAGTGATGTCAGCGATTGAACCAAATGTAGAGCCGCCAACTAAAGGAGCGCCCATATTATTGCCAAAGAAGGCAGCGAGCGCTTCCATTCCTTGGTCTACTATGAGATTTTTTCGTGTGAACGCGTGGATAGCGTTACCATCATATAGAGCTCTAGTGAGGTCTTCCCCTATCAATACGCGATCCTTCAGAACTGGCTTCAGTCTGTAACACGACACTTTTCCACAAATTCTGAATCCGTCTCGCATAACGTCCCTATAAGATAGTACTCGTAGAGCACTCGTGGTCAACTCGGCCTAGACATGAGTAATTGTCAGATTATCAGTAACAACTACGCCTTCAGTAGCACACGTGAAGTCCGTATCGAACCAACGGATCGATACATGCGCAGGTAATACATCGTTCAAAAGATCATTCGCTACAGCCGTTTTAATAGCCAGCGTTAGATCTAAAGGGTTCCCTGATCCGTCGTTCAGGTGGATTGCCAACCGGGAAGACAGATAGAAGCCGTCTTCCGTGCCATCCCCCGTTTCATAGCCGTGTGGCCTTTCGATACAGGTTGATGGGTCATTAGCCCCCGTAGCTGAAGAAGATGGCGTTCCAAAGGCATTGAGTACAGCAGACTGGTAGTTAGATCCCAGGGTCGGGTTAACCCATATCTCAGTAGCGTACCCTGTGTATCCAAGAGCTCTGATCCTATTTCTGACGGATATATCTAAACCTTTGAGCTTGAAGGTAGGAACTGCATTCTTGGTCTTCGCGCGCTGTACATTCAATGGGTCAGCGGCATCAAGTTCGAGCCCATAATTGGCCGCCAGCGCTGACAGGAAGAATGGCGACACCTGTTCGGGGTCATAAAATGTCAGTAGTACGCGAGTATCGTAGTTCCACTCGGACATGCAGGCGCCCAGGATCCTGGCCCAATAGGGGTAGATCTTGTCCGGGTCGAATATGTTGAATACATACTGTCCAGCCAGAGCGCGCTCCGGATAGGATAGGTATTCTTGCCAGACATAGGTTCCCTGCGTCATGGCGTTATTACACTCCTAACGAAATGGAAACGATACAATTGGTCTAAGGGTATAATCCAGACAACTTCTTCCTCCACCGGTTGTCTAAACACGAGGAACGCAGGACCTACCGTTGGCTTGATGCGGGTTCCGATGGCATTAGGCGCGGCACCGGAGTCAAACATACCGTCTTCGGATTCTCCTGTGTAGGACGCCGACATGATGAATGAGCCACCGAAAGGAACTGAAGCTGTATCTGCTAAGGTTACGACATTAAGAGCGTACACGAGTAAAGGGATTGAGGTCCTAACTCCAGTAGCATCATAATTGGCTTCAGCACCTTCGGCTGGCTGAGATAGACGAATTAAGGTTCCGTCTATCTCAGAGTTACTATGGATGGTGCTCGTTAACTTTATCGCGAGATGGAAATGGCCACTTAAAACAGCAGATGCCGTTATTAAATGGTTTAAAGCGGTCTCTAGATCGAATACTGCGCTGAGAACAGCGGTGCCTGTTACTAAAGGCGCAGCTTCGAAAAGTACAACACGATCCAACGTACCACTGAGAACAGCGGTACCGGTTACAACCGGTGTTGGACCAATGTCATATGCCGTGGGCATAGTCTCCCTTTACTTCAAACTTTCCCGTACTTGAAGCACGGGAAGGTTAGAATTAGGTAAGACCGATGGTCAGTGCGTTCAGGGTGAGGGTATCACCGCTGTTCAGCGTAACCGCCGAACCGCGATCCCACCAGCAAAGAACCGCATCCGAGGCGTCCGTCAGGAACGCACCAGCGACAGTCGGGATCGTACCGGTGGCCGTGACCACCTTGTTACCGATCACGATCTGCTGATTTCCACCAACCAAGCTGTTGGTGTAGTCAGAACGGGTCAGAGCGAATCCACCTGTGGTGTATCCGTTACCGTTCACGGTCTCGGTGAACCCGGTTCCGTTGACGTTCGGGGTGGAAGAGGTGTCGTACAGCTTCAGCTTGGTACCGAGATTGGCGAGACCGCCATTCGGAGTAGCAGTGCCGTAGAGCATATCGGTCTGACCGAGATTTGTGAGAGCAGCCATGGTATTAAACCCTTAATGTTTATACTGGAACGAGATCGAAAATGAGACGTCTGAGATTGATAGCGAGAGCATTGGTGCTGAGGTTTCCCACAGAATCATACAAGATCTCGTTGTTGAATAGGAAGGCTTCGTTGTAGAAGTTCTGGGTCTGCGAACCGAGATCTACTTCAATGTCGCCAATGATATCGTATGTCAGTATATCATTGATCGCGTATGGGTACGCCGGATCAGTTAGCAAAGCGGTTATCGAACCAGTTACTGAACCTGGATCAGAAACGGCTGAGAAGGTATAGGTGAAGGTATTCGCACCGGTTACTGTAATGGTGAATGTTCCATTGAACGCTGACGGTGAGGCACCGGAGATCAATACTCCTGAGCCCGTGCTGTATCCATGTGCTGAACCTGTGGTCACTGTCGCAGTAACCGTCCCTGAACTGAACACTTCAGTGATACCAGAAACTGACTTCGGTAAAGATCCTGGACGCATAGCAGACAATGGTACGCCGTCTTTATAAGGAGGCGTGTTGATTGGAGATGTCACGGCCAGACCGGGAGGCGGCCAGTTATCCCCACCAGCTATACCCTCAACCACAACCTGTTGGGCGCGGTAGTCGTTTAGTACATTGGCATAGGACGCGGCCACAACTTGCGACGCAATGAGCGTAGACGTGAAGGTAGCGGACCAAGCACCTGTATGATAATCGATCGAGCTTGAGGCAAGAACTGCTGTTCCACTGAGAACCGTGAAGGCTCCCGCTCCATTATCTTCAATAACTATGGTCAGAGAAGACGACTGATTGATGGTGATCTGCACTGAACCCGGAGTTGCAACGGTGTTCTGTAACGTGCCTGAAACTGTGGTTGAAGCGGAAGTAACCCCTTGAAGTTCCGACGAGGTCTGCTGCGAACCGGTAGCCACGCGTAGCATATTGAAATACAGAACGCCAGTAGCCTGCCGAACGGCATTCATGATGTCAGCTTGCCTGACTACGAATCCGGCAGAACTCTGGAATACGCTAACGACAGCGGCAGTTATGGCCGCGCGGATAGTCGCACTCGGTACACGCTGATCACATGTTATGCCACCCAAATATACATCAGCCCAAAGCATGGTAGGCCTGAGAATGACATTCGAAACCGTCAAGAGGGTTCTCGAGGCGAGGAATGCCTGGATCGACGTAACCTGATCATCCCCTACCTGAGCATAGCGCTGATACGTGACCGCTGGATCTAAAGAACCGGCAGTGTCTTCGGATTGGAATTGGAACGACTCTGAACCCCATACCGCGACTTTTACGAAGTTCGATGTGTATGAAGAGATGAGGGGTTGTACGAAAGCGAGCACGATGCCTGGAATGGTGATCAGGTTGTCCTGATAATCCTGGATTGTCTCAATGCGTCCCTGAGAACGGATATAGGCCGGGATGTTCTGTTTCAGCTGAGTCAGCGTTTCACGATCCTGGCCACCAGTAGCTGCACCAACAGAAGCGGCAGTGGCTGAAGAAGCTGCTACAACCGCATAGTATGAAGCCGTGATCGAGCCACCCGCGAGTACAGCAGAACTCAGAACTATAGACCACGCGCCGGAAGAATAGGTGATAGCCGAGGACGAAAGAGTCTTTCCTGTGGTGTTCGTGATGACGGAGAAGGTACCGAGTCCGGTATCCTGGAGGACAAGCTGTCCACCGGATGACGGAAGAATGATGGTGAGGTTAAAGGTTCCGCTCAGGACAGGAGCCGCAGATAACGTTCCCGCCTGGGTCGCAGAAGCTACTGTTAGCCCCTGGTTCTCGCCGTCATGTAATTGGGTACCGCCCGTAATCTGTGCGGCGGTATTCTGGTTCACCAAGGTGACCGATACTGTCCCGCCTCCAGCGACGTTCACTTTCACTGAACCGGTGATAGCGCCTACGGGACAATTTCCGGAAGCTCCGTCACAAATACGGTAGATAATGGTTATCTCAGCATTAGGAATCGCACCAGCTGACCCGTCACCGAAAGTGAACGAAACGGTACCATCCGCATTAATCGAAACAGAATAGGTATTGGTGGCGGAAGTCTCAAAGGTGATGTTATCGACCTGAGTCCACTCGTTAGAAGGATTAGACGGATCACCAACGAATAAAGACCACGACTTGTCTTGCACTATGCCTTGAGTTGTGGATACAACCTGGCTTTGCTGAGCCGAAGGTGTGAACGTGTCTGTAATGGTCTTACCATTGGTAATCGTGAGATTTATCGAGGTGTCACCGATGTTCACGGTGTACGCTTGTTCAATCTCGTACACGAGCCCATTGATGCCAGTAATGGTCGTCAGAGCGGGTATGGTTCCACCATTGGCTGTCAGGTTCACTGGCAGGACACCCGTTGAGGTCATCAGTGCGGAAGCAGCGAGCGCAGCCTTCGGAACGTAACCAACAGAGTTGGCAAAGCGTATTCCAGAGTCGTAATTTTGGCAGGTTGCTAGGAAGATCTCCTGCGCTACCTGGTCCTGGCCATACGAAAGTATATCACCAACGGCAGCCACAAGCGTGAGGAGTGTCTGGCCGAGATCGGTGCTCGAGAAGTCAGTCCAGTCATTAGGCCTGGTCTGCTGCACGAGTGTGATAAGCTGGGCAACAATCGTCTGGTAATCGCGTGCGGTGTAGCTGAGCTCAGGCAAGTTGGTCATGCTGCGTTCGCTTGCGCCAAGAGGTTAACAATTGAATTCAGGCTAATCGGTACAGGCGGCGAGGAATAGACCGTGTTGTCCGAAGCCTTCATGAACGTGATGGTAATGGTGATCTTGTCGACCATGTGTCCGATGATTACGTTCACCACTTTGACGTTATTGGTCCAGGTCGCTACTGCCTGCTTGATCACGGCCTCGATCGTGGCGTCCAGAGCACCCGTATTCTGAATGAAAAGCATGCTGCTCAGAGGACAACCAAAGGAGCGATTGAACGGTCTCGAGCCTAAAGGGGTAAAAATAGCTACGATAAGGTTCGACCAGGCCACGTTATTGGCTGGTGCGGTGGCGAAATATCCGCCAGAACCTTTTAATGCGGGTAATGCCAGCCCAACGAGCTGCGCCCCGAGAGGAGTCGCCATCCAAACCAGGATATGGACCTGACCGCTCTGGTCAACTCAAGCCGTTGAATACTTGATCCCCGCACCCTGAGCTACTGTAATGACCCCTGTATAGCCGTCTGCGTCGGTTACCGTGGCACCAACAAGAGGTATGAAGCCACCCTCGACCTTGGTTTTGGTCGTGTTTAAGCTGGAAGTAAAGCTAAGGCCTCCGAGAAGGCTCGTTAGCTTTACAACTGCTAAACCTCCTGCTGTGACCTTAGTAGATCCTAAAGAGAACGCAGAACTCTTGGTCGATAGGCCTAAAGTCATGGTGATCGGTACACCGTTTACTACGCACGGCTCTCCCATGTTACACCGGTATCAGAGCAATAGTACGCCAACTATTCAATTTAATTTCGGCCTGTGCCAGTATCTTCAGTACTGGTAGAGCTCGGGGATCCACTTCAGAAGGAAGGAACCCGTCGAATGACCATGTGCTAGAAACGTCTACTAGAGCGAGGAACGGATATGACGGATTTACGTAGATCTCGTTACAGATCCCCTTGATGAGTAAACACGTCTGTAAAGCGGCGGGGTAGGCTGCTATGAAGTCTGCCACGTCCCCCATTGCCCTGTAGCATTCCGTGACGAACTTACGCATCTGGATGACTACCGTAGCGCTTTGTAAACCCTGGAGGAGCTGATCGTATTGGGCCTGCACTTGGGCGCTCTGCGCAGTGAGAACGCGCTTATAGCGGATGGCGAGGCTCCTGAGATCGAGCGCAGCTAAAGCGTCTGAAGACAAACCGAGAGCTAAAGGCGTCAAAGGGCAGGTAGCTAATCCTAGTAAGGTGCTAATATTTAATACTGGAGGTAAAGGGATAGACGGAACCAAGATGGATAGGTTGTCCACGACGGAAGCTGCAATGTCCCCATTCAAACGGTTCATGTCAGCGGTCAGCTTCGTGATCGCTTGAATCTTGCTGAGCACATCTTGGACCTGGGCAGCTAAAGGGGCTATGACGGTGAGGTCGCATGTACAGGTCATGTCAGGTTCACTCCACCGGAACCAGAGGCCAGGTTAATCGTAGGAGCTGTCACTGTTACGTTTCCTGAGGTCGAATTCACAGTAACGTTACCAGTGTCCGTTGTGATACTGACGTTACCTCCTGAAACCGAGATCGTGACCCCCGGAGTGTCTCCGCTCACTTTATTCGTAGCCTGGCGAGCAGTGATGGTTACCGATACACCGTTCACCTCTACTGTGGCGGTTTCTGGAGCCGAGAGTCCTTGCACCACTTCCCCGGTGCTGGTGCCGAGTTGGAGATCTCGCGAGCGGACCTGAACAGAAGGGGTTTGCTTAAAGGCCATACTGGCATGGAGCGGATCGGTTACACCAGCCAGCTTAGGTGGGTAACCGCCAATGAGGATTGAGCCATCAGAACTAATATCTATCTCTCCGTTTGATAGGAGTTGCATCAAGCCATCAGCACCGCCTAAAGCGTCTAGCTCGTACGCGTTGATAACGATGTCACCGGAAGACAACGTGTATATCTGGCATTCAGTATCCACTGACTGACAGTCAAAGTTCACAGGTCCAGTCTTGGCAACAAGTGTTACAGAGCCGTCCTTCTGATCACATTTGATCGAAGCTGACCCTGAGACTAGCTTAGCCCACTTCTCGGAGGGAACCTCGGAAAGCTCGAGCTTATTCCCAGCTCGATCGAGCCGTACCCAACGTAAACGGTTGTTAGCGTAATCTGAGGTGATGTCGTTCGGGACATCATTCAGTTTACCAGACCAGGAAACCCATGAACCAGTGACGACGGGAAGACGATGGTCGCCACCTTCAAACTGGACCCATACTGCGTCACCGACATTGAAGTGATAAAGATCCCCTGCGAGCTTCGCAGAGAACGGTAGACATATCTCAGCCCAACGGATGTTCGTTACGGGGATAGACTCGTCGTGTACGCCAATCACGCGAACACGAACACGCATGCGCTCTTCGGGGTCAGCTACGTCTACGACAAACCCCCGCATCGGAGCTAGGAAGCGGGTCGAAGCGTTGGTTGGTTTTTGCAAGCCATGGATCATTTTTCACCCGCTAAAAGTTCTGCGGTGCTCAGGTTACGTCTTGGTGTATCCCCGCTACTCTGTACTGGCACCTGGGTGCTGTTTGGCTGATTAAAGAAGGTGGGGTCGGTGTTTGTCTGGATAGTATCGTCTGGTTTAGCCTCAACACCATCCGGCGTGGATCCGGTGCCCTCGCGACACAACTGGAATTCCGTGGTCCATCCGTTACTATGGCTAAATATATGGGTTACAACGAGTACAAAGTAGACTCCTGAAGTGTAGTGTTGTGACCCATCTGGTCTTAGCACCGTTACCAGTAAACGGTCCATTGGATTAATACGGTGTGAGCCCCTTGCTATTAACGATGCGTTAATAGCCATCATGCGCAACGTCTCGTACTGATTAGATATACGCGCCGCGAACTCATCTGGTTCGCGCTCAACGAAATTGATTCGGGAGTGCACATCCGTGCTCTTACCATTACCGATTGGTTGATTATACAAAGAGTCTGAATTTATCGCAGTATTCGAATTAGGTGGCCCAGTCTGATAGGAAGAAATTACCTCGAGACGTGTGCCATCCTTGGAGCTGAACCCTTGGAACACATTGTTTCCCATACCCAACAGCGCAGCACTAAGAACACTCATATCTGGCTTGAACGATATTACTCGGCCATTTGGGTCACGGCTTACTGTATACGTATCCGAAACAATCGGTGCGTTGAAGTAGTTATTGTGGAAATGAACGTTATTATCTCGGTCGAAGAAGAATCTAAATCCTCCCCGTCCTTTATTGTCTAGAGCGTATGAACACAGTGTATCTACTACGAATGCAATGTCAGACTCCCCAACCGTTGACGTCTCCTGTAAGGTATTAGCAGCATATTGAACAAACTGGGGGTTTACAATAGAGTCGGCTATCGTTATCCATGCATTGTCCCTCGCCAACTCCGTGAACATGACGTTGATTGGCGTCCCTGCAGGCCACGAACGAATTAAACGGTTTGTAACCGTGTTCAGTGCTCCGTTGGCAACAAGATGAATATCAAGCATCGTACCATTAGTTTGGAAATCTAATTCATAGTTCGTTACTTGAGCAATGAACCACGGTATCGCATCTATGCCGTTTGTGCTGTCCCAGCCCCAACGAAACTTTACTAAAGCTGGACCCGTAGTGGTCTTGCTTGTAAGTAAGTCTTCTATGGTTTGGCTGGTAGCATCAAATAAACGAAGCGTGGCAGTCCATGCACCCTTGTTGGACAACTGCATGTTTATTTCAGTTAGGTAGTCTTGGGTTACTACAGGGTGTGTAACCCCGTCGAGAACGATAGCGATCTCGGATATAATAGCAGAGTAACCATCTGGCATGGACTCTGGGTTAGGCATTAGCTAAACCTGCACGAGCCGTAAAGGAGGTTATAGAAGAACGAGGCGGTATAGTGAGGACCTGTCCGGGATACATATCAATCTCGGGGTCCTGAATACCGTTAGCTTGCGCTATGGTCCACCAGAGAACTTCGGTCCCAGGACCAAAATACTTAACCGCTAAAGCGTCAAGCATTCCGATCTCGTTCTTTCTAACTATATGAGTAGTAGATCCTATAGGAAGAACGGTGAACTCAAGCGGAGGATTCCACAGAGCAAATTCGACAATACCACCTGTGGACAGAACGGTCGTGTCTTTGTATCTGGACTGCGTAGCCAGTGTTATGGTGATCTGTGTGGTCATGCTAGGTTACTCGGCGGAGGCTGTGAACCGGAAGTACCAGGAGCAAATGGACTTGAGGCGGCAGGAGCTAAAGGTGCGCCAACGAAGCGTTGAGCACCGCTGAACTGGTAGTTACCGAGTTGCCTGCTAACTGACCTGAACGTTACTTGAACTGAAGCGGCATGAGGTAAGTATGTGTCTACATCAATCGGGTACTCCCAAGTGATTGAGGCATCGCTCACTATAGCACGCATCTGAAGGAGTTGTCCAATCGATAGTATGACCGGCGGCGGCCCGTGTGATATGTTATTCGTATCGATAATAGGATATTTAAGGGCATCGAGGAACTTAGCTGGCTGTATGACCTCAGTCTCAATGTAAATTGGTGCAGAGTCATGCTGCTCTTGCAGATCGGTTATACCTGCACTAATGTCACCTTGAACACGGAACTTGAAGTTAAAACTAACCTCTCGAGCTCCTGTGCTCATCCAAACCTGTAACGGTTCAGCTCTGCCAATGATCTCTTGGCTGGCATAGCTTACTTGTGCTGATTCTGTGAACACTTGATCACTAGGTTCAAAGAATATAGCGGACAATACGCCGTTTGATGGATATGACCCGTTTCCTAAACCAGACTTCCAATAATTCACGTATGGCCATAATGGATCTATCATTACTGTGAATAACTGACCGAGATTAGGTACTATAGCTCCAGGCATCGTAGACATGTTAGGAGTCTCCAGCCGCTAGTGATTTGTTCAATGTGCTAGGAGACACCAACCCACCCTTACCTGTAGATATGGCAGCGTGAATATTGGTTAGTATCTTATTCTGTTTCTCCATATCCTGATGCGCGGTGTCATCCGCAATTGGAATATCTGGAGTGTTACGACCATAATTGTGTGCATAGTTCATATGCGTCGGTGTTCCGTTGTGGAACGACCCACTGCTCATATGGTGTCCCGGGTGTGCACCCATGGATACTGCCATCTGAGCTTCGTGTATATGGTGCAACTGGTTGGACAACGCACTACCCTTCTGATGTGTATAGTCTACACCGTCTCCAACTCCTGACAGCATTTGGTATATACCGTATAGCCCATACAGTACTGCGGATAGCCCAGCAACGGCAGCAATAACAGGGGCTAACCCTGCCGCCATAGTTGCGCCAAGTCCTTCCAGCGCCGGGATCACGGATTCTCCCAGGGCTGTCTTTGAAAATGTAGACCACAGTGTCTTTCCAGCCCATTTAGCAATAGTGCCCATCTTGGTCATGTTGTAGATGTTCTTAGCTAGGTACACAGCAGAGGCCGCCTGCATAAAGTTAAACTCATGGAAGAAATCAAGTATCGGCTGAGCTTTACTGTAACTCCAATTTACAATAAAATTCTGCATACGTTCAGTCCATGATTTACCCTTAGCTGCGTCTTCGTTTAGTTTTGCCCACGGATCAGCTATTTTATTCACACCGTCAGCTATATTGCCGAAGTCATTGACGATGTTGCCAGCTTCTCTACCAAAGTTTATCATGTCACCGACGTTATCAAAGCCTAGGTGCATAGTCTCATTAATGGTATTGAGATTCGTGGTGTTCGTACCGAACGAACGTATCTTTGCACCAATAGCTTCAATTATACCTATGGTACCTTGCTTGGACTTCAGACGATTAAGGATCTCTGGACCCTGTATGCCGAGTAGGGAACTGATAGCCAGGCCCTCTGGAGAATTTATCCTATCTGCCGCCTTAGCGAGCATAGTGCTGATGTGATTATCAGTATCACCGAAGTTCTTCTCAGCTGCCTGTCCGAGAGCTGCCATGTTTTGCAGGATGTCTCTCTTTTGATTGGGGTCCATGATGTTAGCGAATGCACCACCCATATTTCTACGGTTCTGTAGCGCACGCTCAGCTAGAGTCTCAGCCGAGTTTGGACCAGCTTCAGCAGTTTTGCTCAATCCCGCGAACATCCCTGCCGCACTTGCTTTATCCAAGTGCATGTTGTCAGCCATGATCCTGGTCAAGGAAGCAGCTGTGCCAAGATTGATACGCATAGCCTGAGTAGACAACGCAGTTAATCCGGCGAACTTCGATATGGTCTGCATGCGCATACCCGCATCGATCATCTCATTGACGGTCTCACCCATGATAGTCGGGTTGAGAACCCCAGGACCGTTCTTCGCCATCTCAATCATGGTCGTACGCATCCCGTACAACTCCATGCGCGACAGATGGAGAGTACGGTTTGCCTGATTCATGTTGTCGAAGAAGTTTTGAACTGGACTGTCGGTTCCGAGCGCATGCTGTAGGTGCTTGGCTCCGTCCTTAGCGTTTTTACGCCAGGTCTCCCACAGCTTGGCGAATGCTATGAATTTCGTATCAGTCTGAATACCCTTTAAGGTTTTCTGGACCTTTGTAAATCCAACACTCAAAGCATTTACTACTTTACCGGTAACTGACATATTCCAGAGGAGCGCTTTGGAGTTCTTGACGCTCAAGGCGAGCATAGCCTGTGAAGTACCGAGCCTAGCGCCTAGGGCATCCCTCTGACCTTGAGGGAGTTTGTCGTATGCGGCATTGAGGTTAGAGCTCGCGCGACCCGATAAACCCACCGCCTTCCTTAGAGCCCCTATGTTTGTCGCAGACCCTTGACTCGTTAGCTTGTCTATCGCGATGGATAAATTGTGGAGGTCCGACATGCCTCGGGACATACCCGTAGACATAGTCTTTTTCTTTGCAATCTTCCGGAGCATATCAGCCTCCGTGCTAGGCAAGACCATTTCATTCTTGCTCAGTAGCGCGAGGACATCATCGAACCCTTTTCGTGAGCCGCCCTTGACGTCTCCACCCTTTGAGAAACGCGGGACCTTCAGTGATCCAGCCATATCTGCCGGTTGCGTCTGGTTGAGGTAAGCGGTCTTTAGAGCCTGGCCATTGTCGAACCCCTTGGCCCGCTTATTAGGCAGTACCGGAGACATCCGAAATGTTGCTTTAGAGAGCGCACGCCCAACCGCTCGAGCTATCGTATCGGAGAATGCTTTGCTGCCCTTTTGGCTAACTACTAAGTCTATAGTTTGCTTGAGAGGCTTGACATTACGCTTCATGGAAGCATAGGCACGATTGTAGGCCTTGACGCTATCTTCAGGGAACTTGGCGAAGGACTTGGCTAACTGCGTCATTGCGGAAAAAGAGGAGTTAACGCTCTTCTCAGCCTTCGTGTTCAATACACTCAGCTTTTTAGTGAAGGTCTCATATGATTTTGCGGCTTTTGCAATCGTTCCCGACAGTTGGTCATCCAACTGAAGCATGAAGCCGATAGAATCATTAGAAGCTGAAGCAGGCACGATCCGTCACTCCTAGCGCAAAGCGAATGCTTGCGGCACCTTATATGGTCACTGAAATCAGCTTCTGGTCAACCTAGTTGCCTCGCCTGCTGTTGTCTCTCAGACCTTGTATATTGCGATATACCCCCGGCCCTGGCGTTCCCAGCGTGGGCGGTGATATATAAGGAGGCGGTCCAGGTGGCAACTGACTGCCATAATTAAACCGGGGATCTGTGAGCACGAACGGTGCGTTTGTATAGATCGTTCCGCCTGTAGTTGCTTGGATATTGAACGTTATCGAAAGTCCCTGCCATTCAGCACCAACGGGGAGGTCCCATAGGTCGGTCTGATTGTGATTCGACGCGAAGCTAACATTCGTACGTTCCGCGATACGCACCACGATGTCGCCTGGTAACGTGATCTCCCACCAGGTATTAACTAATGATATAGTAGTAGGTCCAGCGTTCCCTACGTTGGTTACGTGGTACTGATTATCAATAGTTACTGATTCTATAACAGGCGAAGGGTTTAAAGGTACTGGAGCGGGGGCTTGCCACGGAGCGTATTGCAGTCCGTTGACGATAGGCGCGGATCCGCCTGGTACGAGGAATGGACCAGCAAAGTTTGCGGCCCATGAAATGGGTAATGCTGTGATTCGCCCAATAGCTGGATAAAAGTCCGTGAACGCGCTTAGCGATAGTCTAGCAGGAAGTGAATCACCACTAGGAATTGGTAATCCATTGCGAAAGAAGTATAATACTTTCGCGTCCATATCAACGGCTAGTCCAAACGTGTCTCCCGAAAGAGGCGCAGACGTGGATTCACTTGACAATAGACCTGAGGATGGAACTCCTCCAGCGTTTTCTACTTTTCCAGTGTTGCCAGCGCTTCCTCCATAAAAGTTTCCTGGACCCCATCCACCGGCCTCTCCTATAAATGTACCTGTATGTGAATTAGCAATGTTTGATGTGATGTCTGATCGTGCGCTACCAGATATAATACCAACGTATCCCCAATATTGCACGCCTCCTGCGTCAGTTTCCTCTACTTCAAAATAATACTGTCCTGATGTTCTACCCTGCCATCCTATGACATTGAGCAAAAGAAGGGGATTTAACGGATCGTAATTTGTCGGCATGTCAGAAGCCAACATTTGACATGGATCAAATTGAGAAATTGAAGCCCAAGCGGAGTAGGTACTCGGTGGAGTGAACGCGAATACCGCTGCGTCTCCGCCATTTATTGTGACATTCATTGTATCAGCGGTTGGAGTTAGGTCTCCTTGTGCTATACATGGACAATTACCACCTGTGGGATTGCTTGTTGTAGTTGTATTTGTACATAAACCCTGACTGACGCCGTTCTTATAGAACGTCACCGTTTGAGCGTCATTATCAACGGCCATGCCGATGACATCACCCGTTGTGTATGACGACCCGTATGTTTGAGCTCCTGTATTATCAACTAATAACTTACCATCAGTGCGGTATAGCCAACAGTTCGTTCCGCCTGGCGTAGAAGTAGGTCCGTTTCCTGTACGATACTCCTGTAACCCAACTGCCATCTTTCCAGATGTTCCTGGGCTTCCTATCGTGAACTCACAATACTTTTTCCCACCGCGCTGTCCTAGATTAGAGAATGCCGTAGGATAGGCCACTGCGTTGTTAACTAGCGCAACAGTTCTTCCGTTGTTAGACAACGTAGCTGAGCCATAGGTCGGACTAATAGCTGCAGCTACAATAGAATCAAACCCAAATGGAATAGCGCTCATGGTTACTTCTTACTCTTGCTCTTTGCTTTAGCTTCTGCCTCTTCCCGTGCGTCCTTCTCCGTCTGGAACTGCTTCATGAGCTGGTTCACACGGATATTGAGTTCTGCGTAGGTCATGGCTTTTACCCCGGCATCGGTGAAGCCGTTACCATGGTATATGAGGAAGAAGGATCGGTCAAAGTAATCCTCAGGCGCGTAAGGAGCTTGGCCGAAAAAACTCCAACGTGAACGGGAGCTTCATCTCATTCCCGAACCCACACGCCGGGCACTCTGCATGGACATCGAGGTTGATCCCAGGCTCACGAGCACTGAGTTCGTTGTCGATGACGATCGAATCCATGGCGCTGAGTTCACGGCAGAACTTCTCACGGATAACCATGTCACCGGCTGGCTGTCCGTCGATAGCTACTAAGAGACGGGCCTGACGATGGAGATTGGAGGGATCGGAGGGATCGTTCGAAGCTGAACCCGAAATACGCTTTGTATACTTCATCATGGCTTCCTCGTCGGTGCCTCGCATGAAGCGCAGGGTTACTTCCTTGCCACACTTAGGGAGCTTGATGGTGAAAGGGTCCGAGGCGCCCTCTTCTACCGGCTTACGCTCGAGATCTTCGAGAACATCACACTCGTGCTTGACACTCTTCTTACACGCTTCACACGTATAGTTGAAGGCATACTTAGGTCCGTACGACAGGATGCGCACACCAAGGAGCACAGCCAGACGATCAGTAACCAGGAGGTCCTTATGCTTGAATCCATTTGGGAGTTCAGCAACGGTATCGATGATCTTATTAATGCGATCCTGGAGTTGCCCAGACGCAAAGAGGACAGAGAGTTCGTACGCAGTCAGAGAGCGGAGGGTGATCACTCCGCCGGGAATCTTGGCGTCGTAGAACGCGCCCTGAGAAGGGAGGGTGAACTTATTATCTTCAACGCTGGCCATAGTAACTCCGCTCGTAGAGCAAAGGTGAACCATCCTTATACCACACGGGAGCTAGCGGGTCAACCCGGAGGACAGACTGTCCACACATTATGCGTGGACTGCTCGGCCTAACGCATAGTGCGAAGCTATATCACCAGAAGTCAGCACTGCATTGTATATGGCGACGCAGGCGAGAGCGCCAAATAGTCCTGTAGACGCGAAACCAGGGCAACCAAGACGAATAGCGCCAATCGTAATGTTGATTGTTGTCAACGTCTGGGTTCCGATGAAAACACCGTCCAGATAGAGTTGTGTGTTTCCAGACGTATATGTCATGACTAAGTGATGCCACGACGAGGAATTTATGTCGTACTGATCAATGTAATCACTATTGAATCCTCCTCCGAAGGCAGCTAAACGAATCGTGTTCAATGCACCACCATTGAGAGAAACGATAACATCTTCACCGCTTGCTTCAGTGCCATATTCTAACACATCCTGTTCTCCACCTGTTGGCTGGATGATCTTTACCCACATTTCAACAGTAAAGGCAGCGTTGCCCGTGGGAAGATTCGCAGGTGATGAATTTATGAGATACGTTGTAGCATCACCCTTAAACGCAACTGCGCGACTGTTTACACTATCAAAAGGACCCTTGACTTGGAACGCAACAGGACCGTTGACTGTCAGGGTATTAGCACTAGCAGTTGAATCTGCACACGTCGTAGCACTGACTGCCTCGTCTAGCTTGTAATACGTTACAATGCTCGGTTCAGCTAGGATGGCGGTGTGATAGTCGTTTACACCTGGTGTGGCCGCTATGTAAGAGTCTATCAGATCAACATAATCTGACTGCGTTGGGTGATACCCCGTAACCAGTAATGCATTCCAATAAGATTTTGATCTAGCAGTCATTTTATATCCTTAGTAAACCTGTAGTGTTGAACCGATGGCGTCTGAACCAATACCAGAAGGAGACGCGTCCCAGGCAATGTAACCAGACGGTGGCGCTGTATTGAAGCTTCCCAGCGTATTCAACGTTGCGACGCCTGCGTTACCAATCTGCATAGCAAACCCTATCCTATAAGCGTGGCTAGCTATAGGAAGGTATGGACTATTGTACGTAACTCCCTTGTATACCAAGCTTACAAGTGGTGTATCAAGATCTATGGCAAATCCTAATACTTCACCAGATGACGGTCCAGCTGGTGATCCGAGGGGCGTAGCCAAATTCGACCCGTTATACGACAGCGCATACAAGATTCCGCTTGCCAATACGTCAAACGTGAACTGATCGCCGCATTCATATATTCGTATAGAGCCATTGGCGGTGTCGGGGATAATTCCTGTCAGCATCTCCCCGACACCACCTGTAATTGAGTTTAGTGTTATCTCATAATACCACTTACCTGTAGTATGCGTCGTAGTTCCACGAGCCGCGAACTGATTCGCTGTCATTGTTACGGTAAGGTCACCATTGGAATATGTAAAGCCTCCTCCGCTATTCGGATACGTCGGATCCCATGTAGTCCCTGTAGCGGCGGTGTAGTCTAGGGTACCTGCTAAACCAGCCAAGCCGTGCAAAGCCTTTGTTATTTTGTACTGTGCGGTAATATGCGATGCAAGTGCATGCGCCCCAGAAGCCGTTCCCACAATTGTGTAAGCAGTGCCTGCTGGCGTGTAAACAAGCGTTCCACCGAAAGTTGCTAGCTCTGTAACGGTCTTACTAAATGAGTAGTCAGTCCTGGTATGAATATTTGAAGTTAGCGCAGCTATTGCTAGACACCGACTCGGTAAACCAGACTCGATCCAGTACGCTGGCTTCGGTACCTTTGTCGTAGAGAGGTACTGCTTTACCTTGAGGTATCCACGAGGTATGAGCACATCTCTAACGCTCGCGGTCAGGTTCTCGAGTCTAACCCCATCAATAATAACCATACTTAAAGCAGGTATCGATGTAACGAATAAACCCTGCAATAAGTTGTAGCTAACGTCTATGGAACGATAGGTCAGGTTCTGGACAATGATGGCATCGTACGAGCTCACGAAGCCTCAAGTTAGTACAGTTGCCACATCATGATGCGGACGAGTATCTGTGACGTGTTCAGCCAATGGTACAGGAAGTAAATCCTCGTTGAACCGTCGACATACGGAACTCCGTAGAGCTTGTCCCCTACGATAGCGGCACCCTGAGGTATATTATGCTCACATGCCTGTAATAGGGTATTTCTCAGGACGTCGTAATAGAAGCAACGTCCGGTAGCGGCCTGCATGATGTATATGTTGTTTATTCCATCATAATCATAGCAAACACCTGTGGTAAATGTTTCAGCCTGGTTACCGTAAATCAGGTTGCTTGTCCAAGTGGTCAAAGCGAGATCATAGTAATCGAGCGTATTGGTCGCACCCCCACGGAACGAATAGATGTACCGAGCATTCTTGAGTGCATTCTCGCCTGACCACGAAGAGTCGTTAACCCCGTTTATCCAAGCAGCACTTAATCCCGCTCCAGGGGCACCCGCACGGGCAGCGGTAGCCGTAGCAGTAGACCAGGTATTACCGGAGATCGTGTACTTGAACATTGCCACGGCAGCGTTACCGAGCAGATACAAGTTGTCGTCGCATCCCTCAATGACCCAGATCGAGGTAGCATCAAGGTTCGTGGTCCAAGCCGCTGTGGTAATGGTTGTACCAGTATTCGCAGTGATGGTACGAATCTGACCAGCTCCGGTTCCAGCGATAACCCGTATCTGCATATTCACGAACTGGCTCGAGGTCCAGGCTGATCCTGTAACCGTGAGTATCGTCGAGGTCGTCGAAGAAAAGGTACTCAACCCAGCAGAACTCACGGGCGCTTTGGTGATCTGCCATACCGAAGTAGCGTCCAAGGCTGGAGAGAACGCAGTATTTGTAGTGAACGAAAGCGCGGTATTTGAAGAGATCGTCCTGGTCTGGCCAGAACCTGTTCCAGCGAGGATGGATACTACTGCACCGTTCCATTGACCAACGGTCCAGTTCCTGCCCGAAGTCAAGGTCACTAGGGTGGACACGCACGAGCCGAATACTGCAGTTGCAGTCCCGATAGGTCCTGAAGCACCATTTGGCCAAACGCCGATATCCGCAGCATCGATCTGGTTGCTACCGATACCCGGAGTTCCGATTAGGAGACCGTCAGTACCCGTGAAGGTGACACCAGTCACAGTCTTACCTGCGGTCCAAGCCGACAATGCTACGTCCCAGTAACCGAGTCCAGGAGTCGCTGCCGGGTTGAAAACCCAGAAACGAGGCGTCAGTAGGACGTAGGTGCTTGAGGATGTAATTGTGGCCGAGAACGCTGCAGACACGGTAATTACCGCATTAGCGCCCATGGTATTCGAAGCAATGATACGTTCATCACCTATACCGGGGCCACCTGTTATACGAATCCGATACCCGCGAAGGTCATTCGGGATGGTGAGAGTCGTGGTTAATGTGTTCGTACCACCCGCTGAAGCGGTACCACTAGGACCCATCGGATGGACCTTACCACACGATCCCGCTCCGAATGTTCCGGCGATACCAGAAGCAGGTAGCAACATCTCGGTGTCCGTCGCCGGATCCCAAGCGTACACGGAAGAGGTGGTATTCACGCAAAAGAAATGATGGTTCAGGTTCAAGGCAGGAACCTTGATACCCTTGACGAATGACCCTGCGGCGTTCACCGCCGGAATCGGGTTTGAGAGCTCTACCTGAGGTCTGTGGAAAATCTTCTTGGTATTGAGAATAGTGCTCATGTTAGCTCACCGCGATGGCGTTATAAATGACTGAGAGATTGGCCTGCGTATGATAGATTGGCATACCGGCTTGTGTGTCCGCAGAAGGCGTTACTCGAGGAGCTCCTGTACCAGCGAATCCAGTTCCAGTTAGCCAAGCAGTACTGTTTACCTGGGCGACGTTTACCGACATGTTGGAGGCGGTAGCAGCCTCAATGACGACGCGGTTGCGCCTAGTTAAAGCGTCTGGAGTTGAACTGTGCGATACGAGCATCTGCAGCAGGTTAGCGATCTGCATCAGCAGACCTTCCTGGTCAGAATCTAAAGCAGATGACTGTGGAGGTTGATAACCCATAGTATTATACGCTCCACCAGAAGGTGCCGTCGAATTCGAAGGTCCATGAATAGTTCTGAGTACCGATACTGACACCACTGCTTACACTGGTGAACCCATCAATTAGGTTACCATTGCCTGATACTGTTAATATGTTCGTGGAATTAATCTGCTTTACCTTATGAACCTGCCCCGCAGTGGGAGTAGGAGGAAGCGTTATCGTGAATGCACCCGCTGTAGTATCCCCCAGGACCAGATCATCAGAGTTAACTAACGTATAGGCTGTGGTCTTGGTAACGGAGTGCCCCGTGAGACTGTCGATAAGGTCAGTGACGTCCGCACCCTGAACGGTGTAACCATTCACTAAAAGAGCCTGCAGATATGCCTTGGTGCGGACAGTCATACAATAGAAGATCCTATGGATAAGGGAGAGCGGGTCACCTAGTTAGACCGTACCGAGTGTTGCTGAGCCGAGCATGAACAAGCCGAGCGTGGCGTGTGGTGCTACCACTACCGTAATACCTGTCGCAGTTACTGCGGCGGTTCCTACTACAGTTTTCGATATAACGAGCGCGTCTATGAAGTTTTTGGATAGGACTGCATGCCCGGTTATAGTCTTGCTGAGTATGCGCTGCGCATGGATCGTATCTGATAGTGTTGCATGTCCCGTTACGGTACTACTAAGCGTATGCTGAGCGTGTAAGGAATCAGAGAGGACAGCGTGTCCAGTGACCGTGCTCGTCAGCTTATGTTGAGCGTGTAAGGAATCAGAGAGGACAGCGTGTCCAGTTATGGTTCCAGTGAGCGTATGCTGAGCATAAACGGTGTCAGAGAGGACAGCATGCCCCGTTACGGTTCCGACAACGATGGCGTGTGTTATGAACCCAGCTGAAAGGGCGTGATGACCTAACGCTGTGCCTTGTACTTTATACGTGTCAGGCAAAGAATCGGAGAGGGTCGCATGACCTGTTACTGTTTTAGATAGACCCAGTGCTAACGTTAGATGGCCAGAAACGGTAGCGTGTCCCGTTACCGTACCGGTTATTGAATGCGTAGCTTTTTCTGCGGTTTCAGTTACATGGGCCGTGGCTACGATCGAGCCGTGGATAGACGTAGCTACGTGGTCGTGAGAGGTTAATACCGCATTCGGTGTAA
>Ga0210387_10001074_pt1 | contig 20429 bp, 27 predicted proteins | sample IncBWC7OmetaG_FD_160108 | JGI IMG/M metagenome (GOLD analysis project Ga0210387, IMG submission 160108) | Forest soil microbial communities from Barre Woods Harvard Forest LTER site, Petersham, Massachusetts, United States - Inc-BW-C-7-O ...
TCATCATCCATCGCCTCGTCGCATTGATTTACGGTCGTGTTTGCGTCGCAGCGGTGAATTCTCTTTGTACGATCATGTTCTTGATCACTCTGCTGCGTTCAACGTCATTCCCAAGCGGTACGTTGGTCAGGGGTTGTCTCCTATCGATGTCTACTTTGCTATGGGACGTGGACGACAAGCCGATGGTGTTGATGTTCCCGCTTCTGAGATGAAGAAGTGGTAAGTTTTGCCATTATTTAGAACAACTCCTTCGTTAGTACATAGACAATGAGCGAGAAAAATATTGTCCCCCCCAGACCTGAGCTCCCCACTAATATTGTTTTCTTGATCTTAGGTTTGACTCCAACTACCACTATGTCGTCCCTGAGTTCTCCGATGAGACCGACTTCAAGTTAAACTTCAACAAGGCCGTCGACGAGTTCAAGGATGCCAAGGCTGCTGGAGTGACTACCCGCCCTGTCGTTCTCGGACCCATCTCCTTCCTCGTTCTCGGCAAGGCCTCAAAAGAAGCCAAGCCTGGCTTCCAGCCCATTTCCCTCCTCCCCAAGCTCCTCCCCGTCTACAAGACCCTCCTGGCCGATCTCAAGGCAGCTGGTGCCGAGTGGGTACAGGTCGATGAGCCCATCCTTGTCCTCGATAGTGCTGCTTCTCTTGAGAAGCAGTTCGCCTCTGCTTATGCCGAGCTTGCTGCCGTTGCGCCCAAAATCCTCCTCGCCACCTATTTCTCCCGGCTCGACTCCAACCTCGCATACGTTGCTAAGCTCCCCGTCGCCGGCCTCCACATCGACCTTGACCGTGCCCCGGAACAACTCGACGAGGTCATCGCTGCCGTGAAGCCCACCAACATTGTCCTTTCTCTTGGTTTAGTCTCTGGCCGTAACATTTGGAAGACTGATTTTGCTGCTGCGATCAAGTCGGCACAGAAAGCTGTTGATGCCCTTGGCCAAGACCGTGTCATCGTCGCAACCTCATCTTCGCTCCTCCACACACCTGTCACACTCACTTCGGAGAACAAGCTCACTGCCGAGCAGAAGGATTGGTTCTCCTTCGCGTTGGAAAAGGCCGGTGAGGTCGCCATCATTGCGGCCGTGCTCACTGGCTCCCAGGATGCCAAGGTTGCGGCTGCTCTTGAAGACAACAAGATCTCCATTGCCAAGCGTCGCCAATTTGAGAGCACCTCCGATGACACTGTGCGCAAGCGCGTTGCCGCCATCACCCCAGACCAGTTGGAGCGCAAGAGCCCCTTCGCTGTCCGAAAAGAGGTGCAGGCGAAGCATCTTAATCTACCCAAGTTCCCTACCACCACCATCGGCTCTTTCCCTGTAAGTTGCTAAACGCGAATTTGTATGACGCGGTATTAAAGTGACGCTTTTTCTAGCAAACCAAAGAGATTCGTCAAGCCCGTGCTAAGTTGGGCAAAGGAGAACTCACTCAGGACCAGTACGAGGACTTTATCAAGAAAGAAATTGAGACTGTCGTGCGCTTCCAAGAGAAGATCGGCTTGGATCTCTTAGTACACGGTGAACCCGAGAGGAATGACATGGTTCAATACTTCGGCGAGCAGCTCCACGGTTTCGTTTTCACGCAGAACGCTTGGGTTCAGAGCTACGGTTCTCGGTGAGTCTTCGTCATACAAGAGTTATCTGCTCCCCTCCAACCTGTTTCGACCATAGCTATGTGCGCCCTCCTATCATTGTCTCAGATGTTAGCCGTCCCGGACCGATAACTGTCAAATGGAGCAGCTACGCGCAGAGCGTCACGAAGAAGCCCATGAAGGGAATGCTTACTGGCCCCGTGACCATCTTGAACTGGTCGTTCCCTCGCGCCGATGTGACTCGTGAGCTGCAATCCAAGCAGCTCGCGCTTGCTCTTCGAGATGAGGTCATTGACCTAGAGAAGGCCGGCATCAATGCCATCCAAGTTGACGAGCCCGCCATCCGCGAAGGAGTGAGTAATATAAATTCTTTACTCGGTGTCGTTGCTGATTTATCTATGCTTTGATTAGCTGCCTCTTCGTCGTGCAGATTGGGATAACTACCTCAAATGGGCTGTCGACTCCTTCAAGCTCTCCACCGCCGGCGTCACTGATCAGCTCCAAACCCACTCTCACTTCTGCTACTCGGACTTCGACGACATCTTCCCCTCCATCCAGCGTCTTGATGCTGATGTAATCTCCATCGAGGCATCGAAGAGCGACATGAAGCTCCTCAACACCTTCAAGCAATACGGCTACTCCAACCAGATCGGCCCTGGTGTCTATGATATCCATTCTCCTCGTGTTCCCGGAGACCAAGAAATCAAGGACCGCCTCAAGTCCATGCTCGACATTCTCCCCGACTCCTTACTCTTCGTCAACCCTGTTTGTCCTATTCAAACTTCAGTAGGGATTCTGGATGCTAATGTTCTTGTCAAATACAGGATTGTGGTCTCAAGACCCGTGGTTGGAAGGAAACCGAAGGTTAGTCGTATATATTATCCCTGCCTCTCAACTTGACGTATAATCTTCCTCTTCTAGCCTCTTTGATCAACCTCGTTTCTGGCGCCCGTTGGGCTCGTGAGAACTACGCCTGATTTGCCTCTGCTTCCCGCTTCAACAGCGCTCGTGTACTGGTTAACTTAAAAACGGAGCCCTCCAGAGATGCTTCATGTTCTTGACCGTTGGGTAGTTGTGGCGATGTCTTTGGCGGGATGCCATCGATGAATTGGATGGGCATAGGCGGTGTTGCTATTTGATCCGCTAAGTGCTTCGACTGGAGGCAGGCGCTTTGCGGGTGTTAGTGTTGTAGTAGCATTCGGATTTCAACAATCCCCGAATTGTGTGGAATATAACGCAACATAATTTTTACCAGAAATCGATAATTGTGACTAAAAGCATCTACGGGAATGAAGAATGGGCAACATTATACAATACATGAAATAATAGATGGTGTCAAACAATTGATGATAGTTCATCAAGAGGTTTCTTTTTCCCCAGCAGGTGGTATTGTCATACGCTCGTCCACCTCCGTTTCACCACCTGCTATCCCCTTCTTGTCAATGGAAATTTGTCCAGTAGCACCAACAGTCATTGCGGTCTCGTCAGCCTCCGTATCGGTTCCGTAACCATAGGGATGTTCCATCGCCAACGCTGCACGGAGTCTCTCCCTGACCTTATCTATGCGTTTCGTCTTTTGCCCTCCTTTCCAGATAAAAACGCCAGAGAGGATACCACAGAGGAAACTGGCGGGGATGAGGCTGCCGGTACTCCAAGGGGGACGCTGGAAGCTGGGGAGGGAACACGAGAAACAATGAGCAAATAGGCATCGCAGGAGCATTTGGATGCTAACCGATTGAGGCCCCACATAGTGCCGCACAGCATTATCTGGGGACAAGGTAAACTTAACCGTTGGGGACATAGGCGGAGACGTGAATACTCACCTGAAAGATGGAGTTACCATCGTTTAAACAACAAATGAGCAAGGCAGTGCTACATATACAGAAACGATTAATTCTGTCTACTGTGAATATGCCTCAGCATCTCACTTTATAGAGAATGCCTATCACGGGTGTTCAGCCACATACTCGATTGATAGATGACAATTTACGTACTCGATGAGTTTCAGTTCCATGAGCCCTATACCAGGTTTGATGATGCTGGAACTTTAATTGTTCTAAACCACACGTCAACAAAAAGGACTACCATGAGAGTGTTGAGGCTAACGTCTGTGCAGATCTTTTTGCTCTTTTTCAGTCAAGACATGGACGTAGTTTGGGTCAAATGCAGGGTCGGGCAGATCATCGACGTCGAACAATTGCGGTAGACCAGCCTTTTCGCGTAGCTTTCTAGTCCGGCGCTTGTAATACCAGATTTTATATATCCCTGAGAGTTCGTTTTCGGTGAGGAACTTTGAAAGAGTAGAGAATACTCACTATATGTATCCAGCACGCGAGAGGGGATAAGACCAATACCAGTTACGGTGAACAGACCTTTCCGAGATGTTAAGTTTGAAATAGATAACATGAAGATTTGGGAACTCACCATTTTCGATCTGCGAACTGACTTCAATCCAGAAGCCTTGCGTGTTCGCATTATGCAAGTTGATGATTTTGGCAAGGAAGATGACGATAGCAGCTCCCCAAAATACTAAGAGCAAATCAGACCAGTCATTCGAAATAAGTAGACCTTCTATGTACCGACGAGGAAGCCATATATTCCTGCAAATATCTGATGGGTAGAGAATAAGTGTTGCAACACCTTCAAAGAATGAAAATCTTACCCCCATAGCTGAGATCGATATGAATCAGCACCAGGAATATAGGTACAAGATTCACGACATACGCGTCTTTAGGAAGGACCAGACACCCTTCATTGTGCGCTTGAATTTGGAGGGCCGCTTGAGGATGTCCTCCACATGCCGGTCCAAAGAGTCTTCGTATTCCTTTCCAGGTCGATCCCCCTGCTCCTCATCGCCGCCCACAGTCTGCAGCGACGATAAGACTACTACGGGTTTCCGAGAATACCATGATAATGGAGGACTGGAATATATTGTGAGAATGCAGATCACCACGGAACAACGAAAACGTGCATTAAAATGGAGTTGGCAGCATTTGTCAAATTGGCCACGGTGGCAACTTCAGGATCTAAGCAAGAGACTAGGGTGTCAAACAGATAGGTGTTTTGTTGAGATAGAATGTGTACCGATAACGTCCAGATGCTCCACAATGTCATCGTGGTGGTGTTCATCATCGTCCTCCATCCTCATGCCACCAAGATTCTGGGAGTGAGGAAGACTTAAAGCGCTTCCAATCAGCCCAGGCTCTCCGTCGGAGTGAACCTGGACATCGGCCTGAGGACCTTCCATTATGACCATACCATCATGAGGGACAAGATGTGTCGGCGACGCGGTTCGGCGTGATTCAGCGTAGGAAGTACGACTCCTCCGGTCACTGGATGGTGCTTGCAAGAGCCTCATGCTCTGTGACTGTCTCATACAATGGTTGTGGACTTTGCTAGTGGAGAGTGGTCGCGTGTGGGTTAGGGGAGAAGGTACACGGCCGGATATCGTTGGGCTTCCTTGTAATTGAACCGCATTACCAGCTTCAGGCGTAGAGCTGATCTCGTCGGGAGGACGAAAGATGCTGGTTAGCGGTCGAGGTTCTAGTTCTCCATGATTACGAGGTTCCGCGATTGTGCTGTAGGCCCTCCTCCTGATCTTGACAGACGGCGACATTCTTGAGAGTAATTCAAGGGTCGACCCTTGCAATGGAAGTAGTGGCAATTAAAGAGGCCACAAACGCGGAAAACGTCTGAAACAAACGTTCTCGGTGATAAAGATGGGTCCAACATGTGACGATGCTAAGAATAAGTATTCCCACGTCATAATTATTTATTCAGTTAGGTTGAATTATTTAGTAGTTTTGAAAAGTCTATAGATTTATAAATGTAACTGAAGGACCATGAAGGACTGATCATGAAATGCCAATGACGTGTAAAAAAAATAAGGTTATTACATAAATGAATGGAAAAGTTGATGGAACAGGCCAACTGAAAACAGATAAATCTGAAATCACTTTTCTGGTTGTTCGCTCCAAGAACTAGTCGCCTTCTCTTCCGAACGACGAAGCGAGTGGGAAGACAAAGACAAAGACTAATAGCCATTGATATCAGCCTGATTCATGCGCTCTTAAATGATCACCTACGCTGCTAGAAGTTTCGTATTCTGTGCTCTTCCTTGACTGTGAAGAAGCTCGACTAAAGAGGCTCAGCACTCGCTTCCGACTGCTCGGTCGACTTGAGTCGCCATTGACGAGAAGTTCAGGTTCTGCAGTCGGGGGGCCGGGTGTAAAGCTCGTAGGTGTCTCCGGCCGTCTGCGCGACACTTTCCGCCAGCTGCGGCGAGGTGAAGGCGTCCGTATATTTCTCGATGGGGACTGGGTAGCGCCAGGATCGTCCTGTATCCTCTTTGCACGCTGAAGTTGCGTAGGAGGCCCTTGAGATTCTAGGTGTGATGATCCCCCCTTCGACAACGCAATCCATTTCGTCTTTGAAATGATCTCTCGGGCAACGGGAATGACGGGTACCAGTGGTTGCTGGAAAGCAACTTTGATCCAGCCTTTCCAACTCATGTCAGACGGAATAAATTGATCCACCAGCTCTTCGAACTAGGTTTCCCGCGTTTAGAGCAATAACAGCATCAGTACAATGAATACGCACGCTCCAAGTCTGATTGCGATATTCCAGATCACGCGTCCTGATGCGGGCATCACGACACACGAAGGACTCCTCCTTCATAATACTCAGCAGTAAATTGAGGCTAAAATACCGGATCATTAGATTGGCATCCCGTCTGAAGATCACAAAGCCAAGCTACCTCGAAATTCGTACTAAGACGAAAGTTTTTTGAGAAGAGCGGGTTTTCATCTCTGCAGCATCTCCGACTTTTCGTTCTAGCACAAGAGCTCTTCCCGCTATTTCACTCCAAGTTTTCAACCAACGGCCATCTGTTAATTCAGGAGAGATTGATGATTGACGAAGCCCTTCTGAAGAGCGGGTCTTCTGTAATTTAGGTGTGTGCAGAGTCTGGGACGCCGAGCTCAAATCTGTGAATGAGCGCGAAGAACTTAGCCTTCGCAAAGGGGGTGACCGTCTGGATCCGCTCCCATCTGGAGGCTTGCGCAACGGATGTAATGCCCGCGTAGAATCCAAGGAGGACCGTGACGGTATTGGTATCATGGAGGTCGGGGAAGCTCCTTCATTGGCGGCTTCAGGGTCTTGACATTTTGCTTCGTCGATCTGTTGGCGCCTGTTTCTGCGCGCTGGCCAGAGGTACTCCATGATTCGGCGTCCGACTCTGGCATCAATTTGCAAACGCATTGGATGGAAACTCAGCTGGAATGCTTCGTAAATTGTGATGCCACCAACGGGGGCCAAAACAATCCAGTCAGCAAGAATAAAAAGACCTCTCTGCAGGATGTGTGAGAAATGAACAAATAGTTCAGGTACTTTCACAAACCTTGAGCAACGGATGGTTTGTGGGTTCATCGTACTTGGAGAGAATCTCGGTCCAAGCGGCATTTCGTGATCCATCAAATGCTTGAAGATTCCCTACGGCTAGATTATTCACAGTAGAGCTGTCTTGGCGACTGAGCCAATAGTAGTCGATGTCTTGCACGACAAGCTTAGCCAGAAGATCTCGCTGATCGTCAAGCATCCTCCATGATATCTCTGACGATGAAGTATGCAATAAAAGTGCTGACTTCCGATCAGTTTGGTCATCAAATCGGTCTTGGGCCAATTTAATAGCGTCGAACAGGAAGTTGAGCTCTTCGGCTAGAAGGATAATGTGAGCCTTGAGCTTTAGCAATTTTAACTTGCCCTCTTCCCCGACTAGCCGAAGGTTCAATTCTGCTGTCCGTTCGGTCTCCATAGCGCTTCTCAACCGGCCTTGTAAATCAGCGACAACGGTCGCCGCAGACGCAAGATCAGTAAAGTCGTACGTGAAAAGCAATGTTTCCAACTTCTCCAAACGCGTTTTATGAGCTGCATCGGAGAAGAGAAGCAGCTCGGTCACGATGTTAGAGATGGCTTGGAAATGTTGGTCGCTTGCCGCAACTGTGAAACGAGGAATGTGGATTTGTACAAGATCCTGCAAGCGACTGGTCAGAAAGTTACGAAGATACTGACAGAATACTCACCGTCTGGTCATGTAAGTGATTATGACTGACAAGCGCCGACTTTTCGGGAGTGATTCGAGCCACAGATGTAACACTATTTCGCAAACGCAGACGGTTAAACTTGTCGTAGTGGAACGTCGCATCCGTTTGTGGGACCAGGCGATCAAAATCGCTGCTTTCACATCGAAAGTCAATCAGCACTTCAAGAGGAACGCAGCCGTCTCCGAAACTGGGTGGATTTGTTGTAGGGGAAAATGTCTGCAACCCAGACAGAGATGTGTAGCTCCTGTATTGTCAGTGAGATCAGTAGTGCATCAACCTGTGGCTCCCCAAAAAAAACACCTTGACATGACTTGGCCGCTAACGGGATCATCGACGTTGGAGTCGTCCATGATAGCAAATGACTGAAGCTTTGCTTGAACGGCTGTCACCACGCAACCAGGTTCTACAGCCCCTTCGCTTTGCAGGATGATTTGAAGCTTGAGGAGGAGACAGCAGTGACTTTTCCGGAGGGATACTCCATCATCCCACCCGTTCAACGGATCAACAACGCCCGGAGGTTGGCCGGATATTTTACCAGATACCTCAACAGATGACTTTGGGTTATCACCTGTGAAGATTTTGCGCAATGCCATGGCAGCAGCTTGTGCAGTACTAGTGGGCACGGGCACCCCTGATTTTTCTGTATTAATCTGTGCGTTTGTAGCCAATGCAGCCTCAGCCTGATCTCGAATAAACTTGACGGCTCTGGGAATGATTCAGCACTAACATTGCCCAGGGTGTAGTAGTTGAACATACCGCGTAGCCATATGGTATTCAAACCCTCTCCGTGATAGCGAGCAGTAATAATATTGCATCATTATCTATGGTCAAGACAATTGTTAGATGGACGCAATACTTACAATAAAGGAGGACGAACGTCACGGATAGCACTATTCATGAATATCTTCGGGCAATGCACTTGATACACGTTGTCAAATTCGGCCCACTCGTCCGGAGAGACTGTATCAGAGGGGATATGGTAGCTACGGGTATTATTGCTGCTTGTGTGGTCCGACGCATGCTCAGTTCGTCGTAAGAGGACGATGTAATCTTCAAGCAATGCAATCTTCTTTTTCCAAGCAGCAATATCGTGCTGTGTATTGTCATCCTTCCAGCAATGTTAATGAAAGTAAGAACAACAAGGGTGAAAGTGGTACCTTTGCACGTTCGCCAGCAAGGTTGCCATGATTATAACAGGTGTCCTTTAACTCTGCGACCCGCGCTAAAGCTAGCGATATCTGAACTTGAGGAACGGCTGTGCATATGAGATCAAGCACTACGCTTCGGAGATAACCTGAACTACTCACATGGTTCTTCACCAAGAAGACATCTGTGAGATCCTTCGGCACCAAATTTACTGGATCCATTTCCCAGTGCCGAGGAATTGCGTTTGAAATAAGTAAAGCGGGGACAAGCCATAACGGGTAAAAAATGTACAGTGGGCACTGTAGACGATGACCAATCCATCTCAACAAAATCATCAGAATCGTTCCATGTCGACGACGAATCCATTATGGGGAGGTCAGTTCTTGACCTATAGTTGCTACGCAAAGGGGGCGATGTCACCGGAACGGATTGTTTGAGAGGCTCTACAATAGTCGCCAGCACGGTACGTAAATCAATGTCCTTCAGAACCACTTCAGCCGCATAGAAAGGTTTGCGTCGTAGAATTCTCGTGGTGCCAGGGGTTAGACCAGGAACAATGGTTTCTTGGTCCCGCTGATGCATATCCACTTGGAACTCTTCGATCATTGCCTTGACACCTACGAAAGGAGTGACACCATCGGACCATGTCTAACAGAATCAAATAGCCATCAGCTCAATACGTGAAGAGCGAGAGAAAACCAAGAACACCTCTCTGGAGTCATCAATATAAGCATGCAGGACAAAGATTCGAGGAACCAAGATTCGATACTTTAGCGTTGCTAGATGACGTCCCAGTTTCGGAGAGATCAATCGAGGAGGGTAATAGGTTCCTTGTCGTACCGGAAGGGACAGGATGCTATCAAACAACGCCCACCATGACCAAAAATGCGCAAATGTTTTGGGAGTGAGATGGAGGCTACTGGAATTGTGATGTGTTCCAGGTTTGGGGCTATGGGTCGACGATGCCAAGGAGAGAGACAAATGGATGAAGTCAGACCGAAACCCGTTGTAAGAGTCCTCTGGCCCCTGATAGTCTGCAGGTCAAATATCTCCTGGCAAACACAAACACAAAGGAGCGCTCACTTTCAGGTTCGGTACACTCGCCTTCTTCTCCAATTTGACCTGATAATGAGATCGAAAGTTAAAAATGCGGCACTTCCGGTGAAACGGTGTTCCGCTGCATGTGGCGCATTCTAGATCGCAAGATCGTTCCGGAACAAAACCCACTCCAAAACGAACGCCAGATCGGAATTTTGCACATATCTTTCGGAAGACTCCGTCCTTTGTTGATGTCGAAGACTGGGGCGAAATTGGATCAAGACTAGCATTAATTAGTACATGATGGTTTCTGTGACGGATAGGCTTACTTGGGGATTGCAATGAACATGGTATCACTGACCACTTGAATGAGCTCCCCGTCATCGTTCTTGCGGGCGATTAGAAGCTTCGGATTTCCATGCCAGGTAAACACAAATCCGGCCCCATTACCGAGGGTATTGTAGGGATCACGCGAGCCTGAATTAGATGAAGTAATTTGAATTTAATCTTGGATGCTCAACGACATACCTTTCATGTGCAAACGGACTTCTCCTCTGAACGACGCCCTTACGCTCCAGTGGAATACGAGCCTCATCTGGAAAACGAACCAGAATGTCACATTGAATGGTGTCTGGCTATCATTGAAAAGAAAGTCAGCTCACTTTATCCCAAAAGCCAATACCAGGAGATGAGTCACGAGGAGAGCTAGACAGCGTCTCGACGATCCTCATGAGATCCTGCGTGGCTGGACCATAGCTGACTCCCCAAGAGAAGGTCGTGACATTACTTGTCAAGACACGAACGACAGGGTTGGCGTAACTTTTGACCGGCATGATGGTTTTCGGCACAGATATCGATAGGGGAGCAGCACCGTAGATGCGATTATGTAGTTCAACCACGGGACAATCGATCCAGTCGACGGACAAACCAGTACCCATTTCTTCAGCAATCACAAGATCGGTGTCAAATTCCCCGGCAGCGGTGTTCTCGTCTGCGTGGGGTGCGATGTTGACCAAGGGCAAGGGGTAATCCCGAAGAGTGACTCGCAAAGACGAAAGAGTAAATTTGATATGCATGGGAAGCAATAAGGAGAATTGCGTATCTCGTGGAAGCCCGCTACCCTGCTCATGTAAGAACTCAGGGAGACGATCAGGTGAAAATGAGGGAGGTGTGGCGGTTAGCGATAAATCGTTCAACATCGCACGGAAGAGAGGCGGAACCTGCACCGCTGGAGCGACTGGCACAAGATTGGGTATAGCCCCCATGCCTCTCATGGCGAACGTCCCACGTAACCTTCGTAGACTCGCTTCCTCGGACTTGGATCGTTTTTCCTTTAGGAGATTGAGTCTGAGGGTCCAATCCAGTGCATGTACCTCGTCCAGCCGTTGACGAGCTTCCTCTATCGAGACCGAGTGCTTCGAGCTGAAATGATATTCAGACTCATGCCCCAGTGGTAAGGTCGCCACACCAGAAGAATCTTCAGCTATAATGGTGGCGACTTTGACAAGAAAGGCTTCCTCACGGTCTAGTCGTTGCTTTGCAGCCTCGAATCCTGCTCGCCAGATAATCCCTAATTTGCTTTCAAGAGCATCATCCGACACCTCCAAACATAAACACCGAATGCGAATGGTCAAGTGCGGCATTGACTTAGCGGGTTCTGCTTCAGGAGTCGGTATGACCGTATAGTGTCCTGCGGCCGCAACTCGAGCGAGATGGCGGAACGCTTTAAACGTGACACTCACGTCGAGGATTAAGTCGGCTAGAACGTAACCAAATGGGATCCGGACACGCGCATTATCTCCTTCCACGGAAATGCATCGTGGTATGCCAGAAGGTGGCGGGAGAAATACATCCCATTGCTGTAAACAGACCAGTTCCTCCCATTTCTCGCCCTGGCTGTCCTCCCACCTATTTATCCGGGGAGGGAGAAGAACCCAAACAAGAATCCTGTTCCATCGGACTCCTGCTGCTCCATCGGGCGACCAGTGCACAGTAATGGCATCCATGCGGGAAACAAGTCTTTGTTGTGGTAGTGTCCAGAAGACCTGAATTGTCTTAATGGTTCCATCAAATCGATAAGATAGTTTACTGGAAGAGTGCTGGACGGAGGCACGAGAACGAATTGGCGACAAGGCATGTAAAGTCCGACAGGCCAGTAAAACGCTGTAAATGTGAACAAGCTGGAAGGTGGCACGTATGTAAGGTATTTGTACCGACACTTCACACCTGTCACCAATGTGAGATGTGGCGCATCCGCGTTTACCGGAGAGACTGAAGTCGCCCCGAATGCTACCGACACGCAAGAATTCCCGACTGTTAAGCGTAGGGTCGTCCCGTTCGGCAATGAGCGGATCATCTGCAACATACTGGGTCGCGACAGCGCTACGGAGTGCCAAATCTGAAATGGCAACTCTAAGAACCGCTGATGCACTGTGAGTTATGGCTGAAGCCCTTGCGGCCGCAACTGCCTCCACAATGCGCTCCTCTGGAAGATATAACTTATGCCGCGTCTGGGATCGTTTGGCGAGGTCACTGAAACGATGGGCATGGCTAGAATGCATGGAGCAATATTGCACAGAAATCCCAGTGCGCAAAGCGAAACCGAGGGACATATCCATGTCGTCTTCGGGATTTATGTCCGGGGCCGTTACAAATGTGACAAACCGAGCTACAGCGATCGTAGCTGAGAGGCCGGAAGGTAATCGATCGAGGAGGGGTGGTCTAGGCGAATTTGTTGTTGTTGACGTTCCAGGATTGGTTGTAACAACGGACATGAGCTTGAGCGCGGCAGCAATGACATTTGGGTGCCATAACTCTATGCAGAGCGCATCCGTCGAGCAATGAAGATCAAGGATCAATGAAGACATGTCTATGGAAGCAGCATTTTTAGAGTCATCTTCAATATCCGCAAGGATGCTCCCGTCTGCAATGATCTGGAGAGTTTCCGTGGACAGCAATGCGGGGTCGTCCAAGAAGTCTGTGGCTGGTACATTGACGCTAGAAAAATGATCCTGGTTGTTTGTCGACAAATTGGAACGGATTCGTATGAAGGTGGGCTGTAAAATGACAGAAGCCTTGAAATCCAGACTAAGCGGGAACAGGTCAGAAGCAAGGCAGATAGCGTTGCGACGGACAGAAGTCGAGCCGGGAAAGAAATGTGAAAAAGCAGATCCAACAAAGCCGCTCGTCCGTATTTCCACAGCAAGGGGTTCACCCTTTCCATCAGAACCACAGGAAATAAAACGTCCGCATATCGTTCCGCATTGTAATTCCAAAGCCATTCGTGGCACGGTAATTAGCGAGGAATGTGATAATGGCGAACCTACTGCTAGTTGGTCCGAGGGTGTAATCCGAGCCATAAGCTGTTGCAAAATTTCCACACGCTCCGTTACCTCTACTGCATCGATATGTATTCGCACCACGAGCAGCGAAGCATTGGCATCTCCGCACATAAAGGGACTAGCGAGAAGCCAAGGAGATGGCCACTGCGAAACTAGGCTTTGAACCTCGATAGGCCCTAATGTCAGTAATTGGAGGGGATCTAGGGTGGGATTTCTGTTCAACGTCATCTTGTGCATCGAGAACCTGAACGCGTAAGGGTCGGATTCAAGGTTATCTATCTTCGGACTCCGACCTAACCATTGACAGTGAAGTGAATTCTGTGTAGGGCTGCTTAACCGAATATCCAGGATAACATCCCGAGAGATGGCCTCGTAAGTCACACTTGAAATCCCGCCATCGTGGATTGCTTGAGCCGTAAGCCGTAATGTAGATATGCGGATATTAGCGGACGCCAAGAACGATAACAGGGCCTAAAATTGTTAATTAGATATACATTAAGAATTAATGGAAGAGAATGTTACCGTGGTCTTAGTATCTTTTAATTTCGAAACTGGTTGGTGATAGTGGCGACGGGGTCGCATAGATGCCTTGGCAGATTGTTAGTTCAGTAGTCCCGAACAAAACGTCGAACTTACAGAGAGCGCCTCGAGGAATGGCGAACTCGGTGATATAGGAGACAAGAACGATGTATTTGGGGCATTCGGGGACAGGAATGAGGACAGAGGAGGTGAATCAGTGAAAGAAGGTGTGGGGGATGTACTGGTCGAAGACTGTACGTAGTTGACAGCAGGCAATGCATGAGCAGATTGATTGGCCTCCTTCAACGAATCCAGTAACGAGTGGAGAACATCCACTATGAGATGGCATTCACCCACACTCAACATAGTTTCAAGACTGTGAGTGCGCACTGATCCCTTTTTCGGATTGAAACATAGCGAAACGCTGACATCAATAGCGCCAGGCAGCACAAGAAATTTGACAGACTGCCTACCAGCTGTGATGCAATCAGTAACGGAGTCAAAATAAGACGGAATCTAGAGAGAAGTACCAATAGACGGACCAAACGAATGCGTTGACCCGATCACGTTGTTGAGCGTTAACGACACAGTTGCGGTGCCTTGGGTTTGTCCCCATGCTCGATCCCATGACCGACGAAAGCTGTCCGTGAGACGGCCCTTCCAGGCCGCCATACTGTAAGACTTGGTCGTAAAAATCCTTGGCTTTGGCTCCTTCTCGTCCTCGCAATAGATCTCTTTCTCAAGTTGAGTGAAACCTAGAGCGCTGTGGAGGTGAATTGTTTCAACAACAATCTTCGTCCCAGGTATATCTGTGACATTCACTACAGTAGAATGGAGATCGAAGGTAAGGGCTTGTGTGATATCGGGCAGCCAGCGGATGATAAGTCGAAGGCACGCGACCACAAGGGTGCGGAGTAGTGGACGAAAGAAAGGTTCCACTAATGAATAAAGACTTGATACGAACATCCATAGCCTATGCGCCATCGGAGAAGGAGCAAAGTCTGCAAGAGTCAGAGCCCCAGCACGGCCCTGAGATACTGAGGCCGAAGTATTTAGATCATCTCTGCCAACCTCCAGATTTAGGTTGTCGATTTTGACGGACAGTCGCCTGGAACCATCCACTGAAGACCAAAGGTAACTGATGCGCTCTACACGGCAAGTTCGAGCTCCCATGCGAATATATAGCCCACGAATAGATCGCAGGCTTATACTGCGCACTCGAATATGCCTTGACAACAGTGCGAGAACCCAAGGACCAATATAGGTTCGCAACAGCAACGAAAACGTTATAATCCTAATGACCCAGAACGCGAATGATGTCCACCATGCATCATCTGGAGTCTCCAAAATGAGTCTGTTGAATATGGATACAAGAGAGCGATAGAAGTTGTCAAGAATCATCGTCTAAACAAAGTCAGATCATCGTGCGGAATTGAAAGTAGATGACGCACTGGGGACGGAATAGACTTTGGCCCAAGTACGAGAGAATCGATATTCAGTCACAGGTTCGAATGTTATTACTTGGGAAGCTAGGATAACAAGAAGGCGCGCACAATCAGGACGCATATAGGTATGGGCATGCAAGGAACATGAGAGCTTCAGCGAGGTCACGGCGGTTAACAACGCGACCACCTCGGCTTAGGTAATAATTTGAATACCCCATTATCTTTTCCATTTAGATAACCCCTCATGTAATGCGTACATAATTGTTGGTTTTCTTGGAATTTGCACACAACTTGCTGACTAGCTCATAACCAGATCGTTGATAGATATGACGTGAGGATGCTTCTACAGATATAACACTGTAACTGAGGTCGGTTTATAATTTTATTAGGAAAGGATAGTTTTGAACAACACAAACTAACAAACATCATCAAGACAATAATGATCAACAAGCATACTAAATACCGGGAACTACATTATCACTCAAGTTCACTCCTCAGAGTCCACGTCTAGTACACTGAACGTCAGGTTAGCGTTAATGGAGTAGGTATTGCACTTCAGGGAGTCATCAGCTCACCATTCCTCTGAGTTCGCTTCTGCAGGCTTATATGTAGAAAACACGAAAGAGTTCCCAACGAAACTCCCAGGATTAAAGACGTGGCAGCCCGTGTAAGTTATCTTATATCTATCATATTTATCCGCAAGCACAAGCTGTAAAGAGTACTTCATCAGAGCAGAATCATAGAACGGTGGATGTGAAATTATCTACCGCGGTCGGCAATGGATACAGGCGCAGTGAATGATCGTAGTCAGAGAGGGTAGGCTGAATGTTAATCGTCAAAGGGCTGAGATGACTCTGGTCGAGGATAGATTGCACAAGCTAAGATGCCAAATCCAATTAACTAAGCCACGCTCAACAGTGACGATACGCACAAATCTTTTCAAGTCGTCACTTCTAACGTCTGGCTTGACTCCGACAATGTTCCTCAGCATCCTGGCCATGGAGTCTTCCCTGAATATCACAATCTCCTGGTCAAAGAATTTAATACGGCATGGGTTTGTCGCAAAATGCACTTTAGGAATTTTGGCCCTGAGTCGAGAGACAAATGTGGAAAGTAAAGGTCTTCGAGGTAGGGTTGAATTAACCGTGATATCCAGAGGTCCGGGGACGAAAATAAAATGTGTGGCACGTGTGATCAGTGGATAAGAGGCGATGAGGTCCGCTAATGCGTCAAAGTTTTCTAATTTAAGGATCGAAGGTCAGACAAAACGCTGTAAGAGTGCTAAGAATATTAGAAACCTTGATATCTTTGAACGTCTCGACCATTGCCATGTGCAATGGACCGACTGGTGAAGTTACCACAAAGAACGATAACCTTTGGAATAAAGGTGTTTTCGATACAGTTATCGAACATCTTTTGGAGTCCCCGAAGAGTATGTGGATGGTCCAGCCACACATCAGAAAGGAAGAAAAAGTGTAATTCTGGAAGTTCGTCCCGTACCCGGACTGCGAATTGGGACTAAGTCACCGTCAATGTCAGGAACAAAGGAGATAGAGATTTCTCATACGTCTTCTAATAAGGACGTTGAACCTTTACCAAGGAAGTCAATGTGCCCATATATTGATCTGTAAGAAATTAGAGGTCTTAATTTGGGTGTAACGGACATATGAACTAACCGAGCCGTCTCGCGGTGTTCACATGGAGGTTGGCCAATTGCGATGATTTCCAGGGTACCTTCCTCCGTGTACTCACCCTCTACGAGTGCAAAACAGCCTTCCGTAAATAGTCCATCACCTGGTTCATCCTGTTATGCTGGCTTTGGTCTGAGAGAGAACCCAAGACAAAGATTTTCACTAACAAGCTTGGAGAAATCAAGCTCGACGCTTCCATCTGCGTCTTCGAGACACAATTTACCTTCCTTGGAATGTGCGAGCATCCCCAAGAGCAGAAAGCGTTCTCCAGCGCGGCCAAGCAGTTGCTTCGTCGACTTTAACTGAGACCAAACTGTCAGCAAAAGGTCTGTCAGAGGTCACGAAGTCTTACAGTCACCAAACGCTCTCGATCGCGTGAAGGCAGGGTAGATGGAGCAAAATGCTCGTTACGAAGGACGGATTGCTTGATGATATTAAGCCTGTCGCGGATTGAGAATACCCGCGACTCGGCAGAGCCTGACGCGGTTAGAGGGGTGGTTACCCTGAATACAGCTCATGGTGAAGATTCATGCAGGCGAATGTCAACAACGCACTTTTCAAAGGTTCCTCGTTCTTGTGACCAGTGCCAAAGTGGCATATCGAAAGCATCAATGAAGAAAAGATGGCTTTCGGGATCGATGGACTCTTTTTCTGTCTCGTTTGATCTATTTCCCTGGTCCTGAAGAGATTCGTAGACCCTTTGAAGGACATCCAGAGATACCTTCATCAAAGCGTCTGATGACAAACATTCAGCAAAGGCAACAGCAAAGCCATGTCGGACGCGCCATCTTGTTTGTTATACTCCTTTGCCAGTGTCTCAGTGGAGGATTCGACATCTTCGTCTGCGATTTCATGACGGTCTAAGATTTCTTCCAAGAGGTCCAGTGCATCAGGGCCGAGCGAGTTACTGTACTTGCGGAATACCTAATTTCCGCTCAGCCAGCACAAGTTGCGAGATTCTCTGAGCCTCGCACCTTGATTATCGTGCGCTGACGACCATCTGCCATTTCCTAGTCGTGGTTACAACAAATTAGTGTTTCGGTGAAGTTTGTCAGACGCGTTTATGACCATGGAACGCGTTTGCTTTGCTGACGTATACATACCGTGACTCCGACATAGCATTCTAACTTGAAGCACCTGGCCACTGATTAACATAACCTGCAATGTTCTCTACACTGGACGTCGACATTAGACCAGGTTCGGGCCTTGGGATATTTGAAATCGGTATCACCACTTTACTGTTTCGTCGAGATGTTTTGATCACTGACTAATGCATAGGATCATCCTTGTGGACTGTCCTGGACATGCTTCGTCGACTCCAACACGCCTTTCCTCAAGTAGACGTCAAATATGATCCAGATACTTCGTCAACAACACCCATAATTCTCCACATTCGTCCCCATCTCGACCTACTGTTTTCCGGTACTCACCAACGGCTCCATACTATTTGTCTAAGGAAACTACGAGATCCTCATCCGCCGGTGACTCTTCGCTACAAGGAAACTGTTTTATCGTCTACTGAGGAAGTTCTGAGGAGAGTGGGCGTCAGTCGTACGTTTGGTCCCACATATCCGGGTGATGATTTGCGATACCCTGGCGTATGGTTTAGTTTTGAAGAGGATGGGTTACCCGAAGGGCTTAAGGGAACACAGTCCGAAGACCGGAGACAGGAGGTGAGGCGGGTGTTAGTATCCCAGAAGGCCATAGATGGGGAAGATCGGGATGCGTTGGATGAGGTTGTAGAATGTCCAATCATGGCCGGAGATGTTGCCCGGGCAGTCGTAAAGGTGGGCTCTTATACCCGGGCACATTGTTTCAGTAGTAGCTCACAATGCCTGTTTTTTTGAGGTTCATGATGGCATAACTCTGTATTTTCATCCAGCCACGGCAGACCCAGTCTACATACGATTAGGGGAGACAACTGCGCAGGATTTGACTGTGGATCTTGGACCACCTCTTCGAGTTCACTATAAGGATGATGAGAGGATGACGATTCACTCGACGAGTCCAGCAGCTGATGCAGATACAGAGACAGGATGTACGGTATGTTCAACTGCACCAGATTTACAGCCTTTGAAGCCATCTGTTCTTGGCAGATTTTTTCAATTATTTCCAGCATGGACTAGACTTCCTCATCTCTGGCACTACCCACGTCGTTAAAAAGATAGTCCTTCACTCAAATGTGGTAAGTCTGTTCTCTTGGCACTTGCAACACACGAGGTTAACCTTGTAAAGCCTGGATCATTATTATTTCAACGGTACAAACGATGTAACTGGGAAATAGAAGGTAAACCAGAGGACGATGAGGATGGTGATTCTGTTTCATTTTCCTTGATACCATTCGCCCTCATCCGAATCACTCCATACAGATACTCCACCGCGAAAGTGTTTTCATGACAGGGCACGTTTCGTTCATTTTTGTTCGGGCTTCTCTACTCAGTAAGGTGCTTTTCTCCCAGTTCGAAACAATCAGCCATTTTCTCAGTCCCCATGAATCTCCACCGTCGATGCTTCTGAACCGCACGGACGAGGAAGACAACATAACCTTGCCAAGCCCAACTACCCGTGAGTTCTTCCAATCCCTCTTTATAATCAGTCCCCTAATGTCACTGTTTCTTAGGCCTCCATGGTTACGACGGCATCATTTTGGAGGTCTCAGAATCATCACAAGTTGTATCCGTTATGTTGTTCTGAACATCCACGGTGCTTTATCCTTGTCACCTGTCTAAAGACGTGCTCGTGTGAAAGGTAATATTGCCCTGGTCGATTCCCCTAATTCATCAACGTGTACAAACGCAGCGATAAAGGTCACCATTACCGTCCTCCCGTCCTCTCGAGGTGATAGCTAATAAAGATAATTTCCTTTTGCCGTTCGCCTGCCTGTGCAAGTCACAACAACACCTCGTATAGTTATATTCATTCGGAGAATTCAAAGAGGGGAGTGTGGTATCATCACAATGAAGATATCTGCGGCGAAAGGACGTACACACCCAGGCTTTTCCAGTACTAGGAACTATCTAAAACGTACTACAAATGAATCCCATCTTCATCTTCAGGCTCCTGCTCAGGAGTCGACGTCGTTCCGCGGCCGATGGTCCTCTGGACTGTGTGTACGTCTGTCTCAGGAGGCCTCCTCGACTCAGTAGTCCCAATTGGCGTAAGGTCATAGTGATGACTGGTCAATACCCCTTTCTCAGTTAGAGCTAGCTTTAGAATCCCAATGCGCTCCTCTTGAGAACCACTTTTCCAACGGGGGATCAGTGCGAATATAAATCTATACAGTGGATGGACGAACATCACAACTTCGTTCTCCTCGATGGCCTTCGTGATTTCGACATCTGCTTCCCCAGGGGATGTAACATGATTATGGAGCACCTCTTGCGTCTGCCTTAAATGTCGTAGAGAGTTCTGAAGGCGGGTGATTTCTACCGGTGTACAACTGGGTCAGGAGCCTGAGATCAACGCAAGTAGTGCATAGGACGGCTCGACCTTCAGTTATTGTGCAAACGTCCAACAAAATCGCTTCGGTCAGACTGAAAGGTTGAGGGTATCGA
>Ga0210387_10001075_pt1 | contig 20427 bp, 17 predicted proteins | sample IncBWC7OmetaG_FD_160108 | JGI IMG/M metagenome (GOLD analysis project Ga0210387, IMG submission 160108) | Forest soil microbial communities from Barre Woods Harvard Forest LTER site, Petersham, Massachusetts, United States - Inc-BW-C-7-O ...
TATGTCCAGAGCTATACCAGGAGAGGTGGTTTTTCTTCGTCGACTTGTTTTGATTGTGATTTTCGCAGTTCCCTTGGGAGCAATGGCCGCCGGGCAGAGCAATACGTGCGCCCGGGTGGCGCCTCACGATGCGACTCCTGCGGAAGAAGCTTATGCGCAGGCAAAGTATGATGCGGCAGAGACCCTCTACGTGCAGGCGGCCATGCAGCGGCCTCAGGATATGGCTCTGTCCTCTGCGCTCGTGCATACTCTGCTGCATGAAGATAAAGTTGCCGATGCCGCGGTGCAGGCAAAAAGGGCGCTGGCTGCGGATCCTCGTTCAGCCTCTGCCCTAACAGCCCTGGCAGAGGTCCAGATTCACCAGGGAGAGCCGTGGCTTGCGCTGCAAACGCTGGATGCTGCCGCGATAGCAGACGCATGTTTGGCCCGAACCCACCTCATTCGCAGCCGCATTTTTCGGATCGATTCGATGTACGCCTCTGAGCGCGGGGAGCTGCAGCTTGCATACGACATCGATCCGACCGACCCCGATATCAGGCGAGAGTGGCTGCAGGTAGATTCTCCCGCAAAGGATATTGAGGGCACTGAAAATGCACTCGCGACCATGAGCAATGTGGATGCGGATCTTCGCGAGAAGGCAATGGCCTCCGTGCATTCTCTGATGGGGCAGCTTTCAGAAAATTCGCAGACGTGCAAGAGCAGTCCTGCTCTTCCATCTGCGGTTACATTGCCGCTCATACCCTCACTTCAGGATGCGAAGCATATCACCGGATACCAGCTTGAAGTCCAGTTCCCACAGGGCAAGGCGAAGCTGCAGGTGGATACTGCGGCTTCAGGTCTGTATATCAGCCGCGCACTCGCGGACGCGAATGGATTTCAACGTGCAGCGGGTGAACCGGCGAATACAGTCCATGTGGACCGCCTGCATATTGGACCGCTGGAGTTTCGCGACTGTATGGTGGGCGTGAGCGACACGCCATTTCTCGATAAGGGAGATGGTTTTATCAGCACAGATATTTTTGCTCCTTATCTGATAACCCTGAACTACCCGGCAGGCAGGCTTGAGTTGGCACAACTCCCTGCGTTGCCCGGTCAACACGCGGGCAGTCTGCCGGGTGATCGTTATGTCGCACCGGAGACGAGCAGCTACTCTCCCGTGTACCACAGACTGCAGTACCTGCTCGTACCGGTAACGCTTAATAAAAAGGAACGCCGCCTCTTTGTGCTGGACTCTGGGATTCGCCTGAGCACGATGACGCCGGAGGTCGCACACCTGATCTCAACGACCAGGGTAAACTTCACGAACTCTGTGCAGACCGTGTCGGGCGGAACGCTGCAGTTCTATCGAGACAACTTCGATTTTCAGTTTGCCAATCTATCGCTGGACAACCAGGGTCATATTCTGGACTTCGATCCATCTGTAATCGATCAGAATGCAGGTTTCGAAGTCGCGGGAATGCTTGGATTCGACATGCTGCATGTTCTCGCAATTCATCTTGATTATCGCGATGGACTGGTCAGGTTTGACGCGGCCGGGACGAGCGTGCCCACGGCACAGCCAGTGTTGATTGCACGTTCTGGCTCAGACACTGCCCCGTCTAATGCGCAAGATTGCGATCGCAATAGCAATCAGCTTGGTGATCTGCCTCTGAACACCACCATCGAGGCAAAAGCTATCGGATGGATCGATTCGGGCCACCTGAAGCCCGGTCAACCCATCGCTTTGAAGGTTGTCAATGAATGGACAGGAGAGGGTTGCACGCTGCCTGCAGGAGCAGCCCTGTACGGCAGCGTTATGGCATCAACCCATGGATCGAGCAACGCACAGCTTGCTCTGGCATTTGATCGCGGTGACTGTGTCGGTCATACCAAAAAGCAGCTATCGCTGAGGGTAATTGGCGTGGTTGGGCCAGCCGATCATAATGAGGCGTTCCATAACGCGATGCCGACGGAAGTTGCAGGGGGAGGACGGGATATCTCAGTAACCGCCGCCGCGATGGGATTGAAGGAAGACGAAAATCTCAACCCGGGTGGCCCTCCGCACACTGTACATCCGGGCATTGTTGTGGGGCTTCAAGGCCTAACGATGACTCCCGAGGGAGGGCCGCAGTGCAGCGCTCTGCTCACGACCTCCGAGCACAGCGTACATCTGGGGGTCGGCAGTGAATTCATTTTGACGATGGAAAAGGATCAACAATAGGTGCCCCATGTCTCGCTTCTGAGACATGGGACATTCCCCCAACCCTAAAGGCTCTTATCCGGGTCTTTGAACAGGAACAGGTACGCCGCTCCTCCAACCACGCCACCTAGAATCGGAGCGAGCCAGAAAAGCCACAATTGTTGTAGCGGCCACCAATACCCGGCAAAAATGGCCGGTCCCGTGCTGCGCGCCGGATTCACCGAGGTGTTCGTAACCGGAATGCTGATCAGGTGGATCAGCGTCAGGGCCAGGCCAATGGCTATGGGTGCAAATCCAGCGGGAACACCGCGCTTGTCCGTCGCTCCCATAATGACCCAGAGAAAGAAGAAGGTCAGCACAAACTCCGCCACAAAGCACGCCAGCAGCGAATACCCGCCCGGCGAATGCGTTCCGTAGCCATTCGAAGCAAAGCTGCTCGATGCGGCATTGAAGCTCGGATTGCCCGTCACGATCAGGTAGAGCACCCCGGCCGCGGCAATGCCGCCCAGCACCTGCGCAATCACATATGCGGGTAGGTCTTTTACCGGGAAACGCTTGCCTACGACCAGTCCACATGAAATCGCCGGATTGAGATGGCAGCCGGAAATGTGACCGATGGCGAATGCCATCGTAAGCACTGTTAAACCGAAAGCAAAAGCTACACCGAGAAATCCGATTCCCAGTTCAGGAAAAGCCGCAGAAATTAAGGCCGATCCGCACCCACCAAACACTAACCAGAAAGTACCAATAAACTCAGCAACCGAACGCCGAACGAGTGATACCACCATCGATGAATCCTCCTTGCGTACGCCTGTACCGTGAGTTCTAAATACAGTCCAAAACGCTAGCACAGAAGCACTTACGAAAGCGAAATAATTTCGTTGAATATTCGGGTTCGAGCTTTTTCATGCAAAATCACGTCTTACCTGGCTAAAAATAAAGAACTTTAGATGTCCATATGTCTCTTGGGTTCACTCAAGTCTCTGAGAAAACTCCCCATAAACGCTGGGGTGGGGAGCGTGCGGGCTAGCTATTCGACGACAACTTCCTCTACACCTTTGCCTCCGCTGGTAAGTGTGATCGCGGCGGCAAGAATCAATCCGCCGCCCACCCATGCCAGCGGCCCCAGTCGCTCTCCCAAGAGCTTTACACCTAGAATCGATCCAAGAGCCGGTTCGATATTCAAAAACACTCCGGCGCGCGATGCAGGAACCCGGTGAATCCCCATATTCCAAAGCAGCATCGCCGCTGCATTGCACAGCAGCCCACTCGCCGCCAGGGCCAGCCATGCCCGCACACTGATGCCGTGCACTGGCGGCAGCCCATTCCTGGGCACCACCCAAATCGCCAGCATCACCGTCCCGCTCAGCAGGCCGTATGCGGTCACCGCTAACGGTGAGTGCCCCTGCATCAGGTGCTTATTCAACAAGACCCACGCCAGCGCAATCAGCAGCGATACCACGATCAGCAGATCGCCAGCCAGGCTGGGCCCGCGTCCGGGTGCACTTCGATGGCTTCCGCCCAGAACGATCAGCGAAACGCCCACTGTTGAACCGGCCAGAGCTACCCAACCCGTCCAATCCAGCCGCTCGTGAGCAAAGATAGAAGCACCCACGGCAAGAATGACCGGCATCGTCCCGACCATGAGCGCAGCATGGCTCACCGTCGTAAGCGCCAGCCCATGAAACTGAAGCAGATACTGCACTGGAATACCCAGAAAGGAAGCCACCAGCAGCAGCCACCAGTCGCGCCGCGAAAACCCGGGCCGCTTCAGCAAGAACAGCAAGGGAGGGCAGGCAAAAAGAAACCGGTAGAGCACCATATGCCCCACGGACATCTCGGCTAGCGCGATCTTGCCAAAGAAAAACCCCGTCCCCCAAAGACACCCCGCAAGCGCACATGCCCCATATCCCAGCAGGGCGCGAGCAGGCAGCTTTGCGGAACTGGTTGCAATGGAAGGCATATATCCACTCTGGCACAAGCGATGGAATCATGCTCTCCGATTCATGCGAACGAAGTAATTTCGCTCCTGAAACGAAAGATAAACGCGCCGAAAAAACCAAAAGCCCGGCGCGAGGCCGAGCTCTGGTGGACGCGTATGCCTGGGAGCCTGCCCTGAGCGATGCCGAAGGGCCAATCCTTACCAGATGGCGCAGCGTTTTGCCGGAGCCATCGGGGCTCCGGTTTTACAGCCGAAGGCTTTTTGAAATTCCGGCAGATTGACGACAACGCCATTCACGCGGAACTCTTCCGGAGAGTGCGGATCGGTCTGCACGCGCAGCCGCAGGTCTTCCGGACGATTGTTTTGGCACCAGCCCTGCCCATAGGCTACAAAGAACTGCTGCTGGGGCGTGAGCTCGCCGTATTCGGCATCGCCTTTTTTCGTGAAATCAATGCCTGCGCGCTGAGCGTGGTCGAGGTAGGCCAGAAATGCCAGCTTCAGTCCGCCGAGATCGGCAATGTTCTCGCCGAGCGTCAGCTTGCCGTTTACGTGCAGGTCATCCACCGCAACAAATCCGTCATATTCCTTCACGACGCAGTCTGCGCGTTCAGTGAATTGCTTCCCATCGGTAGGAGTCCACCATTCTTTGAGGTTGCCCTGGCCGTCGAACTGTCGTCCTTCATCGTCGAAGCCGTGTGTAAGCTCGTGACCGATCACGCCGCCGGCGTCACCGTAATTAACCGCATCATCCTGCCTGGGATCGAAATACGGCGGCTGCAGTATACCGGCAGGGAAGTTGATGTCGTTCATCTGCGGATTGTAGTAGGCGTTGACGGTTGGCGGTGTCATGCCCCACTCCCCACGGTCGACCGGCTTGCCGATCTTGTTGATTTCCCGGTGCGCTTCAAACGAAGCCGCCCGTTCGACGTTGCCGAGAGCATCGCCGCGCTCGACATGAAGGCTTGAATAGTCGCGCCACTTGTCTGGGTAGCCGATCTTGTTGGCAACGGAGTGCAATTTTTCCTTGGCACGTGTTTTGGTTTCAGGACTCATCCATTCAAGCTGATCGATGTCCCGGCTCATGGCGGATTCGATGTCTTGCGTCAACGCGAGCGTGCGCTGCTTGTCTTCCGGGCTGAAGCGCTCGGCAACGTAGACCTGGCCTAAAGCCTCACCCAGAGCGCGATCGGTCGACCGAACACAACGCTTCCAGCGAGGCCGCTGTTCAGGCTGGCCTTCCAGAATCTTGCTGTAGAAGTTAAATGACTCTTCATCGAGCGCCTGCGGAAGCGCGGTTCCCGGTGTCTGCCGTATCACCGCCCAGCGCAGGTATGCCTTAAGCGAGTTGAGATCGGTGGTCGCCAGCACCTGGTTCAAACCGGTAAAGAAGCCGGGCACCGCCACATTCATTGAATCCACCGAAGGAGCGTTCAATGCGTGTAGATAGCGTGTGAAGGCGAAGTCCGGAGCGGTGCTCTCGAATTTTGCCAGCGTCATTTTGTGATACAGGGCCTGGGGGTCGCGCCGCTCCACGTTGGTCAGCGAGTGCTTGGCCAGCTCGGTTTCGATCTTTAGAACGGTATCGGCATCTTTCACGGCCTGTGCGTGCGGCTTACCCAGCAGCTCGAAGGTGCGAATGATGTGATCTCTGTATTGGGCGCGCAGTTTTACGGATTTCTCGTCCGTGCGGTCGTAGTAGCCTTTTTCCGGAAGGCCAAGCTCGGCCTGATCGAATTCGGCAATCTGTTGCGTAGCGTCTTTAAGGTCCTGGTCGGAGGTGAAGCTGAAGAATGTGCTCACGCCGATACTGTCCAGGTAGGCGGCCAACTCGGGCAGGTCATTTTTCGATTTGAGCGCATCAATCCGATCCAGCGTTGGCTGCAAAGACTTAAGTCCAGCCTGGTTCACCGCATTGACGTCGATGCAGGTCGCATAATAGTCGCCGATCTTCTGCTCATTCGCCGAGCGTTCGGAGCCGCCGCCGGCTGCCTTTTCAAGAATGGACTTCAACACCAGCTGATTCTGGTCATCCAGCTCCGTTCCGCGGCCATAGGATGATTCGTCGGAAGGAATAGGATTCTGCTTCAGCCACCCGCCGCAGGCGTACTGGTAGAAGTTCACACATGGATCGACGCTCGTATCGATCAGCTTAGGATCCAGTGCTTTAAGATTCTTTTGCGCTTCCGGCTTATCCTGCGCCATAGTGACAACGGGTAAAAAAAGCCAGCCGGCAAGTATCAGGCTGGAGAAGAGTGACGTTCTGGAAAAGTTCATGCATGCCTCAAATATGACGCTTGCGAAAGCCAAGCAGCCAATTTAGCGTTATCACAAACATACGCAACCTGGAAGTCAATCGTTTCATTTTGTAGGAAAATGGTGAGCATGGAGTTGAGAATGGGCGTGAGCGTCGCAATCCGGATGCTGCTGACGTTCTCAATATCCCTCTTGTGCCTGCCAATCCATGCGGCGGACAAGCAGAAAAACAACGATCCCAGCGCAAACATTACTTTTCGGATTCCCGTGGAAACACTGGGGTATCTTGCTCCCAGCTCTTTTTATCTGACTTCGCGGCTTTCTTCCATTTCGCTCGACTTCATCGACAAAGACCATTTGCTCTTTACCTTCCGCCTCTCGGGATTGATGAAGCGCATCCCCAACGATCCTCAGACAGACGAAGACCAGACGATACGGGCGGCTGTACTTGCGTTGCCCAGTGGCATTGTCATATCGAGGGTGGATTGGCGCATGCATGACCGCTGGCGTTATCTCTGGCATCTGGGCAATGGCAAGTTCCTGGTGCGGCAGCGCAACTCGCTGTTTCTGACCGACGAGTCACTCGAACTGCATCCATATATCAGCGCGGATCTCCCCATCCAGGCCGTGCAGCTCTCACCGGATCGCAGTCTTGTCGTGGTCGAAACAGAAGGGAAGCAGGAGAACCAGACAGTGGCGAGTACCGGGAGCTTTCTCGGAGATCCGGCGCCTCAAACGAAGCCGGTGCACGTCTTCGTCATGCGTACCGATACGCGCACGATGATCGCCCGCTCCGATGCGTTGAACCCTATCGCCCTGCCGATGATGGGCGAAGGATATCTGCAGGCTATGGCGACGAAGCAGAATAAATGGATGATTCGCTACTTCCCATTCAAGGGAGAATCAAGCTCGCTGACTGAAATTGAGTCGTCATGTCACCCGACGGAAGAGACCGTCAGTAATGAAGTAACTCTGGTTATGGCCTGCGCGCGTTCCAGCAATGATCACATGGTAAGCGCGGTCAGTCGCGATGGCACCGTGCTCTGGCAACAACGTTGGGAGAGTCGCTACATCTGGCCGACGTTCCAGTTGGCATACGATGGAAGCCGCTTTGCCTATAGCTCGCTGCAGTTAAGTCATCCGGTCGGGATCATGGATCCGATCGATGAAACAACGATAGTGAATCAGATGGTGGGAGTCTTTGATACAAAGACAGGCCAGCTGCGATTGGTCACAAATGCGACGCCGATCTTAAGCGCAGGACAAAATTATGCGCTTTCACCGGATGGCTCAAGGTTTGCAATCTTGCGCGGTAACGCGATCGAAGTCTACGATCTTCCGCCCGCTTCCGTAGCCGTTCCAGCCAAAACAACCGCCAGTCACTGAAGACGAGCTGTTGCTACAGCTTGAAGAGTTCCCGCAGTCGCCGTGTCTGCGCGCGGCTTACCGGAATTTCCGTCTGCTTTTTGTCGTCCATACGCAGCTGGTAGCTGCTCTTGAACCAGGGCACAACTTCTTTGATGTGGTTGATGTTGACCACATAGGACCGATGCGCTCGCCAGAAGGTCAACGGATCGAGCAGATCGAGCAACTCTTCCAGCGTGCGGCACTTCGATTGGCCCTCCAGCGAAGGCGTCACGACCGAGATGACACCTTCGTCGATGGAAGCAAAACAAATGTCTTTCTGATCGACGAGAAGCAGGCGGCTTTGTGCCTGCAGAATGATCTTTCCACTGTGACGCTGTGGCTGTTGTTGCTGCTCAATAAGCTTGAGCAATGCTCCGATGCGGATATCGCTATTGAGATCGCGATGGCCGCCGGCAGGAGGATTCTCTTCCTGCTCCTGCACGCGAACTTCCTGCAGACGCAGACGTGCGCGTTCGAGCGCCTGCAGCACGCGGGCGCGGTCAAAAGGCTTCAGCAGGTAGTCAATCGCATTGACGTCAAATGCCTTGACTGCATATTGATCGAAGGCTGTGGCAAAGATAATCTGCGGAAGATGCTCCCCATCGCTGTGTTCCAGCAGCTTCTTTAGTACCGCAAACCCATCCAGACCCGGCATCTGCACATCCAGAAAAACAACATCCGGCTGGTGGGTTCGAATCAGCTCGACTGCCTCGACGCCATTTGTTCCCTGAGCCAGAACCTCCACATTGCCCGTGGTGTCCAGCAGATACTTCAGTTCTTCGCGTGCGAGCTGTTCATCATCGATGATGAGCGCGGTGATTGCCATAATTCCAGTTTACAAGTATAGGAAGCGGCAGAAACTGCGGTCAAACGTGCGGGAATACTAATTGTGGAAGGCGTGCAGGCGCGCTGGGCGATTATCCGAGGCGAGGTCATGTCCGCAGGACACGCAATAGAGGTCAGTAACGCGCACGCTGCGATAGCAGTTTCCGCACGAAGCGGAAACCTGATACGAGCATTGCGGGCAATAGTGGTATTCGCTTTGCACGCGCGTGTTGCAGGCCGGACACAGAGAGATAATCGGCTGTCTTAGAAGAAAATAAAGCACGGCGCCAATACCTCCGGGCATCACGAGGCAAACGATCATCCAGATGCGCGCGCTCATGCCGCGGCGAGGTGAATCCCTGCTGACGTAGCCCACCATCAGCATGTAAAGCGATGCCAATGTGCCCCAGGAAAGCGCGAAATAGATTCGCAGGCCCATAGGGGCAGGCGGATGACGATGCTCCTGAGGGAAAACAATCCAGAACAGATACTGCATGACGACAAACGTGAGCACCGCAGCCGCAACCGACCAGCGAGGGATCAGCTTTAACTCGCTGGAAAAAGTTGTTGCCTGCTCTTCTCGAAATGGGTAGTTCGTCGCCATGTTTTCTTATCGCCGTCCGCGAGGCATCTGTTCCTGGCTGCGAAGGCCGATGAGAAGCGCTCCGAGTATCGTAGAAAACAGCAGCGCAATGAGCACCAGCACCATACTGTGCAATTCAAATAAATCGCCGCCCGCGAGGAAATCATCGACGCTGCTCCAGATGGCTGGTGTCAGCAGCATTGCAAGTACGGAGATTGTCAAAGCCACGATCGCCCCATTCCGGCGATTCCGCTTTTGCTGCTCGCGCAATTCGGTTGCCGCCTCCAGAACTGCACGACGTGTCCGCTGCACGACCTGCATATCGGCGCTGGCATTCATGCCCGTCAGCATCTCTATCAGCTGAGGTTCTGCGAACTGTGAATCTGGCGAAGTATCTGTGTGAAGCTGGGGCCCGTTCACAATGCCTCCTGTTGCTGAGTCATTGCCTCAAGCCTGGGCTTCAACGAAGCCAGTCCGCGATACAGACGCGACTTCACCGTCGATAGCGGAGCCGTGGTAACCTGCGCGATTTCGTCGAGCGAAAGCTCTTCATGGAAGCGCAGTATCAGCACCTCGCGATGCAACGGATCGAGCGTCAAAAGCAGCTTGGCAACCAGCTGGCTGTTCTCGTAGCCCTGATAAAGATCGAAGGGATTGGGACCGTTGCTTGGAACTTCGAAAGTGCGGTCATCTTCGGTGTTCTCGCACAATTCTTCCAGGCTCACCATGGTCCGCTTACGGCGCATATCGATGACGAGGTTGCGCGCAATGGTGAAGAGCCAGGTGTCGAACCGGGCATTGCCGTTGTATTGGGCGCCGCGCAGAAGCACGCGCATCCACGTTTCTTGGAAGAGATCCTCTGCCATCTCGCGGTTTCCTGTGAGATAGAGCAGATACCGCAGCAGGCGATGCTGGTACTGCACGATCAACTCGTCCAGGAGGCCCGCGTCATGCCGCTTCAGCCCCTGGGCGATCAGGACATTTTCCTGCCGCGATTGTGTCGTGAGTGTGAGAGAGGCAGTGCTCATTCCACTTTTAGAGACGGGGTTTTCACTGCCAAAGACTCTCTTCAATAGAAAATTCTGCACTTTTTCGACTGGGCTCATGGTCAAATCCTGGCAGCGGACAAGTGCCACGAGGCGCAGCTTGAGGAGCGATCCGCTAACAGTCCTATTATCCGGCACATATGCAGCCGACAGCAAGCGATACACTGAATAGGATGGAAGTTCTTTATGGCTTGCACCCGGTCGAAGAAGCATTGCGGGCCGGAAGCCGCCAATTCGATCACGTCTGTGTCGCCCGTGAGCGCCAGGATCAACGCCTGCAGCGCATCATCGACGCCTGCCGCGAGACGGGTGTGCGCCTGCGCTTTGAGCCGCGCGAGCACCTGACAAAGCTAGCCAAAACTCCGGGACACCAAGGCGTCGTCGCCGTCGTCCGGGCCAAGGCGTTGCTCGAACTCGAAGACCTGCTTGACGGACCCGAGCCGCGATTGTTGCTCGCCCTGGACGGGGTCGAAGATCCGCAGAACCTTGGAGCTCTCCTGCGCACCGCCGATGGCGCCGGTGCGGATGGCGTCATCCTCACCGAGCGCCGCTCCGCTCCGCTGAGTCCCGTAGCCGTCAAAACCTCGGCGGGCGCGGCAGAGCACGTGCCGATAGCCCGCGTCGTGAACCTGAGCCGGGCCCTCGAACAGCTCAAGGAGCGAAATTTGTGGTGCGTCGGGCTCGATGAGCGCGGAACAATGTCTTACGACCAGTTCGATTTCACGTCTAACTGTGTATTAGTGCTGGGGCGCGAAGGAGCCGGTCTGCACGATCTCGTCCGGCGGCACTGCGATCACCTGCTCAGCATCCCGATGGCGGGCAAAGTCGCTTCGTTGAATGTATCGGTAGCCGGAGCGGTTGTGCTGTATGAAGCGGCGCGTCAAAGACGTGCCGCGCTAACGCAGCCGGAAACACCGTCCGCGCCAAAGAAGAAAGAACAAAAAGGTTTAGGTTCATGACAGTAGTTAGGCCGCTTCTGGCGGCAGTCGTATGCAGTGCAGTTGCCTTCGCTCAGACCGCGACACCACCTCCTCAAGAACAAAGTCCGGCTCCTCAGGAACAGAGTCCCGCCAGTCATGGCAAAGTGCTCTTTTCCCGCTCCGCCGATGACGCGCAGCCGGCCGGGGCCCATCCGGAAAAAGTACAGGTGGAAACGGGAAAGGTGAGCGATGTCGAGCGGTCGGCCGTGGTCTTCACTGCCTATGATCTTGACGTTCACCTGATGCTTCAGCAGCAGTCGCTCGCCGTACGTGCCCATGTAACGGTTCGAAACGACGGCGATCGGCCTCTGACGTATCTACCCTTGCAGCTTTCGTCTTCGCTCCAATTTGAATCCATCAGCAAAAACGGCCAAAAGTTGCCGTTTGCGCAGCAGCTTATCAATAGCGATGCCGACCACACAGGCCAGTTACGCGAGGCGGTCGTCGTATTGCCCGCGCCGCTCGCTCCGAAAACCGAGTTGATGCTGGATATTGTGTACAGCGGCGGAATCCCCGTTTCGACAAAGCGTCTGGACCAGATCGGCACACCCGTCGACCTCGCGCAGCAGTCCGACTGGGACCAGATTTCCCAGGACTTCACCGGCCTGCGCGGTTTTGGCGACGTGGTTTGGTATCCGGTTTCTTCCATCCCGCAGGCGCTGGGTGACGGAGCGAAGCTCTTCACCGAAATCGGACGGCAAAAGCTGCGTCAGCAGAGCGCGCAAGTCGCTGTGCGTGTAACCGCTGAATATATTGGAGCCGCTCCAAATGCTGCGGTCATCAATGGCCATTTCGTTCCAATTCCAGCCCCCTCCGTTACGCCATCGGCCTCCTTTCCCGGAGTCGTGACCTTTTCGCTACCGGCGCAACGCCTCGGCTTCGGGACGCTGAATTTATTTCTCGCCACGCGCATTGCGCATGAGGCGAACGGCATACGCGTGCTTGCCGCTGACTTTGACGAGCCGAATGTGCAGGGCTATCTGACGGCTGCGACCATGGTGCAGCCGCTCATCGAGCCATGGCTGGGCAGCCAACCGAAAGAGCCTCTGACCATCTTTGACCTGCCCGAGAAACACGATGCCTCCTTCGAACAGGGAGCGGTCACCCTGACCGGCCTCCAGGCACTGGACCCGCAGGTGTTGGCAAACGCTCTGAGCCATGGCATGACGCATGCGTATTTCCAGTCGCCGCGAGAATGGTTGAACGAAGGGATGGCGAATTTTATCGGTACTCTCTGGGTGGAGCGGGTCAAAGGCCGCGAGTCTGCGCTGGAGCATCTTGAGGCGTCGCGCGGTGCTTTGGCCGTGGGCGAGCCTGCGAGTCCCGGCGAAAGCACAGGCCAGTCGCTGATCGATGCGGCGGATGCCGTCTACTATCGCGGCAAGGCCACGTATGTGCTTTGGATGCTGCGCGATCTTGTCGGCGACAAGGCTTTAGCGGCGGCACTGCGTGCTTATGATCCAACGCAGGATACTGCGCCGGAATATTTCGAACATTTGTTGGAGAAGGCCAGCGGCAAGGATCTGAAGTGGTTCTTTGACGACTGGGTCTACCACGACAAGGGATTGCCTGATCTGTCGATCTCCGGCATTTATCCGACGGCTTCATCGCAGGCGGGCCAATACCTGGTAGCTATCGATCTCGCGAATGACGGCTACGCCGGAGCCGAAGTGCCTGTCACGGTGCGCTCGCAGGCGACCACACAAACCGTGCGTGTGTTGATCCCGGCACGCTCCAAGGTCTCGCGCCGCCTGTTGATACAGGGCCTGCCTACTGAAGTCATCGTGAACGATGGTGTCGTGCCGGAGTTGCAGGCAAGCATTCACAGGCGCGACATTACCATGACCAACAACAGCAAATAGGCTCGCAGGAAGAAGCAGGAGAGCGAAGCAAAGAATCTCAACGATGGAAGCTCAATCCACATCGTTGAGATTCTTCTTCTCCCTCTGGTCGTCAGAATGACGAATCTATATTAGTTTGCGTTGAGTGATGCCATGTCGATCACGAAACGATACCGCACATCGCTCTTCAGCACGCGCTCGTATGCCTCATTCACTTTCTGAATGGGAATCAGCTCGATATCGCTGGTGATGTTGTGTTTCCCGCAGAAATCGAGCATATCCTGCGTCTCCTGAATGCCTCCGATGGCAGAGCCGGCAAGACTGCGGCGTCCAAGAATCAGCGAGAACGACGCAACTTCGTTGGGTTTCTCCGGAACACCGACGACGACCATCGAACCATTGACTTTCAGCAGGCTAAGGTATTGGTTCCAGTCCATCTCTCCGGAAACTGTATTGATGATAAGGTCAAACGATCTCGCCAGTTTCTTGAAGGTCTCCGGGTCAGACGTTGCATAAAAGTGGTCAGCCCCAAGCCGCTTCCCGTCCTCCTGCTTGCGCAGCGACTGGCTCAGCACCGTGACTTCAGCGCCCATCGCATGCGCGAGCTTCACACCCATATGCCCCAGTCCGCCCAGTCCGACGATTGCAACCTTTTTGCCGGGCCCGGCCTGCCAGTGCCGCAGCGGTGAGTAGAGTGTGATACCGGCGCATAACAGAGGTGCGGAGGCATCCAGCGCAAGATTGTCCGGCATGCGGAGAACGTAATTCTCATCGGCAACGATTTTGTCAGAGTAGCCGCCCATGGTCGGCACGCCCTCTTTGTCCTTGGCGTTATACGTCCACACAGTCCCCACAGCGCAATACTGTTCCAGACCCTCTTTGCACTGATCGCACGTGCGGCAGGAATCGACAAAGCAGCCAATACCGGCCTTGTCTCCCACCTTGAATTTCGTCACTTTGCTGCCTACCGCCGTTACCACTCCGGCAATCTCGTGGCCGGGAACCATCGGAAAGATGGATCCGCCCCACTCGTCGCGAGCCTGGTGAATGTCTGAGTGGCAGATGCCGCAGAATTTGATATCGATGGCGATATCGTGATCGCGCAGCTCACGGCGCTCAAAGACGTAGGGTGTTAGCGGAGCTTTGGCGGCGGCGGCAGCGTAACCTTTTGCTTTCGACATTTATGTCCCTTTCCTGATAAATCGTTCATGACAATGTTCATCTCTCGTTCAAACGAGCGATCCAGTCTTTTGATGCATGAAAACGTGCGAAGTTCCTACGGGAACCTCACACCTGGAGTGATGTCAGGAAGGGGACTAGGGCAGTTATCTAACCTTGCACAGAGACGCCGGAGAAGGACAGAATGACAAACCCGCGCACTGGCTGGCCGAAGAAGCGGGCCGGCTCAAAGACGCTGAAGAGCAGCTGGTTCTCAATCTGCGAGCGCGTGCGCGCATCGTCGGGGCCGGAAACGATCCGGTAGTCGTAGACGCGGCCGCTGCCGCTGATGAAAGCCTCGACGACGACAGGGTTGTCGCGCTCTCCGATATGGGCCGTGGTGGCCGCAAGATTCGAGTAGAGAAAATGTGGATTTGAGGCGTTACCCAGAGGTTCATCGCCGGCCGATGCCGACACCGGCGCCGCCACTGCGCCCACAAGCAGGCCAACGGTTCCGATGAGCAGGATGGCGCTCGCAAAGCCGGCCGATAGCTGTACCAGAAACGGCGCGACCGAGTTTTGCCAACGTACCTGCCAGCGGGCCAGATTCTGACTCGTCGAGCGCGTCTTTTCCTGCGAAATGGCTACACGCAAACGAAGTGCCAGATCGGCCGGAGCTTTCGCCGGGCCAAGATCGGCAAGCATACGTTGCGCGCTGCGCCAGCTCCCGAACTCTGCGGAGCACTTATTGCAGGACTCCAGATGCGCTGCCACTTTCTGCATGGCAACACCGGTGAGAGCTCCGTCTAAATAATCCGAAAACTGAGAACGAACGCCGCTGCATTTGCTCATTGTGCCTCCTTAGCAAGGCAGGCAACAGCAGATACAGGTTGCCGCGCAGCACCGGCGGGGCGCTTGGCGGCAGCTTCAGCAAACGGGGCAAGACGCGCCTTGATCTGGGCGCGGCCGCGCATCAGGCGCGACTTAACGGTCCCGAGATTCAGCTTGAGGATCTCGGCGATCTCTTCATAGGCCAGTCCTTCAATGTCGCGAAGGATTAAAACTGTGCGGAACGGCTCAGAAATTTCGCGTAGTTCAGCTTCGACGCGCGCCCTGATTTCTTCATGAGCAGCCATGTCGAAAGGCGACTCATTCTCGTCGATCAGTGTGTCCTTGATGCAGAGCGGCTGGCCCTCTGCGGAGTGGCCTGTTTCCGCTTCGATCGTCACTTCCTTACGGCAGTGGCGCGACCACCAGCGGCGCTGATTGGAGGCCTCATGGAGGGCGATGCGGTACATCCAGGTGCGCAGGCTCGATTCGCCGTGGAAACCGGAGATGCCGCGAAAGACTTTAATAAATACGTCCTGCGTGACGTCGGCAGCGTCCGCGGGGTTTTGAAGCGTGCGCGCAATCACGCTGTAAATTGGCTGATGATACGTCGCGATCAGCCACGAAAAGGCCTCTTCGGAGCCAGCCTTAAGCTCCGCGACAATATCGGCCTCTTCGGGCCGGACTGCGATAACGCCTGCCAGATTTCCCACTACAGTTCCTGCTTGCACCTTTGGGGTATCCTCCTACAGTAACAAATAGACAGGGAGTCTGGCATCTCCCCGGCATAGGGCGAACGAACAGCCACGACGTCAGCGGTAGATCGGATGCTGTATTCGCTTTCGAACGCTACTGCCGCCGGCGGCCGAGTGTCTCGCTCACTCTACCTGTTTAGACACCAGATGAGGGGATTTAGGTTCCAAAGAATCTGGAAATTCAGCGTTTTGAGTGGATCGGTAAGCCGGACGCCTTGATAACCCGCTCAGCCTTTGAATCCGGGCAAGTCGATTCGTTTTGCAATGTGATCCTTAATCCAGTGGCTGTCCCACCACTCCTTGGGGTCAATCTGGACGCCATCAAGCAACATGCCAAAGTGGATATGGTCGCCTCCGGCCATTCCGGTCTGGCCGCTTGTGCCCATGACCTGGCCTCGTTTCACCATGTCGCCTTCGTGCACATCAATATGGCTCAGGTGGCCATAGAGCGTCTGTAGTCCGTAGCCATGGTCAACAACGATGCAGTTGCCATAGATGCCCAGGGGAGCCGCATAGACCACCCGGCCATCATTGGACGCCTGAACACCCACATGCTGAGTAACCGCGAGATCGTATCCCAGGTGAACTTGCTGATCGATCTTTTTTCCCTGGTAAATGTAATTCCGTACATCCGCAAAGGTTGACTCATTCTGCGAATGGGACTGCCGAACAAAGGGCTGCGACCATAAAAACTGGTCTGCTGTCTTCTGCCGCAGATCGAAAAGCGTCTTGTTGTTTTCGCGCCGCATATCGGTATTGATCTTTACGAAACGCGCCACGGGATCGCCTGAGCCATTTGGATCAAGCTCATTCACCACTTTCTGCAAAAAGGCGTCGCTCACCTGCAAGTCATGTGTGACGTATCTCGGCTGCTCCTTTTTGGGGAACTGGAAGACGATCGGTGTCGTCACATCATTTCCAGCGCCATTCGAGGCGTAGACCAGCGGGACCGTGCTGGGCGGCATATTCCAGGCAAAGGCGAAGAGCGAAAAGAGGCCCGGTTTGCCATTGGGAATGGGCCACGCCCGGAAGACTTGATCGCCCACGCGCACGCCCGCTTCTGTCCACGGGCCCGAGACTTGGAAGGTGGTCAGATCAGCCATGCCAAGGTATAGGTAGTGTTGGTCAGCGTCGGAAGTGATGCTTGGTGGTTGGGTTACCACCGTGACCTCGCGCTCCCAGCGCGCCTTCTTTCGAAGGAAATCATTCGATGTAGCTTCAATGATCAGTTTCGCTTTGCCGTCTTTGAGCTGCGGCGCGGATTTGACCCCGGCGAAAAATTTCAGTGTGCCGTCCGTCACGTGCGCGAGCTGGTCATCACTCCAAACCGGATAGCGAACGCCATTCTGCTCGACCGATGCTACCAGCCTGCGAATACCGCGCGGATCGTGTACATGGATGGTTATGGGAGTTGCCTGGCCGAGAGTCGTTACCGGAGTTTCTACGTCTACAACCGGCGTTGCTGAATGCGCAACGACAAAGACAATCGGAAATAAAACGAGAGCGACGACGAGAACCAAAACAATGGCTTTTCGCACAAGCCATTCTAGCGCTCAAAAAAGCAAATCGAAGATCAATAATTAGGCCCTGGCCAATTTCATCGGAAGAGACATCCGCTCAGCCGATTGCGGCTATGGCCATCAGGAAGGAATAAGTTCCTGGGAAGCATTTTGGAGGTAAGCTGAGCTCATGAAAATCTCGGTGTATAGTGCCGTCCTGTTCGCTTGTAGCTGTCTTTCCAGCACTCTCTGGGCACAAAGCACATCGTCGGAATCACTTCTTGTGCTTTCTAAGCATGACCATACGTTAAGCATCGTCGACCCAACCAGCTTGCATGTGATTGCGCGGGTGCCCGTCGGCAACGATCCCCATGAAGTGATCGCTTCCTCGGATGGTGCGACAGCGTACGTCTCGAACTATGGCTTCGGTGCTTACAACACCCTCGCCGTCGTCGACCTGGCTGCTCACAATGCGCTTCCATCGATCGATCTTGGCCCTCTTCGGGGCCCGCACGGGCTCACCTTCGCCGGAGGCAAAACCTGGTTCACTGCCGAAGCCGCGAAAGCAATTGGGCGTTATGATCCGTCCACGCACACGGTTGACTGGATACTTGGAACGGGACAGAACCGCACCCACATGATCTACGTGTCTGAGGATGGACAACGCATCATCACCACAAACGTCAGCTCCGGTACCGTGAGCATCATCGAGCAGGAGCCTGTCCATATGCCAGGGCCACCACCGGGAATGCGACCACCGGCAGACGCTACGATGCAGCAGAGACCGCCCGGGCCTCCCATGGCTCGCACGGATTGGAACGAAACCGTCGTTCGCGTGGGCAATGGATCGGAAGGATTCGATGTCTCTCCGGACGGAAAGGAAATCTGGGTCGCGAATGCGCAGGACGGCACACTCTCTATCATTGATCTTCCCCGAAAGAAGCTGATTGAGACGATCGCCGCCAACGTTCCGGGCGCGAACCGTCTAAAGTTCACTCCGGACGGAAAGAGAGTTCTCGTATCCAGCGGACCTGAACTCGTTGTTCTTGATGCAAGCGCCCGCGAGGTGATCAAGCGAATTGCGATTGGACACGGCTCCGCAGGAGTGCTCATACAACCGGACGGTGCTCGAGCATTTGTTTCCTGTGGCCCGGACAACTATGTCGCCGTTGTTGATCTGCGCTCCCTCGATGTGATCGGCCACATCGACGCCGGGGGGGAACCCGATGGTCTGGCATGGGCTGTTCGTCACTAGTATCGTTGAAAAGCGGGTCCCTCTACTGCGCTGCGGTCGGGATGACGCTGCGAGCCGATGCTATGCCTTCGCCACCACTGCCGTAGGCAGCTCCAGCTGCTCCGAATCGGCAAATGGCTCAAAATGAGCCCGGCAGCGAGCCTCATACATGCCCGCCGCTCCTACCATGACGAGCTCCTGACTGCCTCCAAGACGTTGCGTATGGATTGCCGGAGCGCCACAGCGCATACAGACGGCTGAGAGCTTGACGACCTCATCGGCCACGGCCATCAGGTCGGGAATCGGGCTGAACGGCTCTCCGGCAAAGGTCGTATCCAATCCTGCAATGAGGACACGCTTTCCCAGATGCACGAGCTCAAGCGACAGGACAAGCAGGTTCTCGTCAAAAAACTGCGCTTCGTCAATGCCGATGACTTCGACCTGATCGATCTGGGCAAAAAGCGCTTCTTTCAGCCGCTCAACGTTAGCAACGACACAAGCATCATGCGTCTGCGCGCTATGCGAGGCGATAGCGGTCGTGTGATAACGAAGGTCGATATCCGGTTTAAAGCAGACGATGCGTTGTTTCGCGATCCTGGCGCGCTTCAGGCGGCGGATCAGCTCCTCGGACTTCCCGGAAAACATCGGTCCTGTAATCACTTCAATGCGGCCCGGCTGGATGACGGTCGTCATTCGCCCACCGCTTTCTGTTTCACGGCTTCGTGAACCGCCAGCAGGGTTTCCAGCAGCGGACGCAGATACTTCAGGTCGAGAGCGTTGGCTCCGTCCGACTTGGCCTCGGCCGGGTTGTCATGGACTTCGAGGAAGACCCCATCCACGCCTGCGGCCACGGCGGCGCGCGTCAGCACGGGAATAAATTCGGGCTGGCCGCCAGAAACACCATTGGCAGCCGAGGGCGTCTGCACGGAATGCGTGCCGTCAAAAACCACGGGCGCGAGCTTGCGCATAACAGGCAGCGAACGCATATCGACGACCAGGTTGTTGTAGCCGAAACTGGCTCCCCGCTCCGTGAGGAAGATGCGACTGTTCCCCGTCGTCTCAATCTTCTCGACAGTATGCTTCATGTCCCAGGGCGCGACGAACTGACCCTTTTTCACATTGACGGCGCGTCCTGTTTTGCCCGCCGCCAGAAGCAAATCGGTCTGGCGGCACAGGAAGGCGGGAATCTGGAGCACATCGGCGCCTTCGGCTGCGATTTCGCATTGCGACGGCTCATGCACATCCGTCAGCACCGGCAATCCGGTCGATTCGGCCAGACGACGCAGGATAGCCGTACCCTCTTTCAAGCCGGGGCCGCGGAAGCTGGTAACCGAGGTGCGGTTGGCCTTGTCGTATGAGGCCTTGAAGATATAGGGAACGCCGAGATCGGCTGTAACGCGCTGGACGGCGTCAGCCATTTTGCGCACATGCGCTTCGCTTTCGATCACACACGGGCCGGCGATCAGAAACAGCTTGCCCGAGCCCACGTGTACACTGCCTACTTCAAATTCGTGACTCACATTCCTCATTGAATCACAAGAAAAGGCCTGCTGGTGAGAGCAGGCCTTTTTGCGTTGAGGTGGAGGAGCGAGTTTAGCTGCCGCTGCCCGCCGTTGCGGAAACCGCCTGTGTCGCGTGGTTGCCGTGCGGAATGGCTGCCGCGCACGTGGGCTGTCCGGCTGCCAGATACGGAGAGTTCTGGTTGGCGGTCAGCGCGCCTGTGTTCGGGTTCAACTCAAGGCCGGACACCGTGTTGTCGATGAAGTTGGCGGTGTAGACAAAGCGTCCGAGCGCCGGCTCAATCAACACGCAGGAAGGACCCGCGCCTGTTGCAAAAGTACCAGCCCCGGAGATTGCCGAAGGCGTTCCTGTTGCCCCGATCGCATACGCCGATACG
>Ga0210387_10001078_pt1 | contig 20382 bp, 21 predicted proteins | sample IncBWC7OmetaG_FD_160108 | JGI IMG/M metagenome (GOLD analysis project Ga0210387, IMG submission 160108) | Forest soil microbial communities from Barre Woods Harvard Forest LTER site, Petersham, Massachusetts, United States - Inc-BW-C-7-O ...
CCGATTTGCGGTAATCGTCGATCGCGACCCCGAGATTCCGCGCCTCGGCACGGGCCGGCGCGTCGTCGCGCCGCACGAGTCCAATGACGCCCGGACGATCGACGGTCCGAAGCCGGCCGAATTGCTCCGGACGGTCGTGGAGCTCTCGCGTGACCGCTTCCTTGCCGTGTGCACGCTCCAAGTCGGCGAGGCGGATTCGCGCGTCTTCAGGTGCCTGGTAGACACGGCCCAGGGCGCGGGTCACGTCGTCGGCCCGATTGCGAGAATCGCGTGCCGCTCGTTCAAGCGCGTGCGCATGCTCACCGGCCTCGCGCGACCGGGTCTCGGCCTCGCCCAAGGCTTTCGCGTAGTTCGTGACCTCGTCGTACGCGCGGATATCGCGCACGAGGCCTCGAATCGCTGGATCGATCTCGCGACCTGGCTCGTTGAGCGCACGCCCAGGGTACGGTGCGTCGAACTTCTGCTCCAAACGATTGACCGACAGATCACGGGCAACGCGTGAGGCGCGGACGTGTTGCTCGCCGTCCGTGATCACGATCCCTTGCCCCTTGGGCTCGATCTCGAGCCCGTGCTCCGCTAGGCGTTCGGCGAGATCTTCCCACGACTGCGCCTGCCGCAGTTCCGGTACATGCTGGCGCACCTTGTCAGCGAACGACATCTCGTGTGTCCTCTCGGCGGCATGACGCTCGCCACTGGTATCGAGGGCGCGCTCCGGGAGCTCGTGACCGGGCGCGCGATACAGGCGGCCTGGCACTTCGCGGAGTCCTAGCTCGCGCTCCGTCTCTCGAAGGGTCCGCTCAATCCTCGGGTGATCCTGCCAGCGCTCCCAGGCCACGCCGGTCTCGGGGTGCACGCGGTTGACGACGATATGAACGTGGGCGTGCTCGCGATCGCGGTGGGCGACGAACATGGCCTGGTGCTCTTGCAACCCCAGCCTGTCCAGCAGTCGGTCCGCCACGAGCTCCATGCGTCCCCGATCCACCGTATCCGTGAGATCGAACGAGAGTGACACGTGATAGACGGGCTTCTGGACTCGAAGACTCTGTTCGGCCGTAGCCTCCATGACGTAGCCGGCGAGCTCCGGGTCGTCGGTCCCACACAGATTCCGTGAGGCGATCCAATCGACGCGGTCGCGTTCGCGGCCCGACCGGCCCACTTCGAGATAGTGCATCAGGCCGCCGAAGCTCTTCCCGCTGCTCGTCTTCGCGATCATTTCTCCGGGGCGTCGACGAGTTGGCGGAGGACTGACACGTGAAGCGCGAGGGCGGCCTCGAGCTTCTCCTGGGTGGGGAACAGTTCACGGGCGTGGGCCTCGTGCGCGAGCTGGTTGAGGTTGTTGCCGCTGCGGGCGAGTTCGCGCAGCAGCGCCTTCTGGTCGACGTGGCGCGCGGCTTTGGGCACAGCGCCAAGCGCGCATTCACGCACGAAGCGGGCGACGGGGAGATTGCACTCCTTCGCACGCTCGGTCACGGTCGCGATCTCGGCGGGAGTCCAGCGGACGAGTGTGGGCTTGGTGCGGGGTTCTGACGTCGGGGGTGTCATGTGTTGGGTCGGGTTGAGGTCTAGTCGACGGTGTTCGGCTGGGAGGGGGTCTTGTCCCCTGCTGTTACGTGAGGAGGCGTCAGCGATATCGCTCACGGAGTCTCGGTCGACGAGCTGCGCCGCTCATGAGTGAGAGCCGCGAGAAGCTCACTCGGTCTATTCTGCGCGTTACCAGAGGCATCGATATCGGGACTCCTACCTACCAAACACCGCGGGACTCACAATTCCGCAGCCCTGCTAGGATGACACTTCCCGATTGCGGATTAATGACACGCAACCGCTCGACCCTGCTGAGATGACCCGGTTCGGGCCCGGACCGAGGGCACGCTTTGGGGCGCGCCGAAGCCAGCCCGGGCACAGCCCGCCATGGGTAGTTCAGGCGGAAGCGATGCCACGACCGGCGCAGCACCGCGCGGTCACTGAGGCTCGCGTATCGCTGTGGCGCTCAAGTCGGCACCGTTCCAACCAGGACAACCCGCTTCGTGGTGCGGCGTACCTCGGTGACGGTCGTGTCTACACCGGACAGTGGGTACGCCGCGCCAGTCCGATGCTGGTCCGTAGTGCGAGCCGCGGGGCGCGGGAGCCCCTAGAGAGCGCAGCGCCCCGACGGCTCGTGCTCGAGCTCAGCATCAGTTCGCGTGCGGGCGGCAACCGGTGGGGCCATGCGCCAACCTCTTCTTAGCGTCAGCCCGCACGACCCGGCTATCTTCGTTGGAGGCGCGGTGCCGGTGGCTCAAATCGACGTGATGACATTGCTTCGCATTGTCGCTGGAATCGTCATTCTCGGGGTCTCCGCGTTGCGTGCGGACGCGCAGTTCAGGGATGCCGGCGTGCAGCCTGGAACGCCCCCTGGAGTTGCCCGCGTGGTGGGATGCTACGACAGCTCACTCATGGCGGGGCCTTTCGTAAAGCGGACCCTCCCGCAATGGGTGCGCCTCGATAGCTCGGGCGCAATCCACACATCGAATGAGCCGGAGAGAGCACGCGTTCTTGGCATCGGACATTGGTATGCCCGTGGCGTGGACTCGGTCAGACTCACCTGGGCTGGCCCGGGTGTCGGCGGAACGGCTCTCCAGTTACGCGTAGAGGAAGATGCGCTTCGTGGAACGGGAGTGTTCTACGGGGATATGCCGCACACGCCTCCCAGTGCGCCCTGGCCCGTGAACGCCCAGCGCATCACTTGCCCCGCGCACCCATCATGAGGAGAGGCAAGGGGTACGCGGCAAGATGAGGAACGCGGCTGACGGCCCGTGGAGCTGGAAGCCGTCGATTACCCACATCCGCCGGCGACGAGCGGCGCCGCCGAGCGACTCAACCTTCGGCGTCGCTGCTCCTGGCAGCTCGGGTCGTCCTAGGTACTTCCGCCTTGAGCATCTCGACGCAGCCGAGTGCGAATGGCGGCGAGCAAGGATCAGATAGCGGGATGAGTGCCGGAGGCACGAAACACCGCTATCGATCCTCTTGCTCGCACAACTAATCACAACGGAAAGGCTGGGCGCCGTGGCGCCAGGCGCTATCGCTCTGTGCTGCTCTGCGGCTCGGGCGCCACGCGTTGGGCGCGACTGCCGAAGACCTCGATGTCGGTGCAACCGAGAAAGGCAGCGATGTCACGGCACAACCGTTCGGATCCGGTGCGGTCGCCGTTGAGTACGAGCATGAGGTGGTTGTACGAAATATTGAGGTTCCGGGCTACCTGGGCAGCGGTGACCCGGTTCATTGTAGCGGCCGCCTTAAAGGCTGCCTTGCGCTCCAAGGGCGCCATTCCGGTCGGCGACACCCTTTACCTCCATGGTCGATAGTATTGGCAGGTACGATACTATAGTCTACGTGCCAATAGTCACGAAAGCAACTCGGTGGGAGATTAGGCGAGCATCGGGTCTGCTCAGCCCGGTATGCCGGCCGGCAATGAGTGCTTATCTCCTAGTTACCGAGAGCGCAGGGTGGTACGACTGCGGGTGGCGGAATTACTGAGGCAGCGCGGGCTAAAGCCATACGATCTGATAACGGGAGCTGGCTTCAGCCCGCACGCGAGCTACAAATTGGCCAGCGACAATGGTCAATTCGAGCGCATCGCAGCCGACACAATAGATCGCCTGTGCGCGTTCTTCGAGATCGAACCCGGGGAGCTTTTTCAGCGATCTCCGGACTCAGGAGCGCGACGTCGTCAAAGCAGACGTCGAGGCGCTGAGTGATGCGGTCCATTGCGCATCGCAAGCGCCTGCAGCACCAGAGTGCACCTACGAGACAACCAACATGAGTTTACAGCAAGAGGTTGACAAGGCGAGAGCCGAGATTCGCACGGATGAATACTCGGTATCGATCGGTGAGTGGATGAGCTTGTACGAGAAGAACGAGCTAGACGTGCATCCTGAATTCCAGCGGTTCTTCCGCTGGACGGAGAGCCAGAAGTCGCGATTGATTGAATCGATTCTTCTCGGAATCCCGATTCCACAGATCTTCGTCGCTCAGCGACCAGACGGCGTCTGGGATGTTGTTGATGGAGTTCAGCGCCTCTCTACCATCTATCAGTTTGCCGGCCTTCTTAAGGACGAAGACGGTAACCCCGTGGCGCCTCTCACGCTATCGGAAACCGATTATCTGCCATCGCTCGCTGGCAAGCGATGGGATGACACTGAACACCCAGACCTTTCACTTACACCAGCTCAGCGACTGTTGATCAAGAGGGCGAAGATCGGCGTCAGTATCATACTCAAGGAAAGCGACGATCAGGCGAAATACGAACTGTTTCAGCGTCTCAATACGGGCGGATCCCAACTTTCCGACCAGGAGGTACGGAATAGCATAATCGTGATGCTGAATCGGGATTACTATCGCTGGCTGAAGGATTTGTCCGAGGATTCCAACTTCCGGGAATGTGTCGCTTTAGGGGATCGCGCGACCGATGAGCAGTACGACATGGAGCTTGTATTGCGCTTCATCGCCTTTCGAACCATGCCCGAAACTGAGTTGGCCCGTATAGGTGACCTTGGCGACTTTCTCACAACACGCGCCAGAACGCTCGCGCAAGACAGAGCGTTTGATCGCAGAGGCGAAGAGGAGGCGTTTCGTCAAGCCTTTGCGTTGTTGGCGGGGCAACTCGACGGAGACAGCTTCCGTCGCTATGAAGCGAAACGCGACCGATTCCTGGGAGGTTTTTCGGTCTCGGCATACGAGGCGATCGGCCTCGGCGTAGGCTACAACTATCGACGACTGCTGGACGACCCGGCAGTTATCGTTGATCGGGCAAAGGGTATCTGGGGCGACGTGCGCTTTCTGGAAAACTCCGGATCTGGTATTCGCGCGTCATCAAGGGTACGAAAAATCATCCCGTACGGCCGGAAGCTATTCGCCGTATGAAAATTCGAACGGTTGAACAGCTTTACGATGCTCTAGCGGATGAGCTGGTGTGGCGCAAGAAGGAGATCACGTCTCTTAAATTCTTGACTCAGAATGCGGTTTCTGCCCCCGACCGGGAGGCGGCTCTGATACGCGCGTCTGTCACCATGCTGTACGCTCACTGGGAGGGATTTGTTCGCGCCGCAGCCCTGCTGTACGTCGAACTAGTCGCATTTCAGCGTCTTAGAAATGGCGAACTAGCGCGGCAGTTTCTGACGCTATCCGTCCGGAAACTTCTTCGCGCAGCCGACCAGACAGATCGTATAAAGGCGCATCTAGATGTGACCGACTTCTTTCTGAACAATTTAAATGATCGAAGTGCGCTCCCCTACAAAGATGCGATTCGAACGGAAGCGAACCTCTCATCGCGAGTGCTGAAAGAGATCACCGACACCCTCGGCTTAGACTACGCGCCCTATGAGACCAAGAAGCACCTCATTGATGAGGGTCTACTGGACCGCCGGAACACCATCGCCCATGGCGAGTCGCTCGAGATCACAGTAGCCGAGTATCTTGAGTTGGCCACTCATGTAGTTGAGTTGCTTGATACATTCCTCAATCAAGTCACGAACGCGGCGGCGCTGAAGCGCTACTCACGTCCGGCTGCATAGCGACAGATCTATCGACCGCATGGTAGATATGGCATGGCGGCGTGTCGACGGTCCTATTGTGACCGTATTCAGCAACATCATCGAGATGGTTGGGCGGCAGTTCCCATTTCTCATCCCCAGCTTATCCCGTGCACCCGAGGTCGCTATGGCCAGCGACTACGGTGGAACGCATCAGTCGGCAACGCATCGGAGTTACTCGATCCTAATCGTCGACCAATCGGCGATGAGCATTTGGGACACCGCGCGCAAGCGCGTACGAGAGGCGATCCTGCATGACCGTCGCATGAGTTACAAGGGGTTGTCCGATGGAGTCAAGCGTCGGGCGCTGCACGATTTCCTGGCGGCGAGCAATGCACTGCCGGGCTTGCTATTGACGGTGCTAGTAAACCGTCAAATACCAACGATCCTCGGTCCGGAAAACCTGAGTGACCTCCGAAACCTCTTACCGCATCAGGCGAACTTACCTGGCAACTCGTTGCTGGAGCGCATGGCTCGCGTGTCTCTTTTCGCGTCCTTCGCGATAAGTGGATTGCTGCGCGACGGTCAGCGAATACAGTGGATCACAGACGTTGATGACATCATCGCAAACAAAGTGCGTCGCGAGCAGATGCTGCGTGTAATCGAACGTACGAGTGCTAGCTGCGAGCCGACGCCCGAAATTTCCTTGCGGCTCGGATCTACAGCCCAGGCCGATGCCTCGCTGGTCCTCGAAGACCTCGCAGCCATCCCCGATTTGGCTGCTGGCTCACTCGGGACCATTGTGGGGTCGGCCCCTGGTATGCTCTCGGCAATGATCGCAGGATTGGCGCTTCCTCGGTCCGACACAGTACGGAGTCGTGACCGCGAGATTATGAGCTGGCTCGCTTGGAAGCGCGCGCCGTTGAAGCGATGGTGCTTTGCAATTGAACCTGCCACGGAGCTCCTGGAATTTTCCGTGGCACTCTTGCGCCTCCACGACGCGGACGACCCAGTCTGATGTCGGCCGACGGTCGAGCACAGATAAGCATCGTCAGCTTTCAGTATCGACAGTTCGCAACGGCGATTCGCCGTGAAGGCGGGCCATGTCCCCAGGCTCGGTGCCGTGAACCCTCTTCTCTGGACCCAGAGATCAATTGATGCAATCGAGCAGGCAGTGCAAAGCCGCGTCCCAGCGAGGTTCTAACGCTTGACAAGTCGACATCCGAGGATACGACCGGCGCGCCGCGTTTTGACCGACGTCTGGTGGGGCACCAGATGGGGGTTGGTGTTCGCTGTTCTGTTTGTCCTCTGGGTCTCGTTGCTCGGCCTCGGTGACCTGCAAGTCTTCCAGAAGGAGATCTCCCTCGGTGTGCTCGCCTTCTATGTCGTTGCAGGGGTGATTGGCGGTGCGGCACTGGGATCGCTCCGACCAAATATCTCCCGGCGAGATGGCTTGTCGGCCACATGGGTCGGTATGGCAGCGCTTTTCCTGTATAAAGGCGTTCGGATTATGGAGCACTGGTTGCGGCCAGACGGTAAGACCTGGGCTTTCGTCTTCGCCTATGGTATTCTGGTACCGCTGGTGACTGCCTCTCGTATGTGGAGGCCGGAACGCGTGACCAAGAAGTCAGCGAACGCGGACGCGACAAAGAACGACGGCCATTGAGCGCTGGCTCCCCAACGTCATACTGCTGCACGCTGCTCTCACTCCAGGTCTCAATTCGGGATTTGCCCCGTGCACTGGCCCTGTTCGAGGACCGTCACAGCAGATAATCCCTGACGTTTCGAGCTGACCTGCGCGTGAGCGTCCCGTTTAGCGCCATGGCCAATCCGAGTCGGAACCAAGGAGCGGCACAGAGCGACGGACAAACTACGGCTCCGAGAGAACGAGCGGCGTCGGTCCACTGAGCGACACGCTCCAGTTGATGTTGGTCCGAACGATCACCAGTGCGGGATTAGCCACCGCGAGGGGTATCCCGCCCACGATCTTGAAACTCGGCATAGGCATTCGCTCGGCTACCTCGTGACCGTGAAATCGCACCAGCTCCCGAGATGTTGCGGCCCAGAAATCTCCATGAGACGGCGCGATGGCGAACACTGCCAAGCGACAGGACTGTGCGAGCCGCGGGTACTCGACCGTATCGATACCCGCCGCGCGGGGGCAGGGTTGCTCAAAGAGCGCGGTGGCCGAGTCGCCGCAAACCCTGATGATGCCGCCGCGCTCCAACATGTGCAGTAACCCCATAGACGCGATCACACAGGCAGAACGCTCCGGATCTTGGACGACACTGGTCACGGGTAGTCCGTATGATCTGGCGATTCTCGCCGTTGCCACCGGCTGCGAGCGATCGCCGGCCAATCCTCCCCTCACGCGCCACAGCGTGCCGCCCCATTCGCCGACGTTGGTACCAATGATTACGCTGCCATCCGGTGTGACCGCGACCGATCGTTGCACCGAATGCAAATCGAGCGCAGGGACCAATTGGCGCCGCTGCCAAGACCTCCCTCGTTCGGTGTATAGCGCTTCTGGGGTCAGGACCGTGACGGGGTCGCTGGCGGAGACAATCGTTATCGTGGCTGCCGTCGTATCGCGCATCCGCAGCTGTGCCGCATCGGCATGCCACTGCCCGCGCGCATCACGCCGCGAAACGACGGCAACACGTGACTGTCTCACAACCGCGACTACTCGCTTCTCGGGATCGATCCCGAAATCGAGAACAGTGCCAAGCGCGGTGTCCGGGACGAGGCGCATCGAATCCAATGGGACATGCGAGAGCCGGCCATTGATATCCAAGAGCCAGACGGTGTTGTCCGCGAGGACGGCCTTCGTGATATGGTCGATCAACTGCTGGGGGTCCGGCTGTACTAGCGTTCGAGATGGATCCCGAACGGCAACACCGTGCGGTGTCCGGATAGCTGGATTTGCCGCCAACAGAAGGGCGCCAAGGGTTACGCGCTTCATCGTCTCAATTCGTGAGTGCACTGGACCAAAGTCCATCTTGGAAAAGTTCGCTGACCTGAGGAGATTGATGCATTCCGGGGTACCGATCGCAAAATGAGCTCTGATTAGGATGACGTGAGAAGTTTGTGAACTTGCACAACGGTTGAGTCCGTTGGTGTGAAATTGGTGTCAAATTAGATCGGCAACGTCCGACATCGCGTCGCGCAGGTTGCGGCGGATTGCCGGGCTGTCAGAGGGAAAAGCGGCGCGATGCCGGAGTTGACGGGTAAATCAGGTGCGCCTGATAAGCGAGAGGTCGGAGGTTCAACTCCTCCTCGGCCCATTCAGCAATTCGTCGTTCGGCGTTGCGCCGTGAGTAAGATCTCGCCCTGTGATTCCGCCGGGGTCGGCACCAACCGCTGGTGCCTCTATCGGTCTCTCCAACTCACCCGATGATTACCGCTGAAACGGCGGCATTAGGCGCATGGGTACCAAAATTTCCGATCGCTCTGCTTCGTACATCCAACTTCTCGCGGAGTTGAAGGCGCGCATTACCGCGGCTCGTCTCAGCGCTGCGCTCGCCGTCAATCGCGAGCTTGTGCTCCTGTACTGGAGCATCGGACGCGACATTCTCGATCGCCAGCGAGCGGAGGGCTGGGGTACCCGCGTCATCGATCGGCTTGCGGCCGATCTTCAACATGCCTTTCCCGAGGCCAAGGGGTTATCCGCACGCAATCTCAAATACATGCGTGCGTTCGCTGAAGCATGGCCTGATCAGATATTTTGTGCAGCAGGTTGTTGCACTACTGCCTTGGGGGCACAACGTCCGACTGATCGAGGATCTCAAGGATCCAGTGCAACGAGAGTGGTACGCGCGAGAAGCCATCCAGAATGGTTGGAGTCGCAAGGTACTCGCGCACCAGATGGAAATGGGCCTGCATGCTCGACAGGGCACCGCGGTCACGAATTTCGCTCAGACGTTGCCGCGGGATCGCTCCGAGCTCGCCCAACAGCTCGTCAAAGATCCGTACACCTTTGACTTTCTGACGCTCGGGTCAGAAATGCTCGAACGCGAACTCGAATACGGGTTGGTCGAACGAATTCGATTACTCCTCCTCGAGCTCGGTAAGGGCTTTGCATTCGTCGGCAGCCAATACCATCTGGAAGTTGGCGGGCAGGACTTCTACCTCGATCTGCTGTTCTACCACCTCAGGCTTCGGTGTTTCGTGGTCATCGATCTCAAAATCGAAGACTTCAAACCTGAGTTCGCCGGAAAAATGAACTTCTATCTCTCCGCCGTTGACGACACGCTTCGCCAACCCGACGACCAATCCAGTATCGGCATCATCTTATGCAAGGATCGAAACAAGACCATCGTCGAATACGCATTGCGAGACACCAGGAAGCCCATGGGCGTGGCCCGGTATGAGATCGTGGCGTCCATGCCCGATAGTCTCAAGCAAGACCTGCCAACCATAGACGACATCTCGCGCCGGTTGCCGGAGATGTCTTTCGTGATGATGATGCGAAGATGAGCTACTCGAGACGGCCAAGTCGCGGGTTGACCTCTCACGGTCACAAATCCTGAGTTCTAAGAGGCGGATCGTGGACACGTCTCACGCGTCGAAAGCCAGGCCGGGCACGGCCGGCCATGGGTAGTTCGGACTAGAAAGCGATGCCACGACCGGCGGAGCATCGCGCGGTCACTGGGCTCGCGAGCCACTGTGCTGCTAAAGGCGGCAGCGTTCCAACCGGGACAACGAGCCGATTCGCCGGCCCGCGGGACGCGGGCCTGGCGCCCGGCCGGATCAACCGTATAATCCGGCACCAACAATTCGCGAATGTGTCTAGGGTTCCGCCAATCATCGCGATTGGGTCCGTGACCGAGCGACACCAACGGCTCGCGATGAGCCGCACAACTTACGGCATAAAAAGCCTGAGGTCCTTCCTACCCAAACGGTCGGAGCAGCCTTGGCTTTGCCTGAGATCGCCGTACTCGCCGCGTTGTCGCTCATGACAAAAGTGCCGGATCGCACACCGAATCTCATCATCGTGATCTCGGTCGACATGCTGTCCGGCGAGATCATGGACCGCTACACAGACCATCTCCCGGGAGGATTGGGGCGCATCCTCAGAGAAGGCGCGGTCTTCGAGAATGCTTACCAGGAGCACGCATTCACCGAAACGTGCCCTGGTCACTCCACGTTGCTCTCCGGACGACATCCCTCGTCCACCGGAATAGGCACCAATAGCTGGATCGACTCGATCACCGGCAAGCCGATCTACTGCGTCCAAGACGACCACGTCAGCACCATCGGTGTGCCGCCAGGCACGCCTGGATCGAGTGACGTGCAATTTCGGGGGACTACGTTCGGTACGTGGCTCAAAGACCAAATCCCGGGCAGCAGAGTCTTTGCGGTAGCGGGCAAGGATCGGTCGGCGATCATGATGGCCGGCCCCAAGACCGATGGTGTGTACTGGTTCCAGGAAGGATTTGGCTTCACGACATCGACGGCGTACGCGCCGGCGATCCCACCATGGCTGGTTGCCGTCAATGCGAGGCTCATGCGGCGTCTGCGCACCGAGACGCTCACCTGGGTGCCCATCGGCCCGTCCGATGGACTCACCTATCCGGGAGAATGGAAAGCCGACATCACGGGCGCGCCGATCGTGAGTCGCCTCCCACGGCTGATCCAGACGCAGGGATTTCCGGATGCCCCGAAACCCGGCTTCGTGCTCAATGAGACCCAGGACGGCGGCTTCTGGAACCGATATCGGGCCTCGCCGTTCTGGGATGATGACATCTTCGATGCCGCCGAAGCCTTGATCTCGCACGAACACCTTGGCGACGGCCCGCATCCCGATCTCCTCTGCCTCGGCCTATCGGCCACGAACGCGGCCGAACACGCGTTCGGCAACGCCGGACCGGAAATGCAGGATCTCATTCGTCGGCTGGATCGGCGGCTCGGCCTCTTCCTCGACAGAGCCCAGCACAACGGGAAGCGAGTCGTCGTCGTGCTCAGTGCCGATCACGGCGGTCTGGATTTCGCCGAGCGACTGAGGAGTCAGGGCGTTCCGGCGCGGCGGGTCGATGTCGACGCTTGGATGAAGGAGCTGCAGGCGCGCGTGCAGCGGGAGCTCGGCACCGACCAGCCACTCGTGCGTGACGGCGACGAACACATCACCGTCGACCACCAGGTCGCGGCAACCCTCGGTGATGTCCGAGACGTCATCGCCCGGATCACGTCCATCGTGCGAACGATGCCGGAGGTCGCCGACGCGGCGTCGCTCGAGGAACTTCGCGCGCTACCCGAACGCCGCTTCGACGATCCGCGCGAGGAGGATCTGCGCTATCGGCTGAAGTTCGCGGCGGCGCCCGGACGATCCGCCGACATCCTCTTCGCCTTCAATCCGCTCGTCGAGCGAGACGGTCCGCCACGGCACGATCCGGCGCAGCATGGCACTCCCTGGGATTATGATCGTCGGGTCCCGATCATCTTCTGGGGACTCTGGAGAGCCGAACGGCGCACCGATCCGGCGAGCACCGTGGATATCGCGCCGACTCTGGCGAGAGTCCTGGGCATCACGCCAGCACAACATCTCGACGGCGTGCCACTCACCCTCACTCGTCTGCGCTAGGCGGACGACGGTGATGCGTCGCCTGCTCATACGAGTAAGCGAGTCGAAATAGCTCTCCCTCGCTCCACGGCCGGTCAAAGAGCTGGAGGCCGGCCGGGAGTCTGTTTCCCCGTAGGAACCCCATCGGCACCGTGATCGCGGGGAACCCCATCGCCGGCGAGAAAATCTGGAATTGGAGACGTTCTCGCCTTCGCATCTAGACCTATCTCGCGTGCCTGACGGGCGCTCTGAGATTTCGGAATGACGTGCACGGGCGCTGGTTACGACGCGCTAATGCCGGCAGCTTCCGACAAGAATTCTGCGTACCTCCGCAGCCGACGCTCGGAGTCGTCTCAAAAAGCAGCAAATTGTCGGTTTATTAGTGTTGTGCCGTGTGACTGTTAACCGGGAGATCGTTGGATTGAAGTAGACCCCACCCTCGGCACGCTATGACTCAGCCGCGCCAATACCCCGCATCCACTGTTTCGTCGATCCACGCATGGTCTTCGGCGACCCGGCGTATCGAACCATGAGCTACGCTTGGGCTGTCTGGTTGTACCTCCTGAGCCTCGTGCCGACCGCGTTCGCCAGTTGGATCGTTGGCGGAGCGGCAATTAATCTCGTCAACCGGTTTCCAAGCACGCGTTATAGCTCGGCGTGGATGGTATGGGCCGTGAATATCGTCCCTGCGTTCTTGGCGGGCTTCTTGATCTTTTTCATGGTGACGGGAGTGAGCGTCGTGCGGCGACATGGAGACATTGCACCGCACAAGGTGCGGGCCGCACCGCTCTACGTCAGCTGCGGGTTACTGATCACCTACATCGTGGCGGCTTGGCGCAGCCCAGACTGGGGTTTCGTGGCACAGCTCTTCGAATGGCCCTGCGCCGCATTCGCTGGCGGGATCGTCGGCGACCTCACTGGAGCCGCAATGTACCGACGTCGCATCAGACGCGCCGAGGGCGGTGCACAGCCGCCCCGGTGACGTAATACACTGGTACCCGCAGTCAGGACTTGCACCCGATAGGCGAACTGAGGTCCACGTGACGGATACTGCGGGCTGTATAGGTCGACGCGGTCCTTCGGTCATCCTCGAAAACATTCGCGAGGCGATACATGCCCTCACATGACGCTGCTAGTTGCTGCGCGTTCATTCCGCGTTCGTTCCGCGTTTCTCCCGGCTTACTCCGGCATTTCGCTCATCAGAGTCAGGCACCGACGTCCGGTTATCTCCTGGCAAACCGCCATCTTACGCATAGAATGTCGTTTCCCCTGACCGCATAGGGTTCAGGGGGTCGCGGGTTCAATCCTGCCCGTCCGATTGTAAGCCGATGCGCTAGCCTCACTATGTAAAAGCTGCCATAGAAACAAACGAATCTCGCTCTGAGGCGCATGCGCCGGATGTAGTTTAGAGCGGCCCCACAGTAGGGTCCGCTTCTCCACCCGAGAGACAGATGCGGCCGTGGTACGCGTGCGCAATTGGATTCGGCGTTGCCGCTTGCGGCAGCTCCACAGCTCCCGCGGCTGGTGGAATCAGTTTCGTCGGCGGCAATCAGCAAGCCGATACGGTCCAAGCGGCGCCCACCCAGGCACTCGTCGTTCGAGTCCGGCAGTCGGACGGAGCTCCGGCGGTGAACCAAGTTGTGCAATTCCAGGCCATCGCAACCGGCTCCGGGCCTTTGTCGACCGACTGGGTTTACCCCGAGCCGCTGACATCGCCCTCTGCTGTCGCGCTCGTGACCGATACGACGAATGCGCTCGGGCAAGCGGTGGTCAATCTCGTCTTCGGTGAGCGCGCGGGCGCGGGCGTGCTGCTCGTGACAGTGCCGGCACTCGGCTATGTCGACACCGCTCGATTCACGGTTACGGCCGGAGCCGCCAGTGGAATGCGCGCAGATCCCACCGATACGGCGGCCTATTTGAACGCTCCCATTGCCTTGCACAGCGTGGTCGTCGATCGATTCGGCAACCCGCGGACCGACCCCGTCACCTACGCCGTCGCGTCGGGACCGGCCACGCTCTCTGGGTCCACGCTCGCCGTCACCGCGTTCGCGCGCGTGACGGTCATTGCCGCCGCGGGTGGCCGCCGGGACACATCGTACGTGACGGGCGTACCACCGGGGACCATGGGCGCATCGCGCGATGCCGGCGGGATCGACGTTTTCAATCTCGACGGCTCCGGATACCAGACGATCACATCGAGGCCGGCCGGAACGGTCGCCTGGGCGCCGTCAGGTACGAGTCTCGTCTTCGATGAGACGCAGAACAACGGGACGAGAGATGGTAGCGACTCGCTATCGAGCGTAACGGTCAGCACGGGAGCGGTCTCGGTACTCGATACCACGGGCGGACCGATCGACGCATGGCCCGCGTACTCACGCGATGGAACCTGGATCTACTATGTGAAACTGGGTAACTATGGCAATCTATGGCGCGTTCACCCGGATGGTTCCGCGGACGCGGTCGTACCATCGCAGTCCGGAATCGATGCCGAGTTTCCGAGCCCGTCACCGGATGACTCACAGATCGCCTACGTCGTCCGGTTCTCGCAATTCATCGAGATCTTGAATCTCTCGACCGGAGTCTCGACCCAGCTCGGAACCCTGTTCGCGCAGTCGGTCGCCTGGTCGCCAATCTCGAATCAGCTCGCGTTCGTGACGGGCCCCGGCGGCATTGATCTCATCAACAGCGATGGCAGCGGCCAGAGCACGCTGACGACGTCGGCATACTTCCCGCAAATCGGATGGTCGCCCGACGGCAAGTGGATCATCGCGCGTAACGCGACCACGAACAGAATCGACCTGTTGAGCGTCACGACACCGAACGTGGTACTCTCGCTCGGATACACCGGAGCAGTCGGCTCGCCGACGTGGCATTGAGCATGCGCTTCCGAGCCATCGCGCTTATCTCTTGTCTCGGCGCAGCCAGTGGTTGTGGTAGCTCCACCGCGCCGCACACGACTCCGCCCGCGGCAGGTCTGGTGCTGTCGGCCGGTAATCAACAGACGGACACCGTTGGCGACGTGCTGCCGCAACCGCTCGAGGTTCAGGTCAACGCTCCGACCAATCAGCAGGCCTCGGGTCAGGTCGTCCAGTTCATCTCGATAGAAGACAGTGCCGCCGCGACATACGAGGCGTACGTCGAGTCGCCTCTCGGCTCCGCGATGCGACCATTCCTGGCCGAGACATTGGATGCGAGCGGTCGCGCGTCCGCCATCGTGGGGATGGGCGGGAGGACGGGATCGGTCAGGCTCATCGTCAAGGTGCCGGCGTTCGGATACGTCGACACGGCGCGATTCACAGCAACGCCGGGGAACGCCGTCGCGATCGTCACATCGCCGAACGACACCGCCGTTGTCGCGGGCGCTAGCGTAACGCTGGTGGCAAAGGCGGTCGATCGCGGCGGCAACCCGCGGGCCGACGCGGTGCGCATCTCCGTCACTTCCGGACCCGGCACGATGGCGGGGAACACGCTGACCACGACGGCGATCGGCCGCGTCGTGCTCGTCGCATCGGGTGCGATGCTCGTCGATACGGCGTATGTATCGTCCGTCCCGCAGGGTGTCCTCGCCGCGTCAACCGGCCTCGGTATCGCGACGTTCAACACGGATGGATCGAACTATGCCGTGCTCCACCTCGGTCAGATCGTCGGACACATGAAGTGGGCGCCGTCCGGTACATCATTGGCCTTCGACCAGGATGTCACGGGCTGCGACGGAACGAGTTTTACGATTCAGACGACCGACTTGAGCGGCCACGTGACCGTCGTCGACCAGAGGTCGACGTACGACATGTATCCGTCCTACTCGCGCGATGGCACGTGGATCTACTTCTCGCCGAACGCCGGATACGCCGGGAATCTGTGGCGGGTACACCCCGACGGTACCGGGGACGATTCGCTCGGCACGATGAACCCGGGATTCGATCTCTTTCCTACGGTTTCGCCGGGCGGAACGCAGGTCGCCTATTCCGATATCGGAAGCGGGCAAGGCGACCTCCGCATCATGACAGTAAGTACCGGCGCTGTGACGGATCTCGCGATCAATGGCTGGTCGCCAGAATGGTCGCCGGTGTCCAATGAGATCGCCTACATCAGCGGCTACGCATGCGCGGGACCTCTCGCCATTGCAAACTCCGATGGCACCGGTGTGCGTCTCCTGACAACGGCTGACTATCAGTCGAGCTTCGACTGGTCACCCGATGGCCAGTGGCTGATCGCCGCGAATGCGAAGACGGGGAAAGTCGATCTGATCAACGCGACGACCGGCGCTACACTGCCGCTCGGGTTTACAAGCGGCCTGATATCCCCATCCTGGATGCCGTAAGGCTTCGAAAGCGCTGCCGCAGGGGCGTCGTAGCGTGGCTATCTGCGGGGCCAACGAGATCATGCAATCGGTATTTGTGCTTCGGCATCTGCACATCCTTCCCAGCGACGAGGAAGATGTGAAAATGATTGGCGTGTATCGCTCGGTCGAAGCTGCGCACTCGGCTGTAGAGCGCCTACGTACTCAGCCTGGGTCTGCGATCATCCACGGATTGTGGATCCGCTGGAAGATGACGAAGTCACGCATGGTGACGACGGCGGGCCCGAGAGCTTGATTGTGGCCATTGCCATTCAGCGTTCGTTCCGCGTTTCTCTCGGCTTGCTCCGGCATTTCGCGGATCAGAGTCCGGCGCCGACGCCCGGTTATCACCTGGCAAACCGCCATCTTACGCATAGAATGTCGTGTCCTCTGATCGCATGGGGTTCAGGAGGTCGCTAGTCATGAAGTGGAAACCGATCTCGGAAAGTGAGTTCGACGCTCTGCTGATTGCTGAGACTACCCAACTCGGCGAGGAGTCTCGCGCGGCGCTTAGCGCCTACGGCATCGGATGCGTCGCGATGCAGATCGTACGGCCCCTGCTGGACGGCGGTCCCACTGTCCCAGAACGCGTGTTCGTAGTCGCACGCCTGGGGAACGCTGTCTTGTTTTACGACGATGTCGAGGAGGAGTTCGCGGTCGCAACAGTAGATACCGACGAAGTCATTCGCGACTGGAGTCTCTGGGGCAGTTTGGATTACGGGCTGAGAAACTTCCCCCGCGCGGGGCCTGTCCGTGGTCCGTCTCGGCCGCTATTTCCTGACAGTCCTTTTTGAGAGCAGGGCTCCATTGCCTTGACGTGGGGGCGGCTACACACCTGATCGTCTTCAGCCACGTCCAATGAATAGGCTCGGACAACCCTAACGCGCGAGCAGGACGCTCTGCGTGGTCGGGACGTACGCCGACACACGCCTAGGTCGCGAGTCGAGCCGTTGCCACCCCGTCATGCGAGGCTAACGATGCGCGGCACGTACGGCGTTCCAGAGCGAGTGCCACCCCGGAACGAGGTCGGCGTGCGTCGAATCGATGTCGCGCGCGCGCGAGAATGCGGCCCACGCGCCTATCGTGTCTCCGGCCGCCCAGGAGTAGACGCCAAGGTCTCCCCAGTAGCGCCAGGACGTGGAGTCGAGCCGCGTCGCCATTCTCATCTCGTCTCGCGCGTCCTTCACGTCGACCTCATGGAAATACGCCATCCCGAGTGTGGCGTGCGCGTCAGCCGACCGCGGCGCGACCGCCACGCTGCGCTTCGCGAAGTCGGTTGCACCGGCGCGATTCGATCGAATCAGGAACCGGGCGTAGCCATCCAGGAGCGCCCAGTCGGTGGGATAGCGGCTGAGCGCGTCGAGATATGTCCGGTTCGCCGCGCTATCCTGATGCACGGCACCGTACGCCCAGCCGAGCATGAGGTACGTCAGGCGATCGTGGTCACCGTGCCTCAGGGCGAAATCGAGCTCAGTCTGCGCCGGCTCCGCTTCGTTCTCGGCCGCCAACACAAGACCCAGCGTCGCATGCGCCGACGCATCATTCGGCGCAAGCGCGACGGCACGGCGCGCCGGTGTTTCGGCGTCTTGCGCCTGCCCCAGACGCACCAACACGTCCGCGAGGCGATGCAGCGCGCGAAAGCTCGTCGGATTTCGGCTCGCGGCGAGCCTGTCGTGCCGCAGCTCATCGAGTAGCGCGTCGCGCGACTCCGGAAGCGGGTTCGTCCAGATGCGGTGGGCCGCGATCGCCACGGCCACGACGGACCCAATGACAATCACCGGCCAAACCGACTTGCGCATCACTCGACCTCGCCCAGGTGGCGCCTGTCTCAGGAGCTCAAAGCTGTAAAGGCCAGCATCACGCCCACAAAGAGATTGTTTGCCGAGTGAATCGCGATAGCTCCGGTGAGTCGACCATTCGAGCGCACCACCACCGTGCCTAGAACGAGGCCCAGGCCCGCAGCTCCGCACGCATTGTGTATATCTCCTACGGTCGGCCGCCAAAACGGGTAGCCGAGATGCGCAGCGCCGAACACCAATGCACTACCCAGGACAGCCACGATGCTCGATCCGCTCCAGGCCCGTATCGCTCGCAGCAACCCGAATCGAAAAATGACTTCTTCGATGATCGGAGATGCAACTGCGGACACGAGTAGGAGGAACACCAGAGCAAGTGCATGACCGGTCTCGGCGTAAGCTCGGACAAACCCAACGCTTTGATCGTATTCCCACCGCCATGGAAATGGATACACATCGAAGTTGTTCAGCAGAATGGAGCAGATCGCGGTGATCACGAAGATTGCTGCGAGCCATGCGAATGGTGGCGACCGATGGGCATCGGCTCGCCAAGATGCAACTCGCCGCTTCGGGATCTGGATCGCATGATCTTGCGAGGCTTCAGGTCGAAGCGACGCGCGGAGTTCCACGTTGGACTTGACCCCGATTAGGAGCAAAACGAGAGCGAGACCGAAGAGGCGAGTGGCCGTCAGCGCGAGCATTATGCTCGCGCCATGGGCCTTGAGGGTGACCAGACTCGCGGTAGGTGGACCGCCCAGAAATCGAACTGTGTACTGATCGAATATGACCGCGATCAGCCAAGCAGCTCCAACTGCCAGGACTCGGTATACTTCGCGGCTCGGCTTGACAGATCTGCCGACTGTTTGCGGCAGATGTCCTGGCGGATGCAGGACAGGAGCGAGGCGATTCCGCACCTCGTCGCTGGAGAGTGGTTGCCCTTGAGCATCTTGGGCGAGCCCCGTCTCGACTTTGGCGAGGAGTTCCACCTGGTGGTCGATACTTCCCGCCAACGGATCGCTGCCCCGGTTGTCGGTCTCGCTCATAAGCTCCTATTCAGTGATGTCAACGACTCACCGCGAGTGATAAGCGTGAGGCCGGTGTTTAGAAAATGCGTCCCGCCTGGCCAGCGTTGCCGGTTGTGCGTCTACGTACGTGTTACTCGACCTTTTCGTATTTCAGTCCGTGTTCCTGGAGCTGCGTCAGTGCCACGGTGATCGCGGGCACCGTGATGACTCCTGGCAGGAGACCCGCGAGGATGGCGGCATGAATCTCGTCGTACGAGCCGAGGCCGGCCGATGCGAGCTTGCGCGCCGTGTTGCCGATGGTGTTCATGCAGATGACGAACTTGGTGCCGCGTTGCTGCAGGGCCTCGATGGTCTGCTCCGGCGTGACGAGCGTGGCCGCGGCGGCGTGGGCGGAGGTGAACACGTTTCGTAGCGCGGGGCTTTTGGTTTCGCCGTCGGTCACCTCGTATTGCTGACCGAGCTTGTAGCGCTCCCACAAGGCGTCGTTGAACAGGTAGGGCGCGGCTTCTCCGTGGATACCCATGACGAGATTCACGTCGCGCTCGGGCGTCTTGAACGCGTCGCGCCACCCGTCGAGGAAGTTCTTCGCATGACCGAGGGGCTTGCCGTTCTTGTGCGCCGAGACGTCGAATACGGTGCGGTGCGGAGCGGTGAGAGCTTTCATCCAATCGTCGCCCGGATCGGCGGCGGTTGCCGCGGCGAGGAGCCGGGGCCTTGAGCCGGCCGCTGCCAGGCTGGCTGCTCCGGCGAAGAGACGGCCAATAAAATTGCGGCGAGGTGATGCGGACATCATCTACCCTAGTGGGAGGCGTAGAAATCTATCGCGGAACACGAGCTGCTGGCGAATGTAACGATGCGCCGCCTTCCCTCTTAACGGCGTCGGGAGTCGCGAAGTCAATATCCTGCGGTGCCCCCTTAACTTTGCGATTCACTATGAGATCACAGAACGATATGATCGTGATGGTGTTGGCCGCACTCACGACCGCGTGTGCTGGCGGGAATGGCACGACGACGCCCAATGGCACCAACACGTTGAACCTGAGCGCTTCGGTGACGTTGAATGCGCAGCAAGCGGCGCAGCCCGAACAGATCTTCGTGTACGCCTTTCCGCTGCCGGCCGGCCAGCAAAGCTTATTGGGATTAAAGGGGACACTCT
>Ga0210387_10001081_pt1 | contig 20361 bp, 15 predicted proteins | sample IncBWC7OmetaG_FD_160108 | JGI IMG/M metagenome (GOLD analysis project Ga0210387, IMG submission 160108) | Forest soil microbial communities from Barre Woods Harvard Forest LTER site, Petersham, Massachusetts, United States - Inc-BW-C-7-O ...
GCCCTTGCGCAAACTTCCAGGTGACGGCGTCGCTTCGGCCTTCCATGTGACACGTCGCGCAGGCGATCCAGTGATCGGTGGTCAGCGGGTATTCACTGCTGTTGGCCGAGTTGAACAGCTGTTGCCCGAGCCGCAGGTTCGCGGGCATCGGGTCGCTGGCGAGGCGCACAATGGGCGGACCGTCGACAGTCGCCGCCAAGGTGCCGCTCGAGCTATCGAGACGCAAGATGGCAACGTCCGTCGAGATGCGTTCGTCCACGTAGGCAAACTGACCGTCGCGCGAGACCACGATGCCTTCAGGCATCTTGCCCGGCAGCGGCCGAACCAGGGAGCTCTCACCGCGTCGCGCGGCGTCGACGATCATGACGTCCTCGCTGTTCGCGTCGACCATCAATAGGTACTTGCCGTCGGGCGTGAAGGCGACGGCGTGCGGGCCAGAGACCACGTCACCGAACGAGCCGTTGACACCCGGAACGTCCTGCGCGTCGCTGGACAAGGTTTGCTCGTAACTGCCATCCGTGTGGACGAGTGAGAGCGCCGGGAACGCCGTGGATTCGAAGTCCAACGCGGGCTGCGCGGTGTCGGTTCCGAGCAGTACGTGCGCGACCCAGAGCTCATTCGTGCCGGGGCGCAAGGCCAGATCATACAAGCCTCGAACCTGACCGTGAGCGAGCCGGCGATCAGTGCGCGGCGCAGTGTCCGGGATCAGCCACGGTGTTTTGGCGGTCATTTGAGTCGGATCGATCGCGGTCACCCCGGGGCCCATGAAGCCGGTCACCAGTAGCGAACCGTCCGCGGACCAGCCGAGCGCCCAGGGCTCGTTCGAGACCTGAGCCGTCGCTGTGACCTGCAGGCTCGTGGCGTCGACTCGCACGACGCTCGAATCTTGCGAACAAGCCACGAAAACCGAGGAACCGTCGGGCGAGACCAACACGCCAATCGGCTCACTGCCGACCGGCACGCTCTGTCGAACCGCACCCGACGCCACGTCGATCACGTGCAGCGCGCCGGAGCGTTCACCCGTGACGTATAAGGTGCGCCCGTCTGGCGACAGCGAAAGCGCGCGCGGCATCACGGTCGGCGCAAAGCTCCCCGAATCCGGATCCGGCGCAGGATGAGCGGGCGCGAGCAGCACCTCGTTCAACAAGGTGCGCTGCGCGACATCGAGCACGGAGATCGAATCGGCTTCCGGATTGGCCACGAACAGTTGCGTGCCGTCCGGACTGAGTGCCAGCGACGACGAGTGCACGCCAGCAGCTGCTGATGCGTTGCTAGCGCCCGTCCCGTGATCGTCATGCGAGCTGCCACAGGCCAAAAGGCACAGCGCGACTGACAGCGACACCGATACCGATACCGAGGTTCTTGATCGAAAAATCACGTTCATTTCCGGGTGATTTGAAATGTTACGGAATCGGCGAGCGCGGCCGGCAGCTGCGCGTCGTCGATCTCGGGAACACAGTCGTGCTCGCGGTCCGAGGTGGGGGTGCGCGTTTGGCCGGAATCGACGTCGAGGTGCTCTTCGAGACTACCCGTTTCACCGGTGAGCGTGCGTTCGGCCATTTGCAAGCCACCCAGGGGTAACCCCGCCTGTACGTTCACGCATTCGTCAGGCCAATCCACCAGCTGGTTTTGGTTGCGATCATCCCAACCGTTGAGCACCAATTTGTTCAAGCGCGACACGCGCTCCTCGAGTAACGGTTCGAGCGCCTCGCCACCCGGGCGCGTCGCGACGAGCTCGTAGACGTCCCGCAGCGCGCTTTGCAAGAGAGCAAACCGGAGCGGCGTGTACTCGACGCTGCTCGCGGGCGCGGGCGCCTCAGTGTAGACACGCGCATCTTCGTTGTAGAAAACCGATTGCATGCGGCTAAACACGGCCAGCGCTCGGTCGTGATAGCGCACGTCACCCGTCGCCAGATAGGCCGCAAATAAGCCGCGCACCGCCGCGGTGTGCGAGTCGAGCAGGTCCTGACTGTCGACGGGCGCCGCTTTGCTGACGTCCCAGCCGTCCCAGGCCTGCCCAGCACTGGTCGTGAGGTGGTTCAGGAGCAGGTCCGCCTCAGCGGCGAGCATGGCTTGAACACGCTGGCTGAACGTTGCCGCGCCGCCCGGGGGAGTGATGGGCAACGCATCGAGCGGAGTATTTGCAACGGCCGTGTCCGTGGTGTTGTTCGAGTACAGCTCGAGCTGAGAGCTGAGCGAGCGGAGCGCGGTCCGCAAACCGAGGATGGTGTACGCAACGGACGTCGTGGACGCAGTCGTGCCGCGCGTGGGAGTGCTTCCGCTCATCGTGACATCATCGACGAGGAACGTCGACGCAGGGTCGGTGTGCAGGCGATCGATGTTGATCAGCGCGACGCGCAGCATACCGAGCGCGCGGTCGTGCAAAGTCGACTCACCGTCGGCCTTCTGATTGTCGGCCGGGAACGGATCGCCGTCGAAGTAGGCCAGCGCGGGTTGCGATCCACCAACGTCGGCGTTGTTCGTGTCAGTGAGCGCGTAGAACTCGGAGAAACCGAGCACTAGCCCGATTTGATCGAGCAAGTTGCTGTCGGCGGACGCGAGCGCGTAGCTCGGACTCGGAAACCCGCTAGAGTCGTCGGTTTCGGTAACCGACACCGCAGCGGGAAACCAGGTCAGCGGTGTGGTGTAGTCGTAGGCCAATGCGTCGTTCAGCGAGGCGAAGCCGGTCAGCGTTTGCCCGTCCGTGGTAGCGAGGTGCAGGAGCCAATCTTCAGCGCGGTTCTCGACTTCCTCGATGAACATCTGCGCCTGAAAGCCTTCGATGTCGCTCGAGCCCAGGAACGTGCCGACCGCGGTGGGCGCGTTCGAATCATCCGCGCCGACAATCTGATTGCCCGGCGAGCCGACGTTGCTCAAATCGCTAGCGGCGACGGTGCTCACCGCAGTTTCTGTCGAGTCGTGCATGACCTGCAGGTAGTTCAAGACCCACAGGCCGTACTTCCAAGCGCTGAAACCATCGGCACCGGGCGAAACGACCGGCTCGATTTGCGTCGCGCGGGCAGCCAAATGCAGGCTCGTCGCATCGCACTCATAGTCGGCGCAGCCGAGCGCACCCATGCCACCTGGGTCGTCATCGGAGCTGATGGCGCAGGCGAGCGCGATGCTGCTCGTCGGCTTGACCGCTGGATCGAAGCTGCGAAAAACGTGCGTCGTGGGCCAAATTCCGGGCCAGCCGAGCGGATTTTCGGCGGCGGTGCCAGCGCCGCTCGGGTTGGTGTCGCCGCTGCGCTCGTTGTTCGACGGAAACGTGCCGGCTGGGAAAACGAAGCGATTTAGCGCGTTACTTCCGGCCGCGAAGTGTTGAACCTGGGCAGCCATTAGCGCCGTGGCGGCAGCGCCGGTCAGTCCCGTCGGATTGACCAGCGGCGCGTAGAGCAATGACGTGCCTGCCCCCGATTCGAGCGCGACGCTGTTCATCGGTTGCTTCGAATACTCGTACGATTCGACGCCCGTGGAGAACCCGGCCAGATCAATCCACGGCCCAGACGCTCCGGGCGACGTGTCAAATAGATATCCGTTGGCAAATGATCGCGACTGTACGCGCCGAGATCGCGGCCCATGGCCTCTGCGAAGGGCTCTCCGGAGATCTGCATCTCGCCGGCAGCCAAGAAATGTTCCCGCGTGACGAAGCGTGTGCTGCCCACCGTCGCGGTCAGCGTGGCGTGCTGAATGTCGGGGCCTGCGTCTTGAAGTGGCGAAGCCGCCTGCGTGGAGGACTTGCTGGAGCAACCGGCGGCGAAAGCAAGCACGAGCCCCGCAACGAGTCGGGCGCGGCCGAGGCTGGGCAACGGATCAAGCATCTATCGACCTCTAGGAACGGTATTGAAAGCGGTACCGAAAACGATATTGAAAACGATATTCAAATTCGATAACGTGTTTCCCACGCGCTCAGATCGCTGTCAAGCAGGCAAGCCCGCATGAAATCACCAATCCGCCGGAGCTGGAAAATGAACTTGAAAATCAAATTCATTTTTGTTAGGCCGTCGCTGCTCCATCGCGAGCCCGGCGCCAAATGAACTCCCCCATCAAACCCTCGTCGGCGCAGCTCACCCTGCGCGCTCTCGCTCGAAGAGGAGAGGTCGCGGCGGTCACGTTGGGCTTGGCCTGCTTGCTGCTCGGCTGTGACAACAACACTGACGCGCCGGAGGTGAGCTATGGCGCGCTGCTCGGCAACTTGACCGACCAGGTCATCGTACCCGAGCACCAGCAGTTTGCGATGCAGGCGGATGCGCTCGTCACGGCGGTGCAAGCGCTGCAAGCAGCGCCCAGCACCGACTCGCTCTCAAGCGCGCAAACAGCGTGGCGCGCCGCACGCTCGAGTTGGCGACTGCTCGACGCACTGCACTTTGGACCCGTCATCACACTCGCCACCACGGACCGGATCGACGTATCGCCCGCCGATCCAACCGCCATCGAAGCCATCATCAGCGGAACCGGGAACGTCGACGACGCTGCGGTCGGCAAAGCCAGCGCGCAGGCCAAGGGCTTTTTGGCCCTCGAATATCTGCTCTTTTCGGCCGATCCCTCGATGCCTGCGCCAGTCCTCGCGACAGATGGCTTGGCCACACGGCGCCTCTCGTTCGCTCACTCCCTGGCCGACGATCTCGCCCAGGCCGCGCACCTGCTCGACAATTCCTGGGAACCGACGGGCGGCAACTACGCGAACGCACTGAAGAGCGCGGGCAGCGGAAGCACGCGCTACACCACCCAGCGCGCCGCGGTCGATGATTTGGTGAACGGGGTCTCATATGCCCTCGAATTGGTGGTCGGCGTCCGCTTAGCGGTGCCATTGGGGCGCAAATCGGGCGGCACCCCCGACCCGACTCTCGACCCAACGACGCGCAGCGACAGCGCAGTCGCGGACATGACCGCGTCGCTCGACGGAGTCGGTGCGGTGTACGCGCCACCGGGCTTGTCGAACAACGTGCGCAATGCGAGCGCGTCCGTCGATCAGGAGATGACCCAGGATCTGAGTGCTGCTGAAGCAGCAATCAGCGCGATTCCAGCTCCTTTTGCTAGTGCCGTCGCTAACGACAGCACGAGCGGTATCGTGACGAGCGCCTACGGCGTCGCGAAAACGCTGAATGATCTTTGGAACACGGACATCACGAGTGCGCTGGGCGCGACGCTCAAGCCCAGCGACCCCGACGGTGACTGACGTAGTCAGTCTGTCGTCGAGGCGCAGGCTCACTCACGTGGTACTCAGAGCGCGCTGGACAATGCCCTGCGCCGTTGCATGCGCGTGCCTGGGAACGGCGAGCGTCGCACGCGCTCAAGCCAATCCGCCCTTGCCGACGACAGAAGCCCCGGTCGTCGACAGCACGCCGTCAGTGCCAGCCGCGCCACCGGAAACGAACACTCCTGCGCCCGCAAGCGACACCAACGCGCCGCCCGCGAGCGAAGCGTCGTCCGCGAGCTCTAGCGCTTCGGCGACGGAGATCGTCGTTCAGGGCAACAAGATTGAAGCGCTGAAGCGCGCGTCCGGCTCAGGCACGAGCATCGGCGAACGCGAGATTCGGAACGCGCAACCCGAGAGCAGCTCCGAACTGCTCCGGCGTGTCCCCGGCGTGCAGGTGCGTCAAGAAGACCCGATGGGCCTGCGCTTGAACCTGGGCGTGCGCGGCCTGAGCCCAATTCGCAGCCGTTTGATCTTGATGGAAGAAGACGGCATTCCCGTGGTGGTGAGCCCCTACGGGGAGCCGGAGCTTTACTACACCACTGCTGTCGAGCGCGTGCAGCGCTTGGACGTGATCAAGGGCAGCGACGTGCTCGAGTACGGGCCGCAGACCGTCGGCGCAGTGATCGAGCTGCACACCTGGAATCCGACGGAACACCCCTCGTGGTACTTGTCCGATCAGGTCGGCTCTCGGGGCTTCGGTGAGGTCATCGGTCGCTACTCGAACACGACCAATGACATTGGCTACGTCGCGCAAGTCATGCGCAAGAGCGGCGACGGCTACCGCGACATGGGATTCTACGCGACCGACGCGTTCGGAAAAATGGTCGTGCCTACCGGTTCGTCGGGAACCTTGACGCTCAAGCTCGGCTTTCACGACGAACTGGCGCACACCACGTTCACCGGTTTGACGGATCTCTTATACCGTCAAGACCCACGGCAAGACACGCTCACCCCGAACGACTACTTGGCGATCCGTCGCTACGAGGTCGGGCTCAGCCACGAGCAGCAATTGGGTCAGCGCACAGCGCTGCACAGCGCGCTTTTTGGCTATGAAATGAGCCTCGGACAGCGGCTGCAAGATTTCGATCGCGGCCCCAAGCCGAACATCTATCAGCGCATCGTCGACCCGTCCGCGCTGTTCTTGCGCAACACGTCGTCTCTCCGCGATCGCGCGTACTACGTCGCGGGTGCGTCGAGTGAGCTCGAACATCACATCACATCCGGCACGATCGAACAGCGCATCACCGTGGGAGCGCGCGCCATGGCGGACGTCGCGCGCCGCAAGTTGTCGATGGGCGCGTCACCGACGGCGGACAGCGGCCAGCCGCTAACCGACAACACGACGCAGATCATTGGCCTCTCGGGGTGGGCTCAGGATCAGATCGCGTTTGGCCACACTCTGCTCATCACGCCCGCGGTGCGCATCGAACACTCGAGCTCGTTCGAGACCTTGCACCTGACCGACAACGACCCACCGACTCCCCCCCAAGCCGCCGACCTGCACGCCTCGGCCCAATCGAACGGCCTCACGCCGGGCGTCGGTGTCATCTTGGGTAGCCCCAAGCTCAACGCTTTCAGTGATGTCTACCGCGGCTACTCCGCGCCGCAGCTCAGCCAAGCGATCACCCCCGACGGACAGGACGCGCATTTACCAGCGGAAACGAGCGTCAATTTCGAGATCGGGGCGCGCGGGCGCTTGGGCACCTGGCTACGCGCCGAGGCGGATGGCTTCTTCATCGACTTCGGCAACCAGCTCATCTCCAATAATCCGCTGAGTGGCAATACCTCGGAGCTCATTGCGGGTGGACCTACACACCACCTCGGCGCAGAGGCCACGGCTACGCTACGCGTCGGCAAGGCCCTCGAGCTACCGCTCGACATCGACCTCGGCGCGCAATACGCGTACGTGCGAGCGCGTTTCGCGGGCGGCACCTACGACGGACACACCGTGCCATACTCGCCAGCAAACACCGCCACGTTGACGTTGGACGCCGCGCTGCCGGTCGGCCTCTCGGCACAAGCATCGCTCTCGTACATCGGCGATCAGTACTCGGACGAGCAGAACAGCGTCATCCCCGGGCCGACCGGGCTCGACGGGATCATCGATGCCTACACGGTGATCGACGTGGGCGCGCGCTACCGCTACGCACCGAGCGGCGTGAGCTTCGGCGTCAGCGTGAAGAGCTTGCTGAACGACGTGTACATCTCCGACCGCTTGCCGAACGGCATCTTCACGGCTGGTTTCCGGCAAATTTTCGCGACATTTGCCTGGTCTCCGGATAGCGGATGACCTCCACTCTCGACCGCCCGGTCGACGGCGCGTCCGTCGCGCTGTTTCGCGTGCTGTTCGGCGCGCTGATGCTGGTGTCGACGCTACGTTTCTTCGCGCATGGCTGGATCGCCGAATACTACGTCGCACCCAAGTACTTTTTTCACTATTGGGGTTTTGGTTGGGTGCGACCTTGGCCCGGCGCAGGCATGTCCGTTCACTACCTGCTGATAGCCTTGGCAGCGGGCTTCATCACCCTCGGGGTTTACTACCGCGTCGCAGCGATCGCGTTCACGGTCGCCTTTGGTTACGCTCACTTCTGCGACAAAGCGAACTACCTGAATCACTATTACCTGGCGACGCTGCTCGGCCTGCTGTTCGCCGTGTTGCCGTTGGATCGCGAGTATTCCGTGCGCGTGTGGCGGAGGCCGGCCGAGCGCCGTGGGCAAGTGCGCGCCTGGGTGCTGTATCTGCTGCGCTTTCAGATCGGTGTCGTGTACGTCTTCGGCGGCATCGCGAAATTGAATGGGGATTGGCTGATGCACGGCGAGCCGTTGCGCATCTGGCTTTCGGCCAACGCCGAGCTGCCGGGGTTCGGTCATTTCGTGTCCAGGCCTTGGTTTGGGCTGGTTTTCAGCTGGGCCGGCGCGGCGTTCGATCTCTCAATCGTGCCGCTTCTTTCATTTCGGGCGACCCGCAAGCTCGCTTACGGCGCCGTGCTCGCATTCCACCTGCTCACAGCAGTGCTGTTTCAGATCGGCATGTTTCCGTGGCTCATGATCGCCTGTGCGACGTTGTTCTTCGATCCGTCTTGGCCGCGCGCAGTGTGGCTGCGCTTGCGGGCGCACCCCCTACCCTTGAACCTCGAGATAGCAGGCCGAGCACTGGGCGGGCGAGCCTACGCCGCCGCGGCCTATGTCGCGTTTCAGGTGCTGCTGCCAGTGCGCAGCTTGCTTTACCCGGGCAATACGCTGTGGACCGAGGAGGGCTTTCGCTTCGCCTGGAAAGTCATGCTGATCGAGAAGAGTGGCACGCTCGAGCTCGAAGTGAGAGATCAAACCGGGCATCGCTTCCTCGTTTCACCGAGCGAGTACTTGACGCCGTTTCAAGCGCGCATGGCGAGGACTCAACCGGACATGGTCCTCGAGCTATGCCAAATCGTCGCGCGTGACTTCGAGCGCCGCGGCCATGGCACGGTGAAGGTGTACGCGGATGCTCAAGTTTCCTTCAACGGCCGGCGTCGGCAACGCCTGCTCGATCCGACCGTAAATCTGGCGGCGCAAGCCGACACCTTGGCGCCGAAGCCTTGTATTTTGCCCGCACCGCAGAGCCGTCCCATTTTCTGATCTCAATAGGCCGTGGTCGTGGTGCCGGTCACGGTGGCGTCGTAGACCGTCACGGCGGCGCCGGATGCAGGCGTGACTTGCGAGCCGTCGATGAACGAGACGCCGGTGGCGTGGAAGATTTCCATGCCCGTCTTGGCGGAAATTTTGACGTTGTCGAACGTCAACCCAGAGACCTTGGACTCCGGAAGACCCCAAATGATGCCGCCATTGGTCGATCCCGTGGCGGTTAGATTTTTGATGGTGATGTTCTTCCAATAAGGCGTCGTCGCGGTCACCGCTTGCGCCGTGTCCGTGGTCGGATCCGTGGGCAGGTCTGGATAGTACGAAGTGATGAAGACCGGGTTTTGCACGTTGGTCATCGTCAAGTTGCTGTACGACAGGTTCTGCACGAGCCCGCCGCGGTCACGCCCAGACTTCAGGCGCACACCCGACGTCGTGCCATTGAAGGTGATGTGATCGACGGTGAGGCTCGAGGTGCCCTTGGTCGTGATGCTACCGATCGACAAACCGTGACCCACGCCGAACGTCGAATAGCCGAGGTAGATGTTGCTGCCGGACAAGGCGATGTTGTCATCACCGTCAGCGATGTTGTTGTCGCAGAAGAATGAACCTGTGGCCGACATATCGACGCCGTCGGTATTCTTCGGCGGGCTCTTCCCGGACACCGCGAGCGTTGAGATCGTGATGCCGGTGATGGTCACGTTGGTGTCGCCCTTGACCCAAATGTGCTCTTCCGGCGAATTCTGAAAGCGAAGCCCACTGATCAGCACGCGCGTCGAGTTCGAGAGGCTCACCTCTTGCGGACGTGTGACCGTCGAATCCGCAGCAAACGCGTCCCACCAGTCCTGCCCTTGCCCGTCAATAGTTCCGGAACCGATCAGCGCAATGTCATGGGCGTTGTTGGCGGTGATGAGTGGCGTCACGCTGGGGTAGCTCGCCTTCGGCAGCATCTGGAGCTCGGCCCCGGCCGACAGCTCCAGGGCCGTCGAGCTGCCGAGCACGAGAGGGCCACTCAAGAAGGTGCCCTTTGGAACGACTACGGTGCCGCCGCCCGCGTTACTCGCTGCAGTGAGCGCAGCCTGTAACGTCTTGGTGTTGTCGGTCTTGCCGTCACCGACCGCCCCGTAAGTCGTCACATCGAAGCTTCCGCTGCCGATTGTGGGCAGCGGAACGACCGCGGGGTTGCTCGAGCCGCAGGGATCATTCGCCGCGCCACTCGAGCCAGCGGAACCGCTTGAACCTGCTCCGCTTGAACCTGCTCCGCTTGAACCTGCTCCGCTTGAACCTGCTCCGCTTGAACCTGCTCCACTCGAGCCAGCGGAACCGCTTGAACCTGCTCCACTTGAACCAGCACCGCTTGAACCAGCACCGCTTGAACCAGCTCCAGCCGAGCCCGCACTGCTCGAGCTGGCTCCACTAGAACCTGCGCTGCTCGAACTGGCTCCGCTACTCCCCGCCTGGCTAGCAGCGGTCGCACCGCCCCCCGTTGCGGCGCCCGAGCCGCCTTCGCTCGTGGACCCATCCGAGGTGGACGACGAGCATGCGGCGAGCAGAAGGAATGAGCCCGCCGCCACGCGAGCGCAGGCAATTGAGTGTGACGCCATGAAGTGTCCTGGAGTAGAAATGAAGCGAACCGCGCACGCGTCAGGTGAGATGCAGTGGTGCTGACGAGCGCGAGCGGCAATGCGCCGACGAGCTGTCGACGAGTGTTGTTGATGAGGGAGGGCTTGCCAACGGCGAACCTTCTGCTTTTTTTCAGCAGCTTCGCGCGCTTGCCCCATTTTCAGGCGCGCAGTCGATTGCTGACCGGTTCCTGACCTCTCGAGCAACTACGCCTGAACAACGCTGTTGTGCGGACTCGGATGCATCTTCCGCGGCGAATGATTCCCACCTAGCGCGGCTTCAGACCCGCACGCCACTGCGACACGGAATCTGATGTTTAAGTCTAAACGTCAGATCTGAAACAAAACAGGACGATCCCGTAGTGCTGATCTGGGGAGAATCCTGCGACGCGGGCGAGCTTGGAACTTGGCTCTGATCAGACGAGCTCGGATCCCGCCGTTTCGGCGGGTTCGAGCGACGATCGTGTCACGTGGCGCGGTCGGTTGTATACCCCGCGCAGTCGATGGCACGCGCGCAGACTCAGCTGGGTGATTCTCATAACTTCGGGCGGCGTGTCACGCTGCTCGAAACGCGTGTTAGAAAACCGCGCACGCTGCTCTGGGAATGGTTGCTGCTGTGCGCAGAGAGCCCGCTTCGACGCTTGCTCGCCGAGCTGGCCGAGCGTGACGGCTTCGGTCAGGGCTTCTTTGCGTTTCTGCCCACGCTCCATTTCTTCGGCTCGAAGGGGCGAGCGGGGGGTGAAGTAGAAAGAGTGGTGCTCTCGCCGCTGCCGCGACTCTCGAAGCAGCGGCGCGCGGAGCTCGCGGCCATCGTGGGCCGATCGCTGGCGCTGTTCAGCTGGCTGGGCGTCGCCGACCTACATTGGGAAAACCTGGTGCTGGGCGTCGACGCGCGCGGCGCGACCGTGTTCGGTCCACTCGACATCGAGCTAGTTTTGGCTGATCTCGCGCTGCCCACCGAGACCAAACTGCTGCCTGATGCCGATCCGGAATACGCGGCGATTTGCCGTCACGCGAGCGGTGTGCGGCGCGTGTTGCCCTACTTGGGCAAGCCGGTGGCTGCCGCAGATTTGCTCGCTATGCTCGCGGCCTACCTCGAAACACTGACCTTGCTCGAGCGGCACGGGCGCGCCATCGCAGAAGTGTTTGCAAACCTGCCCGAGCTACGTGAAGCGCCGATCCGCGTGTGCTTACGCGGCACGGACGAATACGTGCAAGCTCGCTCGACGCCGCTCTGGCCGCCACTGCTCGCCGCCGAAACCGAGCAAATGGCACGCGGCGACATTCCGTATTTCTTTCGCTTGTACGGCCGAACCGGCATTCACTACTACGGCAATGAAACACTCACTCAGTTGAAGCGACTCCCACTCGAGGGCGACGTGCCACAGCTCGAGCCGCTACTCGAGCTGAAACGCGCCCTGCGCTCGCCGACTCGCGAAAAATTACGCAACGAAGGCATGTTCACGTTGCTGGGCGCGTTCGATCACCCTTCACTGTCCGGCAAGCACGAGCTCGCGGGCGTGCAGGTCTCGTTCAACACACGCTCGATCGCCGTCCGCTTGCCCGGCGACGAGGAGCTGCAATCCCGCCGCAATTTGAAGGCTTTCGTGGGTAGTGTCTATCTGCCTTGCGAATGCGGCGAGGTGCGCGCGGTGTTCGTGCCCCGAGTGACGGTCTGCCGGGCGCGCTGAGATTCCCGCGTGCACCGAGGCGTATGCCGTTCTACGCTCGCGCGCAGCGTGCCCGATCCCACTTGTGAGACCTGTCATCGTCCGAGCGCGGCGTGCGTGTGCGATCGCATTGCCCTGTTCCCGACGACACGACGCGTTCTGATCTTGCAGCACCCACAAGAGCGAGACGCACTGCTCGGCTCAGCGCAGCTCCTCACGGCGAGCCTACCGAAGGCGCAAATCGTGGTCGGTTTGAGTTGGCGCAACTTGGGGCATGCCCTGGGCGAGCCCGAGGTAGATCCGAAACGCTGGGCCGTGCTCTTCCCCGACACTGAATCCCCAGGCGATCAGGTCACGAGCCGTGGTTCGCGCACGGTCAACCCGAGCGCGCTAGAAGGCGTGATTGCGCTCGACGGAACCTGGTCGAAAGCCAAAACCTTGTGGTGGCGCAACCCGTGGCTCAACAAGATGAACCGCATGACGCTGAAGCCACAGAAGCCTTCGATCTACGGTCGCTTGCGCGCTGAACCCCGGCGTGAATTCGTGTCCACCCTCGAGTCGGTCAGCGCAGCGCTCACACTTTGCGGCGAGCCACCCGAGATCGAAGCCGGGCTGGCACGGGTGTTCCGAACGCTGGTGCAACGGGTGCGCGACGCGAAGCTCATTCCTGCCAAATAGCCAGCCAGGGCTGTCCGGCGCCGCCGGAAATTCAAAAACGAGCGTTCGCGCTTCGGCTAAGCCAGACCGCGCAGTGCGAGCGCAGCTCCGTTTCCGTCGCGCAATCGACGGCAGAGGTGAGATTTCGAACGGCGCACCGGCCCAAGGGCTCGGGTCCAAGAGCTCAGGGTGAGCTTCCCAGATGACGCGGCAGCAATTCCCTTCAACACTCTGAGCATGGTTGCGGGCTCCCACTTCAACCTGCACCCACGCGTCGGGCTGGTCCTCGCCGCGCTCGCTGCGCTGGCCGGCTGCGACGCCAAACTGAACGTGGGTGAATGGTGCGAGCAGGAAGCCTCCGCGCCACCGGACGCGGGCGACGGCGTGGTGATCCCTTGGTCCACTGGTTTCGAGGACCGATTTTGCGACTACACATTGCTCGCTGGGTATTGTTACAGCGATCCACACGCCTCCTTCGCGATCGTTACGTCGCCGGTGCATTCCGGGCGTTACGCGGCTGCGTTCAGCGTCAACGCCAGCGACCTGAACGCGCTTCAGTCGCGCTGCGTGCGACAGGGAGTATTGCCCACTGCCGCCTATTACGGCGCGTGGTACTACGTGCCAGCGCTGGCAAGCGCGGCTGGAAACTGGAATCTCTGGTTCTTCCAGGGTGGCGACGCGGCGGGGGCGCCGTTGCACCCCCTGTGGAACGTGACGCTGGTGAACCGTTCGAACGGGGATCTCGGCCTCATCGCCTATACGCCGCTGAGCGGAAAGGTTTACCCAGCCACGCCAGCGACGTCGATTCCGGTCGACACTTGGTTTCACATCGAGTTTTTCCTCAAGCGCGCGCGGGACACGACCGGCGAGGTCGCGCTGTACCAGGACGGAGTCCTCTTGTTCGACATCACGGGCTTGATCACCGACGATTCGAGCTTTGGCCAATGGTACGTCGGTAATCTCGTCGGTAGTCTCGCGCTCACGCCGCCCGCTTCAACCCTCTATGTGGACGACATCTCGATCAGCGCGACCCAGTGATCGAGCCGGCGCAGCGCCTTGGCTCATGCCGGCGCTGCTGTGCGCCTTGGGTCTGATCTGGCCTGCGCGAGCGCTCGCTCAAGACGCGCAACCAGTCGAGCTCAGATGGGACGCGCCAGACGGTTGCCCGAGCTCCGCGGCGGTGCTCGCGCGCGTGCGTCAACTCGCAGGCCCGACCAAAACTACGGGCGCCGAGCTGCGTGCCGAGGCGACCATCAGCCAGCCGAGTGACGGCCAGCTGCACCTGCGGCTCGTCATTCACGCGGGCAATCTCGTCGGGGTGCGTAACATCGACGGCGCGTCGTGCAAGGACCTGGCCGGCGCAGCAGCGGTTGCGCTCGCGCTCCTGCTGAGCTCCCAAGAGCCGCTCAGTGAGCGCGAGCTCACCGGGTCAGCCACGAACCAAAACCCAACGAACAGCGCCAAGCCGCGAACCGACCCGGAGAACCCAGCGCCCAGTGTCGCGCCACCGCCTCCTGCTCCGAAGCCGAGTAATTCTCGCGCGCCGAGCACTGAAGCGACACCGCCGCGAGCCCAGCGAGGGCTCCTGCTAGCGCCGTTCGGAGCGCTCAGCATCGGTCCTTTGCGGCAACCCAGCCTGGGGCTCGGGCTCGCCGCGGGCGCGTCGTTCGAGCGCTGGCGTGTGCTCGCCCAGGGCACGCTCTGGTCGCGCCAACACGCGACCGCCACGAATCTGCTCGACGAATACGGCGCGGATCTCGATCGATTCGGCATCGGCCTGCGCGGCTGTCGCAACCTATCGAGCGGTCGCTTCGAGCTCGCCCCCTGCCTAACGGTGTCATTGCAACACTTGTCGGCGCGCGGCAACGGGGCTCACGTCACGCCACTATCGAACGACGCGACGTGGATCGCGGCTGGCGTCGGACTGCGCCTTGGCGTTCTTGTCGCACCTTGGCTCAGGCTGGTTGCGGGCATCGACGGCGAGGTCGAAACCTCGCGGCCCGAGATCGGCATCGCGGACATCGGTTCAGTGGAGCGGTTGCTGCCGGTCGCAGCTACAATCACTGTTGGACCGGAGTGGATTTTGTGACGGAGAGCGAAGAGCGCCGCCACTGCATCAGAGACCGAAGCATGGCGGAACCGAGTCTTGAAGCGGCTGGCCATTCGGAGCAGGACGCCCCGACCGGCACGCCCGCGCCCGCCCACTCGGCTTTGCCCTCGTTCAAGGAACTGTATCAGCGGTACTTCGACTTCGTTTGGTCGTCCGCGCGGCGTCTCGGTGTCGAGCCGAGCGCGATGGACGACACGGTTCAGGAAGTGTTCATCGTGATTCATTCCAAGCTGCACACGCTCGAAAAGCCTGATGCGCTGCGCAGTTGGATCTACGGCGTGGTCCGGCGCACCGCGAGCAATCATCGTCGCGTGCAACGAGCCAATCCTGGAGCGAGCGCCGCTGCGTTCGTCAATGAGGAAGCGGTGTCCCGCGAGCCCACACCGCTCGAGCAGACCGAGCGGAACTCCGAGCTCTCGTTGCTCACCAGCTTGCTCGACGAGCTCGACGAACCGAAGCGTGAAATCTTCTCTCTCGTGGAGCTCGAGGAGCTGCCGGTCCCGGAAGCAGCCGAAGTGCTCGAGATCCCTCTCAACACGGCTTACTCGAGGCTTCGCGCGGCGAGGCAAATGTTCGAGGCGGCATTGGCGCGCTGCGAAGCGCGAAACAAGGGGATGTGATGCTGATGACTGCGCTTAGTCCAAAAGCTCGAGCGGTGGTTCAGGCAGGTCGAGAAGCGCTTCGGCCAGCGCTCGGCGACCGCGCTCGCATCGAAGCGTTGCTCGACACTCGACTCAGCACGGGCGCAGCGACCGCGAGCCCTGGTACCATAAAGCCGGCTCGCCCACTGGTCTGGCGCCTCGTGCGTCCCGTCGCGCTCGGCGTGGCGCTCGTCGGCGGAGCGGCCTTCTTCGCGTTTCGGCCCGGAGCTCGCGTGCCCGCTGCGCCCGTCGCCGTAGCTCCTCTCGCCTCTCCGGCGGCAAGCGCTGCCGTGCCAGCGCCTGCTGAGCCCGACACAGCAGCCACCGCGCCGGTCGAGCCGGAGCCCGCACCGCTCGTCGCGGCGACCGCAGTGAAGGCAGCGATCGAGCCAGCCCCGCGAGCTCAGGACCGGCTCGCGCAGGAGGTAGCGCTACTAGCGCGCGCGACGAGCGACCTGCGCGCGGGGCGCGCCGCTGATGCGTTGAAAGTATTGGACGAACATCAACGCGAATTTCCCAATGGCACGCTCAGCGTGGAACGGCGCGCAGCCAGAGCCCAAGCGCTTTGCACGCTGAAGCGCACGAGCGAGGGTCGCGCAGAGCTCGCCCGCCTCGCGCCGCAGTCACCCGCAGCCGCGCGCGCAAAGCAGGTGTGTGATGCGGCTTCCGGGACGAGCGCCGCTCGATAGTGCGAGCTACCGCGGATTGAGTGGCGTGGCGCGAAGCACACGCAAGATTCCACATGAGCTCGAGGCAGCGGCCCAAATAGGCCTTCCCACCATCGGCTCTTTCGTTGGAGGAAGCCAGCACTGGCTCGTAGCTACAATGTCGGAGTGGCGTAATTGCGGCGAATCGCTAGTCGCAGTCGATGGAAGTACTAAGTAACACTCGCCGTCGAAGAGCGCAGAGCGGAAACAAATCTCTCGGAATGGCCCGTATCCGCCGATCGCCCGCGGGTGTATCGAGAGGGATCAGGGAAATGCCGGGTTAGGGAACGTCGCCGCTGTGTTTGGCTTCGCCCAGCTCCGCCCTGGAGGACTTTTTGAGAGGTGGACGATGAGTGCACTCGAGACTGCCGACGCCGAGCTCGCAATCGGCAAGCTGCGTATCGCTCAGCTAGAACGAGAAGCGATCGAGCGCAGTGGGGACGCCGCGAAGGTGCTCCGCGCTCATCTCGATCGCTATCAGTCGCTCGTCCTTGCCATCGCTCAAGTGATTTGGACCAATGATCCGAGCGGAGCGATGGTCAGTGAACAGCCGAGCTGGGCGGCATACACGGGCCAGACTGCGCTGGAGTATCAGGGCCGCGGCTGGCTCAACGCCGTCCACCCGGATGACCGCGCGCCCAACCTCGCGCTCTGGGAACGCGCCGTGGCAGCGCGCGGTCCGTGCGAATACGAGCACCGCCTACGAAGACATGACGGCGAATATCGCTATTTCTCGGTGCGCGCCGTGCCCGTCTTTACCGATGACGGGCAGATCCGCGAGTGGGCGGGCATTCACACGGACATCACGCAGCGCAAGCTCACCGAGCAATCACTGCGCGACGGCGAGCGTCAATTTCGCGAGCTCGCCGACGCGATGCCACAGATCGTGTGGGGCGCGAGCCCGGACGGCCACTTCGACTACTACAACCGCCGTTGGTACGACTTCACTGGTCGCCCCGAGGGCACGGATGGCGACACCAGTTGGGCGGACGTCGTTCACCCCGACGATCAGCAGGAGTCGCTCGAACGTTGGCGCTCGGCGATCCAATCAGGCGACGCGTACGAGATCGAGTACCGCCTCAAGCGCAAGGAAGGCGGCTATTGCTGGTATTTGACGCGCGCTTTGCCGGTTCGCAATCAGGCCTCCGCGATCACACGTTGGTTTGGCACGTGCACGGATATCGACGAACGCAAGCGTACGGAAGACCAACTCCGATCGTCTGCAGTGTTGCTTGGGCAAAGCAATCGCGAGTTGGAAGAATTTGCGACCGTGGCCTCACACGACCTGCAGGAGCCGCTCCGGAAAATTCGGTCTTTCGTCGGCTGTTTGCGCGATGAGCAAGCCGCGACGTTGAATTCAGACGGTCGAGACTACCTGGATCGGATTCAAGGCGCGGCGACGCGCATGACCAGCTTGGTCGCGGACCTCTTGGAATTTTCGCGCGTTTCGTCGAAGGGCAAGCCGTTCGTGCCGGTCGATCTGAACGAGGTCGTGCAAGGCGTGATCTCGGACCTGGAAGCGCGCTTCGTTCAGACTGGCGGTCGCGCGGAGGTCTCGCATTTGCCGACGGTCGCCAGCGATCCGATTCAGATGCGTCAGCTATTGCAGAACCTGCTCGGCAACGCGCTCAAGTTTCACCGCAGAGGAGAAAGCCCCGTCGTGCGAGTCAGCGCCGAAATCATCACTGATGCCGACGCGGCGGGCGCTTCGCCCAGTGACACCTGTCGCCTCTCCGTCACCGACAACGGCATCGGCTTCGATGAGAAGTACCTCGACCGCGTGTTCACCATCTTCCAACGGTTACATGGCCGCAGTGACTACGAGGGCACCGGGATTGGGCTGGCGATTTGCCGAAAAATCGTGGAGCGCCACAGCGGCACCATCACCGCGCGCAGCGCCCCCGGGCAAGGGGCGACGTTCATCGTCACGTTGCCGTTGCTTCAGGGGACGCAGCGCAGCTCTCGACCACCCCCACCGAAGAGTGAGCTGAGTCATGAACTCTAAGGGCAAGGTCATCCTGCTCGTGGACGACGACCCGGATGATTTGCACATGACACGCCGAGCGTTGGAGAAGAACGGTTTCAGTCACGACGTGTACTCCGTCGGCGACGGCGAGGAGCTGCTCGACTTCTTGCGCCATACCGGGAAATACGCTCCGCCCGCGCTCTCGCCCACGCCCGCTCTGATCCTGCTCGACCTGAATATGCCGAAGATGGACGGGCGCGAAGCGCTGGCCGAGATCAAAGCGGACAAGGAGCTGCATCGCATCCCGGTCGTGATCATGACGACCTCGGCGGCCGAGCAAGACATTTTGCGAGCCTATGAGCTCGGGACCAACTCCTTCATCAGCAAGCCCATCACGTTGACGGAGCTCGTGGAGGTGACGCGGGTGCTCGGGCAGTATTGGTTTCAAGTCGTGAAGCTGCCCCCAGCGGTGGTGCACTGAAATGTCCCGACCCACGGTCAGAGTCCTACTCGTAGAAGACGACGAAGACGATTTCCTTTTGACTGGGAAGCTGCTGCGGAAGAACGAGCGAACCGCCTTCGACGTGAAGTGGGTGATCAGCTCGGCGGCCGCGCTGCAAGAGCTGAAGGACCCGTACGACGTCTGCCTGGTGGATTACCGTTTGGGCGCAGAGACGGGGCTGGTGTTCATCGAGCGCGCCATCGCTCAGGGGTTTACCGGTCCCCTCATTTTACTGACGGGCCGGGGCGACCACGACATCGACGTCGAGGCCATGAAGGCGGGCGCGGCGGACTACCTGGTCAAGGACGAGATGACGGCTCAGCTATTGGAGCGGGTGATCCGGCACGCGATCGAACGCAAATTGACGCAGTCTGCCCTCGGGCGCAGTGAGGAGCAGCTTCGCCAAGCTCAGAAATTGGAGGCCATGGGCAGCCTCGCGGGCGGCGTCGCGCACGACTTCAACAACTTACTGTCCATCGTGCTGAGCTACAGCGAGCTGTGCGCCGAAGGCCTCCAGGCTGGCGATCAGATGCGCGAAGACCTCCAGCAGATCACCGAGGCGGGCCTGCGAGCGGCTGGCCTGACGCGCCAACTGTTGGCCTTCAGTCACCAGCAAGTCCTCGAGCCCGTCGTGCTCGATCTCAATGGCGTGCTTGGCAAAATGGAGCAGATGCTGCGGCGGCTGATCGGGGAAGACGTGGAGTTCGTTTGCCATGTGAGCCCTGATTTACGACGAATCAAGGCTGATCCGGGGCAAGTCGAACAAGTCATCATGAACTTGGTCGTCAACGCGCGCGACGCCATGCCACGTGGCGGAAAGCTGACGATCACGACGAGCGACATCACGCTCGATGACGCCTACGCATCACAACACGTGGCAGTGAAAGCTGGTGCACACGTGCTGCTCACGGTCAGTGATACGGGCACGGGGATGGACCGCGCGACGCTGGCTCGGATCTTCGAGCCGTTCTTCACCACCAAAGAGGTCGGCAAAGGCACGGGGCTGGGACTGGCGACCGTATTCGGGATCGTTCGGCAAAGTGGCGGTTCGATCTGTGTCGACAGCGAGCTCGGTGAGGGGACGAGCTTCAAGGTGTACTTCCCGATGGTCGAGGGTGCCTTGAGCCGCCGTCGTTCGGAGGCCCCGGCGCTGGACCGAATATCGCTGTTTGGCACCGAGACCGTGCTGCTGGTCGAAGACGACGAACGCGTCCGTTCTTTGGTGCGCTCGATCCTGCTCAAATTTGGCTACGTCGTGCTCGAGGCGCAAAGCGCCGGGGATGCGTTTTTGCTGTCTGAACAACACAAGGGCGTGATCGAGCTGCTGCTCACGGACGTGGTGATGCCGCGCATGAGTGGCCGGCAATTGGCGGATCGGCTGGTCATGGAGCGCCCTGAAATGAAGGTGCTGTACATGTCCGGCTACACGAATGACGCCATCGTTCGACACGGCGTCAGCAATTCCACCATCGCGTTCATTCAGAAGCCGATCACGCCCGAACCACTGATGCGCAAAATCCGTGAGGTGCTCGATACCGAAAGCGTACCGAACGCCTCAGGCGTCATGCCGGTCGCGTTGCCGGTGTCGGTGAGCTCGTGACTCCGGTGCCGCCGCGCGCCGAAGGGACGAACGAACACACGTCCGCGGTCGCGCATGAGCTGAACAACGTG
>Ga0210387_10001083_pt1 | contig 20353 bp, 16 predicted proteins | sample IncBWC7OmetaG_FD_160108 | JGI IMG/M metagenome (GOLD analysis project Ga0210387, IMG submission 160108) | Forest soil microbial communities from Barre Woods Harvard Forest LTER site, Petersham, Massachusetts, United States - Inc-BW-C-7-O ...
CCCAAGCCAAAACCGTCGACGCCCTCTGGGATCTCATCGGACGCACCCTGAACCTCTTCACCCCTGAAGAATGCGCCAACTACGTCCGTCATTGCGGATACAATCCGCTTTGATCGCAACAGGCTCTAATCAAGTCATTGCTGCAGCAGAAGCAGGCGAGGATCAACCAGCAGACATCAACCTTGGTGTGTCAGCCCAAGCGATGCTGGTGACTGGGGCTCGCCCAGTCACGTTCGATACAACCACAGCCGAACTTGGCCTAGCTGGACCCGACCACATATTTCTAGCCATCAAAACTTTGGGTTGGCTAGCAATCAAGTCGCCACTGCTTCCATACTCGTTGCCTGCCTTCGCGGGTGCGACCCGGCAACTGCCAAGCGCATTCAAGACTTATTGTTTGACCCGCTTTTGGTGAACTATGGCGGCGAAGCCAGGGAATATCTGAAAACCATAAAGACGGGGGATAAGGCCTACCGTTACGTAAGGGCGCGCTCAAAGCGGCAGAGAGTTTTGTGAAGGAGCTTAAAATCGATCCCAGCATCAAGGAATTACAGCCTTCCGAATATCAATACGGTGTCGAACGTCGCCGCACCTATGATGAGATGCGCGAAATCCAAAAGGACGTTGAAAAACAGTCTGTCTTGATGAGCTTAGTGCAACGTTCTGTACTTCTCTATGGGCGTCGCTCCATCACATATCTGGAAGGCGGAGACAAAAAGCGTCGCACATTTTCTATGGACCTGCATACCGTCAGCCACTCTATCGAATTACCTCGATCTCAGGTTGCCGACCCGGTCGGCTTAAATATGAGGCTGCTGGCATACCGGGGAGCTCGCAAAAAATGAAATTACTTGTCCGTAATTACGTAGCATCTCTCAAAGAGCGGCAGGAGTTGGACGCTATTTTGCCGGACCTTTTGAGCGAACTTGGATACAACGTTATATCTCGCCCATCACGCGGCACGACACAGCGGGGGGGTGACGTTGCCGCAATCCGCAAGGACCCTAAGGGGAGGCAAAGAGTCTACCGGTGCCTCCACAATTTTGGATACGCTACTTGGTTGGGCCAGATCAGAAAACCGCAGCAACGAACCAAGCTGCGTAAGCGCTGCCTCTTGATGTCTGAGGACCGCATCAGAGAAAACACTGGCATTCCTACTACCTCGTCCCCTCCACCATCCGCGCCGCCTTTGCCATCGCACGCGCTTTCGCCGTGACGTTCGCCGGCATCTCCTGCCGTTTCTCGCCGGAGTCGTCGAAATCGCGCGGCGCGTCGGGGTAAAGGGCGACTGATACCGTGGCGCCGGCAATCACCACTCCACCGCCCTCGCGTTCAATCAAAATTTTCTGCGCCAAACGTGAGATTTCTCCAGCCCCTTCAATCTCTTCTGCCCGTTCAAGCCCCTCGCCAAAAAAATTTCCTCTTCCATTTTTCCGAAATCTGTGTTTCTCTCCCTCCCATCCCGCCTCGATGAGAGGGGCGAACGCGTCGTCACGAACGCGGGGCGGGGATTCGATGGACGCGCTTGGGTCGCATGACGAGCGGCGCATCCGCGGACGGCCAAGTCGTGTGGTCCTGATCCCCCGACGCTGGGACCAAGCTCGCGGATGACGAGTCCAAAGGCGATGGAGGCTATCAAGCCTGGCACTCCAGGGAGAGCACGAAGCAGCCGTTAAAACCATTGCGCAGGGAATGCCGGTTGTACCGGCCTTGCCTGTGGTCACTGCCGCCTGCTTTTTTTGTTGCAGGCCGGCCATGGGTGCGGCCTGCATCCGGCATTCCCTGCGCCCTCTCATTTCTGGAGGGGCACGCTGACGCATCACCCGGGCGCGTTCGTGCCGCGGGAAGGCGGAGGTGTGTCTCCTCGTCGTGACGAGCGGCCTGTCCCGGCGTAGCTCGACCTCGTCCACCGAAGCTCGGAGAGCGAAGGCGGAATGCTGTTTGACATTCACATCAGGACAACACGCGCCGCTTACGGCTGGATGAAGCCGGCTAGCATGGCGGCCGACTTGTCCGTCGCGTCCTGCTTCGCGACCCTGTTCGCCTGCACGTCCTGGCGCTTGTCGCCGGGGTCGTCGAAATCATGGGTGGCGCCGGGGTAGAAGGTGTCGGTGAACGGCGTGCTGGCATCGATCGAGCCCTTGGCGACCTTTTTGCATTCGGCGGGGGAGACCTCCTCGTCGGCCTCGCCCATGAACAGCGCGACCGGCGCGGTGGTGACGATTTTCTTGTCGTCGATCAACGCGTCCTTGCCGCAGCCGGGATAGAAGGCGAGCGCAGCGCGGAAGCCACTCTTCGCGGCCTGCCGGGTCATGACGTTCAGTGTGGTCGAGCCGCCGTTCGACCATCCTTGCAGGAACACCGGCTTGTCCGCGACATCGTCGCGCGCGCGCAGGTAAGTCAGCGCGCCCTCGGCGTCGAACGGGCGCACCGTCTTCTCGTTGGTGGAATCGCGCTCGTGTTGACCGTGGGAGAAGCGGGGGAAGCCCTTGCCCACGCCGCGCGGGCCGAAACTGTCGGGCAGCAGCGCGAGCAGGCCTTTGCCCGCCCAGAACTCGCCCCACATCTTGTGGCGCATCGACAGCGTGCCGGCGTTGCAGTCCGACGTGATGCCGCGGCCGACATCAGTGCAGTCCTTGTTGTACTTGGTCGAATAGGGCCCGGCGCGGCCGGGCAGCAGCACGATCGCCGGGTGCGGGCCGGGGCCTTCCGGCTTGTAGAGATAGCCGACGATCTCGGTCTTGCCGTCCGCGCTCTTGAAATAGACGGTCTCCGGCTCGGCCCGCGCGCCGGTGGCCGCCAGCAGCGGCAAGGCAAAAGCGGAGGCGGAGACGAAGACAAGGAGGCGGATGAGCGGGGTGACCATATGACGATCTCCGGTTCACGAGACCCTCACGATACACCGCACCCATCCGCTTCCTTGTGAAGTCCGTCACGCTTTCATTCAATGCCGGAACATTTCGCTCGACCTCGTCCGGGGGCGATCAAGCGCATAGGCGTCCTGAGGGCGCGACCGGGCCTGCACCATGTCACATTCGCCGAGCCCGCCAGAGGCCGTCGCCTTGCATTGCGCGAGACTCGTGAACCCGCAATCGTTCTCACTGTCGCTGGTCAGGCAATAGGTGGCGCGCCCGACGCTGGTGGCAGCAGTGGCGGGCGCGCTCGGGATGAGGGCGCCGGCGGCAAGCACAAGGGTGGCGGCAGCAAGCAAGGCGAGATTGCGAAGGGATGGATGGGTCATGATCGGCTCCGTTGAGTGCGGTGATGCCGACATGACAGGCGGGAGCCCGGCTTTATTGCAAGATTGCGGATATTTAAGCCCCTCGCTCACGCCTCACAGCGGCGCGAGAACGTGACAGGACGACGACAGCCGCCTGCCCAAGGCACCGGCACCCGGCCGCTTCGACAGGTTCAACCAGGGGTGGACAGCCAAAGCCGCCGCTGGACTACGGAATTCCATTCATCTATGTGAACTGCGGGGATTGACGAAACGCCAAAACATGCTCTTTTGCTGCGCAGCATAATTGCTGTTTTTGCGCTTTCGGCGGCGCGCAGATCGTACTGACAGTCCTTGAGGATGGCTTAGATGCCTATCGAGCTGGTCACCGCGCGAAAAATGCCGACGGCAATGGAGCCGGCCGCGCCGCAGCGCCGCCGGCTGATGGCCGTCATGCTGGCCGACGTCGTCGATTACAGCGGCATGATGAGCCGCAGCGAGGACGAGACGCATCAGCGTTTTGCGCGCTATTCCGGCGAATTGATCGAGCCGACCATCGACAAATACAACGGACGCCTCGTGCGCAGCATGGGCGACGGCATCCTGGTCGAATTTTCAAGCGCGGTCGACGCAGTGCGCTGCGCGCTCGACATCCAGCGCGGATTGGCCACGCGCCAGGCGGATGAAAAGAAGGACCCTATCCGCCTGCGGATCGGGATCAACTATGGCGACGTGCTGGTCGATCACCGCGACATCTACGGCAACAGCGTCAATATCGCGGCCCGGCTCGAGGCGCTGGCATCGCCGGGAACGGTCTGCGTCAGCCAGAGCATGTACGATCAGATCCGGACCCTGCCGCAATTCTTTTTCGCCGACCGCGGCGAGCGCCGCGTCAAGAACATCCCGCACCCGGTCCATGTCTACGAGGTGGCGTATGAGCGGATTCGGGTGCCGTTCCTCCGCTGGAGCGCGGCCCGTCTGAGCGGAACGGTGATTGCCGCTGCCATCGGGGCGGTCGCTGTCGCCTGCCTTGCGTCCGCGCTGATGTTCAGCGCGCTGCATGGCACGGTCGCTCGCACCAACAAGATCGTCGTGCTGCCGTTCAAGAATTTCGACGAGACGACGAGCGACTCCTACCTCGCCGATGCCATCACCGACGACCTGACCACCGAGCTGTCGCGGCTGCAACGCGCCTGGGTGATCTCCGCCAGCACCGCCTTCACCTACAAGGACAAGCCGGGCGACCCGCGCGCGATCGGCCGCGACCTCAAGGTGCGCTACGCGCTCGAAGGCAGCGTCAAGCGCAAGGGAGCGCTGGTCCAGGTCAACGCGCAGCTGATCGATACCGAAAGCGGCACCAATCTCTGGGCCAATTCCTTTGCGTATGAAACGAGTAGCCTGATAGACCTGCAGGACAAATTGATGGGCCGGATCGCCACTTCGCTGAACGACGAAGTGATCAAATCCGGCGTGCAGCACGAGGTCGGCACGCTGGCGGCCGATCACAACCCTTTGGATGAGAGGATGCGAGCAATGGCGGCGAACACCGCGCTTATTTCACCGGAGAAGTCCGTCGAGATCAAACAGCATGCGGAAGCTGGCCTCCTGGCGGACCCGGACAATGCGCGTCTGTTGGGCCTGCTTGCCTTCCGGTTGACGGGCGATTTTCTCAATGGCTGGAACAATGTCAGCCTGGCCGACGTGGATCGCGCGGAAACGTTGGCGCGAAAAGCCATCGGCATCGACCCCACTGTGGCACGCGCGCACACGGCGCTTGGCTGGGTCCATCGCATCCGTGGCAACCATCAGGCCGCGCTTGACGCCTTCAGGCAGTCCATCAAGGTCGATCCCAACTTCGCGCAGGCCTATAACCAGGCGGGCAACGAGATGCTGTTTCTCGGTGATGCCAAGGGCGCGATTACGATGAGCCAGATGGCGCAGCAGCTCAGCCCCAGCCACCAGGATCCGTCCTTCCCGACGTTCAAATGGGTCGAAGGGCGTGCCTATTTTGCGCTTGGTGATTACGCGAAGGCGGTCGACGCCCTCCAGGAATCGGTCGACCTGCGGCCGACCCTCTGGTTCGTACACGCCTGGCTGACGGCAGCCCTTGCCCTGAGCAATCGCGATGCGGACGCGAAGCAGGCGCTTGGTGATTTCAAGCAACTTCACAGCACGCGAGCAAGCCTCGCGTCGGTCGCCCAATACTATGCCGATGGCCAATACCAGAATCCCACCGCTCAGGAGGCCGTATCCCGGCTACTGGACGGCCTGAAGAAGGCCGGCGTGAATTAAGGGGCTCGCGCGCCGAAAGTAAGCCTCTCCCGAGCAAGCCGGGCCTGCCCGACTTGTTCATTCATGCGCGCCTTGCCCAACCGACCATCTGGTGCGGATCACGAGACATCAAATGCTTCAGATCTCCCGCCGGCAATGTGGCAAGCTCGTCTCCACCATCATCCTGGCCAACCTGTTCCCGGCCGCAACAGCGATTGCTTCGCCACCACCCGCGAAGACCCTCACCGCGGTGATGCAATCCGATCTGCGCATCCTCGATCCGATCTTCACCGGCGCCTATATCGTGCGCGATCACGGCTACATGGTCTATGACACCCTTCTGGCCACCGATTCCAATTTCAACGTCCGGCCGCAGATGGCGGATTGGAAGGTCTCCGACGACAAGCTCACCTACACCTTCACGCTGCGTGACGGGCTGAAATGGCATGACGGCAGCCCAGTCACCGCGGAGGATTGCGTCGCCTCGCTGAGGCGCTGGAGCAAGAACGAGACCATGGGCCAGACGCTCATGGACTTCACTGCGAGCCTGGAAGCCCCCGACGATAAGACCATCACGCTGAAACTGAAGGAGCCTTATGCGCTGGTGCTGGAATCGATCGGCAAGCCCTCCTCGATCGTGCCGTTCATGATGCCCAAGCGCCTCGCCGAAACGCCGCCTGGCCAGCAGATTCCGGAGCAGATCGGCTCGGGCCCGTTCAAATTCGTGAAGAGCGAGTTCCAGCCGGGCGTGAAGGCGGTCTATGAGAAGAATAGAGATTACGTGCCGCGCAACGAGCCGCCGAGCTGGACTGCCGGGGGCAAGGTGGTGAAGGTCGATCGCGTCGAATGGATCACCATGCCCGATCCGCAGACCGCCGTGAACGCGCTGCAATCCGGCGAGATCGATTTCGTCGAGAACGTGCCGTTCGACCTCGTGCCGACGCTGACCGCCAACCGGGACCTGAAGGTCGAAACGCTGGACAAGCTCGGCTTCCAGACCATCGGGCGAATGAATTTCCTCTATCCACCCTTCGACAACGTCAAGGTACGTCGCGCGGCGCTGATGGCGCTCAATCAGAAGGACGTGCTGGACGCGCTGGTCGGCAATCCCGGCTACTATCAGCTCTGCGGCGCCATCTTCGGCTGCAACACGCCGCTCGCCACCGACGTCGGCTCGGAATCCCTCGTGAAAGGCAACGGCATGGCAGAAGCGAAGAGACTGCTCGCCGAATCCGGTTACGACGGCACGCCGGTCGTGATCATGGCGCCCGGCGACGCCGCGATATTCAAGCCGCAGCCGATCGTCGCGGCGCAGTTGCTTCGCGAGGCCGGTTTCAAGGTGGACTTGCAGGCCACCGATTGGCAGACCGTGGTCTCCCGCCGCACCAGCAAGAAGCCGCCCAATGAGGGCGGCTGGAACATGCTGTTCACCAACTTCGTCATCGCCGACGTGGTGAATCCGGTTGTCAACATCTTGCTCAACGCCAAAGGCACGCATGGCGCCTGGTTCGGCTGGCCGGAAGACACTAAGATGGAAGCGATGCGTGATGCCTTCGTCCGCTCATCCTCGCCTGAGGAGCAGAAAAGGATCGCGACCGAAATCCAGCGCGAGGTCTACAACCAGGTTATCTATGTCCCGCTTGGACAATGGCGCGGGGTGAGCGCATGGCGGAAATCACTCTCGGACGTGCTCGAGGGCCCCGCCACCCCGGTGTTCTGGAACATCGACAAATCGGAGTGAGCGGCGCTCACTTCGGCCCGACACGCACCGCCGTGGGCCAGGCGGCGGGCAGTTTGCCCGCGCCCTGCAGCGCAGCCTGCATGGCGACGATGTAGCCGTAGGGGCCGAGGCCGGCGATGACGGCTTTTACCGCAGCGGAGAGTTTGGAGTGCCGGTGCAGCTCGTCGCGGGCGTGGATGTTGGAGATATGGACCTCGAAGATCGGGCCCTCGAAAATCTTCAGCGCGTCGAAGATCGCAATCGAGGTGAAGGAATAGCCGGCCGGATTGATGATGATGGCGTCGGCTTGCGTGCGTGCGGACTGGATCAGGTCGACCATGACACCCTCATGGTTCGACTGGTGGAACGATAGTTGTGCGCCGGCAAAGCCCGCAAATTCTTCGCAAGCGGCCTTGATCGCCTCCAGCGTCGTCGAGCCATAGATATGCGGCTCGCGAATGCCGAGCATGTTCAGGTTCGGTCCGTTGATGATCATGATGCGCATGGCGCCCCTCCCGGTGTTTGTGGTTGCAGTGGGGAGATTAAGGGGACGGGCGCGGCGATCAACCCGCTGGAAAAACCTCCGCTGTCGCCCTGGCTTTAGAAGGGCGACAGCGAAGGGGAGGCTTTGCCCGTCAAAATCGGTGCAACACATCCCCGCGAGCCGGCTCGCACGGCCCCCCGAACACCCCTCCCCCGGCATGTTTGTTGCTTGGTTTCCATCAGTTGCATGAGGAGCAAGCTGATATGAAAAAGACCATCCGCCGCCGCGAATTCATCGCTGCTTTGGGCGCGGGGCTTATTGCCGCACCCTCCATCGTGCGCGCGGCCGGCGAGCCGGTCGTGATCCGCATGGGAACGCTGAAATTGATCCATTCCATCGCGCCCTATTTCTACGAACAATTCGTGCCCGCAGGCTACAAGGTCGAAGTGATGCCGTTCGAGACGCCGGCCGAATGCAAGAGCGCGGTCGTCACCAAGTCGGTCGATTTCGGCACCTTCGGCATTGCTGCCGCGATCCTGGGTTCGGTCGCCGGCGAGCCGGTCGTGGTGATCGCCTCTACCTGTAACCGCGGCATGGCGATCGTCGCGAAAAAGGATTCCGGCATCAACACGCTCGGGGATCTGAAGGGCAAGCGCGTCGCGCTGTTCCCCGGCACCACGCAGGAAGTGTTTTTCCTCGAGCGGCTGCGCATGGAAGGCATGAGCATCAAGGATGTCGAGCCGGTGCGCGTCTCGTTTTCCGAGATGCACATCGCGCTCGCGCGCGGCGATGTCGACGCCTATGTCGGTGCCGAACCCGCCCCCGGCGTGTCGCTCTCGACCGGCATCGGCCAACTCGTCGAATACCCCTATTCGACGGCGATGGGCTCGCTCAACATGATCTTCAGCACCAGTGCCGACCTGATCAAGGAGAAGCCGGAGGTCGTGAAGACGATGATCGGCATCCACCAGCGCGCTACCGACTATGCGCAATCGAACAAGGACGCGCTGGTGACGATGGCGAGCCAAAAGCTCGGCCAGAAGAAGGACGCGATCGAGGCCTCCGTGCCTAATGTCGAGCTGAATTGGCGGTTGGGGCCAAAGGAGATCGAGGAATCGAAGATCTACGCCGACCACATGCTGGCGCTGAAACAGATCAAGCATCTCCCCGATTTCGCGGCGCTCATCGATACGAGCTTTGTCGATGCGGTGAAGCCAACGTGAGAGTGAATGAGGTTTTGAGTTCGTGACCACACTGACGACAGAGCACGAAGGCAGGGCGACGGCGGCACAATCGCCGGCGACAGTATGGCCGCGCATCAAGCCCATCCTCCTTGCCATCGCCTTTCCCCTCATCCTGCTCGCGCTCTGGCATTTTTCTACGCATAACCGGCCGGCAAGCCTGATCCCGCCGCCTTATGACGTCTGGCAGGAGCTGGAGGACCTCGCCGTCGGGGGCATCAATGATGACGCCTATAGCCGCACGCTGCTCACGCATCTCTTCGCGTCGATGAGCCGGGTTTATGGCGGCTTCGCCCTGGCGCTTGCCGTGGCACTGCCGCTGGGCATGCTGATCGGGCGCGTGCCGATCGTGCGGCAGCTCGTTGATCCGACCGTCCAGATCCTGCGGCCGATCCCCGTCACCGCATGGCTGCCGCTCGCGATGATCATCTTTGGGCTCGGGCCGCGCTCGGCCTTCTTTCTCGTCTTCCTCGGCGCGTTCTATCCGATCCTGGTCAACACCATCTTCGGCGTGCGCTCGGTCGAGCCGCGGCTGTTCGAGGCGGCCTCGATGCTCGGCTGCAGCCAACAGGCGCAATTCTTCCGCGTCGTGCTGCCGGCGGCGCTGCCCTCGATCTTCACCGGCATGCGGCTGGGCCTCGGCTTTGCCTGGGTCGTGATCGTGGTCGGCGAGATGACGGGCGTTCAGACCGGGCTTGGCGCCATCATCATGGAAGCGCGCCAGCTCTCGCGCACCGAGATCGTGATCTCAGGCATGATCGTGATCGGCATATTCGGCTTCCTGTCCGACCAGCTCGTGATGTGGATCGGCCGTCGCCTGCTGGCATGGAGCCCGTCCCATGGCTGAGAGCGCAACTCCCATTCTCGAGATGAAAAATGCCGGCAAGATCTATGCGCAAGGCACGCGCTCGATCGAGGCGCTGCGCGGCGCGAATTTGCGCGTCAGGAAAGGCGAGTTCATCTGCCTGATCGGCGCCTCCGGCTGCGGCAAGTCCACGCTGTTGCGCATGGCCGCAGGCTTTGAGCGCGCGACAAGTGGCGAAAGCCTGATGTGGGGCATGCCGATATCAGGCCCGGGGCCGAGCCGCGGCATGGTGTTTCAGGACTACGGCCTGTTTCCCTGGCTTTCCGTTCGCGACAATATCGGCTTCGGCCCGAAATCGCGCGGGCGCCCGAAGGCGGAGGTGCGCGAGACCGTCGATCGATTCATCGAGCTCGTGGGGCTGACGAATTTCGCCGACGTCTATCCGCATCAGCTCTCCGGCGGCATGAAGCAGCGCGTGGCGATCGCCCGCGTGCTCGCCAATGACGCCGAGATCGTGCTGATGGACGAGCCATTCGGCGCGCTCGACGCCATGACGCGAGAACGCTTGCAGGATGAGCTGGTCGAATTGTGGTCACGCACCGCCCTGACCGTGCTGTTCGTGACCCATTCGATCGAAGAGGCGATTTTCCTCGCCGACCGTGTCGTGGTGATGTCGCCCGGCCCCGGCCGCATCGACAAGGAGTATGTGATCGATCTGCCGCGCCCGCGCGATATCGCCAGCCCGGAATTCAACGAATGGCGTCGGCTGTTGTCGTCGCAGCTCCACAGCCACCACGCACGGAAGGCGGGGTGAGGGCGTTGCCGATCTCGCCGCGCGAGGAAAACCCACTCCCCGCGAAGAGCGGGGAGTGAGAGTTTCGAATCACGCCGCTTTCCCGAGCTCCGCGTCGAGATGTTTCAGCCGCGGCAGCACCTCGTTCTTCAAGAGCGAGAGCGAGTGGTGCCAGGCTTCCGGCTTGTGCTTGTAGTCGAAGCCGAACACCAGGAGCACGCCGAAGCCGCCGACCTCGTGCCAGATCTGCTCGATCTTCTCGGCGGCGGTTTTCGGCGAGCCGATGATCCAGTTCTGGCGCGCGCAATATTCGGCGGTGACGTCGGAATCCGGCACCTCGGGCGAGTGCTTCAAATAATCCTTGAAGCCGAAATGGCCGAGCAGCGGCAGGAAGTATTCGGTCATCATCCGGCCCATCATGTCGCCGGTCGAGAGCTTCCACGCCTCTTCATCGGTATCGGCAATAAAGACCTCGCGCACCATTCGCCAGTCGCGGCGGCTCGGCTTGCGGCCGGTCTTTGCCGCGCCCTGCTCCACCGAGTCCCAATGGCTGCCGACATAGGCCGGGTTGAGGTTGAGGCTCATCGGAATGAAGCCGCGCTCGCCCGCGAGCTTCAGCGTGTCGGAATTTTTCGACAGGCCCGCGACTCCGATCGGCGGATGCGGCATCTGCACCGGCTTGAGGTGGGGTTTGAGGAAATCGAACATCACGTCCGGCTTGGTCACCGTCCAGTATTTGCCTTTGTAGGTGAACGGCGCTGGATCGTTCCAGAGTTTCAGGATGATCTCCAGCGCCTCGCGGGTCATTTCCCTGTTCTGTCCCGACAGCCCGTCGACGTTGAACATCGCCCAGTCGCTCGGCAGGCCACTTGCGGCGACACCGAAATTGAGCCGGCCGCCGGAGAGATGGTCGAGCATCGCGACGCGATTGGCGAGCTCAGCCGGATGGTGATACGGGAGCAGGAAACCGCCCGGCCCGATGCGAAGATTTTTGGTCTGCCGAAAGCCTTCCACGACCAGGAGATCGGGGGCCGGATGCGGCTCCCACGGCGCGGTATGATGCTCGCCAATCCAGCATTCCTGATAGCCGAGCTCATCGAGCCAGCGCATCACCTGCAAGTCCCATTCGTGGCCTTCTCTCAGCCCGCACTCCGGCGGATGCGAAGGCATCGCGAAATATCCGAGTTCCATGGGGTTTTCCTCTGCTGTTCTTGTCATTGTTTTGCGGTGCAAATGCCTTGCCCGCACGCGAAGTCTAGCACGACGCACGCCTTCAATCATTGGCTGTGCTGCGGCGAAATGATGGTGGTCACGCAAGGATGCAGGCCGCTTCCGGCGCGCGCATGGTCTTACTTCGTGCGGGCTACGGACGCCGCAGCTTTGAGCTTTTCCGCAGTCAGACGATTGACCAGGTCGGACGGAGTGACGGCATACGGCGGATCGGAGGAACCCACCGTGGCTTTCGGCGCCGAAGCGGCCGACACGCCAGATTGCTCAGACTGCGTCCCGGGGTCCTGTGCTTTGGGCTCGGGTCCGCCGGGAGAGGATGGCGGCACGCTGGATGCGGGCTTGGGGCTCAGCACCATGATCCGGGTGACCGCATGCTCCCGCAGCAGTTCGTCTTTTTCCGGAAACCACATGCTGCCCGGCTCGACCTTGTTGGCGCGCTCGGCAAAGTCACGGCTCAGGCCGAAGCTCTGCAAGCGCTGTTCTTCGCGGGCGATCGACATGCGGCGGTCCGTGGCGGTCATGCCGAGAAAAGCGACTTGATGAAATCCAAGCCGCGCATTCGGACCGATCCAGCGCTCCTTGCCGCCGAGGAACACGATCGTACAGGCGGACAGGCAGTCCTTGCTGACAACAGTGATCAGCCCACGCGCCTTGATCAAGTCCGACATCTTCTGCGCCTCGAGAATTCGACCGCCGACCGAACTGAGGCGCACCCATCGCACATTTTCCATCGCCGCGAGGAAGCTCTCCATCTCTTCGGCGACACCAAAGGTGATGCCACCTGAAAATTCGAGCGCCGTACCCTTGCCGACGACACGGAACTGGTGCGGGCCGAGGCGGCGGTCGCCGGCGACGATCTCGACCATGCCGACGATTTGCGGCGCGCCCGCGCTGACAAAGCGGTAGCCGACCTGAAGCACCCCGATCACCATCATCACCTGCGCGGCCGTGCCCCAGAAGGCGTTGCCACCCTGTCGGTAATGGTTCGCCGAGCGCCAGACCCCGACCGATTGCCATGCGGTCAGCAGGATGAGGCCGAGCCAGATCGCGACCAGCGACGACAGCCAGAGCAGCGGCCGCCCCTCGTTGCCGCGATAGATGAAGGCGTTGAGAAAGCCGAAGACGAACCCGCCGGCGAAGCCAAGGACCGCACCATTGACCCAATAGGACAGCGGCAAGGACAGTTCGCCGCGCCAATGCCGCGCAAAATAGTTTTGCGATGTCCGAGGGGGGAGCGGTGGCGGCAACACCATCGCCTGCGGCGCATTCGCATCCGGCAATGCCGCATCGCGAAACTCCGCCTCGACCAGCGAAGCAACATGGCCTTCGATCGTTTCTGGATCAAAACTCCCGCCGGCAAGCGGCACCCCCGCAGGCAGCGCGTGTTGATCGGGCAACGGTGCGGCGCCGCGGAATTGCGCCGCCACCAACGCGGAGATTTCGCCGTCGAGCGCCGCCGGACCGGACATTGCGACGGCGGGTTGTGGCGGTGGCGACGCGGCGGTCGGCATGAATGCGCCGGCTTTGTCGAGCCGCAACACACGCGTTCCGGCAAAGCGGTCGTAACAGGCCTGCTTGCGGCGGCAGATCGCGATGATCGCGTCGACCGCGAGCGCGAGAGTCGGCAGCATGATCGCGATCTGAATCCAGAGCCGGACTCCCTCCGGGAAGGCTCCGACCCCCGGGCCGCAGACCGTAGCGATCAGCAACGGCGCGAATTGCGCCAGATAGCGGTAGCCCAGTCGCGCTGCGGACGGATGCTCGGCGCCGGAGGCGGTAGCGAGGCGGATACGGCAAATCCTGCGGCCCGGGCTGCCCCGGCCGAGATCGAAGGCAAAACGCAAGGCCAGGAGCAACGGCACGAACAGGAAATCGACGGCCACGACATCGACCGGGCTGCCGTCGGCGTCGAGCGTCCGGATGATCTGCCTCATCGTCGTGATCGCGCCAACCTGATTGGTCCGCGTGATCAGCAGGGTTCGTCCCGAGATCAGGCCGAACAGTCCGCGGCGGCAATCGCTGATCGACGCGGGGCCAAAATCTTCAGGCACCGAGACGCCCTCGGGCACCTTGTCGAGCTTGTCGCAAGTGAGGGCAACGATGCCGCCGAGATATTGCACGCGCCCGTGGCTGAGCGGGAACGCAACAAAGGCGGTAAGCTGCAGGATGAGCGCGATCGCGACGGCATCGATCAGCAATGCAAGCAGTCGGCGCCAGAAGCCGCCAAGCTCGTATTCGGCATTGTCCAATTCGGTCGACAACGGAAGGCTCGGAACAACGGGTTTCGGACCAGTCCGGTCAGCGCCCGCCGACCGCGCATCGATGCTGCCGCGGATTGGTTGCCGTGGCAAGCCGACGCAACCAAAAGACGGCGCGCAGGGTTAAGCATTTCCTTCCGTCACTTGCGCATCCTCGCCTTCGCGCCGGAGACGATTTGCATCGAAACGCCGAGCACCCAGCCGGCCATGATGAGCCAGGTCCAGGCGATACGCGGCTCTTCGCGAAGGATGATGATGCCGACCGAGGCGAACGCGGTGAGCGTTGCGAGGAAGGTGCCGACCGAGCTCAGGAATTCCGCTGCATCGACGCTGGCGTCGCCATCCTCGGAATGAAATGCGAGTTGCGGCGTGTCGATGCCGAGATAGAAGGCGATCGCGCCCACGATCATCATGCCCAACAGAAAGCCCTGCGAGGTCAGCGCCCCGATGCTCGATCCGACATGGGCCGAGACGAACAGCCCGCAGGACGCACCCGCCATCGCAAGCCCGATGCGTTCCAGCACGTGAGCAGATTTTCGGACGCGAAATCGCAATGCGCACCCCCCTCGCGGGTCGCCGGCAGGCGGAGCTTATCCTATCCGGGCTCGGCGAGAAACCTGACAAGCAACCGCCGAGCCGATGAGCGGTTCCCGTTTACCGCGCGCCGAAGGTGATGGCGCCGAACAGCGCCTTCTGGGTCGACGGCTGCGAGCGCCAATATTGCGGTGGCGCGCTCACCTCGCCGTGAAGCTCGGCAGCAGCGTGCCAGCCCCAGCGCGGGTCGTAGAGCATCCCTCGCGCCAGCGCGACCATATCGGCCTTGCCGGAGCTGACGATGTCCTCGGCCTGCTTCGTTTCCGTGATCAGGCCGACAGCGACGGTGGTCAGCCCCGTTGCTTCCTTTACGGATTGTGACAGCGGCACCTGGTAGCCCGGGCTGAGCGGGATTTTTTGCAGCGGCGATACGCCGCCGGAAGAAACGTCGATCCAGTCGACGCCACGTTTCTTCAATTCTAACGAAAATTCGATGGTTTGCGCGACGTCCCAGCCGCCCTCGACCCAATCGGTTGCCGACACCCGCACGCCGATCGGCTTGTCGTGCGGAAACACAGCGCGCACGGCGTCGTAGACTTCGAGCGGATAGCGCATGCGGTTTTCGAGCGAACCGCCATATTGATCGGTGCGCTTGTTGGAGATCGGCGACAGGAATTGATGCATCAAATATCCGTGCGCACCGTGCAGCTCGAGCGCATCGATGCCGAGCCGTTCGGCACGCTTGGCAGATTCGACGAAGGCGTCGCGGATGCGCGTTAGCCCGGCAGCATCGAGCGCCGTCGGCGCCACTTCGCCTTCCTTATGGGCGACAGCCGACGGCGCCACCGTCTGCCAGCCGTCCTTGCCATCGGGCGCGATCTGCTGGCCGCCCTCCCAGGGCCGATGGCTCGAGCCCTTGCGGCCGGCATGAGCGAGCTGCATCGCCACCGCCGCTTTCGAATGCTTGCGCACCGACTCCAGAATTGGCTTCAGCGCGGCCTCGTTGGCGTCGTTGTAAAGGCCGAGGCAACCCGGCGTGATGCGCCCGATGGCTTCGACATGGGTGGCCTCGATGCAGAACATCGCGGCGCCGGAGAGTGAGAGATTGTTGATGTGGGTAAAATGCCAGTCATTGGCCGAGCCGTCGTCGGCGGAATACTGGCACATCGGCGACACCATGATGCGGTTGGCCAGTTTCAGGCCGCGAAACTCGATCGGGGAAAACAGGGCGCTCATACGGGGAAATCCGGGGGGTGGGGGGTCGGCGAGAGCCTAATCTTAGGTCGCGACGCCGCGATTACCAGCGCTAGCGACGCAGATGGCGGCCATGCGCGATCAGCGGGGCTTATGGATGCAAACCGTGCCGAAGTTCAACGGCCGGCCTATTGATGGATGTCGGCGGCCTTGATGATTTCCAGATTCGAGGCGGTCTCCTGGCGGACCAGGTCGTCGATCTCGGCCGGCTTCATCGGCCGCGTCTCGATACCGAGCTTCTTCAGGCTCGCCTGCATCGCAGGATCGCTCAGCACGCGCTGGCCGGCCGCATGAAACTTCTCGATGATGGCGCCCGGCGTTTTCGCCGGCATGAACACGCCGAACCAGATCTCGCTTTCGGCGTTCTTCACGCCGGCTTCCGCGAGCGTCGGCACGTCGGGAAGATCGGGGACGCGGCTTGCGGTCGAGACCACGAGCGCGCGCACCCTGCCCTCCCTGATCAGCGGCAGCGCGGTCGCAACCGGACAGAAATAGAAATCGATCCGCCCGCCGAGAATGTCGGTGATGACCTCCGCGCCGCCGCGATAGGGCACGTGCGCGGCTTCGATGCCGGCGGCGAGGCGGAATTTTTCCGAACTGATATGGACGGCGCTGCCGATGCCGACCGAGCCGAACGAGATCGTGCCGGGCTTGGCCTTGGCGTCGGCGATGAAATCAGCGAGCGTCTTCCACGGACGCGAGTTGGGAACGATCATGACATTGGCGCTGGAGCCGATCATCAGCACCGAGGCGAGCTCTTTGGTGTCGAACGCCATGCTGGAGAAAATCGCAGGCGCGATCGTCAGCGCCGAGGAGTTGGCCAGGAGCGTGTAGCCATCGGGTTCGGCCTTGGTCACCTGCAACGTGCCGAGCATGCCGCCGGCGCCGGCGCGATTTTCGATGATGATGGGCTGCCCCAGCTCCGCGGCGAGACGATCGAACACCACGCGCGGGACCACATCGGCCGCGCTGCCGGCGCCGAAGGGGATCGTCGCCCTGATCAGGTGCGCCGGCCATTCATCCGCATGCGCGGAGGTGGCGAACAAGGTGGTGAGAACAACGACGAGTTTTACAAATTGACGCATGCTTGACCTGTTTTCTTGAACGCCGGGAAGCTTTGCAAGAACCGTTCCGCGCGCTCACTCCACCAGCGTGAATTGCAGCAACAGCGTGCGCTGGAGCAGGGAGAAATTGTCGTCGGAGACCATGGTCAGCACGGTGTCGCCCTCGGGCGTGACATAGGCATCGATGCCTTCCATGTTGTCGATCTCCTGCCCCAGATCCGCATCGAAGATCGAGGGCCCGTCGACCACCGCGCCCGGCGCGACGGATTTCAGGGGAATGCGGCGGATGCGGATACCAACCCCGGAGAGCCACGAAAACTTCCGCTCCAGGATCAAGAGATCGCCGGAGGGCAGCAACACGGCATCGCTGATGTCGAAATTATTGGTGCGCCGGACGGAGAACTGTCCCGGCGTCGGCCCACCGACCAGAAACGCGATCAAATTGCCCCGCGGATCAAGTCCGCGTTCCGACATCGCAATCAGCGTACCGGTAAGTGGCTGCCCCTTGGGCACGAACACCAGCGCTTCGAGGCCCTGGTTATAGGGCAGCTTCTTCACCGCGGGCGGCATCGGCACCACCTCGCTGCGCGAGCGCGTAAAACCCTTGGAGAAATCGAAGCGCAGCACCTGGTTGACGCGTTCGAGCCCGACATAGGCGAACGAGCCATCGAGCGCGAGCGATTCGGAATCGAACCAACCGCGTGAAGTGATCGTCTTGTCATCGGGCCCGATCATCGGCGAAGCCTCGACATCGGCTAGCCCCGTCATCTCACGGCCGGAATAGACGATGCGGCCGGTGAACCAGCTTCCCTTGTCGCTCAGCGCAATGAACTTTTCGCCCTTGGGATCGAGCCGCAACGCCGACAGCCCGCCAAAGCCGCGAAATGCGGACGTGAGCACCAGCCCGCTCCGCCATTCCAGCGAGCCGAAACGCACATGCGAGCGGTCGCGCGGATCGAAGGATGCAATCGGGCGCGCATTGACGTCGATCGACACCGGCGCGGCAACAAAAGTCTCGTCCTTGACGGCCGGCTTGGTCGCGGCGGACTGTGCGCGAACGAGATCGGGGACCACGAGGGGCGAAATCCCCGCCGCCGCGCATTCGAGCAGGCGGCGGCGGCTTATAGGAGCGCGCATTCGCCGTTACGAATGCAACCGACGCCCATTGCCGCGCGAAGAAGCCGACGGCGCGTTATGGGTCTCGCTGAACAGTTCGGCGAGCTTTTCGGTAATGGCACCGCCAAGTTCTTCGGCATCCACGATGGTGACCGCGCGGCGATAGTAGCGCGTCACGTCATGGCCGATGCCGATCGCGATCAGCTCGACCGGAGAGCGGGTCTCGATCTCCTCGATGATGTGGCGCAGATGCCGCTCGAGATAGTTGCCGGGATTGACCGACAGCGTGGAATCGTCGACCGGCGCGCCGTCGGAGATCATCATCAGGATCTTGCGCTGCTCGGCGCGGCCGAGCAGGCGCTTGTGCGCCCAGTCCAGCGCTTCGCCGTCAATGTTCTCCTTGAGCAGGCCCTCGCGCATCATCAGGCCAAGATTCTTGCGCGAGCGCCGCCACGGCGCGTCCGCCGACTTGTAGATAATGTGGCGAAGATCGTTGAGACGGCCGGGATTCGGCGGCTTGCCCGCGGCAAGCCAGGCTTCGCGCGATTGCCCGCCCTTCCAGGCGCGGGTAGTGAAGCCCAGAATCTCGACCTTGACGCCGCAACGCTCCAGCGTGCGCGCGAGAATATCGGCGCAGGTCGCAGCCACCGTGATCGGACGGCCGCGCATCGAGCCGGAATTGTCGAGCAGCAGCGTCACCACGGTATCGCGGAAGGTCGCTTCCTTCTCATGCATGAAGGAGAGCGGGTGATAGGGATCGGTGACGACGCGCGACAGCCGCGCGGGATCGAGAATACCCTCTTCGAGGTCGAACTCCCAGGCGCGATTCTGCTGCGCCATCAGGCGGCGCTGCAAGCGGTTGGCAAGCCGCGCGACAATACCCTGCAGATGCGCGAGCTGCTTGTCGAGATAGGAGCGCAGGCGTTCGAGCTCGTCGTGATCGCAGAGGTCTTCGGCGGCGATGACCTCGTCGAATTTCGGCGCGAAGGCGTGATATTCCGGTCCGCGCGGCTCGTTCTTCCCGTGCGAATTCGGTCGCGTCGCCTCGCCCGGCGTCTCGTCGTCGCCGAGCTCGCCGTCATCGAAGGTATCGCTGGTGGAAGCCTGCGCGCTTTCCATGGCGCTGTCGGACATTTCGTCCGTCGTCGCCTCGGCCTGATCGGCGCTCATCTCCTGCGCGGCGTCGCTGTCGGGCGAGCCTTCCGCACCGGACTGATCGCTGTCGCCGTCGGGATTGTTCTCGTCGTTATCGTCCTCATCGGACTCGGCGTTGCGGTCGTCGCCGAGATCAAGCGCCGAGAGCAAATCGTGCACCAGGTCGCCGAATTTGGCCTGGTCCTCGGTGACGCGAGCGAGCTGGTCGAGTCGCGAGCCGATCTTGTCCTCCAAGGCTGGCCGCCAGAGGTCTACCATCTTCTTGGCGGCCGCAGGCGGCGCCATGCCGGTCAGGCGCTCGCGCACCAGCATGGCGAGCGCATCCGACAACGGCGCGTCGGCACGGTCGGTGATTTCGTCATATTTGCCGCGATGGAAATGATCATCGAGCATCGCGGTGAGATTCTTCGCAACGCCCGACATCCGCCGCGCGCCGATCGCCTCGACGCGTGCCTGCTCGACCGCCTCGAACACGCCACGCGCCTGCGGATTGCCCGGCATCAGCTTGCGATGCACCTTGGGATCATGACAGGCGAGCTTCAACGCGATGGAATCGGCGTGGCCGCGCACGATTGCCGCATCGCGCCTGGTCATCTTGCGCGCCGGCTCGGGCAGCCGCGCCTTGCCGGGCGCAAGCCCCGGCCGTTCGGCCGCAAAGCTCACTTCCAGCTCCGGCGCGCGCGCAATGGCACGCAGGCAGGAGGTGACCGCGCGCTTGAACGGCTCGGTCGGCGCTTCCTTGGCTCCGGTTCGGAACTTGCTGTTGGATGTGGACATCGCGCCTCGCCGCGTGACGCTTTACGAAAGCGCCACGTTCACTGCGGATTCCGCCAGTTCGGCGTTGAAGCAGCGTTGATAGAATTCCGCCACCAGCGACCGTTCCAGCTCGTCACACTTGTTGAGGAAGGTGACGCGGAACGCAAAACCGATATCGCCGAAGATATCGGCGTTTTCCGCCCAGGTGATCACCGTGCGCGGGCTCATCACCGTCGACAGGTCGCCATTGGCGAAGGCGTTGCGGGTCAGATCGGCAAGCCGAACCATCTTGTTGACGATGTCGCGCCCCTCCTGCGTGCGGTAGTGGTGCGCCTTCGCCAGCACGATTTCGACTTCCTCGTCATGGGCGAGGTAGTTCAGCGTCGTGACGATCGACCAGCGGTCCATCTGGCCCTGGTTGATCTGCTGGGTGCCGTGATAGAGGCCCGAGGTGT
>Ga0210387_10001084_pt1 | contig 20334 bp, 20 predicted proteins | sample IncBWC7OmetaG_FD_160108 | JGI IMG/M metagenome (GOLD analysis project Ga0210387, IMG submission 160108) | Forest soil microbial communities from Barre Woods Harvard Forest LTER site, Petersham, Massachusetts, United States - Inc-BW-C-7-O ...
CCCGAGCAACGAGGCCCGCCCGAGTCACGAGGCCCGACAGAGTCACGAGGCCCGACAGAGTCACGAGGCCCAACAGAGTCACGAGGCTCGAAAGAGTCACGAGGCCCGAAAGAGTTACGAGGCCCAACAGAGCCACGACACCTGGTGCAGGGCGACGAGGCGCGAAGCGCCGAGGAGGTTGCTCGTGACGACGAGGACCCAGCGTGGCTCCGCCGGCGCCTTCACAGCGATGAGGTGCGAACCGCCGAGGATGCTCTTCGGCCGCTGACAATCGTGGGTGGCAAGGGCGGTGTCGGCAAGACCACAGTGGCGTGCGCACTGGCGATCGAGGCGGCGAGAGACGAGCAGTTGGTACTCGTGGTCTCGACCGATCCCGCGCCGTCGATTGCCGATGCGCTGGGGCTGGACGTCGGCGACGAGACAGTCGCGATTGCGCCCGGCCTCTGGGCGCGGCAGGCCAATGCGACCGCGGCGTTCGCCGAGATGCAGAAGGCCTATCGGCAGCGGGTCGACGCCGTGTTCGACCGGCTGATCGGCGCAGGGTTCGATGCCGTCCACGACCGGAAGATCCTGCAGGACCTCCTCGCGCTCGCGCCGCCGGGGATCGATGAGCTCTACGCGCTGGCGACAATTGGGGAAACGTTAGCCGCGGGGCAATTCGACACCATCATTGTCGACCCCGCGCCGACCGGCCATCTGCTGCGACTGTTGGAGACGCCAACGTTGGCGCTCGACTGGAGCCACCGGATCATGCGCCTGGCGCTGAAATACAAGGAGATCGCCTCCTTCACCGAGACGATGGGCGATATCCTGACGTTCGCCCAGCGCACCCGCGCCGTGCGCGATCTCCTCGCGGACCCAGCCCGCTCGACCGTGATTCTGGTGACGCTGGACGAACCGCTGGTACGGTCGGAGACAGAGCGCCTGACGGTGGCGGTCGCCACTCTGGGGCTCACCGTGGGCGCTGTCATATGGAACCGAAGCAACCTGCCACTGTCGGTAGGCGGTGCCGTCCCGCAGTTTGCGGCACCAGAGGAGTCGCCGTCGCCACGCGGGCTGGAGGCGCTCCGGCAGTGGTATCGTCAGTGGAGAGCCTAGCGCCAGTGTACTACGTGTACGGGATTGTCCCGGTGACGGTAGCCAACCCGCCAAGAGGACTGGACGGGGCGAGTGTGTCGCTCTTCCCGGTCGCTGACGTAGCGGCGCTCGTCTCCGAGTTGCCGAACGGAGATTATGACCCCGCCACCGTCGAATCCCGCCTCGCGGACCTCGACTGGCTGTCGCCCCGCGCGATCGCGCACGATGACGTCGTGAGCTGGGCGAGCGACCAGGGAGGCGTGATCCCGTTCCCGATGTGGGTGCTCTTTCGCGACACGCCAGCGCTCGAGCGCGGCTTGGCGCCACGGCTGGCCGAGTTCCACCGGGAGCTGGATCGTGTGACGCCGGGCCGCGAGTACTCGGTACGCGTGTTCGCCTTCAAGGACAAACTGGCCGCGCTGAGCCCCGCGGTCGCGCAACTGGAGTCAGAGATCGAGAAAGCGACGCCGGGCCAGCGCTATCTGCTGGAGCGAAAGCTCGAGGGCGTCCGCCAGACGGAGGCGCGCGAGGTCAGCGCCTCGGTGTCCAACTCGATCCACGAGGAGCTCTCAAAGCTCGCACTCGCCGCCACGACAGAGCCAGCGCCCAAGTCCGCGGCGATTCTGAACGCCGCGTATCTGGTAAGCCGGGATGCCCCCGAGCCCTTCCAGTCAAAGCTTACCGATCTCATCCACAAATTCGAACCGTTGGGATTCCGGTTCGAATTCACCGGCCCCTGGCCACCGTACCACTTTGTCGGCCGCTGACGAGCCGTTAGTCCTGAGTGATCTCATCAGCCGCGTGCTCGACAAGGGCGTCGTGCTGAGTGGCGACGTCGTCATCTCGATCGCGGATATCGACCTCATCAAGCTCGAGCTCCACGTACTTCTTTCGGCCGTAGAGAGCACTCTCCGTCGTGAGTCCCACGTACCTGTATTGCCTGACCACGCCCACGGCGCCTGATCCGCCGGCCGGCACCGCGGGACTCGACGGCGGCGAGGTGCGGAGGCTCGGCGACGCATGGGTCAGCGACGTCCCGTCGCGCTCCGTAAAAGCGACCGTCGAGCGCATTCGCGCCCACGATGCCGTCGTCTCTGCTGCTCTCGGCACCGGGTCCACACCGGTACCGGCGCGTTTCGGTCAGACCTTCGCCGATGACAACGAGTGTGTGGCGGCGATCTCGGCCAAAAAAGAAACCATGAGCGCGGGTCTTGCTCGGGTCGCCGGCATGGTCGAGATGACGGTATTGCTCCATGTCAGTACCCCTCTGGACTCGTCGTCCGGCACGGCCTATCTCGCGTCCCTCTCCCGTCGCGAGCACGCCATGGACGAATTGCGTGCCGCCGCCCGTGTTATCAACGCACGACTCGGCGATTGCGTCCGGGAGTCGGCGGAGCGAGCGGGCGAAGGCACAGTGACCCTCTCTCACTTAGTCGAGCGCGAAGCGCTCACTATGTACATGGATCGAATCCGGGATATGAACGTCCGGGCGTTAGGCCCGGGAGCCCCGTACTCGTTCGGGCCGCCAGCGTGACCGAGGATCTCGACCTCGACCTGAGACGACTCGCCCGGGCGCTGCCCGAGCGGATCGAGGCCGACGCCGACCACGCGGAGGCCGGTCTCGCCCGTCTCGCCTTGACCGTGATCGAGTTACTCCGTAAGGTCCTTGAACACCAGGCGGTACGCCGGATGGACGGCGGGACGCTGTCGGCCGAGGAGATCGAACGCCTCGGACTCGCGTTGCTCAAGCTGAACGACCGGATGCAGGAGCTGAAGACCACATTCGGCCTCTCCAACGAGGACTTGGAGATTGACTTGGGACCCCTGGGCCGCCTGAGATGAGGATGGGATAAACCACGTGTCAGAACTCGTTTCGCCGACGCGAAGCCACGGGCTGGTCGAGATCCTCGACCGGGTGCTGGACAAGGGCCTGGTCATCGCGGGCGACATCAAGGTCAACCTCGCGAACGTCGAGCTGCTGACCATCCAGATCCGGCTTCTGGTCTGTTCGATCGACAAGGCCGAGCAGATCGGCTTGAACTGGTGGCGTCACGACCCCCGGCTGACCGCCGGCGGGCAAGGCGCGTCTATCTCCGGAACCGAGCTGTCCGATCGACTGGCACGAATCGAGCAGCAGCTCATCAAACTCTCGCAACCGAGGACGTAAGTCGATGGCCGTCGAACGCTCCCCAAGTGGCAGCTCCCTCATCGACGTCCTGGATCGAGTCCTGGACAAAGGCATCGTCATTGACGCCTGGGTGCGAGTCTCGCTGGTCGGCATAGACCTGGTGACGGTCGAAGCCCGCATCGTGGTCGCGTCAATTGATACATACCTGAAGTATTCCGAGGCGGTGGGGATTACGTCTCCAGTCTCGCGGCCCCGAGAGGCGTTGGCGTCCGCGGACACGGGGGAGTTGGAGCGCATGCGGGTAGAGAACGCCGACCTCCGGCGGCGCCTCGAGCACCACACTCGCGGTAGCTGATCTGAGACCACCGGTGTGAGCGCCGCGCAGCAGTTGCTCATAGGACGCGACGGACGCGACGGGATCGATCAGGCCGACGCGCCCGCACTGTTGGAGTTTCTGGCGACGCTCACCGAAGCGCCGGATTGCCCCACGGCGTCGGCCTACCTGCTGGCGCGGCTCACCGTGCGGCGTGCCGTGCTGATGCTCGTCGACCCGGTCCGCGACATCCTCAGCGTCTATTCCAGCATCGGCGTCCCGGTCGATGAGCTGGGGGACGAGGGCCTCTCCCTCGGCGACGAGCGGCATCCGCTGGTCGTGTCGGCGATGACCATGACCACAGTCAGCGGGTCCTCGCTCCATTTTGGGCTGCCGTTCTCCGAGTGGGTGGCGTTCCCGATGCCGCAGCCGACGTTCCGCGGTGCTCCCGTGCCGATCGCCGGGCATCATGCCTCCCAGCTCGTCGCCGGCGTTGGCGGTCAGGTTACGCCAGCCTCCCTGCGGCCCGGCGAGGCGCCGCTCGGCGTCGTCGTAATCGAGGGGGTGCCGGCGCCGCAACGCTTGGCGTTTCTGTCTCGACTCGTGGCCCTCGCCGGGCCCGTGATCGCGCGGTTCGAGGCGCTCGGCGTGAGTGACGAGCAGGCCGAGCGGCTTCGGCAGCAGCGGGACCGGCTTCGCATGATGATCGATGCCTTGCCCGACCCGATCGTCATTACCGACTCCGCGAATGACATCGTCGTGCAAAACGCCAGAGCCGAGCAGCTTCTCTCTTCACGCGAGGGCGACTCCCAGGGTCGTCGTCGCGCCGTCGAAATCAACAACCTGCTCTTCACGTCGTACTTGTCGAAAGCGATGATGACCGGGGCCATCGACAAGCAAAGTGGTCCCCGCGAGTTGAACCTCGTCGATCCCACAGAAGGCGCTGATATCCTGTTTGAGGTTCTCGCGCATCCGCTGCGCGATGACGTCGACAGAAAAGGCGCGTTTTTGTCGGTGCTGCGAGACGTAACTGACTTACGAAGGGCAGTGAACGAGCTTGAGCGGCACATGCAGCGCGTACGCTCGGCCTGTTCGTTCATCAGGATGATGTTCGACCAGGCCGAGCGCTTGTTCGAGGCGCCGCCCCCGACGGCGGTGACGACGGTGCGTGGCCGGCGCGTGCAAGCCCAAGCCGTGCGCGGCAACGACATGAAGTTCACGAGCTTCATCTCCGATTTCGCGATGGCGACCGCGACCGCGCGCCGGGCGGAGATGACGCTGACACGCCCGGATACCGGGGACGCGCTCCCGATGGAGGTCGTGTCCGGAAAGATCCGGAATGAGCGCGATGAGGCGATCGCGATCGTGTCCGTGCTGCACGATCTCACCAAGCAATACGAGAACACGAGACTGTATGAGGAGTTGAAGCGGTCGAGCGAAGGCCTCGAGGCCAGGATTCGCGCGGCGACCGCGGATCTGGCCGAGCAGAACGCCAAGCTCCAGTGGCAAACGCAGGAGGTGGAGCGGGCAAACACGCTCAAGTCCGAGTTCCTCGCCAGCATGTCGCACGAGTTGCGCACCCCGATCAATGCCGTGCTCGGGCACACGGCGAACATGATCGAGGGCATCTACGGCGGCGTCTCGGACGATCAGCTGGAGATGCTGAAGCGCATCCGCTCGGCCGCGAACCATCTGCTGGCGCTGATCAACGATATCCTCGATCTGGCCCGGATCGAAGCCGGGAAGATGCCATTGCGCATCGAGTACGTGCACGTCAAGAGCATCGTGACCGAGATCTCGCAGCAGATCGAGCCGCTGGTGCGCCGCAAGGGGCTCGATTACGTGATCGAAGTCCCGCCCGACTGCCCGCCGTTGCGCACGGATCGCACCAAGGTCAAGCAGGTGTTGCTCAACCTGCTGTCGAACGCGATCAAGTTCACGCCGCGCGGGAAGATCACGCTACGCGCCGAGTGCGACGCGGATTCCGTGAAGCTCAGGGTGACCGACACGGGCATTGGCATCAAGACGAAAGATCTGAGTGTGATCTGGGAAGATTTCCGCCAGGTCGATCAGACGTTGATCCGCGAGTATGGCGGCACGGGCCTTGGCCTCAGCATCACGCGCAAGCTGCTCGAGCGGCTCGGCGGGCGGGCCGAGGTCGCGAGCGAGTACGGGAAGGGGACGACGTTTACGGTGACGCTGCCGTGGCGTGTGGAAGAAGAGGCCCACGCCATCACGCCCGCGGATCAAGCGGCGCTGCCGTAGGCTCCGCTAGTCCGCGCGGCCGCGGACCTCGCTCGCCCACTGGACGACCTGCTCGAGGAGCGCGCGCGCGCCCTCGCCGTCGCCGCGCATCGCGCCCGTTCGCGCCATCGTTTCGGCGACTTCGCGCTTGATCTCGGTGACGACGCGCTCGGTGGGTTCGCCTTGCTCGCGCAGGTGCGTTGCTTGCTCGCGAACCGCGTCGCGGAGCTCATGGCTCGCGTTCGGGTCTGATGCATCGGCGAGGCGCACCGCGATCTCCAAACGCTGCAGTGCGCCCGACGAGAGCCGTTTCCGGCGCGGCGCTGGCGAATCCGCGTTGATCATTCAGGGACGATCACTGGATCGTCCCCAAATGTCAACAACCCGTTACTGTCGCGCGTACCCCATGAACTTCGCGCGCACTGGCCCGGTGCGCTGGCTGTTGACGAGTTCGTGATCAAACTCGCCATACGCCTGGCTCGCCACACGCACGGTCACGTTGTCGCCCACTTGCCACGCGGCCGTCTCGGTCTGATCCGCGGGATAGATATCCCACACGCTGCCGTCATCGATTTGGACGTAGCGACTACCAGACCGAATACCCGTGACTGTATGCGCATTCGCGGGCACCGACGAGCGTGTGTTCGCCGCCGCGGGTGCTGGAGCCGCGGGCATGAGCTGCGACGTCGGCGCACGCTGCTGCTGCGTGGCGCGCGTGGTGCTGTCGATGAGCGCGGCGCGATAACGCTCCAGCCACATCTCGAGTGCTTGCACTTCTTGCGGCTTGAGCGTCGTGAGTCCCGTCGACGTGTACTCGTGGAGACTCATGAGCTCATCGAGATGCACACCACCGCCGTTGCCAGCGTTCGCCTGCGCGGGTGGTATCGTGTCATACGTGCCCGCCGCCGCAACGGCTGGTGCGGCAGCTGGTGGGCCGACCGGAGCTGGGCGGTCGCCCATATAGACGCCGTTCGCTGGCGGGGGCGGCGCGTCGCTGGAGGCGTGCCCGCGGATCGTCGGCAACGTCGTGACTTGCGGCTGCGTGGCCGGCGCTGGTGCGGCGGGCGTGATGCCGGGCGCTGGCTGAGCAGTCACCGAGGGAGCAGGCGTTGATGGAGTGCTGCTCGTGCTACTCGCTCGACTCTTTGGCGACGAGTACACGATGCCCCAACCGTGTTTCGTCGTGTCCTGCTGCTGCTGTTGCTGTTGCGCGTGCGCGATGGAAGAAAGCAGAATGAGTGCGAGTGCACCAATGCCGCGGTACCGCATGGGACAGCTCCTGACGGTGTTCGTGTTTAGTTGTCTCAGCACTTGCAAGTGTAGGACCGCCGCGTAACACGCATGCGACGGCCACCAAGAGCGAACTCGTCTACGCTCTTGTCCTACCCCAGATACACTCGCGTGTCCCCGTTACTGAGCGGGCAGCCTGAATTCCGCAGTCTGCTCGGTGCGGCGGCCCCGGCGGTCGGTCACGGTTACCGTGAGCGAGTAGGATCCGCGCGGCAGGCGCGGAAGCTGATGATGCGTGCGGGTCGCGTTGGACCCCGCGCGGTCGTCGTACGCCTCGGTCGTCTCGTGCGTTGCGCCGAGGAGCTTTTGCAACCCGGATTCCTGTCTCGTCGCCGTTATCACGGTGTGATAGTGCGAAGCGGTCTTGAGGCCGCAGACACCGTACGCAATCATGGGCCCCGCATCCTCGTGCGTGCTAATCGAGTCGAGCACGACGTGGAATTCGGTGACGCCGCCGCCAGCGTCACAGAAAGTTTCTTTGGGCGCAGCGGGCGCGGGCTTCGCCACGGGCTTGGGCTTCGGCTTGATCGTGGCGGGCGCCAAAATCGGGGGCAACGCGGGGGTCGGCGCGACCGGCGGGTCCGGCACGAGCGCCGTCACGGCCGCCAGTGTCACAACCGGAGCCGGTGGCGGCGGCAGCTTCGCCCGCCAGGTCGCATACATAGCAGCCGCAGCGGCGGTCGCGGCGAGTGCCAGACCGCCCACAATCGCGCCCCACGGCGTCCGGCGGCGGCGCGGCGGCAAAGCGTGAACCTCGAGGTGGGGAGTCTCGATGCGCACTGGCTCAGGGGGAAGCTCGCCTAAACCCTCCAATACGCGGAGCAACTCCTCGCCGTCCTGCACCCGATCACTCGGTTCCTTCTCCAGCATCCGGCGAACGATCGCAAAGAGCGACCGCTCCTCGTCGCTGAAGAGCGTTGGCGTCGGGATCGGTGTCGTAACGTGCCCATAGAGGATCGCAATCCCGTCCTCGCCGTCGAACGGCACTCGCCCGACCAGGCACTGATAGGCGACGACGCCCAGGCTGTACACGTCCGCTCTCTGATCGAGCGGCTTGGCCCGCGCCTGCTCCGGGCTCATGTACCGTGGCGAGCCGACCGCCATGCCCGAGTTCGTGAGCGTTCGATGCGTGCCGACCTTCGCGATCCCGAAGTCGGCCAACACCCAGCGGTCGTCGTCCCGCATGATGTTGTCCGGCTTGATATCGCGATGCACGACGCCGCTCTTGGCCGCGTAGGCAAGCGCCCGGGCGGTATCCGTGAGCATCTCGCGGATCTCACCCGGCGTCAGCTTCCCATTCGGCCGCTCGGCCAGCACCCGGGCGAGCGATGGCCCGCGCAGGTACTTCATGACGATGTAGGAGACGCGCTCGCCGGATTTCCCGACGCGGTAGATCGGGACGATATTCGGATGTTCCAGGGAGGCCGATGTCCGGGCCTCCCGCTCGAACCGCTCGGCGAAATCGGAGTCGAACGTCATCGCAATGGGCAAAACTTTGATTGCGACGTCCCGTCCCAACGAGCGATCGTGTGCCAGAAATACGACCGCCATGCCACCACGGCCGATTTCTGACCGCACGTCGTATTCGTCGGCCAGAGCGCTCTTTACAACGTCGAGGTCGGAGAGTTCGCCTACGATCACACGAGTTGGACGGGCACCATTTCTGGTTAGTCACGAAGGGCGGTCATTGTGACTCCCGTCACACCGAGAGAGCATGCACCGTTCATAATTTGTTCACACGATGATCGACCGCTATTTCACCCACGAAGGTGAGCAATGGCGATGCTCCGTCGCCATCACGCCGGCCGCTCCCGCCGGCCGGCCGCGTAGCGCCGTGTCAGTCGAAGAGGGCCGCACGCGGCTCTACTTCTGGTCGGCGTCCGGTGAGATGCGGTCGATCCTCTACCCGACCCCCCGGCGCCTCACGGAAGAGGAGATCCAGGCGGTCTCCGACGACCAGCTTCGCGAGCTGCTCGACGCGCCCGACGTGAAAACCATGGGGCGCCTTCCAATCGCTGGTTAAGTCGCTTACACGTATGATGTGGCAGAAGAAACCGTGCTCGTCATTGATGACGAGCCGCAGATCCGCCGTGTCGTACGAAACGCCCTCAAGGACGAAGGCGAAATCGCGCGGACCATAGAGGCGTCAACCGGGGCCGAGGGGATCGACCGGGCCGCGGCGGAGCGCCCCTCGTTGATCGTTCTCGACCTCGGACTTCCCGACATGAGTGGCGAGGCGGTCTGTCGCGAGATCCGCGGCTGGTCGACCGCGCCCATCATCGTCCTCTCGGCCCGCCACTCGGAGCGCGAGAAAGTCGCCCTCCTCGACGCCGGCGCCGACGACTACGTGACCAAGCCGTTCTCGACCGTCGAATTCCAGGCCCGGGTCCGCGCTCAACTCCGTCGGTCACGGCTGGCGGGCGCCGGTGACGCCGGCGAGCCGCTGGTCTTGGACGGCGGGGTCATCACGATCGATCTCACGAAGCCCCAGCTCGTCAAGCAAGGCGCGCCCGTGCACCTCACGCGCACCGAGTGGGAGCTGCTCCGCGTGCTCGTCTCCCACGCTGGGAAGACCCTGACGCACCGCGAATTATTTACCGCCGTCTGGGGCAACTCATTCGGCGACGCGCAGCAGTACCTTCGCGTCCACATTCGGAGCTTGCGCCGAAAGATCGAGCCCGATCCCGTGCGGCCGCGCTACATCATTACGGAACCTGGCGTCGGATACCGCCTCGAGCCGACTGCGTGAAGCGCCGCCAGCTCGGCGAGTACGTGTTGTGGGTCGCGGCGCTGTTCCTGGTCTGGGCCGCGATGCTGTCGGTGCGGTCGCGCCTCAACGAGGCCCACGTCGCCCTCACGTTTCTCCTCGTTGTCCTGGGCGCCTCGGCGCGCGGCGGCCGCACGTTCGGCTTGGGAATCGCGGGCGCGGCGTTCATCCTGTTCGACTGGTTCTTTTTGCCGCCGTATGGCGCGCTGATCGTGAGCAACCCGCTCGACTACTTGGTGCTGCTCGCGTTCCTGGCCACGAGCTTCGTGGCGGCGCAGCTGCTCTATCGGGCCCAGACCGAGGCGACGCTGGCGCAACGAAGGGCTGCCGAAATCGACCGATTGGCCGCGCTTGGCTCCGAGTCGTTGAACGCCGGCCAGCCGCAAGACGCGCTCTTTGCGGTGGCCGAAGTGATCCGGACGACGCTCAAGCTCGATCAATGCGTGATCTTCCCGCGCGAGACGCCGCCCGCCGTCACGCAATCTCCGCCCGACGTACGGGCCGATCGCACGATCGCGCCTGGTCTCGTCGCCTGGGTCCTGCAGCACGGGACCGAGGCGGTGCTCTCCGCCGACGGGACGACCCGGCTGGCGTGGGACGGCCCCGCGCGCCTCGAGGCCGTGCCACAAGCGCGCGCCCTGTTGATGCCGCTGCGTGTGCGCGAGCGCAACGTCGGCGTGCTCGCCATCGTGCGCGACGACGGGCTTGCCCTCGACGCCGAAGCCCGGCGCGTGCTCGACGCGCTCTCGTACTACGCCGCGCTCGGCGTCGAGCGGGCGCGGCTCGTAGCCGACGCGCAGCACGCCGAGGCGCTGCGGCAGGCGGACAAGCTCAAAGACGCGCTGGTGGCATCGGTCTCGCATGACCTCCGGACGCCGCTCACCACGATCAAAGCGCTGGCGCACGATATCTCGAATGGCGGCGACGAGCGTGCAACGATCATCGAGCAGGAAGCCGATCGGCTGAACGAGTTCGTCGCCAACCTGCTCGACCTGTCGCGGATCCAGGCCGGATCGTGGCAGCCGAGTCCCGAGGCGAACGAGGCCGAGGATCTGGTCGGGGCGGCGCTGCAGCGAGTGGCGGGCCCGCGCGGCAGCCGCGATATCACCGTCTCCCTCGACGACCAGCATCCCGTGCTGATCGGCCGGTTTGATTTTACGGCGACGTTGCGCGCGCTGGTCAATTTGCTGGACAACGCGATCAAATACGCGCCGGCGACGTCGCCGATCGAACTGTCCGTCCGGCGGGATGGCAACATGATCGCGTTCGCGGTGAGCGATCCAGGGCCGGGCGTTCCGCCGTCCGAGGCCGAACGCGTGTTCGAGCCGTTCTACCGGCCACCAGGCACGCCGCCTGATATCGGTGGCGCCGGCCTGGGTCTCTCGATTGCCCGCGGCCTCGTCGAAATGCAGGGAGGTTCGCTGCGCTACTCGCCCCGACAAGGCGGCGGCAGCGTCTTCACGCTCCGCGTACCTCTTCACGAAAAATTTATGTGAAATGGCGGTTTGCATACGCGGCCTTCACGCCCGGACCGGTAGCATCCATCCGCTATGCTCGATCTTCTCTATGTCGCGATCACGGTCGCGTTCTTCGGACTGATGCTCGCTTTCATCCGCGGCCTCCAGATTCTGGGTCGCGACGCCGCCATCGAGGACCGCGAGCAATGAGCCTCGATGCGATCGTAGGAGGCCTCGTGTCGGTCCTCCTCCTGGTCTATCTGGTCTACACGCTGCTCCGTCCCGAGAAATTCTGATCTTATGACGGTGAACGGCTGGGCCCAGATTGGGTTCTATTGCGTCGTGCTCCTCGCGGTGACGAAACCCGTGGGTGTGTACCTCGCCCGCGTCTACGACGGCACCGCCCAGTGGCTCGCCCCCGTCGAGCGCGTCATCTATCGCCTGTGCGGCGTCGACCCTGACGACGACCAGCACTGGACACACTATGCCGCGTCGCTCTTGATCTTCAGCGCCGCGACCATGCTCGTCACGTACCTCGCGCTGCGGGTGCAGCACCTGCTGCCGCTCAATCCCGAGCATCTCGCGGCGGTCACCGACCGGCAAGCGTTCGAGACCGCGGCGTCGTTCACGACCAACACGAACTGGCAGTCGTACGCGGGCGAGACGACGATGTCCTACTTCTCGCAGATGACGCAGCTCGCGTTTCACAACTTCGCGTCGGCCGCCGTCGGCATGGCAGCGGCCGTCGCCTTGGTCCGGGGTATCGCGCGTCGTTCCGCCGGGCGACTCGGCAACTTCTGGGTCGATGTCGTGCGTGGAACGTTGTACGTATTGATCCCGGCCTCGATCGTCCTCGCCCTGTTATTCGTGCAGCAGGGCGTGATTCAGAACTTCAAGCCGTACGTGCACGCGACGACGCTCGAAGGTGGCGCGCAGACACTGCCGATGGGGCCCGTCGCGAGCCAGGAAGCGATCAAGCAGCTCGGCACGAATGGTGGCGGCTTCTTCAACGTCAACTCCGCGCATCCGTTCGAGAATCCCACGCCGTGGAGCAACTTCCTGCAGATGCTGGCGATTTTTATCATCCCCGCCGGCTTGGTGTACATGTTCGGCCACACCGTGAAGAGTCCGAAGCATGGCTGGGCGGTCTGGTCCGCCATGTTCATTCTGTTTTTCGCGGGCACGACGACCGCCTACTGGGCCGAGGCGCGCGGGAACCCGATTCACCAGGCACGCGGTGTGGCCGTTGCGGATGGCAATATGGAGGGCAAAGAGGTTCGCTTCGGGATCGTGAACTCGGCCCTCTATGCGACGATCACGACCGACGCCTCGTGCGGCGCGGTGAACGCCATGCACGACTCATTCACGCCGATCGGCGGGATGGTCCCGCTCGTGAACATCCAGCTCGGTGAGCTCGTCTACGGTGGTGTGGGCGCCGGCCTCTACGCGATGATCATCGAGATCGTGCTCGCGGTGTTCATCGCCGGGCTCATGGTCGGACGGACGCCGGAGTATCTCGGCAAGAAGATCGAGAGCCGGGAGATCCGCATGGTCATGGTCTACGTGCTCGTGTACGCCTTTGTCGTGCTCTCGTTCACTGCCGTCTCGGTCGTCACGAAGCCCGGGCTCGCGGGACTCAACAACGCCGGGCCGCATGGGTTCTCGGAGATCCTGTACGCGTTCAGCTCGACCGTCGCCAACAACGGCAGTGCGTTCGCCGGGTTGACCGGGACGACCTACTACTACAACACGATGTTCGGCCTCGCGACGATGTTCGGGCGGTTCGCGATGATGGTGCCGGCACTGGCCCTCGCGGGTTTCTTGGCCGAGCGGCGCGTCGCCCCCGAGACAGCCGGGACGTTCCCGGTGACGACGCCACTCTTCGTCGTCCTGCTCCTCGGCGTCATCGTCATCGTCACCGCGCTGACGTTCTTCCCCGCGCTCTCGCTGGGCCCGATCGTCGAGCACTTCCTGATGCAACATGGCATACTCTTCTAGGCCCCTCTTCGATCCGCCGATCGTCAAGCGGGCGATCCGGGATTCGTTCATCAAGCTCAATCCGGCGCATCTCGTCCGGAATCCCGTGATGTTCGTCGTCATGATCGGGAGCGTGCTCACCACGCTCGTGGTCATCCGCGACGCCGTCAGCGGGCAAGGGGAGCTCGGCTTCTCGCTGCAGCTCACGCTCTGGCTGTGGTTCACCGTCATATTCGCGAACTTCGCCGAAGCCATGGCCGAAGGTCGCGGGAAGGCGCAAGCGGACACGTTGCGCAAATCGCGCACGCAGACCGTCGCCAAGCGGTTGCTCTCGCCCGGCGACCGAAGCCGCTTCGAAACCGTCCCGTCGTCCTCGCTCACCAAGGGTGACTACATCGTCGCGCTGCCGGGGGACGTCATTCCGGGCGATGGGGACGTCATCGAGGGCGTGGCATCGGTCGATGAGTCCGCGATCACCGGTGAGTCGGCTCCCGTCATCCGCGAGTCTGGCGGAGATCGCTCGGCCGTCACCGGCGGCACTCGCGTGCTCTCGGACTATCTGGTTGTCCGCATCACCGCGAATGCCGGAGAAACTTTTCTCGACAGAATGATCGCATTGGTCGAAGGTGCCTCGCGCCAGAAGACCCCGAATGAAATCGCGCTGACGATCCTGCTGTCGGGACTCACGATCGTGTTTTTGCTGGCTGTGGTGACGCTGCAACCATTCGCGATCTATAGCGGCACGGCGATCAGCATTCCGGTACTTGTGGCCCTGCTCGTGTGCCTCATCCCGACGACAATCGGCGGCTTGCTCTCGGCCATCGGCATCGCCGGTATGGACCGAGTGATCCAACAGAACGTGATCGCGATGAGCGGCAGATCGGTCGAGGCAGCGGGAGATGTGAACACGCTGCTGCTCGATAAGACGGGAACGATCACCCTCGGCAACCGCCAGGCGGTCGAGTTCGTCCCGATGCCGGGCGTGACGCCTGAGCAACTCGCCGACCGCGCGCAACTTGCGTCGTTGGCCGACGAGACGCCCGAGGGCCGCAGCATTGTCGTGCTGGCCAAGGAGAAATTCGGCCTACGCGGTCGCCAATTGAGCGACGCCGATAATGTCCTGCCGCCGGCACAACTGGCGGCGGTAGGGGCCGAGGTCGGCACCGTGAAGATCGCGTCGCAGGAGAGCACGAGCACGGCGCAGCCGAAAGACGTGGAGTTCGTGCCGTTCAGCGCGTCGACCCGGATGAGCGGGGTCAACCTGCGCAACGGCGGCGCGCTCAGAAAAGGCGCGGGTGACTCGATCGGCCGCTGGGTGCAGGAGAACGGTGGCACGATCCCCCCGGAGCTCGACACCGCCGTATCGCGCATCGCGCGCGACGGCGGGACACCGCTCGTGGTCGCCGAAAAGTCCGACGGGGCCGCGCGGGTGCTCGGGGTGATTTACCTCAAGGACATCGTCAAGGGCGGCATGCGCGAACGGTTCGACCGGTTGCGTGCCATGGGCATTCGCACGGTGATGATCACCGGCGACAATCCGCTGACCGCCGCGGCGATCGCGCAGGAAGCGGGCGTCGACGATTTCCTGGCCGAGGCGAAGCCGGAAGACAAGATGGCGCTGATCAAGCGCGAGCAGGCGGGCGGGCGGCTCGTCGCCATGACTGGTGACGGAACGAACGACGCGCCGGCCTTGGCGCAGGCTGATGTCGGCGTGGCCATGAATACCGGGACGCAGGCCGCGAAAGAAGCCGGCAACATGATCGATCTCGACTCGAATCCGACGAAGTTGATCGAGATCGTCGAGATCGGGAAGCAATTGCTCATGACCCGCGGGTCGCTGACCACGTTCTCGATCGCCAATGACGTCGCGAAATACTTCGCGATCATCCCGGCCATGTTCACCGTCACGTTCCCGGTGCTGCAGGCGCTCAACGTGATGCGGCTGCACTCGCCGACCTCGGCGATCCTGGCCAGTGTGATCTTCAATGCGCTCATCATCGTCGCGCTGATCCCGCTCGCGCTGCGCGGCGTACGCTATCGGCCGATGGGTGCCGCGGCGATTCTGCGCCGCAACCTGGTCATTTACGGCGTCGGCGGCATCATCGTGCCATTCATCTTCATCAAGTTGATCGACATGCTGCTCGTCGCGACGCACCTGGTGTAATCATGCTCCGCAACCAATTCCGGCCGGCGATCGTCCTGACGCTGCTGCTGATGGTCATTACCGGCTTGCTCTACCCCGGCGTGGTCACCGGCCTGGCCCAAGTCTTGTTCCCGCATCAGGCCAACGGCTCGCTGATCGAGTCCAACGGCAAGGTCGTCGGCAGTGCCCTCATCGGGCAATCGTTCGCTTCGGCCAAGTATTTTCATCCACGGCCCTCGGCCGCTGGATCAGGCTATGTGGGTGATTCGTCGTCGGGAACCAATAAGGGGCCGACGGATCGCAAATTGGCTGACACCTTGGTCGCCGTCGCCGTCGATAGCGCCGTGAAGACCGAGGGTGCAGTGAAAGGCCAGGTTCCGGCCGACATGGTGACGTCGTCCGGGTCGGGACTCGATCCGCACATCTCGCCGGCCAATGCCGCGCTGCAGGTCGCGCGTGTGGCCAAGGCGCGGAACATCCCGCCCGAGCGCGTGAGAGAGCTGGTCACCGAGCACACCGAAGGCCGGCAGTTCGGTTTCTTCGGTGAGGCGCGCGTCAATGTGCTGGCGCTCAATCTCGCGCTCGACTCGATCGCGCAGCCTCATCCCTAGCGATCGTCGGAATCCGGCCGTGTTCTCGAGCGTCCAACGCGCGCCGCGTCTTGCCTCGTTCCGGACGCTCCTTTCACACGTACTGGAGTTTTTTTGTGCCTATAGTTCGTTGTACCGTTGCGCTCACACTGGCGTTCATCACCGGAGGGTCGGTCGTACTGGCGCAGGGCGCTGACACGACGAAGAAAGATTCGACCGGCAACGGCCGGGCCTTGGCGTCACCGCTGCCATCGCAACCGTTTCCGGGCGGCGACTGGCTGGGTACGCCGCTTATTGGCGAGCCTGCCCCCAACACCGACGGTGGATTGATGCAGCTCTTGTCCGGCACTGGGTTCGGGAAGGCTCTCAAGGACAATCACATCTCGATTTACGGCTGGGTCGATCCGTCCCTCAACTTCAGCACGTCGAAGTTCACCAACCTGCCGCTGTCGTATGACATCGTGCCCAACCGGTTCGAGCTCGACCAGGTGATGCTGCTCGTCGAGCGCAACCCCAATACCGTTCAGACCTCGCACATTGATTGGGGCTTCCGGTTGGAGGGTTTGTATGGCATAGACTACCGGTTCACGACCGCGAAAGGCTATCTGAGCGATCAGCTGTTGGGGCGCAATGCGCTGTACGGGTTCGACCCGATCGAGATGTACTTCCTGCTGTACATCCCGAAGGTCGCGCAAGGATTGGAGCTCAAGATCGGCCGCTTCATCTCGCCGCCCGACATCGAGGCGCAGTTGGCGCCGGACAACTATTTGTTCACGCACTCGATCATGTTCACCTTCGATCCGTACACGTTCACGGGTGTGCAGGCGACGTTCCGCCTGAGTCCCTACGTGCAGATCGAGGCCGCCGTGGACGCCGGCAACGATCAAGCGCCCTGGGCGAGCTCGGCCTCGCTCAACGGGAATGTCATGGTCCGCTGGGCATCGACTGACGGCAACAATTCCCTGTGGGGCGGGATCAACTCCATCGGCAACGGCAATTTCAACAACCAACACGACCAGTTGCAGCAGATCGTCGGTACGTGGGGCCACCGGTTCAACAACCGCTGGCACATGATGACCGAAGCGTACTACATGTGGCAAAACAACGCGGCGCTCGGCGGCAGCTGCGTCGACGGTCAGAGCCAGCCCTATGCGGGTGGCGGCGGCTGCGGCCCGATCATCCCTGGGCGGTCGTACTCGGTAGGCGCGGTGAATTATCTCCAGTATCTCGTGGACAGTAAGAGCTACCTGTCCTTCCGCACCGACTATTTCAACGACCCTCAGGGGCAACGGTCGGGGTTCGCCACCGCGTACACGAGCCACACGCTCGGCTACATCCACGATTTCACGAGCTGGCTGACCGTCCGTCCCGAGATCCGGTACGAGCGCGCGTATATGCCGCACGAGACACCCTACGACCTGGGCACGAAACCGAGCCAATTCACGGTAGCCTCGGACGTCATTATCCGGTTCTAAATGTTGCACCACATTCAGGAGGGATCTCATGAATGTTGTTCGTCGTGCCGCGTTCGCCGTCGCGTTCCTCACGAGCGCGACGGCCGCGCTCGCGCAGAGCGCCGACACCACGAAGACTGATTCCACGAAATCGGCAAAGCCCAAACCCCCCGATCCGTTCGCGTTCGCCGACTTCACCTGGGTCAACGGCAACAGCCGCGCCCACTCGTCCCCGCTCGACACCAAGTGGTTCACACCGGAGATCCGCGTCGACGTCAACTTCGTCAGTGACTTCAATCGCCCCAAGGACCACACACTCGATGGGGCGGCCGAGATGGGCCGCACGAGCGAGTTCCAGCTCCAGCAATTCGGGATCGGCGGCGACTTTCACTACGACAATGTTCGTGCGCGACTCATGACCCAGTTCGGCGCGTACTCCACCGAGACGCCACGCGACGATGCCAGCCCATCGCGGGGCCAGTTTGACCTCGCTGACGCGTATCGGTACGTCTCCGAGGCCTATGGCGGGTACCACTTCGACGTGATGGACGGGATGAACATCGACGTCGGCATCTTCGACTCGTACATCGGCCTCTTCAGCTACTACAACGCGGACAACTGGGCGTACCAGCCGTCGTACGTGTCGGCCAATACGCCGTGGTTTTTCAACGGCATGCGCGTGCAGATGTTCCCGAGCCCGAAGCTCAAGGTCGAGTTCTGGCTCATCAACGGTTGGCAGTCGTACGGCATGTTCAATAGCTCACCCGGCTACGGCACGCAGATTCTCTGGAGGCCGACCGGCTTCATCTCGGCGCTCTCGAACGACTACTGGGGGTACGACGACTTGGGCGCGCCGTCGCGCTCCCGCATCCATAGCGACAACAGCTTCTTGATGAAGGTCTACGATTCGCCGAACAGTCTGTGGGACAAGTCAGCTTTCTCGTTCACGTTCGACATCGGCTGCGAGTTCGGCGATCATGTGAACTGTGCCAAGGCCGGACCGGGCCGCCCCCAGCAGTACTTCGTCGGCTTCATGCTCTATGACCGCAACTGGTTCTACCACGACCATTTCGGCATCACGGTAGGTGGCGGCGCGATCAACAATCCCGGCCGGTACCTCGTCCTGCCGCCGCCGATCAACGGCGCCACGGCGGCGGTCCCTTCGCCCTATTTCACGTTCAATCCGGGCGACCAATTCCACGCTTGGGATGCATCGATCTCATTCGACTGGGCGCCGAACGACTTCTTCATGTTCCGCATCGAGCCCGACCGGCGCGGCTCGAGCGTCCCGTACTTCGTCGGCCGCCAAGGCATCACGCCCGCCGGCGGCAATACTGGGAATCCCGCGGCGACGGTGCCCGGCTTCACGCCGGACCTCGTGAAGGAGGAGATGCGCATCAACTTCGCCGTGCTGGTCAAGATGTAGCGCGTACGTGTTCCACGATCGGCCCGAGCACGAGCGGCGGCGCGTACGTGAGCGCGCCCACGATGAGCGCTGTCCCGATGATGATGACCCCGAACAACACGGTGTCAGTCGGGACGGCGCCGGCCGCCGAGCGTTTCGGCGCGCGCGCGAGTATCCCGGCCAGCGCGAGCGCGATCACGCCGAGGCCGAACCGGCCGGCCATCATCGCGAGCGCCGTCGTGACGTTGTAGAACGGCGTGTCCGCGTTGAGCGAGGCGAACGCCTGACCGTTGTTCGCGAAGGCGCTGGTGTACGCGAACCAGATCTCCGTCAGTCCGTGCGGACCATGGTTCACGGTCAACCCGGCCAGCCCGCCACGCGTAACGAGCGCCAGCGCCGTCAGCGGCAACACCGTCAGGGGCATGACGAGCGTGTACAGGACAATGAGACGCACCTCGAGGCCGCCCAGCGGCTTCCCGAGATACTGGGGTGTTCGCCCGATCATGAGCCCGGTGAGAAAGAGCCCGAGCATAGCAACGATCACAATCCCAAAGAGGCCGGAACCCAGGCCGCCGAACGCGATCTCGCCGAGGAGCATGTTCACGAGCGGGACCGCTCCTCCGAGTGGCGTCAGGCTGTCGTCGGCCGCGTTCGTCGAGCCGGTAGCGCCGTTCGACGTGGTGACCGCCGTCAGCACCGATCCGTCGACGCCGAACCGCACCTCCTTGCCCTCCATGGTCCCGTGTCGCTCGGCCCAGTGCCCGGCGCCAAGACCGGCCACGAACAGCGCAACCATCACGCCATAGAGCACCCACCCGTCACGCCGGTGGCCGGTGACTCGCCCGAACGTGTACGTGAGCGCCGCCGGGAGTACGGCGATCGCCAGCATCTCGAGAAGGTTCGCCACCGCGGATGGGTTCTCGTACGGGTGCGCACCGTTGGCGTTGAAGAATCCGCCGCCATTGGTGCCGAGCTGCTTGATGAACTCGAGCGCCGCCACCGGGCCTTGGGCGATGGTCTGCGCCGCGCCGTCGAGCGTCGTAACGTGGGTGAACGGGTCGAAGTTCATCGGAACGCCGAGCATCATGAGGGCAATGCCGCCGGCTACCGACAGCGGGAGCAGCACCCACAGGATCGCGCGAACGACGTCGACCCAGAAGTTTCCGATCGTCTCCACGCCATCACCGGCGAGTCCCCGGATGAAGGCGATGCCGACGGCCAGTCCAGCCGCGCCAGCAATGAAATTCTGCCCGGCGAGGCCGATGAGTTGCGTCGTGTACCGCATGGTGGTCTCGCCGGCGTACGCCTGCCACGTCGTCGTCGTGCTGAAGCTGATCGCGGTGTTGGCGGCGAGATCCGGAGTCAGCGGTGTGGCGAGCGGCGCCTGGACGCGCAGGATCGCGTACAACACCAGTGTACCCGCCAGGCCGAACACGACGAACGCCGTCGCGTACTCGGCCCACGTCATCTGCCTTTCCGGGTCGATCCG
>Ga0210387_10001085_pt1 | contig 20332 bp, 16 predicted proteins | sample IncBWC7OmetaG_FD_160108 | JGI IMG/M metagenome (GOLD analysis project Ga0210387, IMG submission 160108) | Forest soil microbial communities from Barre Woods Harvard Forest LTER site, Petersham, Massachusetts, United States - Inc-BW-C-7-O ...
ACGCCGTTGGCCGTGGAGTCGGTGCACAACGGTTATTTTGCCCGCGACAAGGAAGGTCCGAAGGACTCGAGCGAAGGCAAGTCGACGAAGGCGGACGACGAGGCCTACCAGCTCATCATGTGCGAGAAAGAGAAACTGCTTTCGCCCGATGAGCCGTTGCGGTTTATCTTCAGTCACTCGGCCCTGCGTGAGGGCTGGGACAATCCGAACGTGTTTCAGATTTGCACGCTGCGCGAAGGACAGAGCGAAATTCGCAAACGGCAGGAAGTCGGCCGCGGGCTTCGCCTCGCTCGCATCGAAAACGGCTTTCGCTGCGACGATCCAAAGATCAATCGGCTCACGCTTATCGCCAACGAGAGCTTCGCCGAATTTGCGCGGAAGCTTCAAACTGAATTGGAGGACGAGTGCGGCGTGTCGTTCAAGGATCGCATTATGAACAAACGCGAGCGCCGCAAGGTCAGCCTGCGCAAGGAGCGGTTGTTATCGGATGACTTTCGCCAGTTGTGGGAACGTATCAGCCACAAGACGAGCTACCGGGTGGATTTCGCGACGAAGGATTTGGTCGCTCGCGCCGCCCACGTGCTAAAGGATGAACCGGAGGTTTCGATACCGCAGATCGCCGTCACGAAATCGGAGGTGACGTTTACGGCGCAAGGTGTCGAGGAAACGCCGCGTGCATCGCGGCCCGTGACGCTCGCGGGCTACCGACCGCCGGTGCCGGACATCATAGGTTATCTCCAGCGCGAAACCGAACTCACGCGTACCACGCTGGTGGACATCCTGATTGATTCGGGGCGCATCGCACAGGCGCTCAAGAATCCCCAGCAATTCATGGAACAGGCGGCGGGCGCGATCCAGCACGCGAAACGTGAACTCATGGTTGACGGAGTCAGCTACGAGCGCATTGCAGGGCAGAGCTACGAAATGCGGTTATTCGAGAACGAGGAAATTGAAAGCTATCTCAGCCGCCTGCTGACAGTCAAAAAATCGCTGCATGATGCCATCGAATGGGATTCAGAAATAGAACGGAAATTTGCCGAAGCGATGGAGGCGGACGAAGATATCCGTCTCTTCATGAAGCTGCCACGCTGGTTCAAAGTGGAAACTCCGCTCGGCGGTTATCGTCCGGATTGGGCGATTGTCCGCGAAAGCGACGGCAAGGTGTATCTCGTGGTCGAAACCAAGGGGACAACCGACCGCAAGGCGCTGCCAGACGCTGAACGCTTGCGAATCAAATGCGGCCAGCGGCATTTCGAAGGCTGCCTGAAGGTGCCCTACAAGCTGGCGACCACGTTGAAAGACTTGGACTAGGGAGTGGGAAAACTTTACGGCGATTTGATCACATCGAGACCTTTGAGCCTGAAGTGTGGCGCAGCGGCGAGCAGGTGCCGGTCGTGACTGTAAATTTGCTTGAGCCCGGCGTCGGCCGCACAGGCGAGATGCAGGGCGTCAGCCGCCCGGATGAAAACGGATGGAGGCAGCAGGGAGAGGGTGCGGCAAGCTTGCTGGATGAGGGTTGTGGGCAGCGGCAGATATTGGATGAGGCCATCCGATAGATCCTGCTCATGCTTTTCCCAAAGCATTTTCAACTGGCCGCCGGACAACAACCCTTCGCGCTGGCCGCGTTTAAATGCCGCCATCAATTCAAGCCGGCCATGTTCACCGCATACAAAATCACCCTGGCCGGAAAAAACACGAAGCATTTCATCTGTCCCGGCTTCGTGAAGGTAAAGTTTGGCCAGGTAGGAGGTATCCAAATAGATCATCGTCCGTCGCGATCCTTGGAAATGAAAAGGGTCGAATCAACCGGGCTGGAAGGCATCCATGCCAGTCGCCGGGCAGGATCAAGCACCGCCCGCGGCTGGACGGGGTTGTCGTGTGGTTGAAGCCGGGCGATTCTTTCGCCGCGATCAGTCACAATGATTGTCTGCTTTTTGGCGGTGCGCACCCAGCGGCCGGTTTCCGCATGGAGCTGTTTGATGGAAATCGTCTTCATGCGTGAAAAGTGTCACTGGTGGCACTTTGTGTCAATCGCGTCTCAGTTTGCCCCCGAAGGCGGATGTCGGGCGTAAAGCCCGACCTACCACTGAGCACGCGTCAGGTTTGCGCTGCTGGCGCAGCATAGGCGTCAAACTTGCGGCGTGGTCACGCCATAAGTTTCCATCCCCGCACACGTGCACATAAGGTTCCGGTCGCCGTAAACATTATCCACGCGGCCGACCGCGGGCCAGAATTTGCCGGCGCGCGCCCAGGCATCGGGGAAGGCCGCAGTCTCGCGCGAGTAGGGATGGTTCCATTCGTCGGCGCAGACGGCCAGGGCGGTGTGCGGCGCGTTCTTCAGCGGATTGTTGGTCTTGTCGGATTCGCCGCTCGCGACTGCGGCCAGTTCGCCGTGGATGGCGATGAGCGTGTCGCAAAACCGGTCGAGTTCCCCCTTCGATTCGCTTTCGGTCGGCTCGATCATAAATGTACCGGGCACGGGGAACGACATGGTCGGCGCGTGGTAGCCGTAATCCATTAGGCGTTTGGCGACGTCCTCGACTTCGAGGCCGTGCTTTTTCCACGGGCGGAATTCCAGGATGCACTCGTGTGCGACGAGGCCGCCCGCGCCCTGGTAGAGCACCGGGAAATAATTTTCGAGGCGCCTGGCGATGTAGTTGGCGTTGAGGATGGCGATTTTCGTGGCATCGGTCAGGCCGGCGGCGCCCATCATGCGAATGTAGAGCCAGCTGATGAGGAGAATGCTTGCGCTGCCGTACGGAGCCGCTGACACGGCTCCGAGGTGTGAGGCGTCAGGTGTCAGGTGGGAGGATTTCACGACCACGTGCCCCGGCAAGAATTTTGCGAGATGCGCGGCGACACCGATCGGGCCCACGCCGGGCCCGCCGCCGCCGTGCGGGATGCAAAACGTTTTATGGAGGTTGAGATGGCAGACGTCGGCGCCGATGTGGCCGGGCGAGGTGAGGCCGACCTGTGCGTTCATGTTCGCGCCATCCATGTAAACCTGTCCGCCGTGCTCGTGGATGAGCGTGCAGATGTCCTTGATCGAGGTTTCGAAAACGCCGTGCGTGCTGGGGTAGGTGACCATGAGCGCGGCGAGATCCTGGCGGTGCGCCGCGGCCTTGGCCTTCAGGTCGGCGAGGTCGATGTTGCCCTGCGTGTCGCACGCGACGGGCACGACGTGGAAGCCGCACATCGAGGCGGTGGCGGGATTGGTGCCATGCGCGCTGGTGGGGATGAGGCAGACGTTGCGCTGGCCTTCGCCGCGCGCCTCGTGGTGGGCGCGGATGACGAGCAGGCCGGCATATTCGCCCTGCGAGCCGGCGTTGGGCTGGAGCGAGACCGCGGCGAAGCCGGTGATCTCGGCCAGCCAGCCTTCGAGCTGCTCAAATAATTTCTGGTAGCCGCGCGTTTGCTCGACGGGCGCGAAAGGATGCAGTTCGCCGAACTCGGGCCAGGTGACGGGCACCATTTCCGTCGTGGCGTTCAGCTTCATCGTGCATGAGCCGAGCGAAATCATCGAGTGGCAGAGCGAGAGGTCCTTCGCCTCGAGCCGCTTGATGTAGCGCAGCATCTCGTGCTCGGTGTGGTGGTGGTTGAAGACCGCGGCGGTGAGGAAGGCGGAATTTCGCGCATGCGGTGCGCGAAATTCCGCCATTTGAAATTTGAAATTTGAAATTTGAGATTCGGCGTCAGCCGCCGTGCCGAAGAACGAAAGCAGCAGCTTCACGTCGTCGGGCGAGGTCGTTTCGTCGAGCGTGATGCCGACGGTGTGCGCATCGATGGGACGGAGGTTGATTTTCTTGGCGTGGGCGGCGGCGTGGACGCGCGCGGCGGAAACGTTGCCGACGGTGAGCGTGTCGAAGACCGGCTCGGTGGTCACCGTCGTGCCGATCGAGCGCAGGCCGGCCGCGAGCAGCTCGGTGAGCAGCTTCGTTCGGCGGGCGATTTTTTTCAGGCCCTCGGGTCCGTGATAGACCGCGTACATCGAGGCCATCACGGCGAGGAGGACTTGTGCGGTGCAGATGTTGGACGTGGCCTTGTCGCGGCGGATGTGCTGCTCGCGCGTGCCGAGCGCGAGGCGGAGCGCGGGGTTGCCCTGCGCGTCCTTCGACACGCCGACGAGGCGGCCGGGCATCTGGCGCTTGTAGGAGTCCTTCGTGGCGAAGAACGCGGCGTGCGGCCCGCCGTAGCCCATGGGCACGCCGAAACGCTGCGAGGAGCCGACGGCGACGTCTGCGCCGAATTCACCAGGTGCGCGCAGCAGGGTGAGCGCAAGCAGGTCGCAGGCGACGACGCAGAGCGCGCCGGCGGCATGGGCGCGCGCAAAAAAGTCGGAAAAGTCGGACACGTTGCCCCATGTGTCGGGATACTGCACGAGCACGCCGACGGGATTTTTGTCCACCGCAAATTGAAACGTGCGGTGGTCGCCCACGATGATCTCGATGTCGAGCGGCTTGGCGCGCGTGCGCACGATGTCGATCGTCTGCGGGTGGCAGGCGTCCGAGACGAAGAACGTGGCGGCGGCGTGACTCTCGCCCTGTTTGACGCGATGGCAGAGCATCATCGCCTCGGCTGCGGCGGTGCCCTCGTCGAGCATGGAGGCGTTGGCGATGTCGAGGCCGGCCAAGTCGCAGACCATGGTCTGGAAATTGAGCAGTGCCTCGAGCCGGCCCTGGGAAATTTCCGCCTGGTACGGCGTGTAGGCGGTGTACCAGCCGGGATTTTCCAAGATGTTGCGCGAGATGACGCCGGGCGTGAGCGTACCGTGGTAGCCCATGCCGATGTGGCTGCGGAAAACCTTGTTCTCGGCGGCGAGCTCGCGCAACTCGGCGAGGGCCGCGCTTTCGCCGGCGGCCGCGGGCAGGTCGAGCGGGTCGCGGCGGATGTGCGCGGGCACGGCGGCGTCGATCAGCGCATCGAGCGAGGCGTGGCCGAGGAGGCGGAGCATTTCGGCCTGCTCGGCGGCGTCGGGGCCGAGGTGGCGGCGCGCGAACGTGTCGAGCGGTGCGAGCAGGTCGCGGTTCGTAGTGGCGGCGGGCGCGGAAGACGAAGGCATTGCGTGAACCTACGGTGGCGGGCAGGCGGCGCAACTGAGTTTTTGGAACCGCGGATTTTTTTACCGCGGATTACACGGATGAGCGCGGATTCAAATCGGATTTTTTAACCACTTATGGACACTTACTTTCACTTATAAATCTGTTCAGAATTTTAACCGTTAATGGACGAATGAACGCTCACAGACTGCTGGCAAACTGTGCTTCTAGCGCAGCACACTGCCTGACAGAGTTTTCCCACAGCTTGCTGATATCCGCGTCAATCCGTGACATCCGCGGGAAAAGTATTAATAAGTGCCGATAAGTGTTCATCAGTGGTTAACCAAACCCGGATTTGTTTGGCTTAGGATGTTGGCCATCAATAGCCGCCAGGACTGGAACTCGGCTGTTCGTAATGGCTGGATTGATCGTGGTCGCCATGGCCGTAATCGTCCGTGGCACAGCCACCCAAAAGAGCGACCGTTGTTAGGGTAAGGGTAAGGAAGAGAATGCGTTTCATGGTAAGACTACTGACGACGTGAAAAGGTGATTTATTCCTTCATGGTGCAAACTGGTCTGGGAATTAATTCTTCCAATGTTAACCGCGGAGGTCGCGGAATGCGCAGAGGTCGATTCAAAGAAACTCTGGTTTCATGCTCTGCGATCTCTGTGCCCTCTGTGGTAAAAAGGCTCGAGATCGGAGCCTTGCTGCCTCATTCGCGTCGATTTGCGCCTGCCCTTCGTAGCTTTAGCGAAGGAGGGTTCATTCGCGGTTAAACTTGTCTTGGGAACGAAAGCGGCTGTGCTCGCTGCCCGGTGGGTATGGTAACCAATAAATTCCGCACGCGGGCCGGGCGCGCCGCCTACATCGACCGGCGGCTGGCCGAACTTTATCCGGAAACACCCGTGCCGCTGCGGCATCACGATGCCTACACGCTGTTGATCGCCGTTTTGCTGTCGGCCCAGTGCACGGACAAGCGGGTGAACGAAGTCACCCCGCGGCTTTTTGCGCTGGCGGACACGCCGGAGAAGATGGCCGCGCTGCCGGTGGAAAAAATCCAGGAGATCATCCGCCCGTGCGGGCTCGCGCCACGGAAGGCGCAGGCCATCTCCGGGCTTTCCAGGATTTTGCTCGAACAGCACGGTGGGCAGGTGCCGCGGACATTTGCCGAACTCGAGGCGCTGCCGGGGGTGGGGCACAAAACCGCCAGCGTGGTCATGGCGCAGGCCTTTGGCGAACCGGCGTTCCCGGTGGACACGCACATCCACCGACTCGCGCAGCGATGGAAACTCACCAGTGGCCGCAACGTTGAGCAGACCGAGCAGGACTTGAAAAAGCTCTTCCCTCGCGCGCATTGGAACCAGCTGCACCTGCGGATTATTTTCTACGGGCGCGAACACTGCTCGGCGTACAGCTGCGACGGGATGAGCTGTGAAATCTGCCGGGAGATGTTTCCGCGGCGGCGCACCGCGGTGAAAACGAGGAAGTGAACATTTTTCCCTGCGGATGACGCGGATTCGGATTTGAATTTTTTACACGAAGGTCGCAAAGAGCGCGAAGCAGAGTGACGGAAGGCAGGCGATGGGGATGGTTTTGATATCAGGGACAATCAGTGCACATCAGTGGTTAAAACAGGGTTTCGTTGGATTGGTCTTCGCGCCCTTTGCGATCTTGGTGTAAAGACAATCGCTCCGGTCAAGAATCCGCTTTGCTTTTGGCGGTGGTTTGGTAGAGCTGTCCTCTGCGCCGGACGCTTAGCTCAGTTGGTTAGAGCACGTGCTTCACACGCACGGGGTCACAGGTTCGAGTCCTGTAGCGTCCACCATGTTGATATAAAAAGAGTTGCGAGATTTCAACCAAAAAGTTTCAGCACCTAGTCTCAGCAGGCGCACTGAAGTTCGTGCAATTAGGCCGGACGATAACAGTGTTGGTGGATAATCGAGAGATGCTCGGCCGTCCAACCGGAACGGCCACGCGCCTGAGGCTGGGGAACATTGTCTATCGTGGTGTTGCGAGGTAATGCATTTCGTAGCTCGCCACCAAGTATGTTGTGCACGGCCCTGCCAATTACAATTACAGTCTCGGGGTTTGCTTTCCTTATGACGTCGCGGGTGAAGTGCTTCCAGCTTCTTTCCAACACCGATTCGATTGCCTGGGGAGGCGGGCGACCCATTTTCGGTCCAGCTCCCGCAATCGCAAGAGGGCTCGCATCCACAAGCCAAATTCCGGCAGCTTTGAGGCTATTCAGCAGATTAATCTTGTTAGACAATCGGGTTGCCAAGTCCGGTGTGCCGCCGACTTGTACGTCAGCAAACTTCCAAGGACGAGGTTGAGCAGCGGCACAGAAAATTTTCCAATACTGCCAAGTGCCAGAATTACGGTCTAATTTTCCGCGGCTTAATAGGTTTTGTTCTCCATAGCCCAAACAGTAGACAAAGCGCCGAAACTGTTGGTGAGGAGACGCTCCAGCATGATTGGGAAAGTCTATTTCAACTTCAGCCTCCTTGTTCGAAGTAAAGCAGTGTGATTCCGCTAACAGGACTGCCCGAACCTGTGTTGGACGGAAACACCGGCGTTGCTCATCGACGTGCTCGATCGTTTCAAACTGTTCGCGCCTAAAGTGCGGAATTTCGGCGCACGCTTCGTATGCATCTCGGAGGGACATCCTATGATAATATCGTATGGGCGGTAAAATGTCACGGGAAATTTCGCCACGCCGGTCTCCAGCCACAGCTTCTATTTGTCAGAATTGGTACTAGTCGATAAAATAACTACGAAATGAAAGCCATTATCCCTGCATTTCTCATCGTTACGTTGTTTGCCCCGGCACTGTTTGCTCAAGCTGCTGATGATTGGGTCGCAGAGCAATCCGCTAATCAACGTCCTTGTAAATATTTCGATGAAGCCTCGGTTTCGTATGTTAATACTCAATCCTCCGATCACTCTTACGATAAAGATCCTTATGGTATGCTCGAGCCGCAATATGGATACATACGCTTCAACTTCTCTAGTAATACGATTAGTATAAGCGGTATTAGTAAAACCCTGCCTATTGATATAACTAGACCCCGCCTAGAACAGCTTCGGCTCGTTTGTCAGAATATTATAGATAAAACCAAAAATCACAGCCTTTACTTAGCGCCACCATTCAGCTAGGCACCATGAAGTGTTCTATTGAATATAGCATCGCCGCCGATCCTTTAGAAGACATCACATTTGCCACCGTCATTTTGCCCACCGGCAAGAGTTTCATTATTTCGAAGGTGAGCTTTGTCGGATTCGCATTGGATCACATCACCGCACTTAAATCAAATTTTGTTCAGGATTTCGACGATTTTGCCGAGAATTTAAAGGCTAAAGGTCGCACCGTAATTAAATCTGCCATCGAGGGACAATTTTTAGGGACAGGTCAAAAAGGGAAGCGATTCGGGCGTTCGGAACACCGGCCTTTGGCGTCAATCGTTGGCTCGTGGCCGTCCGCCATAGATCAATTGCATGCCACGATTGAACAGGGCATCACGCTCAGCATTGCTTAAGGCGTTGGTGCGCGCCCGAAGCTCCTGGGCAGCCTGGGCTGCTTTGGGAGACGGGCGAAAATCCTTTGGCGTTTTCTTGGCGGCCATAGTGTTGCTGCTTACTTTGGAGATGCACGGTCAGCTCGTCAACGGGTTCGGGCGGTGGGTTGGTGTCCTAATTTAAGTCAAAGCTGGAAATAGCACGGATTGCCCGTAGATGGCCGCCGAGAACAAACGTCACTTGACCGTGGAGCAGGCAAAGGCCAGATTTAGCCCATGAGCATCCTTGAGCTAAAGCAGGGCATTTCAAGGCTCTCGCAACGCGAGCGTCGGGAGATTCAGCTTTATCTGCTTCGCCTGAAGCGTGAGACTCCTGCATGGAAACGGGCTACGGCGAAGAAGATCCGCGACATGCAGGCGGGAAAGTTCACCACCGTTGAGGAGCTGAGCGCGCGCATCCGCCAGAAATAAAATGCGCTACCGTCCGGTCTTTTCGGATTCGGCGGTCATCTTTTTTGTCTCCCTGTCCCGCCGACGGCAGCAAAAACTCTTGGATCGCGCGCTGGAGCTGGCTGGCGATCCGTTTCTTGTCCCGGATTTTCGAAATACCGATGACGAAGGCCGGGAGATTTGCCACGTTCTGGTGGACGGTTTTATTTTCAGCTATTGGGTGGATCATGCTGTTCGATCTGTGATGATCGTTGAAATTGAAGACGGCGCGTGAGGTGGAGCATCCATTGAAACCCCGCCTCCACGTCCTGTTTGTTTGCTCGATGAACAAGTGGCGGAGCCCGGCGGCCGAGTATCTCTATCGCAATGATCCACGGCTGCAGGCCCGCTCAGCCGGAACCAAGGCGGAGGCCAGGCGGCGGATCAGCGAGAGTGATCTAAAATGGGCCGATGTCATTTTTATGATGGAGAGGGAGCACAAGCAATGGATCGCCACCCAATTCAAGGGCATGAAGCTGCCCCGGATCGAAATTTTGGGCATTCCCGATGACTACCAGTACATGGATCCGGAACTTCAGCGGGAGCTGCGGGCGTTGATCGATCCGGAGATTGATGCGATGATCGCGGCAAACAAGTGAGCCGGTGGACTTGGTGGTGGTCGAATTTGCCATGCATGATTGTAGGTCGGGGTTTATCCCCGATGTGTCGGGCGTAAAGCCCGACCTACATGTAAATTTCAAATAAACGGGCTCACCGCGGCGAAGCGGTGAGCCCGTTGTTGTGTTGCGTGCGGTACTCCATTTCCCGCGGAGGTGTTTCCAAATTACGGCGAATCTTATTCGTGATCGTGATCGCCGTCGGCGTCATGGACAGGATGATCCATGAACAGGTCCGAGTAATCGCGGTTGCCGGTGGCGTCCATCGTGGCCTGGCCGAGGAATGGCTGGCCTTGGGCCGGGCCGATGGGGAAGATTTCCTGCAACGTTTCCACATCGGACGAATGCGTGTAGGTGATGGCGTCGTTGTGGTAGGCGTTGCCCTTCGCCAGCGGCGAGATGAAGATTTCCATGACGCTGTGGCTGGTGTCGTTGGACGTCAGGTCCGTGCTGCTTTGCTTCTCGGTTTCATCGTTCCAGATCACGATCAGGCCGTTGTGCCGGTAGGCTTCGGAGGCCATGATCATCGGCACGACGGTGCGGAGGAAATTGTCGCCCTGCGCGATGTTGGCGGCGTCGCCGGTGTAGTGAATCCCGTTATAGGTGAAGCCGGCCGCGAGCCCGGTGTGCATATCATTATATTGGTCGGGCGAGATGACGTTGAAGCTCGCAACGTTATTACAATCGAGATCGCTCTCCAAGGCCTGGAGTGGCAGGTAATGCGGAACCTCCGGGTTCGAAGTGCTGTAGTCCCCCGCGGTCGTCGTTCCTCCGTTGGTCGCCGTGAAGAAAAGTTCGCCGTCGTGCTTGCAGGCGAAATTATACTGGCTGCTGCCATTATACGGGTTGGCATAAGACGCCGACGTGCCACTGAAGCTCTTCAGCGGCACGGTCCACTGGGCCGGGGGAGCGACGGTGCCGGTCAGGCTGTTTGCGGCGGGCTGATTGACGATCCCGGAAGCAGGCACGAGATCGATGTCCTCCTGGTAGGATTTCCAGGAAATGCCGGCATTCTGGAGCAGGCCGCTGATGTTCGGCAGGGCGAAGACATTGCCCGCGAGATCGGTCGTGTCCATGTAGGGATCGGCGTCGCCGGTCACCCCGAAATTGCTGCCGCCTTCCTGCCAGATGTAGTTCGGCTCCGAGGGATGGATGCTCGGGTTGAGCCCGGACGGCGTCGCCAGGACATTGTAGCAATTGTTGGTGTAGGAAACTTCCGCGGCGAACGGGCTGTGCGGGTCGACCAAGCCGTTGATGAACGGGGCGGCCGGGTTGCCTTTGATTTGTTCGATCCCGCTGGTGGGCGAAGGATCCACATTTCCATTTGGCTGGGTCCAGTTATGGTTTTCCATGTAGATGTAGAACACCGTGCCGATGTGATTGAGCGGTGTGGCGGAAACACGCTGGGCGGGGAAGAGGCTGGCAAAAACGCAGCCGGCGGCGAACAGGGAACTGAGCTGATGATGAGGTTTCATTTTTATGCTTAGTTGATTATTGAGGTTCGCGCGCGAAGACGGAAAAATGCGGCGAAACCGACGCAGCGAATGGCATTCGATTTGCGGTGCAATCGGGATTCGGGCTTGTCACTGAAAAGTTGCTGTTCTGAAACAACGATGGCGCAGAGAAGGCGCCCGCATAGGGGCAAACCACTATTCCTGAGGCTTCAGTTTTCATCATCCTTCGTCCATTCGACAAGCTCAGGGCTGCGGACGGCACGGCCTTGAAGAACACGAAGGCCGATCCAAGGCAATTTTAGCCACAAAGGACACAAGGCATATTCAAAGAAACCATGGCCTCCTGCTCTGCGACCTTTGTGCTCTTTTGTGGCTAAAAATCCGGAGCTTTGTTTTGCGCCTTTGCGTCTTTGCGTTAAGAAATCCTGCCTTTAAATTCAGAAGCCAGAAATCCAGGAGACCTTCATGGTTCCTCGCTGGCTGCCAATGAACTCGTATCGAACATCGTTTAATTCGGATTTTGGCGCGGCCGCGCCGGTAGGGCGAGCCGCGGCTCGTCGAGGACGCCTCGCCCTACCTTCCAAACGCAGGCAAAGTTCATCGGCCTGTTCTACGCAAACCGCGCAGCGGTTTGCTCAGGCTCTCGGAATGACAGCAGGAAAAAGAATATTTCAAAGACACGTTCCACGGGCCGCAGTTCTGGCAGCCTATTCGGCATGCATTCGGCCGATGGCGCAAAAACCGTCGACACCCTCCGCTTATTTTGCAAATCAGTGTCGGAACGTGAAGCAATCGATCCAGCCAGCGGAATTCAATTGGGATAACAGGCGGCGAGGATGCTGCGCCTGGTTTTATTTCATCGGGGGACGCGGCGCATGAAGTTGATAAACTTTATCCGCCGCATCTTGTGGGTTTTTTCGTGGGTGGTCGTTGTCCTGTTGAAGCCGGTCAAGCTCCATGCCTACCGGACGCGCTTCTCCCTTGTGCGGCGCCTCATCCTGGTTGTGACGATGCACATCGATTTCCTGCTGATCTTCCTGAATGTCCAGAACGAGACGATGGAGCTGCACTGGAGAATTTACGGGGGCAACTTCCTCTTCGGCAACGGGGTGATGGTGACGGATTTCGATTCGGCGGCGCACGCGATCGCCCAGCCCATTTACAAGAACAGCAATTTCATGGGCGTGAAGATCGTCTCCAGCGACAACGGCGCTTTTGCCTCGAACTGCCCGATCCTCCTCCAATCGCCGCCGATTCGCAAACTGACGCGCCAATACATCGACGACCACATCTTCACGCCGACGGTCCAGGATCTCAGCCTCGAAACGGTGCGCGAACAATGCAAAACCATCCTGGAAGACTGGAGCGCCAGCCCCCAGATGGCCAAGATGCTCGCGATTCGCAGCACGGTGACCCGGATTTTCCTCAAGCTTCTCAGTGGAACAACCATCAGCCAGGCCGATTCGGATTTCGTCACTTTCCAATACATCCGCCGGTTCGTCGAAATGTCCCTTTTCAGCGGCTATTTCCCCGCGATGTGCATTGCCCTCGGCACGGGCAAATTCGTGCACAAGGATGCTTACTTCAAACTGAGGGCGTACGGCATCGACAACATGACCATCGATATGACGCTGTTCGCCGCGCTCTTCAGCATCGGCACCCTCGTCATTCGCTGCGTCGAGAACGTCACGCGGTACAACGTGCCGTATGCCACGCTCACCGCGGAGGAGAAGCGCAATTTCGTCATCGAATCCGTTCGCCTCTACCCGACGGTCACGTCCGTCCACCGGCTGGTTGAAGCGGATGAAACCGTCCAGGTCGCAGGGAAACCGCTTCATCTCACCGCGGGCGATGAAATCGTCTATCCATTCATCTGTGCCAATCAGGACCCCAAGCATTTTCCCAATCCTTCGGAACTTAATCTGCACCGGACGGAGGAGGAATATGAAAAGGTCCTGAGCTGGTCCAAAGGCCCGCACGTGTGTCCGGCCAAGAAATTGTCGGTCGTCGTCACGACGGTCATGCTTGAGGCGCTGGCGGGGAAATTCTCCCTCGAGGAGCTGAGCATTTTCAATCCGGCATTCTAACTGGCTGTTGAAGGGCGATCCCACATGAGAAAAGGCGAATTGCGGACGGGTGGTTTGTTCAGCGACTCGCAATGGCGGCAGCCGGAAACGATCACGGTTTTTGCCGACCTGCCCGATAATGCCGCGGACGGCGTGCGAAATCTATTGGCTGACGCAACGGATTTGCTCGGGCTCGACCGGTTGCCCGGCGTGCACTTTTTTCGCGCGTTCGTCATCGCATCCGGGACCGATGCCGCCGGCCCCTATCCGACGCGGGCCGTGATCTCGGCTGTTTTCGACGGCGAAACCGACGAGTTCTTCTCGCAATGGTGCGCGGTTGCGCACGACCGGATCGTGGAAATTTTTCATCCATGTCTCGGGTTTCCCGCCACCGCCACCTCCGAAAATGTGTGCCAGTGGCTGCAAGCCCGCGCGGAGCGCCCGAAGACTTATCATATTGGGCCGGTGCGCAGCCGCACCGCGGAAGTCCGCGAGGAAGACCGGCTGCGTTCCGCGTTGGGCGACTTCATCGCCGCACAAAACACGGCCGGCGCCTGGCAGCACGGCGATGTGCCGCGGATTTGGGACGACATCCGGGCGTTTGTCCGGTCGCGGTCGGATTTGCCCCAGGCGCCGCGCGTCCCGAATCACTGGTTCGCGCGCGCCCTGCAGATTTTCGACCTTGTCAAACGAATCGGGTTGCTGCTGCTGGTTCCCGCCGTCCTGGCGTGGGCGTGGTGGTCGCATGCCCACCACGCTATTTGGAGTTATCCGCTGGCGGTTTTTGGATTTCTTGGGGCGATATTTTTCGCCTGGGCGATTATCGTTCGCATCCACGAGCTCACTGAGCCGGATATTGTCGTGAAGCCCGCGCCGGGGCAGGTGGCGGCGGCGGTCGTGGACGAGGACAAGGGATTTCAGAATCAGTTCACCATGCTCGCGCCGGTGCGCGACTCGTGGTTTCGCCGCATGAACATGCGGTTTGTCCTCTGGCTGGCCGATGGCTTGAGCCGGCATTTTTGGAATGGCGGCCAGCTCGCCGGCATCGAAACGATTCATTTCGCGCGTTTTCACCAGATTGACGGCGGCCGGCGCATGCTCTTCATGAGCGATTTCGATGGCAGCTGGGAGCGGTACCTTTTCGACTTTGTGGAAATCGGTTCGCTCGCCGTCGTGCCGATCTGGACGAATCTCCGGGGTTGTCCCAAGACAAAGTTCCTGCGGTGGACGACGCCGGGCTTCGAGCAACGGTTTCTCCCCTTTACCCGGGCCTACCAGGTCCGGTCCCATTTTTGGTATAGCGCGATGGACACGCTCACCGTTTCCGAAATCAATCGCAACGCGACGATTCGCGCCGGCCTGTTTCAGAAAAAAGGCCGGCGTGCGATCGAGCAGTGGCTGCAGCTGATCTAAGCCGATGCATACTCTTTAACCGCGAATGAACACGAATAGACGCGAATAACTGACATGTGTGCTCCAAATATTCAGCGGGCCGAACCATTCCATTGGCGTTTATTCGCGTCCATTCGCGGTTGTCCACGGCATGAGTTTGGCCGAACATTTCCATGAAAAAATCCGATTTTGATGCCGGCGAAGTGCAAGGGCTGCTCGCTTCGGGCTACGCGAAGCACCCCGCCGCCGGCTTCGTCCTCCTTCGTGTCCTTGATGGCAATGCGGCGCGCGAGTGGCTGGGCCGCATCGCTTCCCGCATAACCTACTGCGGAGACCGTCAGGCCGAGTCCAAACTCAATGTCGCTTTCAGCTATGCCGCCCTGGGGAAACTGGGTTGCTCGCCGGAGGAGCTGGACGGCTTTTCCCGCGAATTCTCCGAAGGCATGGTCACGCCGCATCGGCAGCGGATCCTGGGCGATTTGCCGGGCGGCCCCAACGATCCCGAGACCTGGCAATGGGGCGGTCCGCGCAATCCACCCGTCGATATTCTCCTCATGGTTTACGAGCATACCCCGGCCGCGCTGCAGATGCGCCTCGATGAAATTCGCGCGGGTGCAAAAGGTGTCGAAATAATCCAGGAACATCGGTCCACCGGGCTGAAGGAAAACAGAGAGCATTTCGGATTCAGGGATGGCATTGCCCAACCGACGATCGAGGGCATCGGCAAACCAGGGCTGGCCCGCGATCGCGTGGCCCGGGGTGAATTCATCCTCGGCCATCCGGACGAGACGGGTTCGCTCGAACTCGCCCCGGCCATGGCCCTCAACGGAAGTTACGTTGTCCTTCGCCAGATCGTGCAGGACGTTCCCGGGTTTTGGGAATCGCTCGGCAAAGACTCACCCGTGTCCGAGCGCATTGCGCTTGCTGCCAAAATCGTGGGCCGCTGGCCGGACGGAACACCTCTCACGCTCTCGCCCGAACCCCCGGACGCAGCGAATCCGACGAACGATTTTGCTTTTCACGCGAAAGATCGCGAAGGCCTGCGCTGCCCATTCGGAGCCCACATCCGCCGCGCCAATCCGCGCGATACACTTTTGGACAAGCCGGCGGCTTCGATGAAAATGATCAATCGCCATCGCCTGCTCCGCCGCGGCCGCTCGTTCGGGCTGCCCGCGCCGCCATCGGCCTATCCGGAAGGGCTCGCCGTGAAGGCGATGGAAGGAGCCGTGGGATCGGCCGATCTGCGCGGATTATTTTTTATCTGCCTGAATGCCAGCCTCGCCCGGCAATTCGAATTCGTTCAGCAAAATTGGCTCAACTTGCCCAAGTTCAACGATTTTACCCACGACACCGATCCGCTGGTCGGCACCACCCCATGGGCCGGCCCCGGCCAAAGCCCTGAGTTTATGATCCAAGGCTGCCCGGTGAGCAAACGCGTGGCCCGTCCCCAGACCTACGTCCGCACCATCGGCGGCGCCTACTTTTTTCTTCCCGGCAGGAAAACAGTTCAACGGCTGACCGGAACCTGAATTCCTGGCTTTAGATTTCCCCGTGGATTCCGCGGATGAACGCGGATAATATTTCCGCCACTCCTGGCTGCGCTGCCAATGACAAAGCAGTTCTGCGCTTTCTGCACTTTAAAAATGACCGGCGTCAAGGTGGAGCGGCTTGTCCTTAAGACGCTCTGAACGCGTTGAGGACAACGCTTTCCACCTAAAACATCCCGCCTGCCGATGGTGGTTGTGTCTGGCCGGATTTTTTTATTAGATGGCCGGTTCTCCATGCCTTTTAAAGCACTCAATCTTTCCGAACCAGTCATGCGCGGTGTCCAAGCCGCCGGTTACACGGATCCCACGCCCATCCAATTGCGGGCCATCCCCGTCGTCCTTTCCGGCCGCGACCTGATCGCCTCGGCCCAGACCGGCACCGGCAAGACCGCCGCGTTCGCCCTGCCGATCCTTTCCAACCTGGGCGCGCACGGTCGCCTCCGCGTGCTCATCCTCGAACCGACCCGCGAGCTCGCGGCCCAGGTCGAAACCGCGTTTCGCGATTTTGCCCGTTTCACCGACCTGCGCACGGTCGCCATCTTCGGTGGCGTTGGCTATGGCCACCAGCGGCAGGAATTGCGGCGCGGGGTCGACATCATCGCCGCCACGCCCGGCCGCCTGATGGATTATCTCCAGGAAGGCACGCTCTCGCTGCGCGACATCACCATCCTCGTCCTCGACGAAGTGGACCGCATGCTCGACATGGGATTTCTCCCCGCGGTCAAGGACATCATCGGCCGCTGCCCGCGCCAGCGCCAGACCCTGTTTTTTTCCGCCACAGTTCCCCCGGAAATCCAGGCCGTGGCTTCATTTGCGCTCAAGAATCCCGAGCGCGTCGAAATTGGGGTTAATCGCAGCGTGACCCAATCGGTCAACCACGCCCTTTATCCGGTCGCGCACGAGCAGAAGTTTGACCTGCTTCTCGCGCTTTTGGGCCAGGCCGGCTTCGACTGCGTGCTGGTTTTTTCCCGCACCAAGCACGGCGCCGACAAAATCGCCCACAAGCTGAAGGCGCAAAATCACTCCGTGGCGGTGCTGCACGCCAACCGCTCGCAGAACCAGCGCATCGAAGCGCTGGCCGGTTTTAAAAGCGGCAAGTACGAAGTCATGGTCGCCACCGACATCGCCGCGCGCGGCATCGACGTCGCCGGCGTGACCCACGTCATCAATTTCGACGTCCCGGAAAACCCCGAGGACTACGTCCATCGTATCGGCCGCACCGGCCGGGCCCAGGCCGTCGGCGATGCCTTCACCCTCGTCACGCCCGAGAACGCGGGCGACATCCGCGACATCCAGCGGTTCATCGGCCAGAAGATTCCGGAACTGCGCCTGCCCGGATTTGACTACAAAACGTTCGCTCCGCGTCCGCCGGCCCCGCCCCGTGGCGGTCAACCGGGCCGCGGTGGCGCACCGGGTCGCAGTCAGCAGCCGCAGCGCGGCGGATGGAACCGCTCGCGCCGCTAGCAGGCTGTTTTCAACAGGCTGCTAATACCAATTGCGAATCGATCGAACGTTTCGCGCGGTAGCGCGGGTAGGGGCGTTATCCGTAACGTGCCGTCGAAAACCGCGCGGCCTTGTCGGCGGGTTAAGGATAACCCGCCCTACCTTAAAAGGCTGAATTCAAATAATCGCGAATGCGGTCACTTGACGATCAGGACTCCGCGCATTCCCGCCATGGAGTGGCCCGTGCAAGAACAGAGGTACTGGTAGGTTCCAGGAACGGTGGGAGCCTTGAAAGTGACCTCTCCGGTTTCCTTGGGCCCGAGCATCGCAATGGAAGCGATGACTTTATCGGCGAGTGCCTTCGGCAGGTAGCCTTCGTCTTTGGCCGAAAGTGCAGCGGTCGCATAGGCGATCGGATCTTCGTCAGCTGTTAACAGCACCCAGTTATGGCCCATGGTGTCCTTGGGCATGTTGGTTTCGTTGGTCAACACAACGTGGAGCTGTTGGCCGGGACTGGCATCGATTTCGGTTACGCTGAATCTCAGCATGTCGCTGGCGCTGATCGTGATGGTCTGAACGGGCCCCGTAGCGGGGTCGGCGTGAATGCAGCCCACCGCGATTAGCGTGAGGGCGAGCAAGGTGGAGATATATTTAGTTTTCATGGTAAGACGATTGAAAAGATGATGAGCGGATCGAGAGTTTATATGAGTTGGCAGAAGTGGGTTGGCGGGCGCGGTTGTGGGCAGGTGATGTTTCAAAACGCGATCCAAGCCTCGAAATAGAGGGTGTTGTTATCGCGGGCATTGGCCCCCGCGCCATCGTAGTTTGTCGAGTCGCCGTTGAAATTTTTATAGAAGGTATACTGGACGGACAACTTGAGGTTGCTCCGGGGCCAGAAGGACGGGCCGCCGCCCTTGTTGAAGGGCAGGTAGTTCGCTTGCAGCACGAAGCCGTCGCTATTGGGGGAACCGGTCTGGCTGCCGGAATAAAGCGCCGCGTCGCTGTCGCCGTTGACAGAAAAATACTGCACCATGCCGCCATAGGTTTTGTCGAAAAGGTAATCGACGGTGACCTTCAGGTTTTTCAACACATCCGAGGTATTGCTGGTGTTGCCGAGGGCCTGGCTGGCGGTCCACGTTGCATCTTCGTAGACGTAGGAAAAGATCGCGGTGATATCATTCCGCCCGATGGAGGTTTGATACTGGGAGTCGACGCCGACATCCACGATCTGGTCCTTGCCGGCGCTCTGGTCGCGTCCGGGATAGGTGTTGGCGGCCAGGCCGAAAGTGCCCATCTCCAGGGTGGCGGAACCGACCGGCTTCACCAGCGCAACCCGCCAGTAGGGAGCCACGCCCGGGATTTGAGACTCGCCCGCTGGGTCGGTGCCGAGTTCCTTTTGGATATGTGCCGGCAGGGTATGATAGCCGCCCGCGTTGAGATAGAGTGAATTGTTGAACATGACGTAGGCCCCCGCTCCGACCACTTGATGGGCCAGGCCGCCGTTGATCAAAGGAGCCGCCGCCGGGGTTGGCGCCAGGCCGGAGCCGGCGAACGGGTAGCCCCAGGCCGGGGTGCTGTTCCATGGATCCTCCATGGTGGGATTGTTGTTCAGGTAGAGGCCGTAGATGGCGCTTTTCCCGCCAAGGGTCCCGATGTTGGCAAAGCGCAGCTCGGTGTTGTCCATCGCCCAGGTCTTGCTGATGCCGTTGTAGGTGGTCTGGGAGAAAATGCCGATTTTGTTGATGACCCTTGCGGTATCCGGGCCGAAAATATCCTTGGCGTACGGGCCGAGCAGCCGGCCGGCATAAAAAATACTCGCCTGGGTCAGGGCTGCATTATTGTTGTCCTTAAACCCGGGGGCGGCACCGCCCGCCTGGCTGGCTTGCGTGTGGGTGAAAGACGGCTGCAACATGACCGCGATCGGCGGCAAATCGGTCTGTTCCGCGCTCATGGTGTATCCGCTCAATTTGAACAGGCGTCCAAAATCGTTGAGCTGCGGAAACTCGGTATGGCAGGCCGTGCAGCTCATGTTCATTTGCCGGGCGAAAGCCGGCACCGCATGGAGGGCGGGAGCGGTCGCAATGACTGCGGCGAACAGGGCCGGGGCGAGGAGGGAGGCTTTCATGATATTATTTATTAAACGATTTGCGTGGAACCTGCACAAGGGCGGCAAAGGTGGGTGATTACCTTATTGATATAGATAGTGTGATCGGGTGGTGACTTTCTTGAATTTGACCGCAGTACTTTATCAGCCGCATTGGGACCCGACTACGCGTTCCTTGACAGGGCCTGCGCATATCTTGCTTTTTGGCAAAACATGCGGGGGCAAACGATGCGCCGCCCGGCCCCTGGAAAAATCGGTGCGGCAATGGATGCACGAACTTGGGCAAGTTATGCGCAGCGAACCGGCGATTTTGGCATCATATTTCATTGGTGCGCTCCCGCCTTTCTGCGCTCGTTCGCGTCAATCGACCCCGCCTTAGAGCCGAGTGGCGCCGCCGCCTGCGGATCGAGCCCATGAGTACACCGCAGGCCGATCCCGATTGCATGGTTCATCTGATGGACGAGACATTGGAGCAACTGGAGTCCCTCGTGCGCGCCCGGCCTGCTTCGCGCTGGCTCACGCTGCGCAAAACCCATCTCGAGCCGCTTCGTTCGCTTTGTCCCTGTGGGCTAAATCCGCTGCTGGCTTACTTCAGCACGGGTGGGGGGGCATTGAAGCTGGTGTTGGCCGAGGATCTGACCAACGGGCAAAAAGCCATGGTCTGCCAA
>Ga0210387_10001086_pt1 | contig 20323 bp, 19 predicted proteins | sample IncBWC7OmetaG_FD_160108 | JGI IMG/M metagenome (GOLD analysis project Ga0210387, IMG submission 160108) | Forest soil microbial communities from Barre Woods Harvard Forest LTER site, Petersham, Massachusetts, United States - Inc-BW-C-7-O ...
AATCACCAGCGCCCCGAACCCGAGTAAGGGCGTCCGCGACCAGTCCCCGAGATCGGTCCATAACAGGCATGACAGGCCAAACAGCAACCAGGCCACGCTCGCCGCAATGCCGGTGCCTGATGTGCGGAGAAACGCGCGAAGCGTGTACCGGCGTGGTGCTGGTATCGCCTGGCCGGCGCTCAGGCCAGAGGCGTCAGACAGCGAATACGTCGACATAAATACGCTCTGCGAATTTGGCGGTGTCGGTCGATGGCTTGAACACCGAGATGGCCTTGAGATCGTCGGCATAGGCCCTGAGTTCACGCTTCAGCACCTCGCCGGTCGGGTGATGGTGATGCGTGTGATAGCGGACCATGCCTTCAAGGTCGGCGTAGGTTGCAGCCTTCGGCGCGTAAGGCTGGAAGGATTTGGCGGCCGCTTCCGGATTCTGCGATGTGAACATCGCCGCGTCGAGCAGCGCCTGTGTGACCGCCCGCGCCACTTCCGGATCATTGCGCACCAACGTGCCGCGCAGGCCGACAATGCAGCAGCTCATGTCGCGATAGACGCCATCGAGGTTGGAAGCGACCTCCTTGTAGGCGGGATCCTTCAGCCAGAGATAGGCCAGCGGATCGGAGGAGAGGAATGCCTGCACCTCGCCTTTTTCGACCGCAACGTTGAGGAGATTGCCGGGATAGGCGCGCCAGTCGACATCGCGGTTCGGATCGATGCCGAGCTTGGCGAGCTGAATCGAGAAGAAATTCTTGTCAGGTCCGGCAAAATCCCCGACCGCAACGGCCTTGCCTTTGAGGTCCTCAAGCTTGCTCACGCCAGAGTCAGCCCGCGTGAGCACCCGCATGCAGCCGCCATGCGTCCCGGCCGTAATCTTGACGTCGAACCCTTGCTCCAGAGGCTTGAGCCAGCGCAGCGCCATGCCAAGCCCGCCGTCGGTCTTACCGGTGGCGATCGCCTCCAGGAGCTGGTCGGTTGAGCCCGCGAAGTTGACGAGTTCGACGTCGAGATTCTGCTTCTTGAAGAACCCGTAATCGAGCGCGATCGGAAGCGGCGCCAGGCAGACTGCGCCCGCATTCCATGACAGTTTCAGTTTGCGCGGCGCGCCGGTCAGGGCCGGCGCATCGGAGGCGGTTTTGCAAAGCGGAAATTCGGAAAAATCGACACCTTGAAAGGCAGCGCGTGGCGAAAAGGCCTGCGCACCCAGCGCGCCGGCAGGTCCGGCGAATGCGACCGCAAGGCCTGCTTGCAGCAACGTACGGCGGTCGACCGCTGATTTCTTAAGGTTTTGTTCGTTAGCCATATCCGTTCCCGCGTTTGGCAAGACTCTGCCGTCGGGCGCGCGACGTCTTCACGTCACGCGCCCGTGAACTGCACGAGCCTCGTTCAAGGTAATCGTCCGCTTGGCGACTTCTCGCCGTTCAATTCGACACGTGAATGATGTGGTGCAATGGCGAAGTCGTCAATGAAATGGAATTTCGAATGTCGAGCGCCGGCAAATGATTGTCTCCACATTTGCGCGTCGTCATGAAACGCTTCAGTTCCGTCGGGGCGCGTTCGCTGTGCCCGCTGGATAGGCGACGCTATCCTAACTGCGTCATAGCTGCGGCTGGACGGAGGGCGCGGAACGTAACAGACTACGTACCGGACGTAACGAGAGAGGGATTGACCGCCATGACAACGCTCGAGAAAGGCATCACCCGGAGCGGAGAAGGATTTGCAGGCAAGTCCTGGAACATCCTCGGCCAGCACTATTTTCCGAAAGCCTTGTCTGAATCGACTTTCGCCTTCGAAACCAACACCGAGCCGGGACTGTTCGTCCCCGTCCATATCCATCCGACCCAGGATGAATTCATTCTCGTCCAGGAAGGCACCCTCGACCTGAAACTGGATGGGGTCTGGACCCAGGCCAAGGCGGGCGACCTCGTGCGCATGCCACGCGGCATTCCCCACGGCTACTTCAATAAATCCGACAAGCCCGTGCGCGCGCTGTTCTGGGTCTCACCATCGCGCAAGCTCGAAGCGCTGTTCGATCATCTGCATAACCTCACTGATGTAGCGGAGGTCATCCGCCTCTCGGCAGAACATGAAGTCAATTTTCTGCCTGAAGACGCCAACGCCTGACGAGCATCCGCCAGGTCGAGCCGGGAGGGTGGCCGAAGATTACGTGTACGCCTGGGCTACTGCTCCTCGCTCGGACACGGGCCGCGCGGCCTGCACGCCCCGTACCCGTGGAATCACTTCCTCCGCGAAACGCTGCATTTCGGCCTCGAACGGCTGGAACTGCAGCATGAACAGCTCGATGCCGGCGGCATGAAACGCGCTGATACGTGCCGCAACTTCATCATAACTGCCGACGAGCCCCGCCGCCGTACCGCCATTGGTGCCGACACGCGCGGTCTTTTGCATGGTCTGCATCATCACGACCTTCGGGTCGGTATTGCGCTTCTGGATTTCCTTCATTGGCGCATCCTGTGCCGAAAGGCTCAACAGCCGTTCGTGCTCGGCCTGCGCTTCCGCGCTGGTCTTTCGCGCAACGACAAAGGCCGACAGTCCGAAACGCAGTGGCGCAGCCGTACGAGCACGCGTCGATACATTCGCAATCAGTCCGGCAACGTCATCGAGCGGCTGGCCGTTGATGAACCAGACGTCGCCATGATCGGCGACCAAGGCGCGCGCCGGCTCAGACTCGCCGCCGACATAAATCGTCGGGCGCTTGCGGTAGAGATCGGCAGGACGGAGCAGATAGTCGCGCACGTCGAAATGCGCTCCCTTAAAGGTGACGCGTTCGCCTTCCAGCAGGCGCGACACGATGGAAATCCATTCGCGGCCATAGGCGTAGCGGTCATCGTGTTCGGCAAAGCCAAGGCCGGCCTTGTCAATCTCTGGCCTGTTCCAGCCATTGACGAGATTGATCGCAAAACGCCCACGGCTGATGTTCTCGATTCCGAGCGCGAGCTTCGCCAGAACGACGGGATGATAAAGATAGGGCTTGATCGCCGCGATAATCTCGATCCGGCTAGTCAGCGCGGCCAGCGCTGCCGCCGCACTCCAGGCCTCCAGCTGATCGAAATCCTCGATGTGCGGATTGATCGTGTGCTGCGCGATCAGGACTGAATCAAAGCCGAGTTCTTCCGCTGCCAGCACAAGCGCGCGATTGCGCTCCCATGAAGCATCATAGGGCTCATCAGGGTCCTGATAAGCGCCACGCGAACCGTGCACCAATGCCCAGATGCCAAACCGCGGAGGTGAAGTTGTCATTGGCGCCTCTTTGTACTCGGGAAGTCTTACTTGGGAAGTTCAGCCTTGGGAGTTCAGGTTCAGTCTTGGGAAGTTCGGCCACGCCGCGGCGACACACCATATGTTTCGCCAATGCTCACGCAGAGTTCAAGCATCTCGCCATCAAAAGATGATCCTTGCCGATCGATGCCCCGTGACGAAATCGGACAACTCCGGAACCAAGAACAATTGGAAAATCGCTCTATTTCTGTTTGCGCGGTTTCATGGGACAGTTTGCGTCGCGTGATGTCAAATTCGAGAGCGGCACGGCAGCGGCAATTCTTGAGAAATTGCTTGCGTGTGTTGCCGATTATTTCATCACCGGCGACGGCGGAAGGACCACGCAATCTTGAGTAACCTTGAGCAGACCGCATCGGCGTCCGGATTTGATCGCGCCGGGACCGGCGATACGTCCTCCCCCTCTCACCGTGGATTGGCTCCGGTCATTGGCAAGCGCGGCTTGCTGTTGCTTTCCTGGCTTGCGCCGGTCATGCTGGTCATCATCTGGGAAATCGCCGCGAAGGCCGGGTGGGTTTCGCCGCAAGTTTTGCCTGCCCCGAGCAAAGTCCTGCACACCGCGATCAAGCTCGCGGCAACGGGCAGCCTGTTGGGTGATCTGCGGGTCAGCCTGTTGCGGGCCGCAACCGGCTTCGCGCTTGGCGGCAGCGTCGGCTTTACGCTCGGCGTTCTCGTCGGGTTCTCCCGGATCGCGGAAGCAGCCATCGACCGCAGCGTTCAGATGATCCGTGCCATCCCCTTCCTTGCCCTTCTGCCGCTCGTGATCGTCTGGCTCGGCGTGGGCGAGGCCGAAAAGATATTTCTGGTCGCGCTTGGTGTGACCTTTCCGATCTACATCAACACCACCCTGGGGATCCGACAGGTCGATCCCAAGCTGATCGAGCTCGGGCGTATCCAGGGGCTTGGTCCGTTCGAACTGATCCGGCGCATCGTGCTTCCGGGCGCCCTGCCCTCGATCCTTACCGGCGTCCGCTACGCGCTGGCGACGGCGTGGCTAGCGCTCGTCGTCGCCGAGACCATCGGCGCGGAGTCCGGCATTGGATTTCTTGCCATGGATGCGCGCGAATTCCTGCGCACCGACGTCATCGTCCTCACCATTGCGATCTACGCCGTGATCGGCGTGGCTGCCGACGCCATAGCCCGTCTTCTCGAACGGCGGCTCCTGGCCTGGCACCCCAACTATGGAGGGTCACGATGATTCCCCAGGTTCCGGCTCCGCCTTCTTCCCCGGCAATCGACCCGCCAGCCGTGGTGGTGAGCAATCTCCGTCGCGCCTACGGAGATCGCGTCATCATCCGAAATCTCAATTTGCGGATCGAACGCGGCGAATTCGTCGCTTTGCTCGGGGAAAGTGGCTGCGGCAAGACCACGCTGCTGCGAGCGCTCGCCGGTCTCGATCCGATCGAGGGCGGACGCATCGTGGCGCCGCGGCGGCCGGCGGTGGTGTTTCAGGAACCTCGCCTGCTGCCATGGGATACGCTTTGGCGCAACGTTTCGCTGGGCCTCGCTGCACCCGACGCGTATGCGCGGGCTGCCTTCGCGCTCGCCGAGGTCGGGCTTGGCGATCGTCTCGACGACTGGCCGCGCAATCTGTCCGGCGGACAGGCTCAGCGCGTTGCGCTGGCGCGGGCCCTGGTGCAAGAGCCACAGCTTCTGCTGCTGGACGAGCCCTTCGCGGCGCTCGATGCGCTGACGCGCATCCGCATGCATGATCTGGTGCGAGAATTGGTCGCCAAACACCGGCCGGGCGTGTTGTTGGTGACGCATGACGTCGATGAGGCCATCACGCTCGCCGACCGCATCCTCGTGATGCGCCATGGCGTGATTGCGTTCGAGCATCAAACCAAGGGGGCCGGTCCGGCCTCGATCTCTCGCGGCGATCTTTTGGCCGAACTTGGCGTAGTTTCCCACGCCGCTGCTTAGATTCAAAGGTATGAGGACCTGCGTGATGTCCGACTTCTCATCATCCTTCTCAGCATCTCGGCGCCGTTTCCTGGGTGCTGCTGCGTTCGGTATCGGCGCGCTCGCCGGCCTAGAAAGCGCCCGGTCGGCGACCGGCCGCACCACCGACTTGGTGCGACTGACCTGGGGCCTCAGCGGCCTCAACCTTGTCGCCAAGGAGCGAGGTGAATTCGAGAAACTGCTCGCCAAGGACGGCATCAAGGTCGAATGGCTCGGGCCGTTTCCGAACCATGCTCCTACCATGCAGGCGGTTGTCGGCGGCAGCGCCGATTTCAGCTTCGGCGGCAGCACGACGCCGGCGCTGGCGGCACTCATCGCCGGTTCGCCCCTGGTCTTCACCCAGTTCGTCGTCTACGAGCCACGCACCACCGCGATCATCGCCAGGGATGATTCCGGCATCAACAAGGTCGAGGATCTCGTCGGCAAGTCCGTCGCGGTGAACCGCTCGGGGCTTGGCGAGTTCCTCCTGGTGGCGGCGCTGGAAAAGCACAAGATCGACCGCTCGGCCGTGAAATTCGTCTACCTCAACCCGCCCGATGCCGCGCCCGCGCTTGCGTCCGGAAAGGTCGATGCCTGGTCGATGTGGAGTCCCGGTGTCGACATCGCGCGGCTGCAATACAAGGCGCACGACCTTTTCCTCGAGGGGCGCGATCTTGAATTCCAGATCGACTACTCTTCTTATCTGACCACCCGCAAGTTCGCGATCGACAATCCGGCGCTGGTGCGCGCGGTCAACGATGCGTTCCGCGCCGAAGGCAAGTGGGTTTCCGAGAACACCAAAGAAGCCGAATACATCGCGCAGAAGGCTGGCAAGTACAGCGATGAAGTTCGGGACCAGTTCATCGCCTTGAAGCGGCAGTATCGCTATTTCCCGGTCAATGACGAGAAATTCCTGTCGGAATTACAGCGGGCGGCCGATTGGCTGACTGCGCGCAAGGTCCTGCCGGAACCAATCAAGGTCACCGACCACCTCGCCCAGATCTAAGCCGGCTGGTTAAGCCGCGCGGATATTGCCGAGGAACTTGTCGACGTCGGCGCGCAGGTTGACCGCTTGCTTGCTCAACTGATCGGCCGAAGCCAACACGTCATTTGACGCCGATCCGGTCTTTTCCGCCGCGTGATTGACCGCCGCGATGTTGCTGGAGACCTGGCCGGTTCCCAAGGCTGCTTCCTGCACATTGCGCGCAATCTCTTGAGTGGCCGATCCCTGCTGCTCGACCGCGAGCGAGATGGCTGACGTGATATCGTTGATGGCACCGATCGTCCGGCCAATACCCTCGATCGCCTGTACCGCTTCCGTTGTCGCTCCCTGCATGGCGCCGACCTGGGCCGATATTTCGTCGGTCGCCTTCGCCGTCTGGCTCGCCAGCGATTTGACCTCATTAGCGACGACGGCAAAGCCCCTACCCGCCTCGCCGGCCCGCGCCGCCTCGATGGTGGCGTTGAGCGCCAGCAGATTGGTCTGGCTGGCGATGTCGCTGATCAGCTTGACGACGTCGCCGATCTTCTGCGCCGCAGCCGAGAGACCTTGCACCGTGACGTTGGTACGATTGGCCTCGGCGACCGCCTGGCCGGCGATTTCAGTCGATTGGGTGACCTGCCGGCCGATTTCCGACACGGACGAGGATAGTTCCTCGGTCGCGGCGGCAACGGTCTGTACATTGGCCGATGCCTGCTCGGCCACTGCTGCCACAGACGTCGCCTGATGGCTGGCTTCGCTCGCCGTCGACGACATGCTTTTCGAGGTCGCCTGCATATTCGAGGCAGCCCCCGAGAGATTATCAAGGGAAGCACGAACGCCGCGTTCGAATTCGTCGGCCATCCGGACCAGAAGCGATTTCCGTTCCGAGTCCGCCTGCGCCTTCATGACATCCTGCTCGCCACGGAGTCGGTTCGCCTCGATCATGTTGTCCTTGAAGACCTTGACCGACTGCGCCATGGCGCCGACCTCGTCACCGCGCTCAAGCGCAGGGATGGAAGTCGACGTATCTCCCTGGGAGATCTTGCGCATCGCCATCGTCATCGCATTGATGGGATTGACGATACTGCGCCCGACCAGGAAAAACAGCCCGCCGACCACGAGCAGCGCGAGAACGACCATCATGGCCATGCTGCGGGCCTGCTCCCAGAAGATGGCGCTGACGTCGTCGAGATAAATGCCCGCGCCGACGATCCAGTTGAAGGGTTTGAACTGAACGGCATAAGTGAGCTTCGGCAGCGGATCGCCACCGGCCGCGCGCGGAAAACGGAATGACAGGAAGCCACCCCCCTGGGCAGCAAGCTCAAGCTGCCGACGCACGAAAAAGATGCCGTCAGGGTCGGCGACATCCAGCATGTTCCTGCCTTCAACCTTGGGATTTGGGTTCGCCACCGCGATACCCTGCTGGTTGTTGGCGTAGACATAGTCTTCTTTGCTAAAACGCAGCGTGCGCAACAGCGCCTTGGCCCGCTCCATGGCGTCGGCCTCCGAAAGGCCCGCCTTGAGGGAATCCTGGTAGTTGTGGTCGAGCGCTTCGTGAGCCACCATGACGATATCTTGAAGCTTGCCCCGGCGATCCTCCATCAGGTTGTTCCACAGTGCCGACAGACCCAGGCCCGCTACCGCGGCAACAGCCAGGACGGAAAGGCCAACGATCATCAACAACTTGTAAGAAATTCGGAGATTGCCGAGCATTGAGCACCTGATGCTGAAAGACGCCGTGGGACCAAACAGAAACGGCTGTGTTGCGCATCATGGTTAGTCGAAATTAATGAAACAGCTCCTAATGGGGGCTACAAATCGCCGAATGAAGCGCGTTTACTTCTGGTTGAAACGGCGCTCGTACCCGGGGCGATTGTCAACCTATGCGCGCATGGTGCATTACGGCCCCAAGGCCGCTCATCTCATTTTGTCGGCGTCTTGAGGCTCAGGACCGCGCAACCACCGGAAAAAAGCACAACCGCGACGAGGCAAGCACCCAAGGTGAGGTTTCCGGTCCGCTCAGAAACATATCCAAACAGCACGGGCGCGATCAGGCTTCCGACCTGACCGGCACTACTGATGAACGCGATGCAGCCGGCGGACTCGGCTTCGGACAGAAAGCCGGTCGGAATGGTCCAGAACAAGGCGATCGCCGTGAGATAACCGATCGCCAACACCGACAGACACGCGATCGAAAGCGTCGAATCGCCGGAGGCGTAAGCGATGGCGATGGCCGCGCAGCCGGCTGAGGCGACCGCGGCAAAGAAGTGCCAGCGCCGCTCAAGCCAGCGATCGGAAGAATAACAGAGCATCAGCATGCCAGCCGCACCGACCGTGTAGGGTACCGCCGACAACAGCCCGATATGCAAGAGATTCGCCACGCCGGCGCGCTGGATGATGGTGGGCGCCCAGAAATTGAGAACCATTCCCGCCCATGTCACGGAGAAGTAGCCGAATGTAGCGATCCACAGCATCGGCTTCCGAAGCGCCAGCAGAAAGGCCTGGACGCCGGAACGGCTGTCGATCCGACGTTCGACCGATAAATTGGCAATGAGCCAATCCTTCTCGCGCTCCGATAGCCATTTGGCATCCCGCGGGCGATCGTTGAGCACGAAGAACGCCGCGATCCCCATCACCACCGGCAACATTCCCTCGATCAAAAACAGCCATTGCCAATTCCTGAAGCCGAGAAAACCGTCGAGATGCTGCATGATCATCCCGGAGGTCGGACCGCCAACCATCCCGGACACCGCGATGGCGAGAATGAAAAACGACATGATCCGCCCGCGCATGCGGTCAGGGAACCAGAGCGTGAGATAAAGAATGATACCGGGAAAAAAGCCGGCTTCAGCCGCGCCAAGCAGGATGCGGGCAAGATAAAACTGGTGCGGGCTCGATACGAAAGCCATCGCCATCGAGGTCAGGCCCCACAGGCACATGATCCTCGTGATGGTTTTGCGCGCGCCGATCTTCTGCAAAACCAGATTGCTCGGCACCTCGAACAGGATATAGCCGACATAGAACAGGCCGACGCCGAGCCCATAGCTGGCGTCGCTCAGATGCAGATCGCCCTGGAATTGCAGTTTGGCGAAACTGACATTGACGCGGTCGATATAGTTCAGGACGTAGCAGACGAAGATAAAAGGGATAATCCGATAGATGACCTTCCGGTAGAGACGATGCTCGTCGTCTCCTGCAATCGCTGGACTTTCCGATTGTTGTTGCAAATGCTTCTCCACGCTGACCGCCAGGGGTCCGATTCTAACATTCGCAGCCCATTAGAGGTAAGCGGCTTCGGCAATCGCCGCATAAATCTCGTCGATATTGGTCTGGGTGACGCAATAAGGCGGCATCACGTAGATGGTGTTACCGAGCGGGCGCAGCAGCAAGTTCTTACTTGCGAAGAAATCGAGAAGTTTCGGCCCAATCCCCGCGAGGTAGCCGCTGTCGCGCACCTCGAGTTCAAGCGCCGTGATCGTACCGGTCTGGCGGACATTCTTGAATCGCCCGTCGGCCCGAAGTGGCGTGAGCGCTTTTTCCTGCATCGCAGCAACCGCCGCGACGCGTTCCAGGACAGCCGGATCGACCCATAGATCGAGGTTGGCCTTGGCCGCCGCACAGGCAATCGGATTGGCCGTATAGGAACTCGAATGAAAGAACGTGCGGCTCCGGTCGTGCGAGAAATGCGCGTCAAAAATCTCAGGCCTACAGAGCGTCACCGCGAGCGGCAACGCGCCGCCGGTGAGCCCCTTCGAGTAACAGGCGATATCCGGCGCCACGTCCGCCTGCTCGCAGGCAAACAGAGTGCCGGTGCGGCCCCATCCGGTCATGACCTCATCCGCGATGAACCAGACGCCCGACGCCTCGCAAATCCGCTTCATCTCCTTGAGCACCCACGCCGGATACATCAGCATCCCGCCGGCGCCGAATATCAACGGCTCGACAATGAATGCGGCGGGCTTTTCGCGGCAGGCAGTCTCCAGCGCATCCAGCGTCGCCTGCTCCTGTCCCAAGTGAGGAAACGACACGACCGTGACGTCGAACAGCAGCGGGCTATAGGCGGCATTGAACACACCGCGGGCGCCGACCGACATCGCCCCGATGGTATCGCCATGATAGGAGTGCTGCATCACCACGATCCGCGAACGGGCTTCGCCGATATTGTGCCAGTAGCCGAGCGCCATCTTCAGCGCCACTTCCACGCTGGTCGAGCCGCTATCAGAGAAGAACACGTAGTCGAGGCCGCGCGGCGCCAACTCCAGCATCGCGGCCGCAACCTGCTCCGCCGGCTCATGGGTATGGCCGGCGAAGATGATCTGGTTGAGTTGTTCCGCCTGCTCCTGAATCGCGCGCACGATCGGTGGATGGCAATGGCCGTGGGTGACCACCCACCAGGAAGAGATCGCATCGATGATGCGGCGGCCGTCGGCGGCAAACAGGTAGGCGCCCTCGCCGCGTTCGATCTTGACCATGTCAGGCTGAAGCGCGTGCTGCGTGAACGGATGCCAGATCGGCGACGTTTTCTTCGGCGACGTTTTCTTAGGCATCACGGACCAAATCGCTGGGCTTGAACGCCGCGGCGAACGCTTCGCGCAACGTACTCCTGTTCAACGGCGAAAGCCGGGGCAGCCGTCCGAGCCTTTTGATACCGCCGATCTCGCAAATCGCGCGTTCGCTTTCCAGATGGCTGTCACCGATAAAGGCGATGCCCAGCACATCAATATCGCGCCGACGCAAGGCTTAATTGAAAGCAGCGAATGGTTGATGGTGCCGAGTAATGTACGGGCGCACAGCACAACTGGAATCCGCCATCGCGCGAACACGTCGATATAAAGTGTGGATGGATCCAGCGGCACCATCAGGCCCCCCGCGCCTTCGATCACGAGCGGCCGACCGCTCGTATCAGGCACCACGAGTTCCTTCGCATCGATGTGGACGCCGTCGATCGCGGCCGACTGATGCGGCGAGACGGGCGTGTTCAGGCGATAGCGCTCTGGCCAAATCCGGTCGCTGGACAAGCCACCCAATCGCGCGACGATCTCAGAGTCGGTCTCGCCGTCGAGGCCGGATTGGATCGGCTTCCAGTAGTTCGCGCCGAGAAGATCGGCGAGGCCGGCGGCAAACACGGTCTTGCCGATCTCGGTGTCGGTGCCGGTCACCACGATCCGCAAGCTCATCGCCCCTCGCCGGTTTCTTTCGCCAGGGCATCGAGCATGGCGCGCACGTCGTGCTGATCCACATTGTTGGTCAGGGAAATGCGCAAGCGGGCGGTGCCTGACGGGACCGTCGGCGGTCGTATTCCCCTGATGTCGAAACCGCGCGCCTGTAGCGCCGCCGCCAACCCCATCGCCCGCGCATTGTCGCCGACAATAAAAGGCATGATCTGCGAACCGGAGAGCTGCCAACCCTGGCGCGCGCCGATCTCGCGGTGCGCGAAGTCGATCAAACCTTTCAGCCGTTGCTGATGCTCCGGCTCGTCGCGCAGGATGGACAGCGCCTCCTGCACGGCCACCGCCATCAACGGCGACGGCGCGGTAGAAAAAATGAACGGCCGGCAGCGGTTGACGATGAAATCGCGCAATAGCCCTGTCGTCGTGACCAGCGCCCCGGCCGCGCCCAGCGCCTTGCCGCAGGTGTGAATCGCGATGAGATTCTCGCGCCCCTCATAGGCTGCTGTCAGCCCGCGCCCACTTGGGCCGAAGACGCCGGTGGCATGGGCCTCGTCCACCATCAGGAACGCATCGTGCCGATCGGCGATCGCGACAAGCGCTTCGAGTGGCGCGAAGTCGCCGTCCATGCTGTAGAGGCTCTCGGCGACAATCCATATCCGCCCCGTACCGCCCTCGGACCGCCAGGTTCGGATCACTTCTTCGATCGAGTTAGCATCGTTGTGCGCGCCCAGGCGATACTCGGCGCGGCCGGCGCGCGCGCCTTCATGAATGCTGGCATGGACGAGCGCATCGAGCACCAGCAGGTCTCCCCGCTGCGGCAGCGTCGTCAGAACCGCGAAGTTGGCAGTGTAACCGCTGGCAAAGAAGATGGCGGCTTCCGCACCGAAAAACCGCGCGGCCTCGGCTTCCAGGCTTTCGTGCTCGGCGCAATTGCCGCGCAACAGTCGCGAACCACCGGCGCCAATGGGCGTACCGGCTTCCGCCGCAGCCGTAACAGCTTTGCGCATCCGCTGGCAGCCGGCGAGCGCCAGATAATCATTTGATGAAAAATCGATGCCGGCGCGCGGCGTAAGCCTGCGCAGCCGGTCGTCATCCTTCAGCGCGTCGAGGGCAGCGAGGTAGGGTGACGTCTTGTTCACGCCCGCGCCTGGTTGAGACGGGACGATATGCCGAGGCGCTCGAGCAGATCGGCATCGCGCGCGGCCTGCGGATTTTTCGTCGTCAACAGCACGTCGCCGATGAAGATCGAATTGGCGCCCGCCAGGAAACAAAGCGCCTGAAGCTCGTCCGTCATGTATTGCCGTCCCGCCGACAGCCGCACCACGCTCTTCGGCATCATGATGCGGGCGACCGCGACCAGCCGTGCCAGCGCAATGGCATCGGGGCGCTCGGCGGTGTCATTGACCGGAACGCCCTTGACCTCATTCCACAGGTTGATCGGAACGCTCTCGGGATGAGCGGGCAGATTGGCGAGCAGCACCAGCATGCCGAGCCGATCGTCCACCTCTTCGCCCATGCCGATGATGCCGCCGCAGCAGACCTTGATGCCGGCTTCGCGCACGTGAGCGAGCGTATCGATACGGTCCTGCAAGGTGCGCGTCGTGATGATGTTGTCGTAGAATTCGGGCGAGGTATCGACATTGTGGTTGTAGAAGTCGAGCCCGGCGTCGCGGAGCCGTGCAGCTTGCGGCGGCGTCAGCATGCCGAGCGTCGCGCAGGTCTCCATGCCGAGCTCCTTGACCGCGCTGACCATGCCGCAGACTTCGTCGAGATCGCGGTCCTTCGGATTGCGCCAGGCCGCCGCCATGCAGAACCGGCTCGCGCCCGCGTCGCGCGCGCGCCTGGCGGTCGCAACCACGTCCGCCTGCGCCATCAGCTTGGTCGCCTTCAGTCCGGTGTCGTAATGCGCACTCTGCGAGCAATAACCGCAATCTTCCGGGCAACCGCCGGTCTTGATGCTGAGCAGGCTCGCGGTCTCGATCTGGTTGGGATCGAAGTGGCTGCGATGGGTGCTTTGCGCGCGAAACATCAGGTCGGCGAAGGGAAGGTTATAAAGTGCTTCCGCTTCGGCCCGCCTCCAATCGTGCCGGATCGCCCCGATGCCTTTTTCAAAGCCTTGTTCGACTCCTTGGCCGTCGTTCCGCGTTTCAATCAACCCGTCGGCCATGGCCTAAATCTCCATTTTCATAGATAAAATTCATTTTTATCTATGATATTGCTGTTGGGTCGAGGTTAGCCTAGGCTCGAAGTTCCTGCATTCGATTTTACGATAGATAATCTATGAGTGAAGCCGACGAGAACAGCACCGTTGCCACGCGGATCGCCGAGACCATTGCGGAACGGATCATCGCAGGGGCTCTCAAGCCGGACATGCCGCTCCGGCAGGACCACGTGGCGCGCGAATTCAGTTCAAGCCACGTCCCGGTTCGGGAAGCGTTTCGTCAACTCGAAGCCCAGCATCTGGTGGTCGCCCTTCCCCGGCGCGGCGTGCGGGTCGCGCCGCTCGATGCTGGCTCGGTCAGAGAAATCTCCGAAATGCGAGCCGCGCTCGAAGTGGTCGCGTTACGCCATGCCGCACCCCGGCTGACGCCGGCTCATCTGGCCAGGATCGAACTCGCTTTGATCGAAGGCGACAATGCCGAAACACTGCAGGAGTTTGAGGCCGCCAACCGCGGCTTTCACCAGGCGCTGGTGATGCCATGCGGGATGCCGCGGCTTCTGGCGAGCCTTGACGGATTGCAGCGCGCCAATTCGCGTCTGGTGTTTGCGATGGCGCGCAGTTCCGGATGGCGGCCGCGGTCCAATCAGGACCATCGCCTCATTCTCGGGGCATTGCGCACGCGTGATATTGAACAGGCTTGCAGCCTGCTTACCCGACACATCCAGACCATCGAACGGCTGACCGCTCCGGCGACCTAGCCGAGGTGATCAATCAGCAGCAAATGCAGAGGATGCGCGTCAGGCGCCGACAGCCGGCAGGCTCGCCGCCGCGATGGCAACGATTTGCGCAAGGCGGCTTCCCATCCGGGACCGGAAAGAGCGCAACAGCGAATTCAAGTGGGCCATAACCTTCAGTCCTGCCGCCCTCGCCCGAGCCGTTGGCCCGGAAACAAAAGGCACTAGCCTGAAGGTATGGGTTCCCGCCGCAGGCGAGTCGAGGCCGCGGCGAAAATAGCAATGTGGCAGTCGTCCGGACCCGATACGGCAGCGGATTTATTGCCGTGCATCGGTCAAAGAAGACCAAAATTTTCTATGACTGTAGAGACCGATCCGGGCCCGATGCGGCCTATCCGGGCGAAAATCCAAAGGTACGCTCGAAGCGCTTGACGTAGGCCGGCCAGACTTCAGGGTTAATCAGGCGTGGCGGCCGCTTGCCGTCCAGCGCGTCGAGCATCTGCTCGGCGGCGATCTTCGCCATGTTCTCGCGCGCTTCTTTGGTCACGCCGGCGGTATGCGGGCTCGCCAGCACATTGTCGAACTGCAGCAGCGGATGATCGGGCGGCGGCGGTTCCTTGGCCCAAACGTCAAGCCCCGCGCCCGCAATACGTTTGTCGCGTAACGCCTGCTCCAGCGCCACCTCGTCATGGATAAAGCCCCGCGCCGTGGTGATGAAATACGCGTGCGGCTGCATCAGCGCAAATTCCCGTGCCCCGATCATGCCCCTGTTGTCCTTGGTTAGTGGGCACGAAATCGAAACGAAATCCGAGCGGCGCAACAACTCCTCCAGCGTGACCTTCTCGCCGCCGCGTTCGGCCATTTCGGTTGCCGACAGATAAGGGTCGTAAGCCAGCACGTTCATGCCGAGCAGCCCCTTGCAGAGCGCGGCGATGCGGCGGCCGACATTGCCGAGACCGACGATGCCGATCGTCTTGCCCTGCACTTCCGCGCCCATCAGCGCGTTGCGGTTGATATTGGCCTCGCGCCGGAGCACGCGGTCGGCCTGAATGATCCGCTTCGACAGCGTGATCAGCATCGCCAGCGCATGTTCGGCGACCGATTGGGCGTTGCCGCCGGATTGATTGACCACGATCACGCCAGCCGCCGTGCAGGCCTCGACGTCGACAGGATCGTAGCCGGCGCCGTTGCTGGAGACGATCAGGAGGTTCGGCGCTCGCCGCAGCAGATCCGCATCAACATGAAAATGCTTCGCCAGTTCGTCGCGCGCGGCTCCAATCTGATAGGCATGCGCGGCGGAAAGAATGGGGGCTGAGACTTCATCCGGGCTTTCGTTCTCGAGCCGGTCGAGCCGCACGTCGGGGCGTGCTTTGAGGATATCGACGTAGATCTGGTTGGGGAGATATTTGACGTAAAAGACACGCTTGTTGTTGACGGACATCATTCCACTTTCAGTTCAGAACATTCAACTATTCGGCCGTGATCCCGGAGGATTTGATGATCGTCCCCCATTTTTCGTAGTCGGCGTGAATCTTGGCATCGAGTTCTCCGGGAGAACCGCCGATCGGCGACGCCCCGAACTTGGCCAGCCGCTCTTTCACCGGCTCGGTGTTCAGCGCGGCGACGAAATCACGCGAGATTTTCGCAACGAGGTCGGCCGGCATGCCGGCTGGCCCCAACAGAGCCCACCACACTTCGGTGTCGTAGCCGGGCACCGTCTCCGACATCGCGGGCACGTTGGGCAGAAACGGCGAACGCTTGGTCGTGGTCACCGCGAGCGCGCGCAGCGTGCCGGCTTCCAGTTGTCCCAGCGCCTCCGGCGCATTGTTGAAGGACATCGGAATTTGCCCTCCCAAGAGATCGTTGATCGCGGGTGCGCCACCTTTGTAGGAAATCGCGCTCATGTCGATGCCGGCGAGTTTCTTGAGCAATTCGCCAGCAAGATGCGTCGAAGTGCCGTTGCCCGATTGGCCGAAGGCAAGGCTTCCCGGTTTGGCCTTGGCTTGCGCAATCACATCGGCGAGCGTCTTGAATGGGGAATCGGCGCGCACCAACAGGATATTGGGTGAAGAAGCCAATATCGAAATCGGCGTGAAATCCTTGAACGTGTCGTAAGGAAGCTTCGGATAAAGGAACGCGTTGGTGGCGTGTCCGCTGGCCACGACCATCAACGCGTAGCCGTCCGGCGCCGACGTCACGAGCACCTGTGAGGCCACCACGCCCCCGGCCCCGGGCCGGTTTTCCACCACGACCGATTGTCCCCATTGGCGGGATACCGCCTCCCCCAGCGTGCGCGCAAGAATATCCACGCCGCCGCCGGCCGCATAAGGCACGAAAAGATGGACGGGCCTGGAAGGAAACGGCGTTTCGGCCAACGCTGCGCCGGATGCAAAAATAGCGGCAGCGCAGACAATCCGGCGCGACCACCGGCTCAAGAACAGAATGCTCCAGAACGAGCTGTCCAAGAACCTCACCTCCCGATTTTCTTGTCTTATGGCAAGCCTTTGTATGCCATGCCTTTGTTACGGTCACCTCAGCGTCATACGCAGATCACGACGCGGCAGGGACATGTTGACAATCCCGCCGTTCGCGTCAAGTTTCGGCGCCTCAAACAAGGCGACCGCCGTGAGGTTGCGGAGACGGAGGAAACTTCAATGGTGGCTGCGGACGGACAAATGTCTCCGGCCGGCCTTGGCGAAAAGGCCTGGTACGAAATCGTCCTGCAAACCCTCAAACGCAACGACATCCGCCTCGTGCCCTATGTGCCGGACCGCGTGCTGACGCGGTTGATCAAGGAAATTCACGCCGATCCGTTCTTTACAACGTTCCCGACCGCGCGCGAGGAAGAAGCCGTCGGGATCGTTTCGGGGGCCTGGATGGCCGGCATGCGCGGCGCCGTGCTAATGCAGACCTCCGGCTTTGCGACACTCGCCAATGTACTGGCCTCTCTCGCCATCCCCTATCAGATTCCGCTGATCATGTTCGTGTCCGAGCGTGGAACGCTCGGCGAGTTCAACTACGGGCAATCGCTGGTCTGCCGCACCATGCGGCCCGTGCTCGATTCACTCGCCATGGAACACCACACCGCAACGCGGCTCGACGAATTCGAGTTCATCGTCGACCGATCGATCAAGCAGGCGATCACGACGCAAGCGCCGGTGGCGCTAATTTTGTCGCCGCTATTGACCGGCGGCAAAGTATTCGACAAGTGAGCGAACTCATATGAATAAACCCACCGGCACGCCCGCACGCAACACCAAGGTGATGAATCGCTTCGATCTCACCTCGCGCCTGGTCGCGAAGTTGAAAAAGGAAGAGGCCGTTATCGGCGGCATCGGCAATACCAATTTCGACCTCTGGGCCGCCGGTCATCGTCCGCAGAATTTCTATATGCTGGGCAGCATGGGGCTTGCGTTCCCGATCGCGCTCGGCGTGGCGCTGGCGCAGCCCAACCGCCGCGTCTTTGCGCTGGAGGGCGATGGCTCGCTATTGATGCAACTCGGCTGTCTGTCGACGATCGCAACCTTGAGGCCGAAAAACCTCAGCATGATCGTGATGGACAACGGCATCTATCAGATCACCGGTGCACAACCGACGCCGGCCGCCGCGTCGACCGATCTGATCGCGGTCGCAACCGGCTGTGGTCTTGCGAACAGCACCTGGGCGGCCGATGAAGAGGATTTCGAACGGCTGATCGATCAATCGCTGACGGCTTCCGAGCCGATGCTGATCGGCGTGCGGATCGACAACAAGCCGGGAACGGGCGCCACCCGCCGCGATCCCGTGCAAATCCGGGAACGCTTCATGCTTGGCCTCGGCGTCCGCGAGGCCATGTGACGGGAACGGCCGGAACGAATTCCGGCCGCTCTAACCTCGACGATTTAATATTTACTCAATGACTCGGATCACCCGGCGCGTCCTCGGGTCGACGATCAGTCGCTGGTTATTCACCACCGCATAGCGATAGTCGGCGTAACCCGGAACAGGCCGCACCTCGACCGATGTCGGCAGCGGCTCACCCACCACGACAGGCTCCTCGATCGTCACATAAGACGGCTCCCGCACGCCCTCGACCGACGTGATCACTGCATTAGGAATTTCGACGGCGGCGCCAACTGCGGCCCCAACCGTGCCGCCGACGATCTCGCCGACGGGACCTGCAACTGCTCCGCCCGTTCTTGCGCCGTTCACCGCGCCGGTCGCAGTGGTCGATTGCGCCCACACACTGCCCGATGCCAGCAACGTCACAGCAATCAGCGGAAACATAAGCCTGCTTTTCATCACATCCTCCTTCATGCCCACTGCGCCCAACCGCTGGCGGAAGAAGTTGTTCCGCGGGGAACACAGGTTTCATGTATCCGAAGATGCGAAAGTTTCGGGCGTTGTCTCTTACAGCCCCCTTCGTCGTCCGCGTTCGGCGCGGAAACCTGCCGCGGCGAAGCCGCCTTTATCATTGAGGCCACGCTTCAGTTCCGGCCAATAGATCAGTTGAGTTAGTGCAAATATGACGACGGCGACGATGGCCGTGGCGACGGCAGGTGCTGACGAGGCGGTAGCAGCGAGGTTTCTCAACGCGGATGCGGCCCAAGGTACCAGACTTTCGGGCAGTGCAATTCCACCTGTCGACACTGGCAGCGCCAGAGCAGTTGCAGCCCCCGCCACGAGGGCGTTGCCCGCAGCGAGTATCGCGACTGTCCAGGCAAGCCCTCGCCGCACCGACAATGCAACGTCGATGACTTTCACGACCACGATCAGCGCCACCACCGCCGCAAGTATCGCCGTTGGCGAAAAATCCACCAGCCACGCGACCACGACAAACAGGACGCCCAGGTTGAGTTTGACAAATTCCGGAAATTTGCAGCGCATCAGTTTCGTTCCGGCGATCTCGAACACATCAAGGACTGCGCACACGGCCATACCGGCAACGATGCCGCCCAGATGCGCGCGCCAATCGACCTTCTGCGCCATGAACGCAACAGCGACGTTAAGCCCGATGTTGATCACGAAGAAGCTCGCCGGCAGATCGATCCGCCTGAGCAACTTCATGCACAGTAACGCACCGAGAATGCCGGAGGTGCCTGCGGATGCGCCGACGGTGGCGTAAAGGCCCGAAGAGGTAAAAATCCCTGTGAGGGCACCAGCGACCACCGAAGCAAAATAGATCACCAGGAAATAGGCCGTGCCAACACGCTTCTCCAGCGGACCGCCCCACCAGACAAGGCACGCCATATTAGTGAGAAGATGCAACATGCTGCTATGCAGGAAGGCGTAGGCGACAAGCCGCCAATATTCGTGGCGCGCCAGCGCACCGCTGTATATGGCGCCAGACCGAAACAGTACGTCGGAGGTGGGGGCCGGCATCCCCGAACGCTGCAAGGTGAGCGCATAGACGAGAATGTTGACGGCCAACAGCAACGCCGTCGCCGTGTGCGGAAACTCGAACGCGCCGACGGAACGATTAAATTTCATAACAAATACGCGACGTCAGGATTGTAGCACGATCCAAGCTCAGCTTTAGGGCGTCTTTCGCGTGAGCGCAAGCAACGACGCGTTGCTGCCGGAAATTGCTACTTCCGAGTCGTTGTCCGCAGCCAAACCGGTTCGCGCTATTCGAACAGCGGCGCGAGCTCCATCTCCGGGACCAATACGAGTCCCTTGTCGGTGATGCGGATTTCCGGGATCACCGAGAGCGGGATCAGGTTAAATCCCATGTAGGGAATGGTGCACCCGGCTTCCGCCCATTCGATCTTGAGCTCCCTGACTTCTTCGGCGACTTCGGTGATCCGCTTGTCGGAAAGCAGACCCGCGATCGGCAGCGGTACTAGCGCCCTCACCTTGCCGTCGGCGACGACGCAAACGCCGCCTTGCACGTCCTTGATCGCGGCGAGAGCGACCTGCATGTCGGCCTCATTGGTGCCTGCGATGATGATGTTGTGGCTGTCGTGCCCGACGCTGGAGCCAACGGCGCCTCGCTTGAGGCCGAAGTCCTTTAATAGCCCATAGGCGACGTTGCCGTTCGATTTGCCGTGACGCTCGACGACGGTTA
>Ga0210387_10001087_pt1 | contig 20323 bp, 17 predicted proteins | sample IncBWC7OmetaG_FD_160108 | JGI IMG/M metagenome (GOLD analysis project Ga0210387, IMG submission 160108) | Forest soil microbial communities from Barre Woods Harvard Forest LTER site, Petersham, Massachusetts, United States - Inc-BW-C-7-O ...
CCCGGTGCGTAACTCGGAGGAAGTTGTCCGTCGCCGGTTGTCAGTTGTCCGTGAGAGAAGGCTGGAGATTTTTTTGATGCTTGCTTGAGAAAAGTTGCTCGCGATTCGTAACTCGGGTTTTAGTCGAGGCATCAGCGCAGTTTTAAGTTTTACAGACCGGATACCCCGTCGCTTACTGAATCCTGCCCGACGGACAACTGATAACTGGAAACTGACAACTGACAACTGCCCACGGACAACTGACAACTGACACTGATAACCTCTTTATGGACTTGATTTTTCGCCGCGCTAATCTCCCGGATGGCCGCACTGGCATTGACATCGGAATAGATGGGGATCGCATTGTGGCTGTTGAACCGCAGCTGCAGGCGAAGGCCAACGAAGAAATCGATGCAGAGGGCCGGTTGTTGTCTCCGCCGTTTGTCGATGCGCATTTTCACATGGACGCGACGCTTTCTCTCGGTCTGCCGCGCATGAATCGTTCAGGGACGTTGTTGGAAGGCATTGCGCTTTGGGGCGAGCTAAAACCCCGGCTGACCCACGAAGCGGTCGCCGCCCGGGCATTGGCCTACTGCGATATGGCGGTGGCGCAAGGTCTACTGGCTATTCGCAGCCACGTTGATGTTTGTGACGACCGTCTAATGGCCGTTGAATCGTTGCTGGAAGTGAAAAAGCGTGTCGCGTCCTATCTTGACCTTCAGTTGGTTGCCTTTCCGCAGGACGGATTTTACCGGTCGCCGACTGCTGAAGGCAATTTGTTGCGTGCTCTCGACATGGGCGTTGAAGTTGTGGGCGGAATTCCGCACTTTGAGCGCACCACGGCGGATGGTGCGGCTTCGGTGCGACGCCTGTGCGAAATCGCCGCTGAACGCGGACTCCTGGTGGACATGCACTGCGATGAATCGGACGATCCTCTTTCACGCCATATTGAGACGCTTGCGGCGGAATCCCAGCGACTCGGGTTAAGTGGTCGGGTGGCTGGTTCGCATCTTACCTCGATGCACTCGATGGATAATTATTATGTTTCCAAACTCTTGCCTCTGATTGCTGAAGCGGGCGTGGCGGCTATTGCTAATCCGCTAATTAATACCACCCTCCAAGGTCGTCATGACACCTATCCCAAGCGCCGAGGATTAACCCGCGTGACTGAATTGATGGCCTGCGGTGTCACGGTGGCCTTCGGGCACGATTGCGTGATGGACCCTTGGTACGCGCTCGGCTCGGGTGACATGCTGGATGTTGCGCACATGGCGGTGCATGTCGGCCACCTAACAGCGCTGGACGCTATTCGTTCATGCTACGATGCGGTCACGGTCAACGCAGCAAAGATCCTGCACCTGGACCGGTACGGTATTGCTCCTGGATGCCGCGCTGATGTCGTCCTATTGCAGGCGGCCGATCCGTTCGAGGCGATTCGGCTGAAGGCGCCCCGTTTATTGGTCCTGCGGGGCGGCCAAACGATCGCGCGCACACCCGAAAAGGTAACGAGCCTTTTCGTCCCAGGTCGTCCGAAGAGCGTGGCGTTGAATTTTGTACCGGGATCGATTCAGTGAGCAAGCGAAGCCTCCCGTCCGGTTCTCCAGAGGCAAACCGGGACGCTTACACGTTCTGCCAGGTCTCTCGGATAAATTCATAACCTTCCGTGACGACTTCTTCTGGTCGCTTGAAGAAATCGCGCCAGACCCGAGTCGGCTCGACCAACTCCGGAAGGGCCCTTCCGAAGGCCTCGATGGTCAACCAACCGTTGTACCCGCTCGACTTGATGGCTCGAAAGATGGCGGGGAAGTCGATGTGGCCACGCCCTGGTATGCCGCGGTCGTTGTTTGACACGTGAATATGCGCAATCACTGGAGCATTCTCCGAAAAGGCTTTGACCAGGTTTTCCTCTTCAATGTTCGCGTGGAAGGTGTCGAACAGCGCCTTGAAGTTCGGATGATCGACCCGCCGCACGTAAGCGGTGGTGGCCGCCATCGTGTTCAAAAAATAGCATTCAAATCGGTTGAGAGATTCGATGGCAAGAGTCACGCCCACACGTTGCGCCTCATCGGCGACCGCGCGGTGGACCTCTGCGGCGCGTTGGAATTCTTCTTCTGTCGGTCCGGTCCCGGAGAATACTCCCAATGCCTGGTGGAATGGTCCGCACAGGACATCCGCGCCGAGAATCGCCGAATGGCGAACGATGGTCTGCAACCGTTCCACCGCCGCTTTTCGGATGGCCGGATCGGGGCTGATGGCGCTAGTTTCGGCAGTCGTTACGGTGACGGCGGAAGTTTTGAGCTGCAATTCATCTAACTTTCTTCGCAGTTTGCGATAATGCGTGGCATCTCCGCCGAAGATCGGGATCTCCACCCCGTCGAATCCAGTTGATTTGATCTTTTCGAGCTGGGGGTAGTGCTCCTCAGTAACGTGAGTAGCCCAAAGCAGCAAATTCATGCCGATTTTCATAATTGTCTAAAGGAGGGTTCGCTCGCCAGCGACATCTGGGAAGAGATGAATTACCCCTATTTAATAGGAAGCAAAAATAATTGGAAGCCGAAGATCCACCGATTTCAAAGAATGGGCCTGAACCGAAACAGCTTCTCCGTGGATCTGGACCGTCTCAACCTTGCGTTTGGCGTCAGAGTCGGGTTAGGTATCTAAGGAAATTAGCAGTTGATCTAAATCCTTCACCCCCAACTCCGAACTTAGGAATTACCCCGACGAAGAGCTCCTGCTGAGATGCGCAATGCCAGTCTCGCGACGCCTGCTGCGAGCTCTTTGAAAATTGGTCTTATGAATAACTATCCAAAATTGCACAATGCGATGTGGCCGGGCCTCGTGGGCAAAGGACCCGGCTCGGAACCTTTTATCAATCTCGATACGATGCTGGAACTCACTGCGTTGGCCGAAAGCGATGGTGCCCGGTTTGACGGGGTCGATTTGTTCCTGGCAGATCCGCATACCAGCATCGATTCAACGGATGACGAATTGAAGGAGCTGGCCGCCAAAATCGCTTCCAAGAACCTGCGGGTCGGTTCAGTGGTTGCTCCTGTGTGGCCTCCGACGGGGGGCGGATCCGCTATGGGCGGCGCAGAGGAACGGCATCGTTTTATTGAGCAGGTCAAGAAATCCTGCAGAATCGCGAAAAAGCTGCGCGAACTCGGGATCAGACCGTACGGAGTGATCCGCATCGATTCCGCGACAGATCCAGCGAGTTGGGCCGGCGACCTGGAAGGCACGAAGAAAATTGCTTCGACTTTCCGGCAGTGTTGCAACATTGCGGAAGACTATGGTGAACGTCTTGCCGCCGAGGGCGAGATCTGCTGGGGCGGAATGCACAGTTGGAAGAGAATGATTGCGCTGTTGGAGTTGGTCGATCGGCCTCAGACCCTCGGCTTCCAGGCCGACATGGCACACACCTTGTTGTATACGATGGGGTACAACGCACCCGAAGACGCAATCTTACCTCCGGATTTTGACTGGAAAAACGAAGAGAAATTACGCGAAGCTTTAATAACCATGACGCACGCACTGCGTCCGTGGACGATCGATTTCCATGTTGCCCAGAATGACGGCACGGTGAAAGGCAGCGGCTCACATGACAAAACGGGACGGCATTGTCTGCCGGACGACCCCAATGGGAAATTGAACATTGCACGGGAGGCCGGTTATTGGCTTCGGGACGACCGCGGGCAATTGACGAAGGCCTGCCAGCATGTCTGTTGGGACGGTTGCATGTTCCCAAATGAGGTGATGTTAAAGCAGCAGACGTGGAATTCCATTCTTAGCGCGATGATTTCGGTCCGCGAAGCGCACGGATGGAAAGAACAGTAACCCTAACAAGACCTGCCGAAACGAAACTATCAATGGCAGAGGCCCGGTTCTCTTCCTCACCTCATCTGCGTAATCTGTGGTTTGGCATCCGGAATTTAGGTTAAAATGCTTATGAAAAAACTCAACGTTGGCTTAATCGGCTATGGTTTTATGGGACGTGCGCATTCAAACGCATACCTGTCTGTAGGCCAGTTTTTCGATATCAAATATCAGCCCGTGCTCAAGGCCGTTGCGGCACGGGATCCCGAAAAGGTGAAGAAATTTGCCCACAAATGGGGCTATGAATCACACTATACCGACTGGAGGAGACTGATCGATGATCCTGCCATTGACCTCGTCGATATTGCTAGTCCCAACGATACGCACGCGGAAATAGCGATCGCCGCCGCTGAAGCCGGCAAAATGATTCTGTGTGACAAGCCACTGGCCCGAAATTTGGCGGAAGCCCAACGAATGACGGATGCCGTCAAAAAGGCGGGTGTCCGCAACATGGTCTGGTATAACTACCGCAGAATTCCGGCGGTAACGCTGGCAAAACAGATCATTTCATCAGGGAAACTGGGTCGTATCTTTCATTACCGGGCAAAGTTCCTCCAGGATTGGACGATCTCCGCTGAGGTGCCGCAGGGCGGCGCAGGATTGTGGCGGTTGGATGTAGACGTGGCCGGAAGCGGAGTGACTGGCGATCTGCTGGCGCACTGCATTGACACGGCGATCTGGCTGAATGGTGAGATTGAATCCGTCTCGGGAATGACCGAAACATTCATCAAGAAGCGCAAACATAATTTAACCGGCAAAATGGAATCTGTGGGGATTGACGACGCCAGCGCGTTCCTTGGCCGGTTTAAGAATGGATCGTTGGCGACCTTTGAGGCGACCCGGTACGCCCGGGGCCATAAGGCGCTTTATACGCTTGAAATCAATGGGGAACATGGATCGCTGGCTTGGGATCTCCACGATCTGCACCGGTTACAATGGTTTGATCACAAGGATGAAGGATCGCTCCGCGGTTGGCGTTCTATCCATGTCACGGACGGGGATCATCCCTATATGGCCAACTGGTGGGTACCGGGTCTGGCGATCGGGTTCGAACATTCGTTTATCCATCAAGTGGCGGATTTTCTGAATTCTCTCGATGGAGAGAAACCTGCCGAACCGACGTTTGAAGATGCGATGCAAACGGAGAGAGTGGTGGACGCCGTGTTACGATCGGCGGGATCAGGGAAATGGGAAAAAGCTCGGTAGTTATTTCGGAGAGAAAGACGCTTATCCAAAACCGACCCGATGACTTGACAGCGCGTCGCGTGCCTTCTACTCTGGAGGCGTCCGACTGGAACCGCATCAGCGACTTAAGGTCGAATTATTTCTTCCCCCCAATATTAATATCTAACCGAACGAGGTGGCATGATCAGGTGGCTTCTCCAAACGACGGGCGTAGCCGTGCTTTTAGCGCTGAGCACGGCGAGTTACGCGCAAGAAAAACTTACCATCCTATGGGCGCAATGGGATCCGGCTAACTATCTCCAGGAGTTGGTTAAGGATTATCAAAAGGAGACTGGCGTAGAAGTGGTGGTGGAAACGACGCCTTGGCCTGACTTCCAGACCAAAGCTTTCACCGAGTGGAACGCACATGGTGATGCCTACGACATGGTGGTCGGCGACTCGCAATGGCTGGGCGCGGGTTCAACTGCCGGGCATTACGTTGAGCTGACCGATTTCTTCAAGAAGAACGATGTCGCTGAAAAAATGGCGCCGGCCACGGTCGTTGGATACGCTGAATATCCGGGGAAGAGTGGCCACTATTGGGCAATTCCACTGGAAGGAGATGCGAACGGATGGGCCTATCGCAAAGATTGGTTCGAGGATCCGAAGGAAAAGGCGAACTTCAAAGCCAAATACGGCTATGATTTGGACGTGCCCAAAACCTGGACGCAACTGCGCGACATCGCTGAGTTCTTCTATCGGCCAAAAGAGAAACGGTATGGCCTCACGATCTACACCGACAACTCGTACGACGCGCTGGTGATGGGCACGATGAATACGATTTTTGGTTATGGCGGTGAGATGGGGAACTACGCCACCAATCAGGTGGAAGGGATTACCAACTCGAAGGAGTCGATTGAGGGGCTCAAGCTCTACAAGGAGCTATATAAGTTTTGTCCACCGGACTGGAGCAAGACGTTTTTCCTGGAAGCGAACCAGGCGTTCACCCAAGGACTCGTGCCGATGAGCATGAATTTCTTTGCCTTCTTCCCTCCGCTCGCCAACCCGGCGACGAACAAGTACTCCAAGGAGACGGGCTACTTTGCGATGCCGGCCGGCCCCACGGGCAAGCGCTTTGCGGCGCTTGGCGGACAGGGGCTTTCGATCGTCAGCTACTCTAAGAAACGCGATCAATGCTATAAATTCCTGGAATGGTTCGTTCGCCCAGAGGTGCAAAAGAAATGGGGCGAACTTGGTGGTTATACATGCGACGCCAAGATCCTGGCCTCCAAGGAGTTTCGGGAGGCCACGCCTTACAACGAAGCCTTTTATCAGTCTATGCAGATCGTCAAAGACTTCTGGACCATTCCCGAATACGCCGAGATGTTGACGGCGGCGAACAAGCGCTGGCATCCTTACATCGTAGCCAACAAAGGGGGGACGGCCGAAGAGGTACAGAATGAGCTGACCAAAGATTGGGAAGGCATTCTGACAAAAGCGGGTCTTTTGAAGTAACCTACGAATTCGGCGCGGGAGCGTTTTTGCTCCCGCGCAACCCCTGTGTCGGGCGAGTCGGGCACGGTCCGAGCCGTTGCCTTGTCTGAGCATCAATTCATGCACATGGCCAAAACCAGAGGATCGTCGTTGGCGCGGCAGGGGATGTCCGATCTATCGATCCGCAACTGGTTTATCATCCCGACCATCGTTTTCTTGATCGTCTTCAACATCTTCCCGCTACTTTATTCCCTCGGTTTCTCCTTCACCAACTTCAGGGCTTCGACGAACAGGCCTCCCATCTTCGTCGGCCTCCAGAACTATCGGGAGCTACTGACCGACAGTGGGATTTGGAACAACTTCACGATCACTGCGACGTACGTGATCGTGTCGGTCAGCGGACAGGTGGTCGTGGGCTTCGGCATGGCGCTGCTTCTCAACCGCCCTATTCCGGGGAAGGGCGTCCTTACGACGATACTGATGCTGCCGATGATGATGTCCGCCGCAGTGGTGGGGTTGTTCTGGCAGCTCCTGTACAATCCATCGTGGGGGATTGTGAACTATCTGACCGGTCTGGAGGGGATGGAATGGTTGTCGAGCCCGGACGTGGCGCTCTATGCGATCGCGATTACCGACATCTGGATGTGGTCCCCGTTCGTGATGCTCTTATGCCTCGCCGGCCTCTCGGCCATTCCCTCTTCGCTGTACGAGGCAGCCGCCATCGATCGCGCGTCCGGCTGGTTTGTCTTCAGGCGCATCACCTTGCCGCTGGTTGCGCCGCTGCTGCTGATCGCGATCATTTTCCGCACGATGGAGGCGTTTAAGACGTTCGATATTGCGTTCATCATGGCGAGCCTGGAAGAAACCGAACTGGTTTCCATCAGGCTCTACAAGCTGGCTTTCCAGGAATGGCAGACGGGACGTTCGTGTGCTCTGGCCTACATCGTGCTTTTGGCGGTGCTCGCGATCACGACCATCTACATCAAGTACTTGAATAAGCTCAAGGAGCGCTAGACATGCCGGCCGTTCAGTCCAAAGTGCAACGCCTGTGGAACCGGCTCGCGGTGGTCCTGGTGCTTGCAGTACTGGTGATCATGATGATTCCCCTTTACTGGATCGCCTCGACCGCTTTTAAGAACCGCGCAGATGCCACCACAGTGCCACCGACGGTTTTCTTCAGACCGGAGGTCACCGCTTTCATCAAGCTATTCACTTCCCGAGTGGAGAGGCGGCGCGCGCCGGACAAGGAGGAGTATGCCAAGGCTCCGTGGTGGGAAAGGCAGGTGATGGATGGAGGGGAGCGCTTTATCCGGGATGATAAGGGCAACATCGTAAGCTCGGGCTATGTCGGGCGATTTTTGAACAGTATCATTATCGCAGTCACGAGCACCTTCCTGGCGGTGGCGATGGGTACACTCACTGCCTACGGTTTCTCTCGCTTCAAAATGCCGGGAGAGTCGGACTGGCTCTTCTTTATCCTTTCCACGCGAATGCTGCCTCCGGTCGTCGTGGCTATTCCTATGTATCTCATGTATCGCTCTGTGGCGTTGGTCGACACGCACGTCGGGCTGATCATCCTCTACACCGCATTCAATCTGTCGTTCTCAGTGTGGGTGATGAAGGGCTTTATGGATGAGATCCCCAGGGAATATGAGGAGGCCGCCCTAGTCGACGGCTACACCCGCATGCAGGCCTTTTTCAAGATCGTACTGCCGCAGGCCGCCACCGGCATCGCAGCGACAGCCGTGTTTTGCTTCATCACTGCTTGGAACGAATACGCTTTTGCTTTGATTATGACGCTGAGGAAGGCACAGACGGCGCCCCCTTACATCCCCTCGCAATTGGGCTCTGGATTGACAGATTGGACGACCATTGCAGCCGGGGCTGTTCTGTTTTTGTTGCCGGTAACGATTTTCACCTTCTTGCTGCGCAATCATCTTTTGCGCGGAGTCACCTTTGGAGCGGTGAGAAAGTAAGTTCACCCACAATGAGACGTTATGCCCAAAAGCTTGAGCTGTTTTCCATGTGGGTCATGGTCTTTGGGGTTGTGGCCCTCTGCCAGCCCTGGATCCTGATTCTGCACAGTTACGGCGCGACGATTATTCTTGCGGGCCTAGTCCTGTTCAACATTTTTTCCCGATTGAAGCCGCCGAAAGCCAAGCAGTCATCGTACGCGGAACGAACGCCTCCCAACTGAAAATAAACCGAGCATCTCTACTTTGGCCGACATAGATCTCATCGACGTCGACAAGCACTTCGGCACGAACTGGGTGATCCGCAAACTTCATCTGCGCATCAAACACGGAGAGTTCGTGGTCCTCCTCGGACCGTCTGGGTGCGGCAAGACCACCACATTGCGGGCGATTGCCGGGCTGGAAGAGATCGATAGCGGCGAGATCCGCATCGATGGCAAACGCGTCGAGTCATTGACGGCAAGCGATCGCGATATCGCGTTTGTCTTCCAGCTCTACTCACTCTATCCGCACATGACTGCGTTCGAGAACATCGCCTTCCCGCTCCGGGCCTTCAAAACACCCGATAAAGAAGTTCGCGAGAAGGTCAACGCCGTGGCCAAGGTGCTCCGGATCGAACACCTGCTGGCCAAGAAACCATCTGCGCTGGCGGGCGGCGATATGCAACGGGTTACGATTGGTCGCGCGTTAGTCCGGCGGCCCAAGGCGATGTTGATGGATGAGCCTATTGGTGCGCTCGATGCAAAACTGCGCGAAGAGATGCGGACGGAGTTACGGCGCCTGCATATCGACAACGGATCTACCACCGTTTATGTAACCCATGATCAGGTCGAAGCTATGTCGATGGCCGACAGAATTGCGATTATGAATGACGGTATTTTGCAGCAGGTTGGAACTCCGACGGAAGTCTATTCGTGGCCGGCCAATCTTTTCGTCGCTCAATTCGTCGGTAGCCCAATCATGAATGTGGTCGATTGCCACATCCAGGAGACAGGCTCGACTACCAATATCCGTCTCAATGGAATGCGATCTGCCTTTGTCTTCGGCGCGGAAGCCGTGAGGCGTATCGCCTCGGCTGAGCGAGACAATATTGCTTTGGGCGTGCGGCCCGAGGCTGTGCTGGTCGAGCGGAATGAACGAAGGGACTACGTTCCGGCTGCGGTTCATTTGATCGAACCACAGGGTGCCTACGACATCGTCGATATCCGAGTTGGTGATGCAGTTATCCGGGCGCGAACTGAAAGCGGAATGGTGACGCGAATCCACGAGCCCGTGTGGTTGAAGTTCGACGAAGCGCGAACTCATTTTTTTGACAAAAAGAGCGGCCTCGCGCTGCATGCAGAATCATAATTACCGTGGCCCGTTTGATCCTTAAGAATCTATCGAAGACCTACGGCGAGGTGCCCGCGGTGCGCGATGTTTCGCTCGAGATCAACGACAAGGAATTCTTCGTTCTCCTGGGACCCACCGGCGCGGGTAAGACCACGACGCTACGCTGTATTGCAGGTCTCGAGAAGCCCGAAAAGGGCGAAATTTGGATTGGCGAGGACCTGGTGAACGAGTGGAGCGCTGCGAATAGAGACGTGGCGTTGGTGTTTCAACAATACTCGCTCTATCCGAATTACACCGTACGCGAAAACCTGGCGTTTCCACTCAAGTCGAAGCTCCGTCGGACTTCCGCAGAGGATATTGGCCGTCGGTTGCAAAAGGCTGCCGAGACATTGCGCATCACCCATTTGCTGGATAGGCGAACCGATCGTCTTTCGGGCGGTGAGATGCAGCGGGTGGCCATTGGGCGCGCGATCGTCCGTGAGCCGCGATTGTTCCTGATGGACGAACCGCTGTCCAATCTGGATGCGAAACTGCGCGAGTTGCTGCGTTCTGAACTTCGGGAGCTGCAGCTGCGACTGGGCGCCACGATCATCTTTGTTACCCACGATCAGGTGGAAGCCATGACCATGGGTGACCGCATCGGGGTGCTCCGTGAAGGGCGATTGATTCAGGTAGGCACACCGCATGAAGTCTATAACTTTCCGCGCAATACTTTCGTGGCTTCCTTTGTCGGGACGCCCCCGATCAACCTGTTCGTGGCCGAGATTAACGCGGGGAAAATCGTTGCCGTCCCCGGCGGATTCGAATTTTCCCTGCACCCGACTGCTGATTCCCGATGTCATGCGCTGATGCACTCGCGCTCAAGGGTGCGTATCGGAGTGCGGCCGGAGCATGTCAAACTGGTCGATACCGGAGGCATTGCGGGAACATTGTATGGCGCCGAAGATCATGGCGTTGAAATGATTTTGACGATTAGCGTCGGCGATCATTTTATTCGCGCTACGGTGCCGCCTAACACCCGGTTACCGCTGAATGCTTCTGTGCGGATCGGATTCGTGCAAGATAAAATGCACTTTTTCGATGTGGAGACGACCGAAAATTTGTCGCGCCTAACCTCTTAGTGAGAAACAAAATGAGTTACCCGGAACGGCCAGCGACCACCGATGCAGCACGAGTTAGTGACCCATGAGCGAGATCCTGCAGCTCAGAAATATATCGAAGACCTTTCCCGGCGTCCAAGCCTTGCAGAATATCTCTTTCGACCTAAACGAAGGAGAAGTGCATTGCCTGTGCGGGGAAAATGGGGCCGGCAAGTCCACGTTGATCAAGATTCTTTCGGGGGCATATCAACCGGATGAAGGCGGACAAATCATCTTTGATGGAAAAAAGTTGGTCCTGAATCCGCATCTTGCCATGCGGATGGGTATCCAGACGATTTACCAGGAGCATACCGTCTTCGAGAATCTGAATATCGTGGAGAACATTTTTACCGGATCAGAGATCGTCAAGCGGGGGTTGCTGCAGAAAAGTGAAATGAGGAGACGGACCGTTGAGGTTCTGAAATACCTTAAGAGCGATTTGAGCCCCGAGAGGAGGATGGGCGAACTCAGCAGCGGCGAGCAAAAGACCGTCGAGATTGCCAAAGGCCTGGTGTTCAAGAGGAGGGTGATCATCCTCGATGAACCGACAGCCGCATTCTCCTCCGTGGAAATCGAGAACCTGCTCGATATCATTCAGACGATCAAGAGTGGCGGCCTGGGAATCATCTACATTTCCCACCACCTGGAAGAGGTCTTCAAAATTGCGGATCGTGTCACGGTATTACGTGATGGGCGCAAGGTCAGCATGTACGACCTCAACGGGTTAACCAAAACCACACTGATCAAGGACATGGTCGGCCGTGATCCTTCCACCTTTTACCAAAGGGAGAGAGTGGCAATCGGCGAAGTCGTCTTTGAGGCGAAAAACGTGACTGGCAATGACGCAAAGAACGTCTCTTTCGTCCTCCGAAGGGGCGAAATACTCGGCATCGCAGGAATGGCGGGATCCGGTCGCTCAGAGCTCATGAATGTCCTGTTCGGCAGTGCGCGTCTGGAGTCCGGTGAAATCCTGATTCACGGAAAAGTGGTAAAGCATGCCAGTCCAAGGGAGTCGATCAAGAACAAGATGTGCTTCATCACCGAAGACCGACAGAACACCGGTCTTTTCCTGCCTCAGAGCATCGCGCAAAACGTGACGGTTGCGAATCTCGTGAACACGAGAGAGTTCGTTGTCCGGCAGGCGGACGATTCCCGGACTGGTGACAGGTTCGTGAAGCTGCTCAATATCAAAACAAATGATTCCCGGACCCGCGTGATCAATCTCTCCGGCGGCAATCAACAGAAGGTAGTGCTGGCCAAATGGTTTAATACAAATGGCGAGATCTTCATTTTTGACGAGCCAACGCTCGGCATCGACGTAGGCTCGAAGCAGGAGATCTACAAGGTCATGGTTGATCTGCTGAAGCAGGGCAAGTCGATCCTGATGGTTTCATCCGACATGCCGGAAGTCATCTCGATGAGTGACAGGGTCATCATCATGAAGAAGGGCCAAAAAATGGCCGAACTCGCCACCGACGAAATTTCCGAGGAAAACATCCTGACCTACTCAATCGGAGACAAATCTATATGATGAAGGAGGCGATCGCCGGGCAGCCACAAGTCGGTCGGGAATCCGTCTTCAAGCGACACGAGAATTTAACGGTGTTCTCGATCTTTGTCGGCTTTGTCGTCATTATTGTTCTTCTGCAACTGATCATGACGGGCGGCCATCGGTTTCCCACCTTCATCAGCCCGGTGAACTTACTGAACATCCTGCAACAGGTCGGTGTACCGGGAATCATCGCCGTCGGCATGACGATTGTCATGATTTCCGGGGGAATCGATCTCTCGGTCGGAATGCTAGCCTCCCTCGTTTCCATTGTGACCGCACTGGGAATATCCAAGTGGCACTTCGGGATTGTGCCTTCCATTCTGGTCGGAGTCATGTCCGCTGTGGTGCTCGAGTTCATGATGGGGTACATCATTTCGCGCACGAAGGTAGAGCCCTTTATCATCACCCTGGGCGGGATGATCTCTTTTCAGGGGATAGCCCTCCTTCTCTGTAATTCACGGGAGGTGATCATGAAGGGGGAACTGGACTTCTTTAAATTTAACCTCATCCAAGGTGCGAAGGATCCGGTCAGTGGTCTCAATCTGATCATACCACCCTATGTCCTGATCTTTTTCGTGATCGCGCTGCTCGCCGGCCTGCTTCTGAATCAGACGAAGTACGGTCGAAGGATCTACGCCGTTGGTACCAATCCTAACGCAGCCTACCTGGCAGGGATCAATGTCAGGAACATGAGGCTCTCGGTGTACATCATCATGGGCTTTCTGGTTGGTATCGGCGCGGTGATGCTGCTCTCGCGCGTCAACACCGGTATTATCACTCTGGGGCAGGGCCTCGAGATCGACAGCATTGCGATGGTGGTCATTGGTGGAACAGCGCTCAAAGGCGGCAAGGGAAACATTGTTGGCACATTGATCGGTGTCTTCTTTCTGGGGTCGATCGGCAATGCCATGAACATGCTGCGTCTGCCGTCAGAAGTGCAATTCGTCGCCAAGGGTCTGGTCGTAATAATCGCGGTATCGGCGGGCGATGTCTCCGCTAGAATTTCTGAGTTCATGTCACGGAGGAAGGAGCTGCGCTGGCGCGCAGAACAACGGGCGGTCAAAGGAGGATGAGGGCGGAATCCACAAATTAGTCGCAAACAAGATAGAATGAAGTGTCCAAAAACGATCGAAGGAGAGGTAGATGAAACATACGAGATTATTGTTACTATATTTCACTTACTTGGGGGCCCTGAGCTTCCCGGGTAGCAGCACGCAAGCGGCAGCCGAAGGCAAGGCGAAGGTCATTGGTTATTACATGGATGCCTCGGATGATTACTACAAGGCGGGCTTTCAGGTGTTCAAGGCTCTGGCAAACAAGGCGGGCTGGCAGGTGTTGGACGTTGTGGGACAGGGAACTGCTCCCGAGCAAATTTCTGCGGTCGAAGATTTCATCACGCAGAAGGTCGATGCTCTCGTGGTGGTTCAGAATTCGCCTGAAACCACTTCAGAGTGTCTGAAGAAGGCGCATGCAGCGGGCATTCCTGAATTTCACCTCACGCACAATCCGCCGAACGAACCCGGACTCGCTGGCTTCGCCGGCTTCGATTGGGTATACGACGGAGAGCTCGCTGCGCACTCGGCGGTGAAGCACAACGTCAAAAAGTTGATCATGATCGAAGGAAAACTTGGCCAAGGCACCGCTGCCGGTCAGACTCAAGGTTTTCTGCAGGGATACAAGAAAGAGGGCAAGGATATCGGCAACCTTCTCGATAGTGTTGGTGTTAAGGGTGCGGGCGGCAAGGACCTTCAGGTCGTGTTCTGGGGCTCAGGGGGTTGGTTCGCCGATCCCGCCAAGAAGGTCATGCAGGACGCCATTACCTCGCTGGGACAAGATGGGTTTGATGGCGCTTATGTGCAGAATGATGAAATGATGACCGGCGCACTCCAGGCCATGCAGGAAGCTGGACTCGATCCGAGCAAGTACTGGCTTGGAGCAAGCAACGGCAAAGAGAAGTCCTGGGACTGGGTTGAAAAGGGGTTGGTGACAATGGATGTCAATCAATGCCCCACCCTCGAAGCGGATATTGCGTTTCAACAGGTCACGGCTTATTTCGACGGAAAGCCCTATAAGAAGGCCGTATTCGTAAACTTCGTGCCCTACGATAAGGATACGCTGGACAAGTCTAAGATGATTCCGTGGATCCTCGATGACTACATGACGAAGAGGGCGGCGAACGCCTTCAAGTACGACATCAACGATCCAGATTTCAGGGCAAATCCGGCTTACCAATAACCCTGGAGGCGCAAACGTGAGGGACGGGCGGCGGCGCCCGTCTCTGTTTAGCGTCACATTGCCTACAAAGCCGCCCGCAAGGCCTCCGCCAGTTCGTCGTCGGTGAGCACGATCGGATTCGCTTTCATGCTGCTGGCTTTAGCGGCTTTTTCAACCAGCACCGCGATGTCGGCTTCGGTGACGCCGTAGTCCCGTAGTCCAGGGACCTGCAGCGCCAGACACACTTCGTTTATCCACCGGATGCCGTCGACCGCGATAGCCTTGTCGGACCCTGTCAGAATTGCAGCGACCGAGTCGTAGCGCCGCAAAGCCTCGCTATTGTTGAGGCGTTCACGCATAGCGCGCAAGTTGACCTCCATCACGTGTGGCAGGAGTGCGGCACAGACCGCGCCATGGGGTGCCGGAAACATCCCACCAATCGGAGCTGCAAATCCGTGAACCGCTCCGAGCCCGGCGTTCGCCAGGGAGAGCCCGCCGAAAAGACTCGCCAAAGCCATGTCTTCCCGCGCGCTAAGATCCTGGCCGTGTTCGTACGCGCGTCGCAGCGAACGAGCTGCCCTCCGCATTCCCTCGATACAGAATCCATCGGTGATCGGATTGGCACGGACGGAAACGTACGGTTCGATCAGTTGGGTAAGCGCATCGAGACCGGTCGAAGCCGTCACGGAAGAGGGCAAATCGAACGTCAGCTTCGGATCGATGATTGCCAGGCGAGGTAAAAGAAACGGGCTGCGCAAACTAACTTTGACCTGGTGTTCGGGCGACGCCAGCACCGAGTTCCGCGTCACTTCAGCTCCGGTCCCGGCCGTGGTGGGGATTGCGATGCAGGGCAGAGCCGGAACCGAAAGTTGCTTTCCTTTTCCGATGACTTCCAAATAGTCAAGAATCACTCCTGGATTGGTGACGAGGCCCGCGATTGCTTTCGCCGAATCGATCACGCTCCCTCCGCCAAAACCGATGACAAGGTTGGATTCCGTCTGGCGCGCCTGGTTTACACCCTTGGCAATTTGTTCCACCGTTGGTTCACTGTGAACTTCGAAGCAGGAGTGCTCCACATTCGCTTCCTCGAGGATGGACAGCAAAGGTTTAGTTCTGGCAGGATTCCTCCCGCGAACGACGAGCGCCCGCCGGCCGAGTTCCGCCGCGGCCGGGCCTGATTCCGCGTGCGTGCCCGGTCCAAAAATAATCCGTCCAGCCGTAGCGAATTCGAATCGCATATTTACCAACCGTTATCCTTCGGGAACAAGTTTGAGAACTTTTCTCTGGTGCGCGGTTCACTCATCATGGAAGCAACGGTGTCACGCCATTTTGCATAGTGCATCGTTTCTCTGTGCGCTTCTGTTGCCGCCTCGTCGCGATAGACCTCGACCAGAACGAACCGGGTCGGGTCATCCGTTTGTTGCACCACATCGAATCTGGCGATGCCCGGTTCTTGGATGCTGTTTTGCGCATTTTCGATCGTAGCTTCGATAAAATCTTCCACGGATTCGGGATTCACATGGATGTGGATATGGATGATTAGCATTGGCTCAGTTTTGATGAACATCGACGAGAGGTCGTCGGGTGTCAGTTGTCGGTTGTCCGTGGGTTAGAAGCATCGATGAAAGTATGCATTTAGGCGAGAGAGTTTATCGAACTGGGAGATGTTCGGAGGCGAGGGTTTGTCGGTTGTCAGTGGACAGTCGTCGGTAGGGCTAGAAGTTGATGAAAGTATGCATTTCGGTGAGAGAGCGTTCGACGGAAACGGAAGTCGACGAGTCCGGCCTGTGGAAGACACCACACTTACCGATCATCCATCAAAGCCTGAAACAAAGCGCCAGCCATTAACCTTCCCACCGACTCCTGACTCCTGACTCCGCCTTTCCCCTATTCCCCATACGGTACCCAGATGTTTTTGATCTGAACGGCGTGGCGCAGATACTCCCAGCCTTGAGTTTGGTGATCGTCGAACCAGTTAGGGCGCTTGCCGTGATTCACCCAGGTGGACTTGAGATTGCCCGCAGACTCGCGTTCGAGTGACGCGCTCATCTTGGCCGAGCCCACATACCAAAGGGCGGCAACATCGTCATGTTGGGCAAGAACCTTTCCCAGTTCATCGGGGTGACCCGTCACGAAATTGATCACGCCGGCTGGAACGTCGCTGGTATCCAGGACCTGGTAAAAATCCGTCGCAAGCAGTGGAAATCTCCACGACGGCACGGTCACCACACGATTTCCCAGAGCGACCAGGGGAGCGACTAAAGAAACCAAGGCCAGCAGAGGTTGTTCCGCCGGGCAGACGACGCCGACCACGCCCCACGGTTCCGGCATCGCGAGGGTCACGTTCCGGAACGGGGTCTGATGGACGTGGCCATCGTATTTGTCTGTCCATGCGGCGTAGTAAAAAAGCCTTTCGATCGCCCTTTGCACTTCTCGCCGCGCTTCCTCTTTGGCGTTTCCGGTAAGCGAAGCGATCCGATCAGAAAACTCGCTTGCCCGAACCGAGAGATTTTCTGCGAGATAGTACAGAATCTGCGCACGCAGATGAGCAGTTGTCCGAGACCAACTTTCGGCTTTGCCGGCTGCCTCCACCGCATTTCGGATATCTTTGCGATTGCCCAAGCCGGTCTCGGAAATGTAGCGGCCCACCGAGTCCTCGACAGTAAAGCTGTACCCGCTGTCGGATCGCGTTTGTTTGCCCCCGATGTAGAGTTTGGGGGACCGATCGATCAAAGGCTCAAGGCGCGTGTTGTTCGCGGGAGTGCCCGATGGATAGGAGCGAAGGGCGACGTCACTTGTCTCATAAAACGGCAGAAAACGTTCCCAGCTTGGAACCATGTATTCGTACATTCCCTCGCTGCCTCCTTCGCGCCCAAACCCGCTCTCCCGGTATCCGCCAAACCCAGAGGCGGCGTCGAAGAGGTTGGTGGAATTGATCCAGACAACACCTGCTTTGAGTTTTGGTGCGATGTCGAGGGCGAGATTGAGATTCTCCGTCCAGACCGACGCCGCCAGACCATATGTCGTGTTATTTGCGAGCTCCACTGATTCGCCAGGAGTGCGAAAAGTCATCGTGACCAAAACCGGCCCGAATATCTCCACTTGGGCGAGTATGGAAGAGGGTTCAACGCCCGTAAACAGGGTAGGCGGATAAAAAAATCCTTCTTTTGGTAGAGCCCAGCTCGGTTGCCAGCAGGTCGCGCCTTCAGCTCTCCCTTGCTCGACAAGTTGCTGAATCCGCTGCAGCTGCACCGGAGCGACGATCGCACCGATGTCGATCCCTTTGTCAAGCGGGTCGCCAACCCGAAGATTTTCCATTCGGTGCCGGAGTTTTTCGATCATTTTTTCGGCAATACTCTCTTGCAAGAGGAGACGGCTCCCCGCGCAACAGACCTGTCCCTGGTTGAACCAGATCGCATCGACAACACCTTCAACAGCGCCGTCCAGGTCCGCGTCCTCGTAAACGATGAATGGAGATTTGCCTCCGAGTTCGAGGGACAATTTTTTGCCGGACCCTGCAGTCTCCCGGCGGATGATTCGTCCAACTTCGGTCGATCCGGTGAAAGCGATCTTTTGGACGTCTTTATGCCGAACGATCAGCTCCGCCGTTTGGCCGTCGCCGGTGACAATATTGACCACCCCGGGTGGCAAGGAGATCTGCTGCAACAACTCGGCGAAAAGCAGGGCAGTAAGGGAGGTGAACTCGGCCGGCTTCAGCACCACCGTATTGCCGGCGGCGATGGCCGGAGCAACTTTCCATGCGAGCATCAGCAACGGGAAATTCCATGGGATAATCTGGCCGCAAACGCCGATCGGTTCGTAGCCGATGAATGTTTCGTTCCGCAGCTGCGCCCAGCCGGCGTGATGATAGAAGTGACGGGCGACCAGAGGAATGTCGATATCGCGCGATTCACGAATCGGCTTTCCATTGTCAAGGCTCTCCAGGACGGCAAAAAGTCGGGAATGTTTTTGGATCTGTCGCGCGATCGCATAGAGATACCGGGCGCGCTCGTGACCGGTGAGCGCCGCCCAGGAGGGGAAGGCTGCCTTTGCGGCCGCGACTGCCGCGTTCACTTCGGTCTCGCCACACTGGACGAGTCGAGCGAGTGGGGAGCCGTCGCGCGGATTGATCGATTCGAAATACGTCTCGTCCATGAACCTGGCAAATTCTCCGTTGATGAACGGGTGCATTGCGCGCGGATGATCCTCCAGCCAGATTAATGCGATATCTGCCTGTTCGGGTGCGGGACCGTATTCCATGGTTTCAAATATTTCTCGTACGGAAGTCATTGGGGAAACGTGTCGACGGATCGGCAAATCGGCGGATCCGCGTCACCGTTCATCGTTGTTGGTTTGTCGTTCATCGTTGCAAAGAATCGTTTTATCATACCTCCGCCAACACGCCGTTAGGCGTTGCGCCGTGATGTTCTTACGCCGCCGGGTGGCGGTATTGGGCTGAGTAGCGTCCGGTGACGTGGTGTTCCAGTTGGCGCTCGATGTCGGTGAGTAAGCTGGAGGCCCCAATTCGGAATAGCTCCGGTTCCATCCATTCGCGGCCAAGTTCTTCTTTCATCAGGATCAACCAGGCCACTGCGTCTTTGGCGGTGCGAATTCCACCGGCTGGTTTGAACCCGACTTTGTGTCCGGTTCGCTGATGGTATTCGCGAATGGCTCGAACCATAGTAAGGCTGACCGGCAAAGTTGCGTTTTCCACCTCTTTTCCCGTCGACGTCTTAATGAAATCCGCGCCGGCCATCATCGCAACAAGACTGGCTTTTTGAATGTTTCGCAGGGTGGCGAGTTCTCCTGTCGCCAGGATCGTTTTGAGATGAGCTTCTCCGCACGCATTGCGAAAAGAAGCGATCTCATCGTACAACGCCTCCCAATGACCGGTAAGGACATGCTGCCGCGTGATGACAATATCAATTTCCGCGGCGCCTTCTCGGACCGCGTAATGAATCTCTTCGAGTCGCGATTTCATCGGGCTGAGTCCGGCCGGGAACGCAGCAGCCACGGAGGCGACCGGGATGCCGGACCCTTCGAGGGCTTGGACCGCATGTGAGACCATACTCGGGTAGACGCAGACCGCACCGACAGTGATGCCGAGATCCGCGACGCCCATGGCTTCCAGCAGATCTGCGCGGACGGGATGCCGTGCCTTTGCGCACAAACGGTGGATCTTTCCCGGCGTATCGTCTCCGGCGAGCGTCGTGAGATCGATGCAGCTCACCGCTTTGAGCAACCACGCAGCCTGCCACTGTTTCTTGACGGTGCGGCGTGCGGTCAGCGTCGCGGTGCGCCGTTCCGCCGCGCTCTTGTTCACCTGAACCTGTTTCAGCCATCCCAATTCGAACGGAATTCCGCTGTTTCTTTTGGGCGTTTCCGGTGGATAAATGGTTTTCGGCTGGTTGACCGAGGTCGTGCGCATAGGGGTTCCTCGAGTTTGGAGGTTGAACGAAACCGTCCCGGAAAAACTATCTGTTTTGAAGAAGATAGCTCGCATTTTTTTCATCCCTTGTCAGAAGATTGAACATCGTCAGGCAACAATCCCGGCTTCCCCGTGGATCGAAGAAGGAAAGCGGGACGCTCCCCTAGGTCACCGG